>TARA_R110001606_G_scaffold295245_3_pt1 | contig 315671 bp, 268 predicted proteins | sample TARA_R110001606 | Tara Oceans TARA_R110001606 (sample SAMEA4398315) | marine metagenome | biome: Polar Biome; feature: [SRF] surface water layer (ENVO:00010504); material: water (ENVO:00002006), including particulate matter (ENVO:01000060) such as... | depth 5 m | reverse complement strand
TATTATCCATTGATAATCAATAGATTATCATTTTCAAGGGTGCCCTAGGCAGTTCTGCTTCCACTTCATCTTAGCCACGCCTTGCCAACCGTAGCTTCGGCGAAGGTTGGGCGATGTAAAAATTATACTTTGTGGCGGACATTCCAAGCCAACTATCCAATACCAACCGATGAAACTCACGTTCACTATTTGTGTTAGCTTGATTTTCAGTTGTCCTTTACAAGGCTCTTGATTGGAAATGAGTCGCTTGTCCCACATGGATCTACTGTCCTAACGGTAAGGGTCAGCCATCGATGGCTTTGAAAATCCGACAAATCCATTTGCAGCCGATTTTCAGTCGTGGTAAACAATCTTAGATTTAGGTCAGACTCATCCGCAACAACTACGAAATACGCCAAGTCATCGAGAATGCCTGGTTGGGTAGTGTCAGTGACAGGCTTCCAACTCAGCATAACCTTTGAAAAATCAAAGTCCCAATGTTCTGTCAATACTTGTATTTTATACTTGAAGTCACACGCCTCAACAGCTCCTCTGGTCGGTACCCCAATGATTTGCAAATTGCAGTTGATGATATTGTTGATGCTATCATTAGCGGGCTGCCATGTTAACCGATAGCTGTGAAGCGAGTCAATAGTGTTCTTTCCTATGTTCGCTTTGTGAAAAGTTTGCCGACCGTACTCATCTTCGACTATCAACTCATTTTTAACGAAGACAATTTCATTGGTCAAAATTTGATTTTTCTTTACACGTCTTCCGTCAACAAACACACCCTTGGCTGATACAACTTTTAGAGGCTGGCAATTTGCCGAAAAACAAAGCCATAACAGACAAGGCAATATTATTTTCTTCATGTAGGAACCTTCAAGCCAACGTTCTGCTATATAGCGTGTCGGTAGTCCGCAGTTAAAATAATCAAAATATTTCTGCCGGCATGTTTTATAGTTTGTTGGTCGTAGTTTTTATTCGCCATCTACTTCTTGAATAAGCAAATCATCATTTAAAACCATTCCACTGATTAATTGTGGGGGGCAGTACATTCCAAAGTGAGCTTGAGAAAGTTTATTTTGAATGTTACCAATCTCCGCATGAGCCACTAAATTTCCGTTTTGCCATACTTTCGCATACCCATTTTCACGAAAGTCTAGATAGATTTTTAATTCTACCCATTCCCTTTGTGGGAATGTTACATTTTTGGTGCTGAAAATATGTGCTTGATCTCCTTGATCGATTGTGTTTTGTAGGTGAACCAGTCCATCATAACTCAAATTCACTAAAACACTTCTATCCCAATTATCTGATACATCATCAGTAAAAGTGGCAAAACTAAACCAATCGTCTATTCCTCCTGAGTTAGTTGGATTTAATTCAATATCAAGCCATACCCATAAAGTAATATAACATGGCGTTTGGAATACTCCCTCAGAGGTTTTTTGAAACTGAATTGTCGGATATCCTCGGTGGTTGTTATTGCTCGTAATTGAAGCAGGATTTGCACCATTGATCCAGGCTCTATGTGCAAACTCACCACTATGCACAATAGAATCGGACAGATCATGATAAGTGGTGCCTAAATGTCCTTGAGGTGTTATATAAAAGTTATTAAAATCATCTACCGATTCAAAGGAACTCACGAACTCTCTTGTCTCAGGTACCGATGGTACTTCCGAAGCTTTATCACAACTCATAAAGAGTATTCCAACTAAAAGTAAAATAGTCATTCTTTCCATAGTCCATTTCGCCTGACTAGCATGAGTGGTGGAATGTTATGCACTTCCCCGGCCGCTAGCACTTAGCCACTCAACTGATAAAATTATACTTTGTGGCGGACATTCCAAGCCAACGAACGAATGATAACAACTGAGGCCCACATTCATTTTTAGTGTTTGTTGTGTGGAGTTAGGTACTTGCCCTTTTTCCAAATTCCTTTAATGTTATATAAATCTTCAATGTTTTCTAGGGGGTTGCCTTGTACTAGCACAAAATCAGCTGAATAACCCTCTTTGATATATCCAATCTCCCCAAGATGGAAATTACTCGAAGCATTTGATGTGGCTGTTTTTAATGCTTCTATCTCAGAAATACCCATTTCAACAAAAAGCTTCAATTCCTCAATTAAATCACTTCCGAAGTTGACCTCATAATTTGGAGGATCTGTACCCGCCAGAATTGGTATTCCAGCTTTATATAACCTCAGAACCTCATTCTTTAAGTAATCCATATCAGTTGGATTGTTAGCTATTTCTACCCCTTTCTGATAAACATGAAGTGTTGGTACTATGAACACATTTTTCGATACCATATTTTGGATTTCATAATCCGGAATTGGTATTGAATCAAATAGCCATATATGTGCTAAGCCATTTACCCCAAGATTCACAGCCTTAATTGCATCTTCATATCTTGAAATATGTGCAACTGAAAGCATATTTTTGCTTTTTGATACTTTGATAGCCTCATCAAGCATTCTATCTGTAAGGGTTGGTAAATTATTTCTGAAGCCATGGTCAAGCATGATCTTAATGAAATCAGCACCCTCAGAAATTCGATCTTTCACGAAATCTTGGGTCTCATCCTTAGATTTTAGTGTTACTATTTCCCAATGTGTACCATGTCCACCAGAAACAGTTACGGGATTATTTGCCGAATAGAAATACGGATAATCCGTAGACTTGCTGAGTTCTTTAACTTTATCATAATCTATCCGAGGATTTAGCATCATGTCAAGAACACATAATACACCATTCGAAGCTGCTTCCCGCAAATTCTTTCGAGAAACTGTGTGAAAGTGCGCATTAATCAATCCAGGGATTAATGTATATCCAGTTCCGTCAATAACATCTCCTGAAACCTCGAAATCTGGATATTCATTAATACTGCTAATTAATCCTTTTTTGACAACCACTGTAACACGCTGATGTACAGAATCACCATCGAATAATCTTACATTTTTGATTACTGGATTATCAGGTTGAGCTGAGCAAATGATGCTTGAACAAAGGCTAAATATTAAAAAAGATAGTAATGATTTCATTAATGAATATTCCACACAACGCCTCGGTAAAATGAGTGTGGGAGTTTTATGCAGCTCCGCTCCCACTACATCTTAGCCACGCCTATGATAAAATTATAATTTGTGGCGGACAATCCAAGCCAACCGATGCTTGAAAACTGGTGCTGCCCACATTCATTTTTACCGCTGTGTTGTGCGTATCTTTCTAGTAGGTTTCGTTATTTCGGAAATTTCTAAGAAACTTCTTCGGGTCAGCGAGAAAATTGGCGGAGTTCGAATTCGATAAGAGCTTTCCAAGTTCAAGCCGACTTGGGGCTTTGACGTTGCCTTTTCTGTCTGACATTAGATAGTTTCTTGAGCGACATATTTCAATTACCAAGCTGATGAAACCCTCATCAAGTTCTCTTAGATCAATTCGGCATCCAAAACTTTCAACGTACTAATCGTCGCAAAAACTAAGGGTAAGATCGTTGGTGTCTTCATTTCCCCAACTGAAAACATCGGCGACGTCTTTCATCCATTTCACTTCGGGGAGTTTGGACGTCAGCTCAGCGATCAGTTGATTGAAGTCGTTTCGCTTTTTGTGCATCCAAAATGTAGCCCTCGGGTCGCCATGGTGATCTGCAGCGGAGCCCTGATGGACTGACACTGGAAGATAGGCGTCTGGAAGTTTGTCGGGAATTGTGCCCAACTCGGACATGAGTCCGTCGGCTGGTAAAAATTCAATATTAAATTGCCAAATAGCCATTCTCCCTCAGTTCCGTCGATTTGGTGTATGCATGGTTTGCACGTGGCTAATTTAAGCGGCCGACCTTCTTAGATATTTCTATGTAGTTGTCAGAAGCGATGAAGTCGATACAGTCCACAATTATTTGTAACTGCAACCTCTTTTCCGTTTCATTGATTTTTTGCCCCCAGCTCGCATTTTTCACTGCTGACATAATTTTTGATTCTAGCTCTGATCTAATTTCAACTTCTTGCTTGTCTAGCAGCAAACTTCCTGGGAAAGGCGAATTTCCTCGTCTGTCTAAGGTTGCCTTTTGAACAAACTCAATTTCGTAATTATTTATCCCGGTGTCCTGGGTAATTACTGTTACCGTACCGCCGTCCATCCATACCTGAACTTCCTCGATAGTCAGCCGTCCGATGGGGTCAAATTTTAACTCTTCAGCCATTAAGATCAATTACGCACAACAATTCGGTACGGCTACTAGCCATACTCCAATTATAACTATTTTTTAAATTATTTATCAAAATAGCTCAATAAACCTCATAAATCTGCATTATCCGTTTGTAAGCGCATAATATGCGTATATTATACTCATAATATGAGGGTGCGGTTTTCACTACTTCCTCCTCACCACCAGCACCATATCAGCCTGCCCCGGCACGGCCACTTTGTTGTCTTTCACTGCGCCCTTCGATATAATGTTCCCCGTCGTTACATCCATCCACTCCGTGGAGTAGCTCCCAGCGGGCAGGGTGAGTGTGATGTCATAGCTTTTCACAGCCAGCGATTCCCAATACACCACCCACATGCCGTTGCCATTGCTCATGGCCAGCGTGGTGGCACCGGGCGCTGCCTTCACCACCGAGGCATCGGGCTTCAGGTTCACCAAGTCGTGCGTTTCCATAAAATTTTTAAGAATGCCAAACTGCTTTCTCAGCTCGGGGCTGCCTCCCCCCGGCGAATCGTAGGTGGTATCCTGTCCGTTTTCCTGGCCTACCGAAAAGGAATAGTCGAGGTGGCTGAATAGCGCACCGCCTGCCATCACAAACTGCCATACCTGGCGGCGATAGGTGTCGTCTTTGCCCCCGGCAAAACCCGTTTCGTTGAAGCCCAGCACCTTGTTGAGGTAATAGTTCTCGCTGGCAGCCCTTGGGTAGGCATAGTGGAAGTTGAAAATGTCGATCTGCGGGTCGGGCTCAGTAATGGGGTAGTAGAAGTTGGAGATATTTTGTGAGATCAGGTGCTTATTGGCCAGCTTGCTTTCTTCGTCTCTGATCCAGCTGGCTACCTTCTTTTGCCAGTCGTTCGAAGCCTGAGATACCACCTGAATTTTGTCCGTCCAGGGGCTGTCGCCGTAGTCGTTTCTGGTGAAAATAATCTCTGTATTATCCGCCCAGGGCTCGTTTTGTATTTCAAAGTAAAAGTTGCCGAACCCGTTCAGCTCCCTCACCAGTTTTCGCACATAAGCTTCCTGGCGGGCCAGCAATCCTTTGTTGTTCAACGTGTTCACATCTTTAGCTTCCAGCTCGGGTGTGCCGTTGATATTGTTGCTGGGGTTGAAGGCAGCGTAGTTCCACCCCCCGCCATAGTGAGCCGAAAAAAGGCATACTTCCACCATCACTTTGTTGGTGCTGGCCAGCGTCATGAAGTCTTTCAGTCGGGCAAAGTAGGCCGGATCCCACTGGTCGAGGTCAAACTTGTTGCCGCCGAGAGCATAGCCGGGCTGGTTGCTCCGCTTCCATGGTAGGATGGCCCTGCCCTCTGCCGGTGCCATGGTGTTTTTTTTGATGCCAAAGTCGCCCTGCTTCTCCAGGTAAGCCCCTGTAAACAAGCGGGTATGGTTGAGGCCTTCCTTTCCCAGGGTGTTGAGATAGGTTTTGTAATCAAAGTCGAGGTTCAATACCGCCCCGTAGTGTTCCCCTGAGCCGATAATAATCAGCGGCTTTCCCTGGTACTGAAAGTAGTGAGGGTTTTGGGGGTGAAGCTGCAGGACGTTTTGAGCCTGGGCTGAGCATGTGGCTAATAGTAAGCCTAGAAAAATGGAGCGTATATGAGCGACTTTCATAAATGATATTTGTTGCAGTTAACACCGTTTGGTGAGGGGCGGTGAATGTTCTTTTTGTAAATATAAAGATAGCCAAAGTTAATGCTGATGTGTTATGCTGGTAGAAAAACCGTTCCTGCATTGTAGGCCGTTGCAGGAACGCCATTCTGCCCCAATTAGAAGCCTCTTTATTTGTGGCAGAGGGCAATGGTGGCCGGGCAGGGTGGGGTAACAAAAAAAGGGAAGCAAAGCCTACAAGCTTGCCTCCCCCTCTAACCTAAGAGATTTACCGCACTAATACGGCGTCTTAAACTTCTTTTTATTCGGGGTTAAGTACAAAATCTTGTGTGGTTGCATTAGCTGCCACAATTTCCACTCCATCGGTGGTTGTATCTGCGTATCCTTGCGCTTCCACCGTTACGTTGTAGAGGCCAGCCTGTAAGCCAAGCACGGTGTAGGTGCCATCTTCGGCTGTAAGAGCCGTGGTGTTGAGGGTGTCGGCAGCATAAACCGATACCGTGGCTCCCCCCAATGCGATGATTTCAGTTTCCGTTTCCCCTTCCACTTCGGTTGTTACAGCACCCACCAGCCGACCGGCAAAAGATTGGTTGGAGGCCTTGATAACAGGCTTGAAGTTGAACCCGGTGATGCCAGACGGTGAACTGGTGTTTCCTTTGGCCACAAATGAACTGGCCACATCGAAGTCCAGCAGTAGTTCGGCAGTTAGGCCCCCCGCTACTTCTATGCCTGGCTTTACAAATATTTTAATGCCCGAGGAAGAGCCGCTGGGAACCTTCAGGTCATAAGATGTGCCGTCTTTTAATACCACAGTGGCATCGGCTACATACACCCTGATGAGGTCATAAGTACCTTCTGGAATTTCGACGTCGGCCAGGTTTTCAGTCACTCCATTCGTAAGATCCAATAGATTGGCTGATACCTCGTCTTCCATGATGGTAATAAATGCGCTTTCTGAGTCTCCGCCTTTTTGTCTGGCCTCAATTTTAGTAACAGTTACGTTTGCTTCACTCACCAAATCGCTTGGAAAAGGGGCATCTGTCATTTTTACTACCAACTGTCCGGTTCCGCCCGAGTCGCCATCGTTGTTGCATCCCACAAGTCCGGCAATAATCGCCATGGCAATAAATGGTAATAAAATTTTCTTCGTTTTCATGAATTTTTGTTTTGTTGTATAAGAATAACTGGTTTAATCAATTGGTAGTCAGATTGATAGAGACTGTAGTTTCTTTTCCTTTTTCGATCAATACGTCGTCAAGTGTCGAGGTTTCGTGGTCGACTAATTCTGCCTGCACCTGATAACCTCCCGGGGTCAGGCCGAGAATGGTAAACCTGCCGTCCTCACCACTCAGTGCTGTTGTGTGAAGTGTGTCGGCTGCAAACAGAGAGACCTGAGCTCCGGGCAGAGCGGTGCCGTTCTGGTCGTTAACGGTACCAGAAAGAGTGCCGGTAGCGTGCTGATTGGAAGTCCGGATAACTGGCTTGAGGTTGAACCCATTGATGCCCGCAGGAGTGTTTGGATTGCCTCTCACCACAAAGCTGCTGCTAACGTCAAAGTCCAGTAAGTAGCTGGCACTTTCACCTTCTTCTATTTCAATATCAAAGGCCGGTTTTACTTTAATGCCGCTCTTGTCGCCTGATGGGATTTTGAGATCGAATAGTCGCCCGTCTTTCAACAGCACGCTTCCCTCGCTGACGTATACGCTAAAAAACGAATAGGAGCCAACCGGCAATGCTGTTTCACTGAGCTTTGCGGTGATGCCATTACTCAAGTCGAGCAAATTGAAAGTTGTCGGGTCGTTAAAAACTGTAATAAAAGGTATGGTGTCATTGGCATCGCCGGTTTTCACTTCAATTTTGACTATTGTGACGTTGGCCTCTTCAATCAAATCAATCGGGAAGGGGGCGTCAGTTAACAAAAGCTCCAGCTTTCCCGTGGCCAGTGGCAGGCCTGTATTGTAAAAGACTCTATCCCCCTCGTCGCAGGTGTCCTGAGCCGTGTCAAATGCATTTTGTAGCGCAGTATTGCCTTCAATCACTTGCGCCCCTATGCTCGTGGCAACCTGGATAGGGAACTGGATAGAAAGAAGGTCGTCGTTATTAAATTCATTTAAAAGCTGAAAAAGAGAGGCGTCGTCAGCTACTGTTCGGATGTCGGCAAGCTGATTTTGCAGGTCATAGGTGGCCATGGAGATCGGGTACTCGATGTCGACACACTCGATGTCTTCGTCAAGTCCGTTGGCAACGCATAGGGCAGCCAGCACGTCCAGCTCTTCCTGGCTGGAAACTGCCACCTCCGTGTGATCGGATTTGACCACACGCAGGGGGAAGTCTAAAAGAAAACGGTCTGACTGGTAGGGATTTAAATAATATATGTCCTGTAAAACAGTTAAATCAGCCTCTTTGCTAACAGTAAATGCCTTTCCTCTGAAGCTTCCTTTTACCGGTAGCACCAGCGTCAGACAACTGGCATTGTCAATTACATTGTCGTCGGAGCCATCCTTTAGCGACATTTTTTGCAGCAGCTGCCCGAGGGCCGATCCTTTGGTGAAAGCCATTTCTTTATCGGGCTCTGTGATATCCTCCGAAGGCTCTTGGCAAGAGATCGCCAAAATCACCAGGCTCACTAATAAAATGGACTGCTTCAAAAATGAAATTTGCCTCCGCATAGGTTTTTGCCCCGCTTTCGGTAATAAAACCGGCTGACATTGAAAACTCCTACCTGTAAACCTAAACTTTGTTAAATTGGGGTTCATATGAGCCATGAGAAGCGAAATGTTTGTGATGAAGGCAGGTTTAAAACACTTTTCAGAGAGCTCTCAAAAGACCTTCATGATTTTCTCTACTATAAGTACGGTGCCGGAAACCATCCTGCAGATATTGTGCAGGAAGCTTTTGTGAAATTATGGAATAACTGCAAGAACGTACCACCCGAAAAGGCCAGGGCCTTCCTTTTTACAGTAGCCAACAACCAAATGTTAAATGAGCTGGCAAAAAGAAAGACAGCGTTACGGTATCAGGAGACCGCAGAAGCAAAGCGATACACACTTGAGTCGCCTGAGTTTGCGATGGAGGAAGAGCAATACAGGCAGCGCCTTCACGCTGCGCTCGAAAGCTTGACTGAGGATCAGCGGGTGACTTTTATGTTGAATCGGGTAGAAGGAAAAAAGCACCAGGAAATTGCCGACATGCTGGGTATAGGTCGCAAGGCAGTTGAGAAGAGGATATACAAAGCATACAAAATCATAAGGGAGCAGCTGGGCGATTTTTGATTGTGTAAAAAATGTGGCAGGTAGGAGATTCTTGCATTCATCTGTTTTTATTAAGAAGTAAAAATTATGGACGAAGAAGTCTTGGTGAAAAAATGGCTGGCCGAAACGCTTTCGGAGTCGGAACGGCTGTCGTTCGAGCAAACCGAAACGTATCGAAAGCTGCAGCGGACGGAAGGTCTTTTGCAACGGATGAAAGCCCCCGATTACGATGTTGAGGCTGAAGAGAAAAGATTGCCTATCGCTCCCCGCCAAGTCGGAGTTGTCTCCTTGTGGCAACGAAATTTTTTAAAGGTTGCGGCCTCTTTGCTGCTAGTGCTCAGCGCAGCACTTGTCATAGGTTATCTCTTGTTGAGAGATGAAACGGTCAGGGTGCTGGCGGCCACGAAAACCACCACTTATCTGCCTGATTCTTCAGAGGTTGCGCTGAACAAAGCCTCAAGCCTCACCTACAGTGCAAGCGGGTGGAACAAAGCCAGAGTAGTTGAACTAAGTGGCGAAGGTTTTTTTAAAGTTTCTCACGGCTCCCGTTTCGATGTGAAGACGTCGTTAGGTACGGTAACTGTTGTGGGTACGCAGTTCAATGTGAAGAGCAGAACAGGGTATTTTGAAGTGCAATGCTATGAAGGAACGGTGAAAGTTCGGTCAAAAGGCACCGAGCAAATATTAAAGAAAGGCCAGGGATGGCGTTTGATAGGCGGTTTGTCAGCCGCTCTGGAGTTAGGTGCTGGCGATGGCCCGGGTTGGATAGGTAACGAAAGCAGGTTTGAAAGCGTGCCGTATGGTCAGGTGGTGGAGGAGTTTGAAAGGCAGTATGGCGTTAAAGTAAAACTGGTTCGTGTGGATGCCAATCAAATGTTTACCGGCAGCTTTACGCATGACAACATAAATCTTGCTCTGAAGTCAATCACGCTTCCGCTCAATATAAAGTTTGACCGTGAAGAGAACCTGGTTCGTTTGTCTGGTGATCAATAGAAAAGTAAAATTTTTTCTCCTTCTACCACTCCTTTTTTTGGCAGCACACATTTTTGGCCAGCAAAAAGAAGATGCGCAGCCGTTATTATCAGTTCTCAAAATTCTTGAGGCCAGGTATGAAATTGCATTTTCCTATGCAGATAAAAATGTTGCCCACCTCTATGTTGATCTTCCGGATGATGCCTTAAGCCTGGCTCAGTGTCTGTCGTACCTGCGACAGGCCACCGATCTGGAATTCGAGCAGTTGGATGATCGATTTGTTGCTATAAGAAAGTTGGAGACCACCGCCAGGGTGCTCTGTGGCTACCTGAAAGACGTGGGAACCAGCGAGCCCGTGACGTCGGCCGTCGTAAGCCATCTGTCAACTTCGGTTGTTACCAATGAGGAAGGGTATTTTGAGTTAACGCTTGAGGAGCCAGAATCCGTCTTGCGTGTAAGGCACCTGGGCTATCAACCTCTGGAAATAGATCCGACTAAAAAAAAAGCTACAGATTGTCTGACCATCAGTCTCACAGCCAAAACAGTGGAGCTTGAAGAGGTTCTTATCTCCAATTACCTTGTTGGAGGAGTGGGTAAAACCGTTTCGGGGGCATTTGAGGTGAAAACCAGGGAATTGCAGGTGCTGCCCGGCATGAGCGAGCCCGATGTGCTGTATACTATGCAGGCTTTGCCGGGCATACAAAGTGCCAACGAGTCGGTTTCCGATATCAACATTAGAGGCGGGAGCAATGATCAAAGCCTGATACTTTGGGACGATATAAAAATGTATCAGTCCAGTCATTTTTATGGCCTTATTACAGCATTTAATCCCTATTTCGTTGACAAGGTAATCCTAACAAAAAATGGTACCGGCGCTCGTTTGGGAGAAGGAGTTTCAGGCACCATCGAGATCAAACCCGACAACAAAGTGGCCAAAGAGTGGAGTGGCGGTGGCGGCATCAATCTGCTGAGTGCCGACGGCTACCTTACTGCACCACTATCTTCCAGGGCTTCCATAAGTGTGGCCGGGCGCAGGTCGATGGCTGATATTGTCAGCACGCCTACCTACGACAACTATTTTGACCGGGCATTTCGCAACACCGACGTCGCCAGGGTTTCGACTGGAGATAGCCTGTTGAATAGCAACGAAGACTTCTATTTTTACGATTTAACGGTAAAAGTTAACTACCAGATTTCAGCAAGCGACAAGCTAAGTCTCAGCTTCCTGCAAATTTTTAACGACCTGACCTACACTGAAAATGCTGAAGTAAATGGGGTAAGGGAGTCAAAGGCAAGTAGTCTTACTCAGCAGAGTATGGCTTCAGGCATTCGGTATGAAAAGGAGTGGAGTCCGTCGGTGAAATCAAGGCTAAGTGTGCCTTTGTCGTGGTACAAACTCAGGGGCGTTAACAACAACATTCCCAATGACCAACGGTTGGAGCAAGAAAATGAAGTGCTTGATGTCGGTTTCAAAATCGACACGAGACTGCTTATTAATGAAACTACCGATGTAACGGGAGGCGTGCAGCTAACAGAGGTAGGCATTGTTAATTTGGAAGTGCTGAATAACCCGGCTTTCAGAAGGTATATAAAGGAGGTTAACAGAAGTCAGGTGTTGTTTGCCGATGTCAATCACTCTACGCCATCAAACAATACCAACATAAGTGGAGGGCTTCGTGCCAACTACTACTCTACACTCGATCAATTTACCCTGGAGCCTCGCCTTGCCATTCATCAGAAGCTGGCCGAAAATGTTGCACTTGAACTGCTGGCTGAACAAAAAAGCCAGTTTACTACCCAGGTGATCGATTTGCAAAACGACTTTTTAGGTGTCGAAAAACGAAGGTGGGTTCTTTCCAATGGAGTGGGTATTCCGCTTATTCGCAGCAAGCAGGCTTCGGTGGGCTTGCTGTATTCTCCCGACAAGTGGTTGATTAGTGCAGAGCCATATTTTAAACTGGTCAAAGGTATAATTACCTCCAGCCAGGGGTTCCAAAACCAGTTCCAGTACCTAAGGTCAAATGGTAGTTACCAGGTGTTTGGTGTGGACGTGCTGGTGAAAAGAGACTTTAAAGAGCTTTCTGCCTGGACGAGTTATGCTGTGGCTAAAAATCGATATGATTTTCCTCAACTGTCGGTAAGCGCCTTTCCCAATAACCTTGATATTTTGCACAACCTGACGATTGGTGCAGGCTATACCAGGGATAGTTTTGAAGCGTCCACAAGCCTTAGCTGGCACTCAGGCCGGCCTTATACAGCTGTAAATGCCTCCAACCCAATAGTTAATGGGACTATCAGCTACGACCTCCCCAACGCAGCCAGAGTGAGCCCTTACTTCCGCATTGACTTGTCAGCCAGATATAACTTTAATTTGAGAGCTGGTGTGCGAGGCCAGGCCGGGTTTTCTATCTGGAACCTGTCGGCGTATGAAAATGTGTTAGGAACCTATTACCGCATTGCCGCCGGAAACCTGGAAACTGTCAACCAGGCTGGATTAAAGCTTACACCCAACATGATGTTCAGGGTATTTTTCTAATCCACGGAAGGCCAGATTTGCCAAACAATCTAAAAAAAGCTACCACACCGGGACAGGCAAACTTATCCTGATGTGGCAACCAAGAGAAATTTCTGTTATATCACCTTGAGCACTCCCCTCACATAGCCAAACGACTCAGCTGCTCCAGCAAGTGGATCTTTGCCGTCTTTCTCATACTCCAGCGACATATAGCCGGTGTAGCCTACTTTGATCATCGTCTTCAGAAACGCCGGTATGTCTGTCACACCACGGCCGATTTCAAGCGGCTTGCCATCTTCCTGAGCTTTGTCTTCGTCCTTGAGGTGGATGTCGTAAATACGGTCTTTGAATTTTTCAGCCCACACAGAGGGATCTTCCCCAATACGCACCACATGGCCAATGTCCATGCAAAGGCCAATACGCTTGTCGAGCCCTTTCACTTTTTCGTAAACGTCCTTGGGGCTGCGGTAAAGGTCATCTCCGGGGCCATGGTTATGGATGGCCAGTTTGATGTCAGTTTCCTTTACTTTTTTCTCCGCCAATGGCAGCAAGTCGTGGTTGGGCACGCCAATGATCATTTTCATGCCTGCTGCTTTTGCATAAGCAAACGCCTGGTTCACTTCTGCTTCGGTTTTCATGTAGATAACACCAGCACCGTACAACTCAAGGCCTGCATCGGCTATTTTCTTGGCAGCCGCTTTGATGTCTGCCTCTGAAGAATCAAGCGGCAGGTGCATGCTTTTTAGGGCGATCTTGGAAATGCCAAGGCGCTTTGTGTATTCTATCGTGGTGTCCAGCGAAAATTCACGAAAGGTGTAGCTGGCAAGGCCAAGCTGAAAGGTGTATTTGCTGGCTCTGGCCGGTTTGGAGGAGCTAAGAGCAGGGGCAAGTACCATCCCTGCGCCAGCGAGCCCGGCCGTTCTTAGAAAGTCTTTTCTATTCAATGTCATCTGATCAAAAGTTTAAGTGGAATTTAAATATAAGGGATATCCAGCGAAAGGGCTATAGATTTTATATACTGAATCAGGGATGTAGTCAAATATCCATGCGGATATGTGCCCGAAAGGCAATAGAGGGCGTGTGTTGCTTTTCCCTCACTGCCTGAGAGGGTGCTGTGCCTCAGTTTTCACATCGGGGTAGTTGAAAATTAGAAGGGATAGATCTCTCCTAAATATCAAAAACTGTAGCCCAGACTAACGCCGGCCCAGGGGTTAATGAAGATAATTGGTGTGTATCCTGCACGAATCTCCAACCCTTTGCGCCCCATGTACCTGTAACCTACTCTAAAACTGGGGAGTGCTGCCACCTGCTTGTGTGACCTCTCTTCAGGTGTGTTTGCAAAACTTACGCCTGAGGTATAGGTTGGGTTGATGGAAAAGCCTAACTCTAGCTTACTGGTAGATTTTCCCATCAACCAATTGAGCTGAAGGGGAATCATGTAAAATTTAGAGTCAACATTTTTGCTGTGTTCTGGAAAAGCGGGAGCTATTCCTATGGAAGGTGCAAATATGGCACCATTCTTCAATGGTATCCGTCTTTCGTAACTGATTGAGCCGAAAACCCCTGTTCCACCGAGTTCTGCAACAATGGCATTTTTACGAAAAACAGGAAGTTCCTGAGCGTAAGATTGTGATCCGGTAAAAAGGAAAAGTATGACAAAGAAAAGAGCTGATAGTAGTTGAAGTAGTTTCATAGTAGGAGAGCGTAAAAAGTGATAGGATTACATGAAGCTAGCTAGAAAAAATGTATTTGAAAAAAAAAATATTCAAATTATACTAGCATTTTCCTGCGTTTCACCTCAATTTTTTGCACTCCCTTATAGATAAAGAAGGTAGCCGCAGCCATCAGCACGTGACTAAGCGCCAAATGATTGAACCACTGGTGGGGCGACAGCTTGTTCATGAAGACCAGTGCCGCCGCTGCCGCAAAGGCAATACCGATGAGCATGTTTTTACTGGCAGTATTTCTGGTTTTCAGGTAGAGGTAACCTTCAAACGACAACACCACGAACATCAAGCCATAGCCGGAGTGGAACTCTACAAAGAAGAAGTTGAGCGTGAATATAGTGAGTGATAGAAAGGTGAGTAGCTCAAGGATGTTGATCACCTTCAGTACTTTGACGGCTGACTCCTTGAAAAGCACTCCGGAGTGTTCAATCGCACCTCTTTCAATCAGCATAATGGCGAACATGCTGATGATCCAGCCGGGCAGCTTCCAGCCAAAGGAAAAGGCATAGAGAAAAGCGTGCCCAAGCAAGCCGCCGAGCGCTGTGGCAATACCCATCAGGAGAAAGTAGTACTTGAACCAGATGAATACTTTCCCGGTCTTGCCCGATTTCTGAAGCTTGTAGAAGTAAAAAATACACAGCGCCGACACCAGCAGATCGGTGATGGTAACAATGGGCTCATCTATCCTAAGTCCAAACAGATGAATGGTATTTATAGCATCCATATTTTGGCAATCCTATTGACTTCATAACGGCCCTTTCGGTCTTTAGTTCCACAATCTTCAGCTTTGGTGAGTTGCGACCGATAATGTATGTGAGATCGATTATGCTAGTATTTTATTTTTTCACTGAACGGCTTTTATTTCTGGCTAATGATTAATTTCCGGTGACTCTTTCATTAGTTTCTCCCGAAAATGCATAAACACATTTTTACTCAATACGTCTTTTTTTGTGTCGCTATGTGGCATAGCTGCGCTGCCTTTGGTCAGATTGCATTGCCTGTCGATGACAGGAAAATTGTGCTGATAAAAGGGATAAAGACAGATGGAACCGAGGTTGCGGGTTTTTTACTTGATCTCGACAAGGAAAACGGGCTTCTTCATTTTCAACAACGAGATGAACTGCTGGTGGAGGAGCTGAGGGCCGAAGAAATTGATAGAATTGCTTATTTCAAGAAGGGCAGTTTCTGGAGAGGCTTCGGTTGGGGGGCACTAGTTGGGGAGTCATTGTGGGCCACCTACGTGTTTAGCAACGAACCCGGCTACTTTGGTCGGGGATTCGACCTGGTGGTGGGGTCGGTGCTGTTTGTTACGCCGGTAGGCATAGTAGCGGGTATTGTGGATGGAGCCAAAGGTGTTCATCTTGATTATGAGGTGGAGGGAGATAAGGCTGCCTTCCAACTTCCGATAGACCGGCTTACAAGGTTTACCAACCAGGATGTGCATTTGATAAGGCCATCGGAAAAGGGTAAGAGAAGGCTTCGTAACTATAGCTTCACTGAGACGCCAATTGCGAGACGGCATCCGCAGTATAGCCCCCGGTTTCACTTTGGCCTTTCCTATGGGCTTGGGCTAACTGGCATGGTTAGAAAAATCGAAAAGAACTACAGCCCTTTGCAGTTTGACAGCAGGTATGGTGACAGCAGAAGAGGGCATGATGGTATATTTAGAATAGGCGTTTCTTACTCGCTCAGCGATACACTCGAAGTGGGTTATGACTTCCAGAATGAGTATGGTGATGTGGTTAACTTGTACGGCAGCAGGAATGGTTACGAGATCAGAACATCCGTTTACATGTTTCAGAGCAGCCACAAATTATACGGCATGTATCACATCAAGCCTTACTACAGCGCTGTTGGTACCCCTTTTCAGTTGTCGGCAGGCGCCGGGCTTATTTTTAGCAACACGTATCTGGCGACGGAAACGTACGGCTCCTCGTCGTTTCCTGATGTTTTTGTGTACGACGAAGCAAGGCGTACGACAATTGTGCCAGGTCTTGCTCTTATGGCAAAGGCATCTTACTTCATCAACCCAAACTTATCGGTCCAACTATTGCTTGAGCAGGATGTATATACAAGGGCCTCAACTACAGGCCTGAGCCTGGGTGAGCCGGTAAACTACACCACAAAGCCACTCAGGATCGCTCCGAATCTTTTCTCCATTGCTACTGGGCTCCGGTTTCATTTATGATCGGCAGGCTTACTTGAGTTCCTTGTATTTTTCAATATACATCTGATCCAACTCCTCCGAGTCTTTGTACTTCACCCTTAGTCCGGCCAGCTTCTCCTTCAGGTCTTTCACCACATCGGCATAGGCCGGATCGTCGTACACATTGGTCATTTCCTGCAGGTCCTTTTTGCGGTCGTAGAGTTCCCATTCGTCCACATCGTAGTAAAAATGCACCAGCTTGTAGTCTTCGGTCACAATGCCGTAGTGGCGCTTCACCATGTGCACACCTGGATACTCGTAGTAGTGGTAGTAAACAGCATCTCGTTTGAAACTATCATTTTCGCCCTTGAGGAGGGGAATCAGGCTCTCACCCTGCATGTCGGCGGGCACTTCTGCACCTACAGCTGACAGCAACGTAGGAGCAAAGTCGAGGTTTTGCACCATTTGGGTGTTGGTGGTGCCAGGCTGAACCACACCCGGCCATTTCACCAACAATGGGGTTTTGAACGATTCGTTGTAAATAAAGCGCTTGTCGAACCAGCCGTGCTCACCGAGGTAGAAGCCCTGGTCGGACGTGTAAACGATGATGGTGTTTTCCGCCAGGCCGTTTTGTTCCAGGTAGTCAAGCACTTTGCCCACACCCTCATCCACCGAGGCAATGGAGCCCAGGTAGTCCTGCATGTAGCGCTGGTAACGCCACTTCATCTTCTCTTCCCGGGTCATGTTGGGGTAGTTCTTCTTAAACTCCTCGTTCATGGGGCCATAAACGGCGTCCCATTTGGCTCTTTGCTCAGGATTCATGCGGCCTAATTCTCTTTTGAAGGCGGCTTTGTCCCAGTTGGCAGTTTCAGGTATGCCTAGCTCATCCATTACCTCCGGATAAATTTTGGAGTCGCCCGCCCAGTTCATGTGGGTGAGCAGATTCATTTCAGCCTCTTTGGCTGCGGAGCCACGACCTTGGTAGTTATCGAACAGCGTAGCGGGCTCCTCAAAGGTTTTGTTGATATATTCTGTGTAGTGTCTTTCTGCAGGCAGCCATTCTCTGTGGGGAGCTTTGTGCAGGTACATCAGCAGGAAAGGCTTCTCAGCATCTCTTTCTTTGTCGAGCCAGTTGAGCGTCATGTTGGTAATAATGTCGGTCACATAGCCTTCTACCTTAATATTGCCCTCGTTTTTAGTGATAAAATCGGGGTTATAGTAAGCCCCCTGGCCCGGCAGAATTTTGAACTGATCGAAACCCTTGGGGCTGTTGCCAAAGTGCAGCTTGCCGAACATGGCCGTTTGGTAGCCTTCCTTTTGCAAAAGCTGCGGGAAGGTGACATTGGTAGTATCAAACGGAAAGTTGTTGTCGATTTTGCCATTCAGGTGGCTGTGCTTGCCTGTGAGAATAACGGCACGAGATGGTGCACAGATGGAGTTAGTAACACTGGCATTGGTAAACAGCATGCCTTGTTTGGCAATCCGGTCAATGTTGGGTGTTTCAATCAGCTTATTGGAATAGGCACTAATGGCCTGGTAGGCGTGGTCATCCGACATGATGAACACGATATTGGGGCGCTTTTTCTCTGCTTCTTTGGGAGCAGAAGGGCTGCAAGAGTAAAGGATAGTGGCAAAGAAAAGGCCGAAGATCAGCTGACTAGCGAGTTTCATTTGGAACGGTTTAAGCTTGAGTAAAACTCAATTTAGGAATAATGATCAATAACCTAAGATGTGGAATGGATGATCGGCAGTAAGGCGGTTTTAAACAAGCACTTCGATGGTTGGATTGAGCTGCTTCAGGGTCGCCAGGAATTCGTTTTCCCTTTCGGGTGAAATGACTACTTCTCCGTCTTTGTACTTTATTCTAAGTCGCTTGACCGAGTTCGCCGGTGCCGACAGCAGGGTGTAAGTACGATGAGCTGTCCAGATATCTTTGATATCGACTTTGTCAGCTGTAAACGGCCCGATTTTTACAATCAGAACATGGTCTTTAATGGCATAGCCGGTGCCGAAAAATATGGTGAGAATGAAGACTAGGATGGGAATCCAAATAGCCAACGAGATAAGGATGGAGCTGGTGTGCATCGACACGACAGACCGATAAATATTAGCTGTGCCCAGATAGGCAAGTAGCAGTGCGATGAGCCAGACAAGGAAGCTTTTGCGGGAGGGGTAGTAATTATTCGGTAGTGACGTCATTGTCGGCTTAATGTATTCCAATAGCTAATATAACTGTTAAACTCATATTGAATTGGGTAAATGATCGTTGCGACGTTTTCTTACATTTGTTTAGCAACACATACTTCTACCATGCGATTCCTTTTTGTCATACTCATCGGGCTTTTCTTTAGTTTATCTGTGTATGCCCAACAGCTAACTTACTGTAACCCCATCAATATCGACTACGGCTACACGCCCATTCCCAACTTCAGCGAAATGGGGAGACACCGGGCCACGGCCGATCCTGTCATTACTGTTTTCAAAGGCAAATATTATCTCTTTTCGACCAACCAATGGGGCTACTGGTGGAGCGACAATATGTACAACTGGAATTTTGTGCCACGTAAATTTCTGAAGCCGTGGCACGATGTGTATGATGAGCTATGCGCTCCGGCCACACTCGTATTGGGCGATACGCTCTTCGTTATTGGCTCAACTCACACCAAAGAGTTTCCACTGTGGATGAGCACCAACCCTACAGTGGACGATTGGACAGAAGCGGTGGACAAGTTTGAAGGTGCCGCCTGGGATCCGGCCTTTCTGGAAGATGACGATGGCAGGGTGTATCTCTACTACGGTTCAAGCAACTTTTACCCTATGTACGGGATAGAAATTGATAGAAAAACATTGCAGCCAATAGGAGAAAGAGTGGACATGATCCACCTGAATGACAGCATCCATGGCTGGGAGCGCTTTGGTGAGCATGCCGACAATACTTTTCTTGCTCCATTTATGGAAGGGGCCTGGGTCAATAAGTACAACGGCAAATATTATCTTCAATACGGTGCCCCGGGAACGGAATTCAGTGGCTATGCCGACGGGGTGTACACCAGCGACAAACCCCTGGGGCCATGGATATATCAGTCGCACAACCCATTTGCCTATAAGCCGGGAGGGTTCGCCAGAGGGGCCGGGCATGGCGCCACCTATCAGGACTTGTCGGGCAACTGGTGGCATGTTTCCACGATAGTCATCGGTGTGAAGAACAACTTCGAGCGCCGCCTTGGCATTTGGCCAGCAGGGTTTGATGACGACGGCATCCTGTATTGCAATACCACTTTCGGCGACTACCCTCACTACCTGCCGAATGGCCCGGCTGACCATTTGAAGAGCAGGTTCACCGGGTGGATGCTGCTCAACTATAACAAACCCGTGCAGGTGTCATCGACCTTGGGAGGTTTTGCACCTAATCAAGCGGTGGATGAAAGCATTAAAACGTACTGGAGTGCGGCTACCGGCAACAAAGGGGAGTGGTTTCAAACTGACCTCGGCGAGGTGAGCCAGGTGAATGCCATTCAAATCAATTATGCCGATCAGGATGCTGACTTCCTTGGCAAGCCGACCGGTTTCTACCACCAGTACATTATCTACGTTTCCGACGATGGCAAGAAATGGAAGTTGGCGGTCAACAAAGCACAAAACAAAACAGATGTGCCTCACGACTACATCGAATTCAGTGAACCCATTAATGCTCGCTACCTGAAGATGGAAAACATTCATATGCCCACAGGCAAGTTTGCGCTTAGTGGCTTCCGGGTTTTTGGTAAGCAGAACAAGCCACTTCCGGCACCTGTCAGGCATTTTATCGTGCTGCGTGGCGACAGCGAGCGTCGCAATGCCTGGCTCAAATGGGAGCAGATGCCCGATGCCACTGGTTACAATATTTACACAGGTATTGCACCTGATAAGCTTTACAACATCGTGATGGTGTACGGTGCCAATGAGTATTATTTCACAGCCATGGACCTGAACAAAAGCTACTATTTCCAGATAGAGCCTTTCAACGAGGCGGGCGTCGGGCCAAGAGGTGAAATCATGAAAGTAGAATGATGCCCCTGTCAGGAACCAAAATGTTTTCTGGCGAGCAACACATTTGGCAGGCCAATGGCCACAATTAGTATGCATGAACCAATGATGGCTGAGGTCAGGTTGAAAGGGAACTTAGGCGTATTGGATAGCGGGAGCACTACCTGATTCATTACCAGCCACACACAGAGGCCGTAAGTATCAGCCGGAAGAACAACCCCAGCTCGCAAAATTGAGACCTTGCTGTAAAGCAAAAAGAAGAGAACCGACCATGAGAAGGCTATCAGATAGTGGAACAGCAGGCCGAAAACTGCGATCATTGCTCCACCGGAGAGCGCTTCAACGCCAAAAACACCACTGGCAACGAATTTGAGCACGGCTGAGGGGCTGGTGGAATTTCGGAGCCAGGCACTGGCGAAAGCGGAGAGGATATCCAGTGTGCCTGTAGCAAAGCCAGCTAAAACAATAGCTTTACTCAATGGCTTGTTTGATGTGCTCATAGCGAATTTGTTTAAGTAGCCGGATGTTCTGGGTTAAATAACAATTATCACGATATTTACTACTATCGGAAGAAGGGTGCATAGTCAAATGGCATCAACGGAATGCCAGTTTGCGACAATTCCTGTCCTTTCATGGAATTGAAGGGAACCCTTTTCTCTAAAAACAGTTTGATACATCATGCAGAAGGAATTTCTAGATAAATTATACAAGGATCACCAGGAGTGTCCCAGGTGCCCAAGCCCTAAAAGAGTGTCGCAGTTTTTTGTGGACTTGCTTGAAACGCTGTTTCCCGATTTTTCTATGCGGGCTTTTTCTTCGCAAAGAGAGCTGGAGATACACCTGAAAAAGCTTCAGATTGAGCTGGATGAAATGCTCACGCTCAATCCAATGAAGGGTGTGGTGGACCTGGAAGATGTGGCGAAGCTCTTCTTTGACAAGCTGCCGGAAGTTCATTCAAAAATCGTTGACGACATCAAAGCGTTGTACGAAGGCGACCCGGCTGCAAAGAGCCAAAGTGAGGTTATTCGCACGTATCCAGGCTTTTACGCCATTGCCTCCTACAGAATAGCCCACGAGTTGCACAAGCTTGGTGTGAAGGTGATTCCGAGAATTATTACTGAACATGCCCATGGCAAAACCGGCATCGATATTCACCCGGCCGCCACTATAGGAGAGCATTTCTGCATTGACCACGGCACTGGCGTGGTGATAGGCGAAACTACGATCATTGGAAACCATGTGAAAATATACCAGGGCGTAACCCTGGGAGCCCTTAGCGTCGACAAAAAAGATGCGGAGATCAAAAGACATCCGACCATTGAGGACAACGTGGTGATTTATGCTGGTGCCACCATTTTAGGTGGCGAAACCGTTATTGGCCATGATAGCGTGATTGGTGGCAATGTCTGGCTGACTCGCAGCGTAGCTCCGAACACGAAAGTCTACTACCAGGCCCGCATGTACAACAGTGATACAGAGGAAACTGATCTGCTCATCTTCAAAGAATCTGCTCAATGAAGCTTTTTGATTTGATTGGCAACACGCCAATGGTAGCGTTGGAAAAAATTCCAACCAATAAGAACGTAACTATATACGCCAAGCTGGAAGGGCAAAACCCCGGCGGAAGTGTAAAGGATAGGGCAGCCTACAATATGATCAAAAGCGCTTTGGAGCGTGGCGATATCAAGCCGGGTGATAAGCTGGTGGAAGCAACGAGCGGAAACACCGGTATTGCCCTTGCCATGATAGCCCAGGTGATGGGTGTTCACATGACGCTGATCATGCCGGACAATTCCACCAAAGAGCGAGTGCTGTCGATGGAAGCTTACGGAGCCAAAGTGATCTTAACACCGGCCGCCAAAACCATCGAATACTCCAGAGAGCTGGCCGATAAAATGGCAGCCGAGGATGGCTATACCATCCTCAACCAGTTTGCCAATCCCGACAACTGGAAAGGCCATTACAAAACTACCGGGCCGGAGATATGGAACGATACCAACGGCAAAGTGACACACTTTGTGTCTGCCATGGGCACCACAGGTACTATTATGGGAGTAAGCCGTTACTTGAAAGAAAAGAATAGCAATGTCCAGATCGTAGGCACTCAGCCGACAGACGGCTCCAGCATACCGGGTATCCGCCGCTGGTCGCCGGAGTTTCTGCCCAAGATATTTGAGCCCGACAGAGTTGACCGGGTTGTGGACGTAAGCCAGGATCAGGCCACCGAAATGACCCGCCGCATGGCCAGAGAGGAAGGCATTATGGCGGGCATGAGCAGTGGCGGTGCCTTGTATGCCGCCTTGCAAATTGCTTCTGAGCTGGAGTCAGGTGTGATCGTGTGCATTACCTGCGACAGGGGTGATCGGTACCTTAGCTCCGATTTGTTTGGGTGAAAGTTTCTGCCAATAAGGCATTGCGGCCTTAGTTTCCGCTTTAACTGCGGGCAATGAATTCTATTGCAATTCTTCGAGTTAGAGAAAGGATGAGGTTGATTAATTATGTAATTTAAACGTTACGTAAAGCAACCCGCCGATATATTTTTTTAATCGATCCAGTATCCCTGGTTGGGAATTATTTCAGGCTTAGCTATTTAGTTTACCAATCAGTTTAACTAGTATTTCTTGAGAAAGAGGCTTGATAATATAGTCGGAAACCAGAGTGATTTTTTTGACTTTTTCCAGGTCATCCGGAGAAATCGATGACGTGCATACATAGATTTCAATTTTTTTTCCTATGAAAGGATGCAGTTCTATGAATTCTTCTAAAAACCCCCAGCCATCCATGATTGGCATGGCCAGATCCAGAAAGATAACATCAGGAAGGCTGTCCGGGTTGTTTTTGTTTTCAGTGAGAAAGTCAATAGCCTCCTGACCATTGCCGAAGACTTTGATGACTTCAACTAAACTGGTTTCCTTGATTGTAGCCGTAGTGAAATAAGTGTAAATATCATCGTCGTCTACCAAAAAAAGATTTTTGACTTTATTCATAAAAGTTGATTAACAAATTTTACATAGAATGTGGTTCCTTTACCGGGGTGGCTGTCTGCCCAGATTTTCCCTCCCATCGCCTCCACCTGAGTTTTGGTCATGTATAGTCCAAACCCTTTTGCTTCAGGGTGCTTGTGAAAGACCTTGCGGATTTTAAATAAATTTTGCTGATGACGTTTTAAGTCTATGCCCAGTCCATTGTCCGTAAAAGCAAGCAGCACGCTGTTGCCGCTATTATCGGTTCTCACGTTGATTTCCGGCCGACGGTCTGGCGATCTATACTTTAGTGAGTTACTAATGAAGTTGCTGAAAATGCTGTCAATATATTTTTGAGGAAACTTAATGACAGGAGCAGAATCGAAGTCCGTATTAACTATTGCTCCACAATCATCTATTTGATTTCTGAAGCCAACTAACACACGACTAAAGCTACTTTTGATATGGATTTCACTTTGCTCAATATCAACGTCGTTGCGCACCTGTACAGATTCTACCAATTCGTTAAAAACCTCATTTAGGTGATGTACAACGGGTTTTAGTCGCTTCAAGGCCTCCTTGCGCCTGTCAATATGCTTGTTGTTCTCAATGATATCAACCAGCATGGAGATGTTTATCATTGGCCCATGCAAGTTATGGGAAACTATGTTACAAAAGTCAACTAACTGCACGTTTTGCCTTTCAAGCGTTTTGGCGATTTTTTTTCTTTCTGTGATGTCTCTGATTACTGCCGAAACGACGGGCCCGTCTTCAAGTGTTAACGGGCTTAGGCTTATCTCCACGGCAAATTCGCTTTGATTTTTTCTGATGGCGAATAGTTCTTTTTCGGCTCCAGCCAATATCGGTTTAGCTTTGTTGCCAAAGCTACTATTGCTGATTGGGTTGTCCGCCTTGAACCGATCGGGAAATAGGATGCCAACACTTTTGCCATAGAGCTCTGCTTTTTTGTAGCCGAATAGTTTTTCAGTCTGGGCGTTAATCAGAATGATTTGGCCGGAAGTATTTACTATTACCATGGCATCGGGGGCAGACTCTAGTAATGACTTGAACTTAGTTTCCGATTCGGCAAGTTTAACCTCAAATGCCTTCTGTTCTGTGACGTCTTGACAGGTCCCCACCATTTCGATGGGATCATTGTTCTCGTTGGTATAAATCTCTCCGAGCAGGTGAATCATTTTTACCTCACCTCCAGAGGTTCTGATCCGATGAAAAAAACCTTTGAATTTTTTCTCACGAAGAGACTCTTGTACACGCTCCGTAACATAGTCTTTGTCGTCGTCGTGAACGTACCCAAAATAGGTGGCGTAGGTAAGTGGTACATCCTTGTCGTGCCCGAACATTGGAAACAGGTTTTCAGACCAAACGACGTCATTTGATATCAAATCCCACTGCCAGTGCCCCATCATCACCACCTGTTCTGCGGTAGTGAGTAACTTATTTTTCTTTAAGAGGTCACTCGCTACACGCTTGGCGGAAGTTAGGTCATGCACCGACGCCAATACAAGTTTGTCCTGGCCGAAACTCAACGGACTAAAAATAATTTTTATTGGAAACGTTTCTTCCTCCTTTTTCTTTCCAATCGCTTCAATTGATTTAGGCGCTGGAGACCTGTCGCCAGTGCCAAATAAAGTCTGTTGTTCGGCAGTGAGGTCGTTTGCCAAAAGGAAATTTGGGTGCTTTCCCGTCAACTCATTCTTAGAGAAGCCAAACAGTGTCTCCGCTCGGCGATTGACCAGCAATATTCTGCTATTTCCCCCCAATATGATAGTCGCATCAGGCAGTGCAGTTAAAAATTCAGTTAGCTGACCAAGGCTGTTGTGGTGCACGACGGGCTGAAATATTTCAATTATTCCAGCAATTACTCCTTTTTCGTCAGTGTAAGGATGTAGTGTGCTGGTGACTTCTACTTCCTGACTGTTTTTAGCTATTTTTTTGGAGGCAAATTTCTTTACACTTCTCCCATTCAAAATTTGCTTTACCAAACCGATTTCCTTCTCGGTGCACTCGCTCGGGGTAATTGTATCAATCGTTTTCCCGGTAAGTTCTCCCGGACTGTATTTGAGCAGTTGCTCGCCTGCTTGGTTAATAAAAACAATTTTACCCTCCAGATCACATACAATCACAACCTCTTCGATTGCCGAAGCCAGGCTTTGCAATGGACCATACCGTGTTGAAGCTTGCATAGCTATTTGCCGGGGTTGTTGTTGGTAATTTTCCAGTGTCTGGAACGGAGCTGATTCATAAATTGGTTATTTTTAGAGAAAATTCATCGTTTTTTGACGTTTATATTATAACACAGCAAGACGTGATATGGTTATAAAAACGTTTTAGATGCTCGAATAGAACGCTGTTTCCGCATGAAAAGATCATGAAAGCCAAGCCTGCCGCCATTGTGCATTTAACAGTTAGGTAACTTATTATGGAAATAAAGAGGATGCCGCAGAGGCCTCAGAACATAAGTGGATATCAGCCAGAATCAGGCCACCAAATTGACACGCCGCATGGCCAGAGAGGAAGGCATTATGGCGGGCATGAGCAGTGGTGGTGCCTTGTATGCCACCTTGCAAATTGCTTTTGAGCTGGAGTCAGGTGTGATCGTCTGCATTACCTGCGACAGGGGTGATCGGTACCTGAGCTCCGATTTGTTTGAGTGAAAGCACTCAACACTTCATTACTACCTCATTTGGTGGGTTTCAGGCTATTAATTTCATTTCTGAGAATAACGGCCTCTTTGGACGCCTTGTCAGTCTTTTCTAAACGATTCTTCAGGTTTTCGATCTGTACCCGAAGCTTCTTTGATACCTTTTTCTATACCTGCGCTATTCTTCATTTTAATACCTTATAAAGGATGCGCCAGCAACACCTCTCTGGATTCCAGCAGCGGCACAATTTTGCCCAGCACTATTTCCTTAAAGTAGTCTGCATCCCGGTGGGCCTGTAGCGCTGCTTCGTCTTTGTAGCCCTCGTAGAGCGCAATCGTGTGGTCATCGTCTTTGCCCTGATGCAAAGTGTAAAACAGGTTGCCCGCTTCCGCTCTTGTCTTCGGAACCATTTCCTTGAGGTGTTTGATGACTGTATCGACCTGGCCTTGTTTCACTTTCCAGGTAACGATGAGGTAAATAGGTGGTTGAGTCATAATAATGGTTGTTTGGTCATCTGTTACTGCAATCTTACCAGCTTTTCAATATTGATTTGGTTGAGGTCTATCGCATCAATTTTTTCAATGCTATTGGTCGTTAGAGTATCGCCTGAAATCGTAGATGCCAGTTCAAATTTCTGGCCTTCCCATTCACGGTAATTACAGTAGTCGAGGTACTCAAAGTACTTATCCTTGTTTACTTCATATCTGCCTCCGCCCGAAACAAAAATAGCAGTGCTATCCTTTCCCTGACTGAGGTCGTGCCGCAAAAAGGCGAAATGCGTGCCGTTATACATTTTGATCATTTCCTGACCCTTGGTATAGTCAATCATGACAGTATCATCGCCAGTATTCTGTATACCAGCCACCAGCTGCCAGGTACCCACCAAAGGATTGACGCTAGTCTTCAGTTGGCGAGATTTGTCACCACTAAGACTACAGGAAGACAAAAATACCAGTCCTAACAAAGAGAGTTTAATTTGTTTCATTTCACTTTCAATTGAAGTAAAGTACCCTTCAATATCGCAAGGGTCTCCCTTGTGATGTATACTTGACTGGCGTCCGCCACTTCCGAGATGGCCAACCATTCATCCGTGGCCCCCTACTTCTCCCCCAACGCTTCAAACTTAAATTTCTCAGTCGCCGCCGGTTCATGCTCCCGCTTCATGATGGCTTCAATTTGAGCTACTACTTCGGGGTTTTCTGCTGCTACGTTATTTTGTTCCTGAGGATCACTTTTCAAATTATACAGTTCCACTTCCAGGTTGCCTTCAAACATCCCTTTCCTGATGCCCTTCCAGTCGCCCATTTGCACAGCCTGCTGCCCGGTGTATTCCAGCAGCTCCCAATAGAGGAACTCATGCGTAGCTTGATTGCCCTTTCCCAATAAAGTGGGTAGAAAGCTGATGCCATCTGTTTTTGCAGGAGCGGCGATGCCAACAAGTTCGCAAAATGTCGGCATCACATCGTAAAAAGCTGACGCAAGGTCGGTGGTAGTGCCCGGCTTGATTTTGCCTTCCCAGCTGGCAATCATCGGCACTCTTATGCCCCCTTCGTACACAAACCCTTTGTTTCTTCCATAGCCATTCGTGTATGGGCCGGTGCTGTTGAAATACTCGAAGTCCACACCGGCAGTGTAGGTAGGCCCATTGTCGCTGGTGAAAATGATCAGCGTGTTTTCGTAAATCCCCAGTTCTTTCAGTGTTGCCACCAGCTCGCCCACCTGATCATCCAGATAGCTGATCATTCCGGCATAGGCTGCCCTTGGGTAGCGGTGAGGGAAGTAGCCTAAGTTGCCAAGGTAGGGCTGCTCCTCACCAAAAATGGCATGATACTTTTCCACATACTCTTTTGGTACCTGCAAAGGCAAGTGCGGCAGGGGAGAAGCGTAGTACAAAAAGAAGGGGTTGTCTTTGTTTTCACGCAAAAAGCCCAGCGCCTTATCATGCATAACACCGGGAGCGTAGTCAGCCTGGTAGAACTTGTCGAAGCTCGACTCCGCCAGCGTGTCTGAACCCGTTGCCAGTTTTTCTCCGGGAGCCATGAACTCATTGTTCAGGTAAATCCGGTTTTCATTTTCCCAAATATGTGTGGGGTACAGATTATGTGCCTGGCGCTGACAATTATAACCACAGAAGTAGTCAAACCCTTGTGCGTTGGGCGTGCTTTCGGAGGCAGGTGCACCCAGCCCCCACTTGCCAATAAGTGCTGTTTTGTAGCCAGCTTGCTGCATTACTTCGCCCATAGTGAGCGTACTGTCGGGTATCGGGCGCTGCCCTTCCAGAGTCGAATCGGCCAGCATGGCAGCAAAGTCCCACACGTCGCCCCGCTCTGTCCACTCGTCGTTGCCCCGGATAAACGAATGTCCCATGTGCAGCCCGGTGAGCAGTGCATACCTCGATGGGGCACAAACAGGGGCTCCGGAATAATGGCGGGTAAACTTCATACCATTCTTCGCCAATGCGTCAATATTGGGCGTCTGAATCAACTTTTGCCCGTAAGCTCCTACATCGCCATAGCCAAGGTCATCAGCCAGTATGTAAATAATATTGGGTTTCTTCTCTTCCGGAGTTGTTGAACAAGATAACAGCACTGCGCTGATACAAAGCAGGATAATGAAAGACCGCATGATAGATGGTTTGGTGTTGAGGAGCCAATATAGCCATTTTATGTTTTTCTCGTTAAGGTAACTGGAAGGGAAAAAATCCCCCGGAATGGGGGCCATTTCGAGTGCAGATGGTTTTATATTTACCTTTATGATCAAATGCTTCTATTTCAGTCTTTTAGTGGCTGCTTTTGCTTGCGACGCCAGGCCAACCCCTCATGTAGAGTCGACGGTGAAAGCCCTGGCGACTGCGCTGAAGGACAATTACGTCTACGAGGACAAGGCAGAGCAAATGAGTGACCACCTGCTCCAACGCCTGCGGGAAGGGAAGTTTGATGGAGAAATGACCGACGAACAGCTGGCCAATCTGTTGCACGAGGAAGTGAGGTCGGTAGTCGACGACAAGCATTTACGAATCTGGCTGAGCAGTCGGGGCAGAAGCGCTTCTAATCGAAGGGAAGTGCCCAGTTACCCTCATGGATTTGGGAAGGCCAGTATGTTGGCCGACCAAGTTGGCTACCTTGAAATCGCTGGTTTTCATAACCCGATTAGTGCCTTTCGGGCCGACATGGCTAAACAAATGACACTGCTTTCGGGAGCAAAAGCCGTGATTCTTGACCTTCGAAATAATGGTGGTGGCTCACCAGAAGCAGTGCAGCTTATTTCCAGTTATTTTTTCGATAGAAACAAGCCTGTTCACCTTAATACGCTTTATTTCCGAAACACGGATTCCAGTACCGATTATTACACCCTGCAGGAAATTGAAGGGCCCGACCTCCAAAGTAAGCCACTTTTGATACTTACAAGCGATTACACTTTTTCAGCGGCTGAGGAGTTTACTTACAATATGCAATCGCTTAAGCGAGCCACCATTGTGGGTGAAACTACTGGCGGAGGGGCACATCCGGTTAACCGGTACACCATTTCAGAAGCAATTGTGGCCATCATTCCAGTCGGTCGGGCCATCAATCCCATAACAAAAACCAATTGGGAAGGTGTCGGTATAAAGCCTGACGTGGAGGTTGATGAAGAAAGTGCGCTTGATAAGGCCATAGAACTTCTTTCTGGCTCCTGATTTTTTTTAAGCAAGGACTAATTCATAATTTGAAATCGACAAATTTCAAATCCTCTATGTTCACCATCGACGCCCACCTTGACCTGTCCATGAACGCCATGGAATGGAACAGGGACATCAGACTTCCAGTAGTTGACATTAATAAAAGGGAGGAAGAGCTAACCGACAAGCCTGACAGAGCGAAAGCCGTAGTTTCGCTGCCGGAGCTACGCCGGGGAAACATCGGCCTGGTGGTGGCCACGCAAATTGCCCGTTATGTAGCACCTGGAAATCCTTTGCCCGGGTGGCATTCGCCTGAGCAAGCCTGGGCACAAACGCAAGGGCAGTTGGCCTGGTACAAAGCCATGGAAGAGGCTGGTGAAATGACTCAAATCACTAACCTTTCCCTGCTCAGTAAACATATTGCTTTGTGGGGTAATGGGCTGCCAAATGAGCGCAAGCCAGTAGGCTATATATTGAGTTTGGAAGGGGCAGACTCCATCGTTACCGTGGGTCATCTTGAAAGAGCCTATGCTTACGGTCTCAGAGCTTTGGGCCCGGCGCATTATGGGCCTGGCCGCTATGCTCAGGGCACCGATGCCACTGGGGGGCTCGGCCCAAAAGGTCGGGAGCTGCTGAAAGAAATGGAGCGGCTCGGGATTATTTTGGATGCCACTCACTTGTGCGACGACAGCTTTTGGGAAGCTTTGGATAATTATCATGGCCCGGTGTGGGCCAGCCACAACAACTGCCGTGCGCTGGTTAACCACAGCCGCCAGTTCAGCGACGAGCAAATCAAAGAGCTAATTGGCCGTGGCGCTGTGATAGGGGGAGCGCTCGACGCCTGGATGATGGTGCCCGGCTGGGTGCGGGGCCAATCGACTCCCCGGGCCATGGATTGCAACCTTGAAAAAATGATTAACCACATGGATCACATCTGTCAGCTGGCCGGCAATGCTTTGCACATAGGCATTGGATCCGACCTGGATGGTGCCTTTGGGAAAGAGCAATGCCCTTACGATTTAAACACGATAGCTGACCTGCAAACAGTGCCAGATTTGCTGACAAAACGAGGCTATTCGGAAAAAGAAATTGAACAAGTAATGCACGGAAATTGGCTTCGGTTTCTTCAAAAGGCCTGGGCCCAGAAAGATTGACGAGCTAAAGTTTCATTCAAAGCGCTTAAGTCATATATTTAGCAACCCAGAAAAGTGGGAATTACAAGCAGGTAAGCTAAGTGCCCCAAAAGCATTTGGTGTTACAAGCCAAAAAGCACCATCAACCAAATAGTTCATGTTCTTTAAGAGAGATAATTTTAGACAGTTCATCTTTCTGAGTAAGCCTACTGTCTGCCTTCTTTTGCTGGCTCTTTTACTCCCTGAAAGAGGTGCTGGCCAAGGTGCGGACAAGCCTGATTCATCCATTGTCGATGAGCTTTCGTCAAAGGCAGATGTTGCCATGCTGTCCAATGTGGACTCGGGCTTCTTCTATGCCAAAAAGCTGTTGGAGCTTGGCGAGCAGCAAGAGTTTGACTATGCCAGAGCGAGAGGGTATGAGAAGCTTGGCTGGACACACTGGGTGGAGGGAAATTACGCTGACGGGCTGAAAAATGCCTTGGACGCCATCAGGATTTTCGAACAGTACGGCCCCTCCGAAGGTCTCGTCAGTGCAGTTTTATCTGCCGGGAGAAACCTTTTTGAGCAACGCAGCTACACCATGGCACTGACCTATTATCAACGGTCGGAGGCATTAGCACAAGAATTGGGGCTGGAGAAGCCACTGATAGAGGCCTACAGAGACCTTGGGGGTATTTCAATCTCTCTTGGCGACTATGAAAAAGGCCTTGACTATTGCACCCGTGGCCTGACGATCGCTAACCGCCTGGGGTTGAGGTCATCTATTCCGATATTTTATAGCCATATAGCACTTATTCATTTTAATCAGGGCGACGTGGAGCAATCGGTAGATTATAATTGGCGAGCTATACTGGAAGGGAGACTGACAGGCAACCGCCGCATAGTGGCACTTGGCTTTGAGCGCCTGGCCAATATCGATCTTCAGCAGGGGTTGTATGATGAAGCCATCCGCAAAGGAAAAGAAACCCTTGAGATGGGGCAGGAGCTTGGGTCGTCCCTGATAGCCATGCGAGCCTATATGGTGCTTTCCCGGGGATATGAAGGCAAACGAGACTATGAGAAGTCCCTCACCAACTACAAGCTATATATTGAGATCAGCGATAGCACTTACAACGCTGACAAGGAAAGTATCATAGCGTCCATTGAGGCTGTGTATGACCTCGAAAGCAAGCAGGGGGAAATAGAACTACTCGAAACGGAAAGAGCACTTAATGAACAGGAGTCGAGGGCCAAGAATTACTACATCATTCTGTCCCTTGTAGCCATTGGACTTCTGATTGCCCTGACTTTTGCTTTGTTCAGAGCTTCCAGGTTTCAGAACGAACACAATAGCGAATTGCAGGCCAAGAACGCTGAGATAGCGGCACAAGCCAAAAAGCTCGGAGAGATGAATGCCACAAAATCGAAGATTTTTTCAATCATTGGCCATGACCTCCGGAATTCGGTGGCCAATCTGAAACAGCTGCTGGACCTGCTGAATAGTAAGAAAATAACCTTGAAAGAGCTCAGGGAAGTAGCGCCAGAAGCCAAGCAAAGCGTAGATGCGTCATTTGACGTACTCGATAACCTCCTGCACTGGGGGCTTACACAAATGAACGGCATTAGGACCAATATAGAGCCGGTCTTGCTCCAACCCATCCTTGCCGAAATCGTGTCTCACTTTACACTTTTTGTGGAAAGGAAAAACATCACATTGACCTTCGAGTCAGAAAAGAGCATCACTGTGATGGGTGATGCTCCTCAGCTGACTGTGGTGCTTCGTAACCTGGTGGGCAATGCCATAAAGTTCACCAAAACTGGCGGCGCCATCGTTGTCCGGGCAAAAGACATGGGCGATTTTGTGAGAATTTGTGTGAAAGACAACGGTGTGGGTATTCCTGAAGACAAGCTCAAACTTTTATTTAAGCATGAAACCCATTATTCCGAGTCGGGTACCAACGACGAAAAAGGAACCGGCCTGGGTTTGCTTCTCTGCTATGAATTTGTGGAAAACATGGGCAGCCGCCTGGAGGTAGAAACTGCCATTGATAAGGGGACTACCTTCTTTTTTGATATGAAAAAAGCCTGATACAGCTTTTCTTACTTATGCTATTCTTTCTTGAGAATGGGCTAACTTTGTGCCATGGGTGAGCATGTGAATAAAATACTCAGCGTTATGGAGAGCGACCCAGCGTTTGCCATTGTTGGTAAAGCTGCAGACGAGCTGGGTGTGGAGGCGTACGTTGTTGGTGGGTTTGTGAGAGATATTTTCCTGGATCGTCCATCCAAAGACCTTGATTTTGTGTGTGTTGGCAGTGGCATAGCCTTGGCAGAGCAAGTGGCTCGCAGCCTCAAGGGCAAATCCAACCTTAGTATTTTTAAAAATTTCGGCACTGCTCAGGTCAAGTGGGGCGAGTATGAGCTTGAGTTTGTTGGCGCCCGCAAGGAAAGCTACCGGACTGACAGCCGCAAGCCGATTGTGGAAGATGGCACCCTCCAGGACGACCAAAACCGCAGGGACTTCACCATCAACGCCATGGCCATTTGCCTGAACAAGAAAAGGTTTGGTGAGCTTGTTGATCCTTTCAATGGCATTGAAGACCTGCGCAAAAAAACAATCAGAACACCGCTTGATCCCGATATTACTTTTTCTGACGATCCATTGAGAATCATGCGGGGCATCAGGTTTGCGGCGCAGCTCGGCTTCGACATTGCTCCCGACACTATGGAAGGCATTACCAGAAATGCCCATCGGTTAGAGATTGTTTCAATGGAGCGGGTAACTGACGAGCTTAATAAAATTATTCTGTCGAACCCGCCTTCTTATGGGTTTCAGCTTATGTTCCATGCGGGAGTCCTCAAATATGTGTTTCCCGAAATGGTAGATCTTTATGGCGTGGAGGTGATCAATGGCAAGGCGCATAAAGACAACTTCTTTCATACGCTGAAGGTGCTCGATAATGTTAGTCAGGTCACCAGCGATCTGTGGTTGCGGTGGGCGGCCATTATGCACGACATCGCCAAGCCAGCCACAAAGCGCTTCAACGACAAGGTAGGTTGGACTTTCCATGGCCACGAAGACAGGGGTGCTCGCATGGTGCCCAAGATTTTCAGAAGAATGCGCCTGCCCATGGACTTAAAAATGAAATATGTGCAGAAGCTGGTCAGGTTGCACCTGAGACCCATCGCTTTGGTGAAGAGGGAGGTAACTGATTCTGCCATTCGTCGGCTGCTGTTCGAAGCAGGAGACGATGTGGAGGACTTGATGAAGCTTTGCAAAGCCGACATCACCAGCAAAGACCACAACAGGGTTCAGCGCTATCTCAGTAATTTTGAACTGGTGGAACAGAAAATGGCTGAGGTAGAAGGCAAAGACCATGTGCGCAACTTCCAGCCGCCAGTTTCAGGCGAAATGATCATGGAGGCCTTTGGCATTCCCCCTTCCAAGCCCATTGGGGAGATCAAGGAAGTGATCAAGGAAGCGATCATGGAAGGCGAAATCCGCAATGAATTTGAGCCTGCCTATGAGCTGATGCTGAAAACAGGATTGAAGATGGGCCTGAAGCCCGTAAAGGAGTTGAAAAACTAGCAGCCTGACTAAATCGTGTAGCCGGGCTGGCTGCCGATCGATTCAGGTAGCAGGATCGGTTAAATGTTGTTAAATCGTGCGTAAATATTTCGTGATTCAACTGAGGAAGTTAATTTCGGGATTGTTAAAGAAGCTTATTAACTAAGAAAAATATGAAAAGAGTAGTTGGTACGTTGATGTTGGTGTTTTTTGGAACTATTGCATCCTTTGCTCAGGATTCGCCTCAGTCTACGCCCGAGTTCAAAAGAAACAAACAGGTGTTTGAGATGGCCTCTTTGTTCAACGATGCTGCCGTAGCCAGAACAGCCCTTTATAACATGATTGCCATTGATAGCCAAAACCCAGCGCTACTTGACTCACTGGCTCTTTTGTACTACGAATTTCAGAATTATTCGTCTGCTGCTATTGTGACCCAGGCAGCTCTTAGGGCTAACCCCAGCAATCCATTGATGCTGGAGCTTTCTGCCATTTGCTACGAAAGCCTTGGCTTGCCCGACAGAGCACTCGCACAGTACGAGACGCTTTACATGAAACAAAACAATCCTTTGACACTGTACAAAATGGCTTTTCTTCAGCTACAGGTGAAGCACTACGTGGAAGTAAACACGTCAGCCGACATTCTGCTGGCAAAGCCGGAATTGAAAGAGACCAAAATCGTGTTTCCTAAAGCAGATGAAACCACGCAGGAAGTGAGCATGCATGCCGCTTTATATAACCTCAAAGGGCTGGCTGCTAAGGCTCAAGGCGATAATGTAGGAGCCAAAGCTATGTTTGATAAAGCGTTGGAGGTGTCCCCTGATTTTGAAATAGCTTTGAAAAACGCTCAGGAGGCAGCCTCTAAGTAAATCTCGCCTTTTAAATTCTCCAGTCTACGGAACCTGTAAAGGAATTCTGCCAGGTAAAATGCGCCTACGCCGGTCGATATATGCCATAGAAAATGCGTGCCCATGGGCAGTGCATTTTCCTTCCAGGCATCGAGTTCCCTGAAAACAAGCGCCAGCACGAAAAGCGCTATCGAAGCACCAATTATTCCCGCATAACGGTACTTTATCTTGTTTAGCAATAGCAAAATTGGCAGAAAAAGCAGGGTGCCCGTAATGGCATACGAGATATTGAGTGCGGTATGAGGTGACACAAGAAAATACATTCCATACCTGATAGCGGCGGCAGGCACGATGATATAGATGATTTGCCACCACTTGGGTAACACTTTGATCCAAAAGTAGATGCTGAGTGAGATGGTTAATACGGCTGTGGGAAACACGTCGAGCCATAGGAAAAACTCACTATTTCGAAATGCATGGAAGAGTGTGCTACCAAGCCCGCCCAAAAACAGCAACGGCATGCAGTAGGCAAGAAAAAGATAGTTCTTCAATTCCTTGTTAAGCTTGAATGCCCAATAAACTGCCGGAAGCAGGATAAGCAGTGAGGAAATGGCATTCCATGGCTCTACAATGATCCATTCAGGATGAAATTCATGGTACACGGGCCCCCCGTCGGGCAGGCTGGCAAAATACCGTGCATGCTCTGTGTTGTTGGGTAAATCAATTACCTGCATAGTTAATCACCTCATTTACTTCAACTTGCGCCCCGTTGATCGGGTATATGTGCCGAACACATAAAGTTCTGAACAAAATAGACGTCAAAACACTTACTAAATAGTATACCAGGCGACAAGAAGTGATGTTCATCATTTGTTTCAGGCAAATTTTCGCACTTCTGATTCGCTTGACAACACAAAGTTATCATGAATTTATCACGCCCAACAATATTCTTTATTGCAGGACTCATTTTATTTACTTCAGCGGATATTGCCGCTCAAAAGGAAGGAGGAAAAGCGGATGTTGTGGGGAAGATCGTTGATGCGGGTAGCGGCGACCCTCTGGAATTCGCTACGGTTTCCTTCTATACGCCCGACTCCAGCCTTGTATCCGGCGTTGTTACCGACCTCCAGGGCCAGTTTAAAATTGAGCTGGCACCCGGGTCCTATTACAGCCTGGTGCAGTTTGTTTCATACGAAGACAAGTATTTCTCTGGAATAACCTTAGCGGAGGGGCAGAAACGCATGAATCTGGGCACCATAGCAGTGGAAGCAGACAGTGAAACCTTGCAGGAAGTGGTGGTGGAGGCAGAGAGAAGCCAAATGGAAATGAGCTTCGACAAACGCATATTTAACGTGAGCAAAGACCCAAGCAACGTGGGACGAACTGCCACGCAACTGCTCGACAATGTGCCGTCTGTTACTGTTGACACCGATGGGAATGTGGCGCTTAGGGGAAGCCAGAACGTAAGAATTTTGATTGACGGAAAACCATCCGGGCTGGTGGGGATCAGCGGCTCCAACGGGCTCCAGTCGTTGCAGGGAAGCCTGATCGAAAGCATTGAAGTAGTGACAAATCCCTCGGTTCGCTATCAGGCAGAAGGGTCGGCCGGTATTATCAACATTGTACTGAAAAAGGATGATAGGAACGGGGTAAATGGATCTTTTGAGTTGAATGCTGGCTACCCGGCCAACTATGGAGCCAGTGCCAATGTCAATTTTCGCAGGGAGAAAATAAACTACTTTGTTAACTACGGAGCCAACTACCGGGAGAGTCCGGGCGGAGGCAGCTCCTTTCAGCGATACACGCTTCCCGACACCTCATTCATCACAAGAAGAACCGAAGACAGAACGAGGGGAGGCTGGGCACACAACCTGCGAGCCGGAGCCGATTTCTTTGTGACCCCAAAAGACATCATTACCGTATCGGGAGTGGTGAGGTACGAAGACGGCGAGAATGTGAATAATCTAATTTACGAAGACTTTAATAGCAACGACGTGTTGCAGAACAGAACTGGTCGGGTCAATACCGAGCAGGAAAATGAACTAAACTCAGAGGTGACGCTGAACTACGAGCGGTCGTTTGACGATAAAGACCGCAAACTAACGGCATATGCCCAATTCCGGGACAATAACGAGTCGGAAGATGCCGATATTGAACAGCGCCTGCTCGGCGGCGAGGATCCTGAAATGATCATGTTGCGTCAGCGGTCGTTAAACGATGAAACAGAAAGGAACCTTCTGGTTCAGTCGGATTACGTGCACCCTTTTTCTAAGGATGGAAAATTCGAAGCGGGATTCAGAAGTACTTTCAGACAAATTTCAACTAACTATCTTGTGGAAGAGCAGGATTCCGTTGGCACCTGGAATAATCTCGTGAATTTCACCAATGATTTCAGATATACGGAGAATGTGCATGCTGTGTATGGACTCATCGCCAATCGCCATGGCAAGGTGTCGTATCAGGCTGGTTTGAGAGCCGAGCTATCCGATATCCAGACGTTGTTGCTGCAAACCGACGAAACAAACAACCGGCTTTACGCCAACCTTTTCCCAAGCATCCATGCCAACTATCATCTCAACGAAACCCACTCCTGGCAGGTGAGCTACAGCCGCAGGATCAGTCGGCCAAGGTTCCGGGAACTCAACCCGTTTTCTTCTTTTAGCGATGCAAGGAACATACGCACCGGTAATCCGAACCTGAATCCCGAATTCACCAACAGCTATGAAATCGGCTATCTCGTCAATGGCAAAACGTCTACCGTATACGCTGGCGTGTACAACCGCCGGACCAGCGACGTCAGTCAGCGGGTGAATTACGTGGATGCCGATGGTGTAACGTTTTCGCAGCCGCTCAACCTCGCTTTCGAAAACGCCTTTGGCGTGGAGTCAAATATTTCCAAAGACTGGTTTGACTGGTGGACATCAAGCCTCAACTTTAACTTCTATCGGAGGATCATCGAAGGTGACTTCAATGGGGAACCGCTCAACGCCGATACCTACACTTGGAGCGGGAGGGTAAACTCCAGGGTCACACTTTGGAAGAAAGTCAACTATCAGGTGAATGCTTTCTACAGAGCGCCTCAAAATACACCTCAAGGTGAAAGGTTGGCCTACTATGCCATCGATATGGGGCTGAACCGAGACATCCTCAATGGAAATGGCACTATCAACCTGAGTGTGAGAGATATCCTCAACTCCAGAAAGTGGAGAGGCATCACTCAGGGAGAGACATTTTATCAGGAGAGCGAATTCCAGTGGCGCTCCCGCCAGTTTATGGTCAGCTTTGTTTACCGGCTCAACCAGAAGAAAAGAGGCGGAGGCCGGGAGGAAAGAGAGGACTTCGAAGGTGGTGAAGGCGACTTCTAGATTCCAGACGTTTTTATCACTCCTTCATAAATACCAGCTTTCCACCCACAAATGTAGCTATCACTTTGGTGCTTCGGATCTCGTCGCCCGGTATGGAAAGAATGTTTTTATCCAACACCACAAAGTCGGCTAGTTTTCCCGGCTCAAGGCTGCCTTTTATATCTTCTTCAAAGGAGGCGTAAGCAGCATCAACAGTATAGGCCCGGAGTGCTTGCTCCGCAGTTATTTTTTGCTCAGGCACCCAGCCGTCCGGGTCGGCGCCGTCCAGAGTTTGGCGGGTGACAGCAGCATAAATACCTTCCAGTGGAATGGGAGGTGCCACAAACCAGTCGCTGCCAAAAACTACCCTGGCCCCGGCATCGAGCAATGATTTGAAGGCGTAAGTTGTTTTGATGCGCTCAGCGCCTATTACTTTTTCAGCCCATCGCCCGTCGTCTATGGCATGATAGGGTTGCACTGAGGCAATGATGTTTAGCTCAGCAAACCTTGCGAAATCGTCAGGAAGAATGTGCTGTGCGTGCTCAATGCGGAAACGACGGTCTTTTGAACCGTTTTCTTTTTCTACTTCTTCAAAAATCCCGAGCAGCGTGTGGATGGCCCTGTCGCCAATGGCGTGTACCATCACCTGTAGGTCGGCTGAGTCGGCACTTTTGATCCACCGATGGAGGTTGTCTGGTGTATTGACAAAAAAGCCAGAGTCGGTGGGTGTGTCAGAAAAAGGCTCGTAGAAGGCGGCTGTGTGCGAACCCAGGGAGCCGTCCACAAAACCCTTCACGCCACCAAACCTCAGCCACTTGTCTCCGCCTTTGTACTCCTCTGCATCTTTCAGGGCATTGCGCCAGCTAGCCAGCGAACCTGTCACATACACCCTGGTGGTCATTTCTTCTTTTTCGTGAAGCTGAGCATAGGCATCGTTCATATCGTTAAGTGCATGCACCGAGGTTACACCGTGAGAAGCCACATATTCCATAGCAGTTTTGGCCGCTCTCAGCTGTTGTTTGAGAGAAGGGTCAGGTAACACTTTGTAAAAAGGTCTTCTGGCGTTGTCCTTAAAAATGCCAGTGATATTACCTGCGCCATCTCTTACAATAGTTCCTCCGGCAATATCTGCCTGCTGGTTGGTGACATTTGCCAGCTCCATGGCCTTGCTGTTCACAAGCACCATATGGCCGTCCAGTCTGTTGATGAACAACGGGTTGTTGGCCGTTACGCTGTCGACCCAGCTTTTTTGCGGCAGCTCGCCGCCCCAATTTTCGTGGTTCCAGTCACCGCCCAGGATCCACTCGCCCGGCTCAATGGTGGCTTCATAGGCTTTGATACGTTCAATAAATTCTTCGGGCGTGCCGGCGTCTCTGAGCTGCACCGACAGCAGGTTGTAGCCACCGTCCATAAAATGGGTGTGAGCGTCGATGAAGCCAGGGATGATCATCTCATTGTCGTAAGCTTCCACAATAGTATTGGGGCCTTTGTAGGCCATTATTTCCTGCAGGCTCCCCAGCGCAAGTATCGTATCGGCCTTGATAGCCATGGCCTCCGCCTGTGGGTTGCTATCATCGCCTGTCCAGATAAGCTTCGCACTTACGATCAAATCGGCTTCAATGCCCCTGGAGCATCCAACACTAATTATTAAAATGGCAATAAGTGCAAATAATTTATTCATAGTTATAAGGAATAAGTAGTAGACTTTGAGTAAATATGCAATAAAACTGTGATTGAATAAATAGAAAAGGCTTCCTGATTTTTTGTGAAAAAATGGAAGCTTTCAACTGGAAGGAGTGTCTTTTAGTAAGTGTCGTTTGCTTTATTTTTTGGTAAGCTGTTGCGAATGCCCTGGGTTTTACACGAACTGAACCATTAGTATGTCCTAATCATGATCCAATGAAGGCTATTTACTCTTTTGTTTGCCTCGCATGCATGCTGGCTTCCTGCGCAAGCCAACCCGACAACTACGAACTCCTCGAAGGCGAATGGAGGAATGTGTCGCTGAAACTGATTCAGCATACTATCGCCAACGGCACCACCGATTCCACGCTGACTATTAAAAATGGTGACTGGGATAGCATTCTTCAAATGAGGCCAATCCGAACTACCTTTAACAGCAATGGTACCTACATGTCTCGCTACTATAATCTTAAAGACTCTCTGATTTTTGAGGCGGGAGGGCATTGGCATTTCATTGGCGACAGCCTCTACCTGTCATCCGACGAAGGTGACAATAGCTACTTTTTTCAGGTGTTGGAAAACAACCAGGCCAGGTTCGTTTCCCGCCTCGACTGGGACAATGACGGCCAACCGGACGACGAGTACGACGGTATTCAGCAAAAACAATAGAACAATTTTTCACATTTAACCTCCTCATGCAACCCTCTATTTCTCCTAAGGTCTTTGGTATAGAATTTCGAAAGTTTTGGAGAAAGCAATTGCATACAGGTTGGAGGATTCACAAGCATATACAGTGACGGAGGAAGGGAAAAGCGCCGTTGTCAATATCCATCAGTCCCTTATCGACAGTTGTCGGGAGGGGAGCAGAGAGGCGCAATACCAGCTTTACAAACTTTATAACAAAGCCATGCTCAACGTTGCCTGGCGCATTGTGAACAACCAGTCTGATGCAGAAGACATCCTGCAGGAGTCTTTCCTAAGTGCCTTTCGTAATATTCAGTCGTACAAGGGTGACGCCACCTTTGGTGCCTGGCTAAAGCGAATAGTGGTGAACAAGGCGATCAACCACATTCGCAAACGAAAGTTGGAAATGAGTGACCAGGAAATCGGCGAAGTGGATGTTGCCGATGAGCAAAATTCGGTTGAAAATGATCCTGAAGTTTTGTTAAGTGTGGAGAGGATCAAGAGAGCCATTCCACAACTTCCGGACGGTTTTAGGGCAGTGTTGTCGCTCTACTTGCTGGAAGGTTACGATCATCGTGAAATTGCAGACATATTGGGCATAACAGAATCAACATCGAAGTCGCAGTTTAATAGGGCAAAAAGCAGATTGAGAGAAATTTTGAAGTCGGAGGTGAATTATGAGTAGTCGTTTAGAAGAATTTATTCGCAACCACAAGGAGGAGTTTGATGACAAGGAGACCTCCGATAAGGTATGGGCCAACATTAGCAAAGGGCTTGATAAAGACAAAAAGGAACCCGTTCCCATGTGGAATTGGACCTGGAGAGTGGCAGCTGTGTTTTTCTTTCTAACCAGCTCCTGGTTTGCAGTGGAAAAGGTAATGCAGTACAGGGAAAACGGTGGAAATGAAGTGGCTGTAAGCGAAGAGTACAAAGAGTTTGTGGAAGCTGATCACTATTACACAACATTGATCAGCCAGAAGAAACAGGAGATCGAAGATTTTCGCCTCGCCAATAGCGATCTCGAAGAAGAGTTTTTGCAGGATGTGGAGAAACTTGACTCCATGTATATGGACTTGAAAAAGGAATTGAAAAGCTTTCAATATAATGAGAAACTGATGGATGCAGTGATTCGCAATCTCCAATTGCGTGTCGAAATTCTAAATCAACAAATCAGTCTTCTGCAGCGGATTCAGCAGAAAAAAGCGCAGGAGGAAACAGTTTCTATTTAAGAGAAAGACCATGAAACAGAACATGTATAAACATTTGAAATATTCGGCACTGGCTCTTTGTCTGCTGTTTGTGGCAGGGCTGGCGAGTGCTCAGGGTTCGGAAAAGGAGAAGAGGGTGTCGAAATCGTACAAGGTAAATGATAACCGCCTGGAGTTTTCGGTAAGGAATAAGTTTGGGAAAGTGGAGATTTCCACCTGGGACAAGCCACAGATAGATGTGGAAGTAGTGATCAAAGTGGACAACCGAAATGAATCCAGGGCCATGAAGATGCTCGACCAGATCAACGTTACCATCATGGAGTCGTCGCAGGCGATTTCGTTTGAGACGAGAATCGACGGCAGTTTGAACAACCGCAACAACGAAGAGTTCGAGATCAACTACACGATCAAAATGCCTTCGAACCTGCCGCTGATAGTGAAGAACAGCTTTGGCGACACCTACATTGGTTCGTACGATGGCCCGGCTACCCTCGACATTGCCTACGGTAATATCAAAGCAGAAACATTTTCCAACGACCTGAGACTGGAGCTGTCGTTTGGTAGCGGTGACATTACCAGCACCAAAAAAACCGACATGACAGTGAAGTATAGCAAGCTCGACATAGGCAAGGTGGGCAACGCCACTATCAATAGCCAGTTTTCGGATCTTGATATTGAGGAGTTGCTGGATGTGAACCTTGACGCTAAGTATGGCAGCGTGGAATTTGGCTCGCTCAACAATATTACCGGTAGGGTGAGCTTCTCGGGCTTTGAGCTCGACCTGCTGCGGAAGTCGATGGACCTGACCACAAGTTATTCCGGGGACTTCACCGTACGCAAGGTGAGTAAGAGCTTTCAACGCATCAGCCTCGACGGCAAGTTTGGCTCGTTTGACATTGGACTGGAAAGCGGAGCCAACGCCTCGGTGGAAGCCAACCTGAAGTACTGCGACATGTCGTACTCAGGCGTGCCCTTCGAATTCAACTACGTGGTGAAAGACCACAACAGCAAGGAGTATCGTGGTAAGCTGGGCACCGGCCAGGGCGGCACCATCAATGTCAGCAGCGATTACGGTGACGTAAGAGTAAGAACAGTACAGTAATAAGCATATAATTCAAGTCCTGAAAGGCCATGCCAGTATAAGCTGGGGTGGCCTTTTATTCTTCTCCCGGCACAACCGGCGCTTAAAGTACTCGACCCTTTGTTAGGCTTTATGTAGTTATGCCTGGAACTATACCTTCCCATTATGTTTGCTCGTTCAGCTAATTTCTCTAAAATTGCGAGCGGGCTTTTGCTAGCAATTGCTTTCCCCTGGAACCATCAAGTTTTTTCTTTAAAAGTTCTATCAAGAATTTTCGTGCAACCACTATGTATATACCCGAGGAGAACGACCGTCACGCTCCTGATTTACTAAAACCTGGTCAGTTGAATAAGCTTTTACAGCGCCAGCTTGAGCAGTTTCTTTCTGCCGGTGAAACGATACCCCCGCATCTTGAAGGGTTCCTGCAGACCGTTAGCGAAACCTACGAAAATTTTGAAAAGCAACTGCCTGGCGAAGAAATCCGTTCGCTCGTGTCTCAGCAAATTGGTAGTATGGGTACCTGGGAATTGACTTTGGACAGCCAGAACCCTCTGAGAGGACAGTTGGATTGGTCAGAAGAGATGTACGGGATTTTCGGGTACACCAAAAATGAGGTGCCGGTGACCCTGGAACTCTATTTTGCTCACTTGCTGCCTGCCGACAAAAGGTTGGTGGAGGCCACGCTTGGGCAAATGATTGTATCGGGAGAAGATTGCCGCATGGAACACTGGCTGATCAGAAAGGATGGTAGCGAATGCTTCGTGTGTCAGAGGGGAACGCTCGTGCGTGATGAGGAAAGTGGTGAGCCCCTGCGGCTGATTGCCATAGTGCATGATATTACAGACCAAAAAAGAGCTCAGGAGGAGATACAGAATAAGGAGACTCATCTTGGTATGACTCAGCGCATTGCCAGGGTGGGTAGCTGGGAGATGGGCCTTCAGCAGCCGCTGAATTCACTTGCCGGCTCTCTTCGGTTGTCTGACGAGTGTTATCGCATTCTAGGCTATGAGCCAGGGGAGATTGTTCCTGACGTTAATGTAATCACTTCGCACCTCCATCCGGAAGACAGGAAAAGAGTGCACGCAGTAGTTGGGGAAGCTATGGCGGCATCGTCGCCTTTTGAGGTAGAATGCAGAGTGATTACGAGACAGGGTCAGTTGCTTCATGTAGTTGGCCGTGGTGAGATAATCATTAACGGCTTGCGCAACAAACCAGTGAAAGTGATTGGGATACTGCAGGACGTAACCGAGCAGAAGCGAGCATCTCTGTCACTGGAAGAGGCCAAGGCCAATTTTAAAAACATTCTCGAAAATACCGATACGGCATTTGTACTGCTTGATGCTGAAAGAAGAATTCTATTGTTCAACCGGCAAGCCGATGAACTAACTAAAAGAGAAGCAGGCAACACCATGATAATTGGTGCCAAATATGAAGACATCGTGCTGCCAGGCAGGAAGGAAATAGTAAGGCAAGCACTGGAAGGTGTAGCGCTTTCGAAGCAAAAGTTGGTCTACGAGTCCCACTATGCAAATGCTGACCGCCCGGAATGCTGGTTTTCAGTAAGCATACATCCCATTGTAAGTGAAAATGATGAGCTCATCGGCATGAGCGTAGCCACCCACGAGATTACGAACGAGAAGAATCATCTTGAACAAATCAAGGTGAGCAATGAGAGGTACGAGTTGGTCACCAGGGCTACGAAAGATGTGATTTGGGACTGGAATCTGATGGATGATATGGTGTATCGTTCAAATACTTTCATTGAAGTGTTTGGAGGAATAAGCGTAGCAGATGAAATGCTCAAAGATGGATGGATAGAACAGGTGCATGAGGAGGATCAGGCTCGTGTGCACCAGCACATGATGAGCTGCATAGAGGATCCCCGAGCGAATGTGTGGGAAGATGAGTATCGGTTTTATCGGAAAAACGGAGAGTTGGCCTATGTAAGCGATAGGGGTCTGATTATTCGCAACAGCCAGGGCCAGGCGGAGCGAATGGTTGGAGCCATGAGAGACATAACCACCCAAACGCTGCTTGAAAAGGAAAGAGACAAAATCACCAACGATCTGCTGCAACGAAACGTAGCACTTGAGCAGTTTACTTATATTGTTTCACATAATTTGAGAGGGCCTGTGGCCAATATACTTGGACTTTCAGGGCTGCTAAAGTCCTCTGCACTCGACGAGCAGTCCTTTCAGATGTGCTTAACCTCCATGGAGTCCACTACAAAAAAGCTCGATCAGGTGATCAAAGACCTGGATCAGGTATTACAGGTGCGTCAGCAGCTTACCCAAACAAAGGAAAAAATAAGCCTGCGTGGGCTGGTGGAAGAAATTCAATTGATGATAGGGCACGAGCAGGGGCACAATGACATTTGGATAAACATTGACTTTTCAAAAACAGACGAGGTGTACAGTTTAAAGAGCTATCTGCATAGCATTTTTCACAACCTCATTACTAATAGTGTTAAGTACAGAAAACGTGATCAACCGCTGACTATCGACATAAAAAGTGATCAATCAAACGGTTACACCCTGCTTACCTTCAAAGACAACGGCACAGGCATAGACCTGAAAACCAATGGGGAAAAGGTATTTGGACTGTATAAGCGATTTCACGAAAGCGTCGAAGGAAAAGGCATAGGATTGTTTATGACCAAAACGCAAGTGGAATCGCTGGGAGGAAGAATTCATCTCCAAAGTGAACCGGGCGGTGGCACAGAGTTCACCGTCGAGCTGCCGCTTCATTGATGTGAGCGTAGTCCTGCCTGAATGTGCCACCGGTTGATCAGAGTGTTAACAGCTAAGAAGAAAGTGCCGCCAAGTGTGACTATAAAAGGAACCGAATCGTTGACTCTTCAATGAAAGGCGCAGCCGAAAAACCTTATCAGCATTGGCTAATTCCGTTTCGGAGGCCCTTGCTTCTTCATTTTTTCGAACTTTTTTAACTGCTCTTCGGTCAAAGTGGCCTCCAATTCCTTGCTCATAGCCTTCTGCGTAGCCTCAGCTTTTGACCGGTCTTTCATTGAAGCCTCATATTTTTTGTGAATCGTCATCCATTGTTCCTCCTGGGCGTCTGTTAAGTCGAGCTCTTTGGTGGCACGCTTTACTCTTTCTTCTACCGAAGGAGGGCCTTGTCTTTGTTGGTTGGGTTGAGCGTGGCTCAGGTAGCTAAGACCAATGAATCCGACGATCAGCGCTAATTTTTTCATATGAATGTTTTTAAAGAATTTTCGACTTTATAAGTGTTTTAATGTCAGCCATCAGTTGACTGATGGCTGCTTTGTTTAGTCCGTTGTAAATTCCCCGAATGTGCCTGCTACCGTCCACCAGCACAAGGTTTTCGGTGTGAATAAAATCATCAGGGTCTTTTTCAAGCCCGAGGTCTTCTTCTACAAAATAGGCATTTCGGCCCAGGTTGTAAATTTGGTCTCTGTCTCCAGTGAGCAGGTGCCATTTGCCTTCCACTACTCCCTTCACATCAGCGTATTCTTTCAGCACGGCCACGCTGTCGTAGTCGGGGGTTACAGAGTGAGAAAGTAGCAGCACCTGGTCGTCTTCCAGAAATGCCTCTTGCACCAATGCCATATTACCTGTAAGCTTAGGGCAAATGCCTGGGCAGGTGGTGAAGAAAAAATCTATCACGTAGATTTTTCCCGCCATGTCCTTTTCGGTAATGGTGTCGCCCAGCTGGTTGACGAGTGCAAACGCTGGTACCTGATGAAAGTCAGTAGGAAGCTGCGCAGGGGAGTCAAACCACTTGGGTGTGAAGGTAGCCTCCTCATAGTAGGGGAGCTCTTCCACTCTGCTGGTGGTTTGCTGCTTCGATTCGCAACCGATCAGAACCGCTATCAGGATTGGAAGGTGAAGTGCCTTATTCACTGTATTGAATCGTTTCATTATTTAGCTCGTAACATAAGTTGGATCGTTTCAGACCAAATATTCGCCCGTTCTTTGCCTCGTAGTTGACGTAGATTTTGCCGTTTTCACGCCAGGCACGCTGAAGCCCTTCCTCTTTGCCGTCGACCATATTGAGCTCTTTGAAGAGACTGCCGCTGGCGAACCATTGTTGCTGCAGGCCGTGGGCTTTTCCTTCATTGAAATGGGATACTGTGCGCAGTTGTCCGTTGGCCCACCACGATTTCACCGTTCCGTGAAGTTTGTTGGCGTGGTAATGAGCCTCATAGCTTGGGGTGCCATCAGGAAACCACTTGTGCTGAAGGCCTTCTTTGCGGCCTTCGACGTAGGAGACTTTCTCAGCTGCCTTGCCGGTGGGATATTGCGCCACGCTGATGCCTGTGAAGGGAGTGCCTTTGTAATACACCATCCCTTCATTGGCATGCAGAGTCACCAATTCATCGGCTACTTCAACCCCGCTGTTTGCACTCGCAGTGTGATTGCTTTTTTCCATCGACTGGCCCGACAACAGACCAGCAATGATCAGAAGGATATGAATGCTAGTTAATGGCATTAGCTGTGCCTTGATAGTCGCCAGGGAAAAGGATATAGTACTTGTTGAGGTAGAGTTCGTTTTGAATGTGGTAGTGATACTCTTCATCACTGCTGTACTTTGTGGTGCTGGTATGCCCACCCGAAGCATCCAAATCAGCTGGGTAAGTGCCGGTGGACGTACACTTTCTGCCATAAAGGAAGAAACCGTCGGAGATGATACCTATCAGGTTGTCGTCATCTTTTGACCAGGCCACGGGCTCCAGGTGATAGTGATAGCTTTGAGGGCCGGTGTGTGCGCCATTGTAGTCGAGCGAAGGAGCTGCACCATCCAGCGGCACATTTGGCCCTTCCTCGTCGTTGTAAATCATGGCGCCGCTCACAGCAATACCTATCGCCCCGAGGCCGGTGGCCGACGACCTGGAAGCTTTGGCAGGAACAGCAGGCACCGTAAGGGTGTACGAACCATTGAAATCGTCGATGTTGCCGGGAGCCATTTGCCTGAACGTGGTTACTGTAGGCTCCACAAACAGCGGATGATTTACCGCTGCAGCAGGGGTTGTTAAAGTGTTGCCCATCGGGTCTATTGCCGTGCGGGTAGTGGTGTTGGACCAGTAGGGCGACGTGTGATTGGGTAGCCCGTTCGACTCTATGATTACCTCTTCACCATCGAGCATGATGGTGGTATTGTCGGTGTCGAAAGCCGTAAAGGCTGCGTGCAGCTCTACCGTAGCACCCTTAGGGTCGGTACCCGACGAGTCATTGCTTCCGCAAGAAGCACAAATTGCCCCACTTAGGGCGAGGGTGAAGACATTCAGTTTAATCAAGTGCATATTTAGTTTTTTTTTTTGTACTTCAGCTATAGACGCAAACCTTTTAGAAATCCCTCGGAGGAGGGGGAGCGTTTTTTTCAGCGCCGGTCAGCACCTGAGTTATTTTTTCGGTAATATCATCGAAATGAGTTAACTGAGCTGGTGTACACAGGGCCTTTAGCGCTTCAAAATGTTGATAGGTCAAAGTAATTTTTTTCTCTTCCAGCGCTGATAGCTGTGTCATCCGGGTTGCCTGGGTAAGTGAGTCAGAAGACGCCTCCCTGAGGTTAGAGAAATAAGCTTTCAATAGTGACCGCTGCTCTCTTTCAATATCCATCATGGCCATTTGATGGCCTTGCGCCATTTTGAAATAGCGCTGCTCCTGGTCGCTTGTAAGGGCTAACTGCTGGCTGATCCTTTTCATCATATCTTCTTTACCTAAAGGGCGAGGCGGAAACTTAGGCCCTCTGAACATGAGGAAGAGAAGGATGATATTCATCGCCAGCATAACAAAAAGGCCTATCTGGTAAATTCTGTGGGTGTTCATTCTGCGTAAATATTATAGCTCGAAATCAAATCCGTATAGCTTTGCAATTGACTATTGGTTTCGGTGCTGCTGACATAACTGGAAATGAAGAATATGTTGCTGCAAACCATCAACACTATCGCTGCTGCTACCGCCATCCAATTGTCGCTTCGCTGCTTTTTCTTTGGTGGAAGCGCATGGATTTTTTGCTGAATTTTTGAAAAAGCATTGGCAGGCGGTTGGGCTTTGTCCAAGCCCTCCAGGCTGTTCATAATTTTGTCTTTCCAATCTTCCATATTGTTATGACGTTGTTTTGTTTGAATTCCCTCGGCCGGGGTAATATTTTTCTAAAGCAACCCTCAAATTGGCTTTTGCCCGCTGCAATAGCGACTCCACTGATTTTCGACTCACGTTCATAATGTCAGCCACCTCCTGCTGAGGCAGCCCCTCCACTTGCGTAAGGATGAAAGCTGTTCGTTGATTTTCCGACAGCTCGTCGATCACCCTGAAGAGTAATTTACTCTCTTCGGCATTCTCCATTTTGACGCCGGGATGCGCAAAGTCGGCGATATCATGCTTGACCTCTGCTGAATCACGTATGTAGATGGAACTGAAGATGCCGAGGCGCTTGCGGCTGTTCTTTTTTCTGAGAAAATCGAGAGATTTATTAACGGCAATGCGGTAAATCCAGGTACTGACCGACGAGTCGAACCGAAAGCCAGCTGCCGTTTGGAAAACGGTGACAAACACATCCTGAAGCACTTCTTCGGCGTCTTCAGCACTTTTGGTGAAGCTGATGATGGTGTTGTAAACCCGGTTCGAGTAGTGCTGGTACAGCAATTCCAGTGCTTCCTCGCCGCCGCCTGCTATCTCCTCCAGCCATTTTTTTTCATCAATCATTCACCGCTTTTCACGTGATTTGGCGTTAAGATGGATAATTTATGACAGAGTTTAAAAGGGGAGGCAAATAAAAAACCCCGCATCAAAATGATACGGGGTTTACCTGTGCTGCCAACTTGTTTATTGTAATTACCTTTTTATTGAGGCCTTTATTTATCTGGTAGATTTTATTCGAATAAAACCCATTCATCCGCCATACCAGTTGCTTTCCCAGCCTTTGCTGATGCCCAACTTTAATCCGATAGGATGTTTGTTGAGGTACACCACTACTGGGTATTCGGTGCCTGTGGCGTCGCCCTTGAATTCAAATCCGTTCAATACGTAAACCTTGCGGTTGTCTGTATTTACCTGTTTCACAAAGGAAACGGTGTTTTGAACTGGCTCAGGGCCTGGGTATGGTTGCTCAAACTCCACCTTCAAGACATCTTCATTGTGATTAAAACCAGCGATTTCCATTTGAAAGTCCCATGTTTTTCCTCCGTCTGTTGTGGTGGTGATAATGGAAATCTCCTGCTCCTTTTCCTCCACTATCACATCACTTGTATAAGGCTCCCCGATGGCGCTACCGTCGGCACGAAGCATGGTAGCAGTAATGCTATAGATTGTCTCAATTGGACTGGCTTTGCCCTCAAAAGTGAGCGGCTTATACACATAGGTGTTGAGTCCTTTTTCAGAGTTGGATTTGGTTAACGTTAGGATAGCTGTTTCGGGCGTGGGTGCCGGATTACCGTATAAGTTGTTGAACTTCACTTGCACATAGGAAGCGGGCTCATTCGTTGGGTCGGCGTTTTCATCAACAATGACCCTGAAATTAGTACCGCTGTTGTTTTCTCTGATCCTTATCCTGCGAATCCGGCCGCAGCAGGGCCCTTCCACCACCACGTATTCAGTAAAGGCGCTCAAAGGTTTTCCATCGAAGCCCATCAGGATCGCCGTTACGCTGTAGGCCTTGTCTGTTTCTAACAAGTCACCAGCAGCTTTGGCCACGTAGGTAGTGCCACCGTTTTCATCGTTATCAATGCTTTGGGCTGTGGGGTAGGCAACCTGCTCTATCACACCGTTTTCAGTTTTGACTATGAAGTCGACGTGTTCTGCAATGCTTGAAGCACTGTTGCCATCAAGCACCACAGACGTTCTGAAGTAACTGTCTTCACGGCGCTTTCTGATCCTGATTCTTTTGATACGGCCTGTGAAATCGGCTTTTTGAATGGTGGTTTGTCCGCCACCTGGTTCCCCTATAATTATTCCTTCCAAGTCGGCCATGGTCACAGTAGTGTTGAAGATGCCGCCTGTAGGATCAGTGGGTGTCCAGACAAGACTGTTTACTGTGCCAAGCTTTTTCTGTAGCTCGCTTAGTGTAATCTTCTCCGGCGGCTTCATGCCGCTCATGGATTCCGTGAAGGCGATGTCTATCTTGCTCACCACGCTTGCCGGGTCGTTGTAAATGGGAATGGATACAGCTAGCTGGAAGCCCTCTTTGCCGCTGGCACCTGTGCTGAGAATAGTTAGGTCACCAAGGATGGGCGCCTGCAAGGTAGTTTTGCCTTTTTCATCCACATAGGCATCGTATTGATGTGATTGCACCAGGTTGCCTTTGCTGTCATAATACTTCAAGTCGATAGTGATCACCGAGCCCTCGTAGCCATTGCTGGCCGGGGTGTAGGGGATGGAGTACTGTGTGTCAATTTTACCGAAGTTTAAGGTGAGGTGCTCGCTTCCTCCATGATTGTCTTTGGAGCTGATCGTAAGCACCGTTTTTCCCTTCTCGTCGGGCACCACCGAGTAGTCTCTCACCACTACTTTGTGCTTGCCTTTATTGGTTATTCTGAAGACCACGGTGGGGATGCCCTGGTCGTTCATTTCAAGGTCGTCGTCGGTCAAAGCCTCGGTCAGCAGGTTGATGTCCTGCGGCTCGATGAGCTCGATCTGTTCCTGGCAACCTGCCAGCAGAAGAAGCATGACAAAAAATCTCAATACGTTGGTTTTCATAAGACGGATGATGTTTATGAAAACTAAAATAGGGCAGGTTTAGTCACTAATCTCAGTAAATGAGGAAGTGCCCGGGGTGGATGAGTATTCGTTACAATAGGGTGAACTTTGCCTCGGCTCGGACGCTTAGACTACGAAAATTTACTCAAGTAGCGTAGTAGGCTATTAAACCTGGGTTGCTTAAGAGAGTCCTTATGGGCTCATCTGAGCATTTGTAGTCTGAGGCCCATAACCTCCGCCGATGTGTCCTTCTTGTCGGTTTCTTACTTCGGCGTACACCACTTCTACTTATTACTTTCAGGTTACGCTTAACTGAAATGAGGAATTTCCCCCCTTCGTCGGATCGACCATACCTATTTTTCATTTCAGCAGGCAAGACTGACGTTGGGCGGGAGGCTTTTCGGCTTCCCGTTGTCATTCAATCGCTATCCTAAAACATTTTCCCTCCCTTGTCAGCAACCTATTGTCACTTGCTGATGTGTAGCTGGCCATTTGCTCTCCAAACTTCTCATAGAAACCAAACGACTTTGGATGGCTGGAGCTAAGGTATATGTCCGTGAAGCCTAGCTTTATGTAGTGGGGCATGATCACATCCTTCAGCCATTGCTGCCCGACGCCCTGGCCCCGCTCCATGATGTGGAAGTATTTGAGGATAAGGGATTTTTCCGGCTCCGGTATCGGATACCTGGATTCAACGGACGGCAGGTCGCCATGTATTATGAAAAGAGCGCCCTTCAGTTCTTCTCCTTTCATTAGTAAATGTGAATCTACCTCCAGGGTCGGTTTCTTTTGCGCCTCATCAAAAAAACGAGTAGCATGGGTCATCTCATTGTAGTCGTCCCAGTCGTTGGCCAGCTTCCATTGCACGTAGTGTCCGGTGGGAGCCAGAAACCTGGGGTGGAATACTTCACTGAGGAAGAACGACCAATCGCCTGAGGTATATAGCTTTTGCATCACTCCACAAAAGAAGCAAATATATGGCCCGCCCGGTAGAGCGAGCCATATAAAAGTGGGAATTACTGCTGTGTGCTAGCACTGTCTGCTGGCTCAGCCAGTGGGTCAATATCCATTCCTTCCAACTCGCCCTCCAGCCTGGGAATAAACGTGGAGCCAGAGAAATCAGGGTTGTTTATAATGTCGGAAATGGCCTGCTTTCTTTTTTCTATGTCTTTTTCGTTGAGTGCGATCCTGCCAAATTTGGCGGCAGCAATATCAACAGGCTTTGGCGACAAATTCTCTCTTTTCACCCAGCCTGTTTCTATCCAGGTACCCTCGTTGCGTTTGCCAACAACTTCCGCCCAGTCATCTTGCAGGCTTTTGATGGCTACGATGTCCATTTGGCTGAAGCTTTTGTCGGACTTGGTGAGTAGATCGGGTCTTTTGTATATAGAAACATCATCTGTAAATACAGCCGCAGTACCTCCTTCAATCACCAACAGGCTCTGTGCCCAGCCCTCCTTGCCATCGGCAAGGCTTACCTTGGCATATGCCCGGTTGTTGTCGGCAGAGTCAACGGCGGATTCTCCCAGTAGGGTCAGTGTTTCCCCTATGCTGATCGAGGTGATGTACTTGCTTTTCGAGTTAGGCTCAGCTCTTACGGAGAGATTGTCCCATACGCAAACTGCGGCGAGTGGCTGTGCGCCTGCTTCGCTTTCATCGGAGCTGCCCACGCCTTCCACTGTAGCCTCATCGCTGGCGGAAGTTTTTTCTGTTTGTGAGCATGCTGCCAGGAGAAAGGTTGACAGAAAAAAGAATGCTATCTTTTTCATAGTTAGGTTGGTTTGGTTGTAATAGTTAGATAATTATTCCTTCAAAATAGAAATAATTAAGATGTAATGAATCATCTATTCTAAAAAATCCATACGAAAACTACGGCCAGATCAATTGGATTGAAATACTAGTATGCCCATGACGCTATGCAAAGGCAGCGAAAATAGGCTACACCAGGAAAGTACTGCGCTCCAAATCAGGCGTTCTGCCGATGATGAACGCCAAGGCCTGCCCCGGTTTTGTCAAAAGAAGAAATATTCCTTTACAATGGGTTACCTTCAAAAAGTCATATTGTAATATGCTTATATTCAGCGCAATATCTCTGTTAGATAAAATTCTACTATATTTTACATATTCAGAATAATCGTTTAAAAATATCAGTTCATCGAAATTATAGCAACATTTATATTCAATATTCAGTATAATATATTGAAACGAATGTTAAACTTAAAACCATAAAACTATGACAATCTTGGGAATTTTGGCAATTATCTTCGGGCTTTTGATGCTCGTCTTTAAATCTGCGCTGTCGGGGCGAATGTCGTCATTTAGCGATCCAAATTCAGACAGCCGGTTACCGGCTTTTTTTATGCTCTTTTCACGGGGAACAGCATTGGCCACCGTTCTGGCAGGCGCTCTTTTGGTCGCCATGCCCTACATGTTCTTCTGGGCGGAGCCGGGTTATCAGTACTTCCTGGTCTACCCCACAGGCAACACCGGGGTGGAAATGGATCAGGGTATAAAATGGAGAGGTTTTGCGAAAATCACTCCTTGGCAAAAGTTCATTGACGTGAAGGTGTTGGCTGAAGGAGCCGACAGCAAGGAGATAGAGGGCGTAATGCGTCCGATACCTATCCGCTTTATCGATCAGGTAACAGCCACTGTAATGATCTCAGGCCGGTTTCAGTTGCCTTCTAACGAGGAGGACTTCATCAACATCGCTATCAAATACCGAAGCATGGAAAACTTGGTGCAGAACACACTGATACCGACGATCAGGGAGCAGACCAACAACACTGGCTATATGTTCGCTGCGCAGGACTACATCTCGGGTGAGGCACAAAGCTTCAGGCAGACGCTGGACGAGCAACTAAAAGATGGAGCGTATGCGGTGATCAAGATAGAATCGAAGGATACTGTTTTCAACGAAATACAGATGGACAGAGAAGACCGGACGATCAAGGAAATACGTGCCAGGTACACAGTGGAGAAAGTGTTGGAAAATGGAGTGCCAAAGCGAATTCCACATGAGCTGACAGAAAACAACATCATCGTTTCTCAGGTGATTGTGGATGACGTGGAGCTGGAGCCCACCTTTAAGCAGCGGTTGGAGGCCCAGCGTGACGAATCGGCCAAGCGGCAGATTGAGCAGCAGAAGGTAGAAACTGCCAAAGCCGCACAGTCGAGGATCATTGCCGAGGGTGAAAGGGACAAGTCAGCCGAGCGGGTTACGCAGGAAAAGGAGCAGGTGAAGCAGCTGATTTCGATAGAAACCAAGCTGAAGCAGGAGCGCACCAATAAAGAGCTGGCGGCCATTGCTCTCGAGACTGAAAGGCTGAAATCCGAGCAGCGAAGAGTGGCAGCCGATGCACAGGCCTACGAAAACGCCAAACTGGTAACGGCTGGTCTTACGCCACAGGAAAGGGCCGAATGGGAATACAAGACTGCCATTGGTGTGGCAGGTGAAATAGCCAAGCTAAACTTCCCTCAAACAATGATTATGGGGAACGACGGTAAAGGCGGCACACCTCTGGAAGCACTCATTGGGGCGGCCATGTCGAAGCAGCTAACGCAGCCGAATAGTTTTAAAAACTAGGGTTAAGGCAAAACAAAGCCGGTGTAACAGCCGGCTTTTTTGTTGGGTTAAATATTCCACCAGTAAGTAAACTTCAGTACGATGGCCCTGTTTTTTACATTGAACAGCCCCGGTTCATAAGGTGTAGGCAGGTAATTGTCGGTATAAACAATGAACAAATCTGACGCTGGAGCATAGCGCCACTGAATCCGTGCATTCAGGTTCACATTGTCCTGCTGGTCGTTGTACTGCAAAAAGCCTGTGAGATAAAGCTTGTTAGTCATGGTCACGTCAAGGCGTGGGCCAATCAGCCAGAATTTGGTGGTGTTCCATGGTTCTGACATCACAATCTTGTTGTAGCTCGAGCTGAGGGCAATGCTTACGTAGGGCTGGAACCGGTAGCCAATGTCGGTGGTGAAGTTAAACCGGGTGCCGTCGTTATAGTAACCACCGTAGCGGGTGCTGAACCCGTAGGTGAAAACACTTTGTGGCCGACTGCTAAACTCGGTGCCCCACGAGGCCCAATTGTGCTTGCTGCCTGTTTGCAGGCTGTCCTTGCCTGAGTTGGTGGGGTCAAATGGAAATAACAGCTCCACATAATCGTAGCCCCGCCACACGGTAAATCTCTCCTGCTTTCTGAAAACGAAATTGTAGCTACCGAAGGTGGTGTTGTCGGTCAGGTAGAAGTCCGGTTTGAACACGGTGTAGGTGCCCAATGTAGGCCCGTGGCTGAGCAGTAGCTTGCCTTTTGGGAAAAAGTTGTAGCTCACCTGTGGCGACAGTCTCACGAAGTTTTTGCGGGGCACGTAGCCTGCCTCGGCAGTAAAGTTTTTGCCCACATATTCGTGCTGCCAGGCAACGGTTAGTTTCCTCCCGGAATACTGTAGGTTGGCCGCCTGGGTGAAGTCCTGCCCTTTCACGTCGGGGCTAAACGACTTGAGGAAGAGTGCTTTGCCGGTCAGCTTGTTGTTTGACGTGGCCAGGTTGTACTCCAGCCCCATGTTGCGGTTATACTGAGAGTAAATCGGCTTATCCGAGCTCAAGTCAGGTGTGTAGTTGATCGACTCTTTGTTCACAAACAGGAAGCCTATATTGGAGCGGGCAAACACCCGGCGTTGCAGCGCCATCACGGCAAAGTTTTGCGACGGAAGGGCGGTCTTTTCAACCTTTCCCGTTTGCATATCCATCAATCCAATCCGCCAGTTGCGGTTAATTCTTCCACTAAGCCTGGCACCAAACTGAATGGGCACCCCCAGCCCAACTCTCCGGGAAAAGAAGGGTCGAATGGAAGAATAGCCAAAATTAGCAAAGAGGTCACCGTTTTCCAGAAAAAACTGTCGGCGTTCGGGAAAAAACAATTCAAAGCGATCGAGGTTGGTTACCTGCCTGTCTACATCCACCTGCGAGAAGTCGGGATTGATAGTGAGGTCGAGGTTCAGCGACGAGGTGAGCGCTATTTTGGCATCGGCCCCCACATCGCCAGTCACGTCGGCGTCGGTGTCTTCTTCATAGTTCTTCGTCACACGACCGAGTGTATAGGGAATCACCGAGATGTTAGGGCCGGCAGCCGGTGGCGGCTGATCCCAAACGAGTATGCCGGTATAAGCCAGCGAAGCACTGGGAAACTGTCGTGGCACAGGCGCCCAGCTCGACTTCTCGGTCGTTTTCAGGTCGAGACGACTGAAATTGATGCCCCAGTTGGTAATGCCATTTTTGTATCGGATGCTTTTGAAAGGCACGGCCATTTCGAACACGTAGCGGTCGTCGTAGTTTTTTACTGCGGACGTCCATTTGTTGTCCCAGCTGAGATCTACGGAGCCACCGTTGTACATAATTCCATCCCATTGTGCTCCGGCCGCATTGGCACCAAAACTGAAGCCATTGGTCTGATCATCGAAAGGATCCATAAACAGCAGGAAGTTGTCGTTCTTCCCGAAGCTAAAATCCCGTCGCAGTGACTCCACGTAGTACGGGCCTTCAATTGGCCCATGAAAACAAGTGGCTATCAGATAAAGGGTGTGCTCGTCGTAGGTCATGCGCACATCGGTGCGCACCCTGGCGAAGCTGGTATCCATAGGCAGGATACTAAAGAAGTCGGTAGCGACGTCGGCGTCGAGCCAGGCCTGCTCATCCATGGCACCGTCGATAACTATTGGTGAAGATGCCTTTTGGATGTGGAGCTTATAGTCTTCATTTTTTTTCTGAGCAAAGGTGACATGCCGTGTTAAACTCAACAGCGTAACCAGGAGTAAAAAATACTTCACGTAGTAGGGGTATTGTTTAAGAGGTTCCGGCAAAAGTAAAACCTTATTTCAAGTTTTGAACGACGGATTTGACCAGCGGCCATAAGTCAGTTGATTACGGAACCTGAAAGCATTTTCGTTCGCATGAGAGATAACAAGTTCCATGTTTTTTTAAAGCCATTACCTCCATTGGCATTAGTCATATTTAGCCGCAATGAGGCTGCATTTTTTTCAAGGCAAATATTGAAGATTATTGCTTTTTATATAAAAAAAAGTTATTCGTGTTAGTGGCTGGTATTCAATATTATGAAATGAAACGCATTGTCTTAATTGATGGGTGGTTGGAACTTGTTTCTGTAAATTCTATAGATTTATAACAGGTGTCAGAAGTAATTCGGTGTTTTTAGTCTGGTAATATTTATCTTATTTGTTGGTATTTTGCAATTTTTATTATAAATAATTACCCCATATCACTTCTAGCCGACTTTTTGTGGTGTGGATTGGCTTTTTGAAAGATTAATAATTAAGATAAAATAACAGAAAAGTGGGCTGTGGCTTCTGATTCATTCCGCAGCCTTTACGAGAGGAAAAAATGCTATCAGAAGTTGATAAACGTATTATTGGGGGATTTGTGACGGCTTTTTTGCTTCTGGTTGTCACCATGTTCTTTTCCTACCGAAATATGTCCCAATTTCGTTCCATCACCTTTGAAGTGTCGCACACACACGAAGTGCTTTTTCAAATTGAAGAGATTTATTCAAATCTGCTTGAAATTGAGTCGAGCCGACGAGGCTTTATCATCTATGGGGATAAATCCTTTGAGGATACCTATAAGCAAAGGAGCAGGGATATTGCCGTACACCTGGATAGCCTGAAAAAGTTGGTCGCCGATAATGCCGGGCAGCTTGGAAGCTTGGATACTCTGGGGCAGTTGATAGCGCAAAAGATTGCATTGGGAACCATGGAAAGTGCGGGTATTGACCAACTACCAACTCCGCAGAATCGAAATTCGCTGACTGGCAAGCGGCTTACCGATGCCATCAGGAGAGTGTCGGAGGCAATGAAGAGCCGTGAAAGAGATTTGCTAGGCAGGCGGGTAGGTCTTGCTAACGCTGCCAACCGCCAGTTCTACCAATTGTATGTCGCCTTTGGGTTGATTATTCTGGTGATCATTGTGATTACATTGTATATTTTTCGGGGCCGGATGAAGGAGCGTCAGGTTGCTGAAAATGCACTACGGCAACGCTCCGAGGAAATAAGGGATTTGTACGACAACGCACCTTGCGGCTATCATTCTCTTGATGCTAGGGGTAACTTTATTGAGATAAACAACACGCTGGTGCGCTGGCTGGGCTACAGCAAGGAGGAGGTATTACACAAGAAGAATTTCTCAGATTTTCTGAAGGAGGAAGAGCGGGAGGTTTTTAAATCGAATTTCCAATTGTTCAAAGAAGGCGGGAGGGCGGACGCTGTTGAATTCGAGCTTGTTAGAAGTGACGGCACTTCTTTCCCGGCTATATTGAATGCAACGGCTGTAGTCGATGAAAATAAAAAATTTGTTAAAGACCGTGCTTCTATCTTCGATATCACTGCCAGAAAGCAGGCAGAAGATAAAGCCCATTTTTTAAATGAGGAATTGGAAGCATTTAGTTACTCAGTTTCGCACGACTTACGGGCGCCTTTGCGGTCAATTGATAGTTATACGAAGATTATTGCGGAAGAGTACAACGACAAACTTGACGACGAGGGTAAAAGACTGATCAATATTGTACTGCGAAACGCTGCCCGGATGTCCCGGCTCATCGACGACCTGCTTGATTTTTCACGCCTGGGCCGGAAGGAGCTGATCAAGTCTACCTTTAACATGAAATTGCTGGTGCAAAGTGTGCTGGAAGAAATGGAGGTACGGAACGATGATCCCAAGATTTTCTTGAAAAATGAAATAGCGCTTGATGCCTGGGGGGATAAAAAAACGATACGGCAGGTTTGGAACAACCTTATTTCAAATGCCATCAAATACTCCTCCAAACTTTACCGGGCTGAGCTAACATTTGGCTGTTATTCCGAATCACACCGGCAAGTGTACTTTATAAAGGACAACGGTGTGGGCTTTGATATGGCCTACTATGATAAACTATTCGCAGTTTTCCAGCGGCTGCACAGCCCAAAGGAATATGAGGGCACTGGTGTTGGGTTGGCTTTGAGCCATCGGATTGTTACCAGGCATGGGGGGGAGATGTGGGCAGAGTCTATGCCTGACAAAGGATCAACATTTTACTTCAGTTTACCAACAAAAAATATGAAAGATGATATCTGAAACAGAGGAAGAACGCTATCTGGTGATTGTAGATGACAGCGAAGAAGATGCTGAGCTCACTACCAGGGTACTCAAATCAGGAAAGTTGATCACGAGTGTTGTGCATTTCTCTGATGGAGCGGCAGCTCTGGACTATTTCTTTTCAGCTTCATTTAGAAGGCCCCCTGTTCTCATGTTGCTGGATCTGGACATGCCAAAGGTGGGTGGGCTGGAAGTTTTACGAAAAATAAAACAAGACGAGCTGAAAAAACACATCCCTATCGTGATCATGTCATCTTGTGGCGACGATAACCTGGTTCGGGAGTCTTACTCCCTCGGGGTGAACGGTTTTGTGAGGAAACACGTGCAGTTTGAAAGATTCAAACAGGAGATGCTGTGCGTTGGCGATTTCTGGCTGAGAACCAACTACTATCCGGGCAATCTCAACCTAACTGACCAATGAACAAGCCCAGTTCTTTGCGAATATTGATCCTGGAGGATTTTGAAGAGGATGCTGATCTCTTAAAGATAAATCTTAGGAGGCAGGGTGTTGTATTTGAAGACGTTGTGGTGGACAACAGGGATGATTATGTAACCCAACTGATTGATTTCAAACCGGACTTGGTGCTGTCCGATCACCTGCTTCCTCAGTTTGATTCTACTGAGGCGCTCAAAATTTGCAGAGAAAAGCTTGGGGATATACCCTTCATTCTTGTGACTGGTACGGTATCGGAAGAGTTTGCCGTGCTGTGCCTCAAGCAGGGGGCCGACGACTATATACTTAAGAATAACCCGGCACGCCTTTCTTCAGCCATTTACAATGCCATTAATCAAAAGGAAGGAGAAAGAAAGCGCAAGGAAGCTGAGTCCAACTTGAAAAAGCAGAACCGGCAACTGAAGAAAATCAATGGAGAGCTGGATAGTTTTGTTTATCGGGTGTCTCACAATCTCAGAGCACCCCTTACGTCTGTTCTGGGTCTCATTCAGCTTTCCAAGCTGAACGGAGTGTCTCAAAGTGAGATTGAAAAGTACCTGAGCTTGATGGAACAAAGCATAGTCAAGCTTGACAATACGGTGCGAGGCATACTTGACTATTCACAAAACACCCGCAAAACCCTTGAGTATGTGGCGGTCGATCTCGATAAGGTTGTTACTGAAAGCATATTCAATTTCAGGTACCTGGAGAGGTTTGAGTCAATTGACATTCAGAAGGACATCAAACAAGATATTCCCTTTCATTCTGATGCGCTGAGGCTCACTTTTATCTTTGATAACCTCATATCCAATGCCATCAGGTTTTCGAAAAAGCTCACAGACGAGCTTCGCTTCATAAAAATATCGGCTGTGGTTGATGAAGAAAAGGCGATCTTTTCTGTGGAAGACAACGGAGTGGGTATTGACCCCGAATATCGGAATCAGATCTTCAATATGTTTTTCAAAACATCTGAGTCGGGTGCTGGTCTTGGATTGTACATTGTAAAGGAAACTGTAGATCGGCTGAAGGGCAGCATAATTTTGAGTTCAGAGCCTGATAAAGGCACTAAGCTGACCATACAAATCCCGAATCATGCGGGTTGAGGAATAATCCGGTCAGGCAGACCGTACATTGATGCCAATTCTTTCATTTTTTTATTAAGCGCTTCCGTGTAGTATTTCGGCATTTCATTTCGGTGCTCAAAGAAGCGCAAATACTTTTCAGTGAGATGTGGAAAGTGCTGCGCAATGGCATTCATGACAAGTACCTTACTATCCGCAGCATTATGGCCAAACAGCGTCAGGCTGGCTGGCATCACGTACCGGGCCCCCGTCCTTTGAAAGGCGGTCATCATTTCATGAAGGTGTTCGCCGGTATCGGACAGGTAGGGCAATAACGGCATCAGGCTCACACCCGCATGAAATTGCTGGCTCAGGCAGTCGCTGAGAGTGATGAGCCTTTTCGACGGAGGTGTTGCTCCCGGTTCGAAAACATGGGCAAGCTGGTCATTAACTGTCGAGAAAGAAAAGGTAATCAGCAGGCCCGAGGGAGCTTTGTCTTTGAGGTCATCAGGCAAAATAGCCTTGCATTTTATTTCCTCCAGCAAATCAAAATCTCTGGAGATAAGATCCGACTTGGTGATTATGTGCAGGGGGAACCTGTACTTTAAAATTACCTCAAGCAGGCTTCTGGTCAATTTAAAGGTCTTTTCTGCTTGTAAATACGGGTCGGTTGCAGAAGAAAGCACTATGTAGCCGTACTGTCCTTTTCGGGCTCGCAGCGCCAGGGCCTTATCAAGCAGTGCCGCTGCATTTTCCTTTACAGCCAGCTTTTCCTCCATGTGCGTGCCGTATTTACTACCTCTGATATAGCAGTAGAGGCAGTTGAAAGAACAGCCGCTGTAGGGATTGACAGTGTAGTCGTCCAGAAACCAGGGGTCACGCCTTTTGGTTTTGTTGAGGATGGTTTTTGCCTGGATAAGCTGTGGCATGGGCCTTGGGATACATTGATTACTTCTTCTGTCCCCAACTATTTGGACGCAGAAAATTCAATGTTAAAAGTAAGCAATTCAGGCTTGTCTAGAAGTCTTCTGTGGAGAGACTAAAGCTGTCTTTTTTGGAATCGAGCAGGCGCCCGGCCTCACATTTGAGTACCCGGCCCGGATATTTTTTCAGAAAGGCGTGGTTGTGAGTCGCCATCAGAATGGCGGTACCGCTGTTGTTGATTTCCAGAAAAAGTTTGAAAATGCCATCAGAAACGTCTGGGTCAAGGTTACCTGTGGGCTCGTCGGCCAGTAGTATAGCAGGCTCGTTGATCAGCGCCCGGGCAATCACTACCCGCTGCTGTTCGCCACCCGAAAGCTGGTGAGGCATTTTGTTGCCAACTGACCCCAGGCCTACTTTCATCAGCACTTCCGACTCACGGGCCTTCATTTTCGATCGGTCAGTCCACCCGGTGGCCTTCATCACGAAGTTAAGGTTTTCCGACACCGTTCTGTCGCTGAAAAGCTGAAAGTCCTGAAACACGATGCCTATTTTCCTGCGAAGGTAAGGTACTTTTGAGCTTTTGATGTTTCGGATTGAGTGACTTGCCACTGTGGCGTCGCCAAGTCTTAAAGCAAGGTCGGCGTAGAGGGTTTTTAGCAAAGATGACTTTCCGCTTCCTGTTCTTCCAATCAGGTAAACAAACTCGCCTTTTTCAATCTCAAATGTAATGTCATTTAGCACCGTGCTGTTTTCCTGAAACACAGTAGCATTACTTATCGCAACAACGGGTTCAGAACTAAATGACATTTTCAGAGGCTTAGCTTTTGGAGCTTGCCAAAAGGCAGCTCAGTGATCAATTTTTGAAGTTCTTCTTCCTTCCCCTCCAATCCGTACTTTTCAATGTTTTTCAAAGGCCTGTCAGCCCTGAAATAGGCAATAAGCACAAAATTATCATCCCTCAGCTGGATGTAGTCTGGGATCTTGGCCTTGCCTTTTACTTTGATAATATACATATCTTCAATGGTAGATGAAGATACAACTGCTGAGACACTCATTTGTTAGGAGTTGCCTTTTTTGTAGTCAGCCAGGAACTTCTCCAGACCACTATCAGTCAACGGGTGCTTCAACAAGGCAGTTATTACGTTAAGTGGACAAGTAACAACATCGGCACCTATTTCAGCACATTTGATCAGGTGCATGGTGTGGCGAACTGAGGCTGCCAGGATCTGCGTTTCAAAAGCATAGTTGGTGTAAATCTGCACCATTTGCTCAATCAGATCCAGCCCGTCGTGAGAAATGTCGTCAAGTCTTCCGATGAAAGGAGATACGTAGCTGGCGCCGGCTTTGGCTGCCAGAATAGCCTGACCTGAGCTAAATACCAATGTGCAGTTGGTTCTTATGCCCTCAGCAGAGAAAGCTTTGATGGCTTTCACGCCGTCACGGATCATCGGCACCTTTACAACAATTTTATCATCGATTTTGGCAAGCTCTTTTCCCTCCTTCATCATGCCTTCGAAGTCGGTAGAGATAACTTCGGCACTTACGTTGTCATCCACAATCTTGCAAATGGCCTTGTAGTGAGCCAGAATATTTTCTTTGCCTGTAATGCCTTCTTTGGCCATCAGGCTTGGGTTGGTGGTTACACCATCCAACACGCCCAGGTCATTGGCTTCTTTAATCTCGCTAAGGTTCGCTGTATCGATGAAAAATTGCATAGTATGAAGGGGTTTTAAGAATGCTTACAAAGCTAGTTAATCTCTGCTAAATTGTAAGGAGGGAAATAAAAAATGGCAAACCGAATATCGCACCGCTACAACCGCTTACCCTTGCTTCCTTCCGGACCTGGGGGATTCAGCAGGAGCTGGTCGTACCGATTTGCCGCTGCAAAGTTATGGAATTATTAATGGTAAAATCAAATAGAAAACAAACTTTGATGGGATTGCCTTATTCCACCAGGCCTTTGAGGTACAGATTAAATTCGAGAGGGCTGCCTTCTTTGAATTCATCCGCCGCCAGGTCTTCGAAAATATCTTTGTCGAATACCCTTTTGGTTTTTTCTATTTGCCCATTGGCATGGACAATGAGTTCCGTGCCCCTAAAGCTCTCCGGGTTGACCTGAACCAGTATTTTGAAGCCCTCAAGCTCCTTTTTATAATATTGATGAATGATGTCTTTCATACCTGGGGTAAAGGTATGAAATGGAAACTACAGATCGTCTATTCTTCTGTAACTGCTCTCTCGGCTAACCGACACATCGTAAAATGTGTCGTCGTCTTCATCGTCCGTGTCTTCGCTGGTTACAACCACCGTCTTTTCGTATGTGTTGTCCCACAGGTCAAAGTATAAATCGTCGAGTTCTCTTTCTGCTTCCATGTGCTATTGTTTGGAAGCAAGGTATGGTTGGTGGTTTACAACTATCGAAATTATTTTTTAATCTTAAGTGAAATATTGGTAACAATGACCACACCTCAAGTGAAGGAACAGTTTGAGACAGAAAGACTGAAAATAAGAAAGATTGTGCCCACTGACACGCCCCATGTGTTCAATACTTATGCGTCCGTTAAAAAATCCACAAGGTACATATCGTGGCCTATTCACAAGTCCGTAGAAAAAGATACGCTGCCTTTTGTAGACTATGCGCTGCAAGCATGGAATGCAGGCACTGACTTCACTTACCTGGTTTTTGACCTGAGTGGCACCCCTGTTGGCTCAATTGGCTTTATCAATGAAAAGGGCAGAGTGTCTTTTGGCTATATTCTTGGGCCGGCTTTTTGGGGTAAGGGCTTTATTGTGGAGGTGCTGAACGAAATGCTGCCCTGGTTTGCCGCCCAGGTTTGGGTGTATCGCTTGTGGGCGTGCTGCGACGTGGACAATACCGCATCGAAGCGGGTGCTGGAAAAGGCTGGGCTTCAATTTGAAGGGCGAATTGCCGATTGGGCGATCTTTCCCAATCAAAAATTCAAGAGCAAAGACTGTTTCTTTTTTTACTATCCGTTAAAGAAGAGGTAGGTTTTGTAGCGCAGGCCTGGTAACATCGGAAATATTTACTTTATCGAGTAGTTCATCCTCCAAAGCGGATGCCCATGTTGTGAGGTACTTTACCACATCGTCTCTGTGGTTGTGGCGAAGGTTCCGTTCGGTCAGGGGAAGCTTGCCAAGCACTTCCTGGTCAGAAAGCCTTTCGAGGTGAACAAGATCTTCCCTGTCAAGTCCTGCACTCAGCATTTCGCTAATGAGCAAGTCCATGGGCATGCCGCTGGTGGGGCAAAAGTCGTTGATTTGATCCGCCCAGTCGCCGTGGCCTCTCATCGCATAGGCATGGATATCGGCCCTGGTTAGCTGAGTGATTTCCTGGGCCAGATTGCCGCAGTTGCAGCTTCCCATATGGCCCCACATATAGTCGTTGCCCTTTTTTAGTTTTTCGGCCGTCCGACGAATCGCCTGAATCAGGGCCGCATTTGCTTTAGCCATTCTTCTCTTTTTTGATGGAAAATTTAATCATCTCCTCGAGATTTTGCTAACTAAGCGTGCACCTTATTTGTTTGCTTTCTCATGGCTTTCGGCCCATACCAAAGCCAAAAACCGGTGATTGTAAACACGAGGAGAGCCAGGCCAATGACTGTGGTGTATGTAAGCTTAAAAAGGCCTTTCTGCCATCCAAAAGCATCGTCGACAATAGAACCGTCGTGGATGTGCTCGATCAAATCTGATAATCTGGTTTCGGTATGCAGCACCTTCCCGGTGGTGCAGTCGATCTGAAGGCTTTGATAATGATCAGTAAACAAGATTTTCACTATCCCCTTGTCGGGCCGGATGTCAAGTCTGTCAATAGCAGGGGAAAGCGAGGCATCTATGGAGTCGTGAAGGTAGGTTTGGGCAATTGTCATTATTTCACTCATTGGTTTCCATTCCTGCTGGTTAGCTGACTGCCCGGTTCGGGTTTTGGCCAGGATCAAATCGCCCGAATGTTTTTTCCACCCGAGCAGCAGGCCCGATATGGAAACAAAGAAGAAGAATACGAAGAGGAATGCGCCAGTTAGGCGATGCACCTTTCGGAAAACTCTCAACACTTTTGCTTGCGCCTTGCGGGATGCGTTGGCTTCGGAGTTGCTCATTTTAATTTCCTTTCTGTTTCTGCGAAACTATCGGATACGAGAATTTATTCCCTTCCGGCTATGGAAATTGTGAAAGGAAGTTGCGAGTTCATGGCTGGAAACCGGCAATGGTACATTTGTCGTGAAGGAACCACTAAAATTTGCTAATATTGCACTTCAACTTAAATTTGCACCGCAAAACATAATTACAATGGGAAGAGGAGATAAAAAGACGAGAAAAGGAAAAATTACAATTGCTTCTCACGGCAATTCCAGGCCAGCTAAAGAGAAGAATGAGAAAACCAAAATCCAAAGTCCTAAGGAGTCGTAAGGTCTTTACAGGTTTTGGTACGTATGAATGTCTCATGGGAAAGACAATAAATCTTGCCTTTGAGACATTTTAATTTAAAAGGAATCCAAATGAGGTTTTTTCGGATTTTGATCTTCATTGCGGCTTGTCTGTCCGGGGTTTCTGTATCGGGCCAGGAAATTGATGAAACGGCTACAGCGCCCATTGGCAGCAGTAAAGGAGGCGCATGGGGCTATTTTGGCTTGCGTGGAGGTGCGCATTTCAGTGAAGTGCTTTTCAGCGACACGTTCAGGCCTGTGATTATGCAAACTAGTTTTGTTTACGGTAAACAATATGGTGCTGTAGGAAAACTCTTTCTGGCGGAACATGCGGGCATTCAAATGGAAGTGAACTACATCGAGAAGGGTTACAAACAGCTCCTCGACTCAGGTTTTTACACCACCAAAATGAATTATTTGGAGATTCCCTTGCTGATGAATGCCTACCTTGGAAAGCAAAAGACTCAATTTTTTGTGAACATGGGTCCCTATCTGGAGATATTCCTTAATCAGAAGGACGAACTGCAGGGAGTGGTAAAAGATGGTGAAGAGTTTTATCGGTTTGACCCGAATGTTGATCGCACCATTGGCTATGGGCTGAGAGCATCGGGAGGGCTCAACAGACTTTTCAGCTTCGGGCTGCTACAACTGGAGGGAGGCCTTGAGGTCACCATCAGCGATATGATTTTTTCAAACAGGCTCATTTCTACCATCCCCGACAGCTCCAAGCACCTGGTAGGCTTTGTGTCTTTGGCCTACATGATTCCCATAGGCAAAAAGCCTGACACTGCCGGACAGTAATCCCCAAGTTTTCAAATCTAAAGCGCAAGCATCAAGAACAGAGCATCCCGGCAGGCTGTCGGGACTTGCGGCTGGTTCGTTACAATCTCCTTTTTTTACCCTGCTGAAAATTTCTAAAGCAAAAGTGAGCCTGTAAATGGCTACGAAATCGTTTGCTGAATTAAATTTGTGTTAACATTATTTATTATTTTTTGTATATTATCTAATGAAATGATTAATTTTGTGCGTAATTAATAAAAATATCATCACTCTATTAAGCATTACTATTATGGCTACTTCAGCTAATGAGAAAATTGAGATGGCTTGCGTTGAGGCACGTGAGAAGCTCGCACAACTTGGGATTGAAGAGAAAATTCAAGCAGAGCTGGACTGGGTACTTGGAAGTTTCAGGAATGACCAAAACTCGTCCGGATTGTATGAGATAGGAGCAAAGGCCCTAAAGGCTCTTGTGAAATATAAAAAAGACAAACCCAAAGCCATTACCAAGAAAATGATTGATGAGCTTGAAAAGGCATTGAAAACGAAATAAACTTTTTTGCTGCTTACAGAGCTGTTTCAATAGGCGGTTGCGAGTTTGGCGTAAACCAAATGTCAAATTTTAAGAGCGAGCCTACCTTTCAGTCAGGTTGGTCAGGCAACTACCTTTGAAACAGCTTCTTCTTTACTTCCCATCCCAGGAATTCACAAACCTTTAATCACAGTTCTGTTACGTACTGTATCATAATTGCTATTTTTGTTCTGTTAGTGATTTTAGGTGCACCCATGCTTCAATGAAAGGAAGGAAGATACTTTTTATACTACTGTTCTTAATGAGCGGGTCGGTGCCCCCCTTGTTCGGAAGACACTTTTATCAGGAACCGGCGAAACCATCTCACAATCACGTCTCGCTTGTCGACAGCATTAACCATCTTGCCAGCGTTTTTCTTAGAACGGAACCTGATTCCGCCCAGGCATTAATCACCGAATCACTGGAAGTTTCCCGGCAGCACGACTACACCGCAGGCGTTGCGAGGGCTTTATTTCTACAGGGTAACTACTATCAAAACAGAGGTCAGCTTGAGTTAGCCTACAGGACTTTTTACGAATCGCTTCAACTTCATGATGCTCAGAAAGACAAAAAAAGTGTTGCTGAGTGTTATAATAGCATTGGTGACGTTTTCAGGAGGCAAAAGAACTACAAGGAGGCGAGCAGAAACTACGATTTGTCCTTTGCGTTAGCCACCGAAATAGGGGACTCGGCACTTGTTTCGGAGAATATCAACAATTTTGGAGACGTTTTCAGGGACCAAAAAGACTACGATGCGGCAATTCTTCGGTATAACGAAGCACTCGAAATTGATCTGAAAATAAACAACGGATATGGCGTAACCGATGGCTACAATAATCTGGGCGATGTGTATCTCTATCTGGCGGACTATGACCAGGCCATATCGTATTATAATCGTGCCCTGAGGCTGGCTGAGTCAATGAATAACCAGCTGGAGGTAGCAGACAACCTCAATAAACTGGGCCGGGCTTATGCTGCAAAAAACGATCTGGAAACTGCTTTGTTTTACTCGAAGCTGGCAGCCACTGTAAGCGGCAGAATCAGGCTTACTGAGGAGCTTATGGAAGCCTACTACAGCCTTGCGGAGGTGTACCAACGGGTGGGCAGGTATGACAAGGCGCTTGAAAGTCATATGTTGTATTCCAAGTTTCAGGACTCACTGCTCGACGTCAGGTCTGTTCGCAAAATATCGGAACTGCAGTTTTTGTTTGAATCGGAGAAGAAAGACAGTGAAATACTATTGAAAGAAGCAGAACTTGAAACACAGTCTGTTCAGCTCAAATGGCTGATTACAGCGGTTATACTGCTGATCATTTTGGCACTGGTGTTTTATAGAAACTACATTTCAAAGCAAAGGGTAAACAACAAGTTGATTGCTCAGCAGGAGGAAATCAAACACCAGACCGAAAGCCTGGAAGAAAAGAACCGACAGCTGAAAATTATCAATGAAGAAAAAAATGAGATCATTGGCATGGTAGCGCACGACCTCAGAGCCCCGATCAACCAGGTCATGTCGGTGGTTAACCTTATGCACTATGAAAAGGAAGCCTTTTCCGACGATATGGTTTCCTATCTGAGTATTATGGAACGGGCTACGACGAGAATGAAATTCATGGTGAGCGAGATTCTTGATGCGGAAGCAATAGAAAACTCGACTTTCAATATGGATATTGAAAATGTCGACCTGTGCGAAATTATTGAAGAGGAGAAGAAGAACTACCGGTTATATGCCGATAAGAAGAAATTAATACTGACTACTGAACTGGTGGGAAACCCGGCTTGCGCCAGGGTTGATAAAAATATCTACCGTAATATAATAGAGAACCTGCTTTCCAATGCGCTGAAGTACTCTCCCGAAGGAAAAGAGATCAAGTTGATTCTTCGGTTTGAAGCTGACAAAGTGGTCACTTCGGTGAAGGATGAAGGGCCTGGGCTAAGTGAAGAAGATATGACAAGGGTTTTCGGGAAATACCAGAGACTAAGTGCTCAGCCAACAGGCGGGGAGGAAAGCATCGGACTTGGGTTGTCGCTGGTGAAAAAATTCACTGAAGCCATGAACGGAGAGGTGTGGTGTGAAAGCACAAAAGGAAATGGTGCCGAATTTTTCGTGTCATTTGAAAAAGTAACTTCCAATTCAAACAAATAAACATCAATGTATCTAGCTAAAAGAATTCTTGTGCTGCTGTTGGTAATAGTGGCATCCTGCAATCCTCCAAAGGAGGTTTCCACTCAACCCGAGAAAAAGGCGGTGAAGAATATAATCTTCATGGTGGGTGACGGTATGGGATTAACCCAGGTAACCGCTGGCCTTGTCGCCAACAACTTTAAGCTCAACCTTGAGCGGGTGCAGTATGTGGGATTAAGCAAAACGTTTTCGAGCGATGCTTTGGTTACTGATTCAGCTTCCGGAGCGACTGCTTTTTCTATTGGTGAGAAAACCTATAACGGAGCCATCGGTGTGATGCCCGACTCAACTTCCAGAGAAACAATTCTGGAAACTGCCGGAGCCAGGGGGCTTGCCACGGGTCTTGCAGTGGTATGTACCATCACCCATGCCACTCCGGGCTCGTTTTATGCCCACCAGCCGTCAAGAAGCATGCATGAAGAAATTGCTTCCGACATGATCGATTCACCTCTCAACTATTTTGTTGGTGGGGGAAGAAAGTACTTCGCCGCTCGCAAAGACAGCAGCAGTATATTACCTGCTTTGGAGGAAAAAGGTTTCAGTTTTGTCGAAAGCCTTGAAGCGTTCAAGAGCAGTGCATCGGAGAAAATTGGCTATTTCATAGCTGACGGAGAGCCTGCCCCCGTGGCTGAAGGCAGAGGGCCGATCTTGAGCGATGCGGTAGAAGCGATGCTTCCAAAATTAGCCAGCGACCCAGAGGGCTTCTTTTTGGTCGTAGAAGGTTCTCAGATTGACTGGGGTGGCCATTCCAACGACTCCGACTATATCACCTCCGAGATGATTGACTTTGACAACGCCATAGGCAAAGTGCTCGACTTCGCAGCAAAAGATGGTAATACGCTTGTGGTGATTACTGCTGACCATGAAACGGGCGGTTATTCACTCACCGAATCAGAAGATCCATGGAAGTTTGAGCCCAAGTTCACTACCGGGCATCACACCGCTACGATGGTTCCTGTGTATGCTTTCGGAGCCGGTTCGGAAGATTTTGCTGGCATCTACCACAACACGGAGATTTACCACAAGATGATGAAGGCCTACGGCTGGAAATAACTTGCAAAATGTTTTGAGCTTCTGGCACATCTTCACTGGAAGCTCAAAACATTTTCTTACCTGATAATACTTACTTCGCCTTTCCACGTTTTACCCTTTATCGAATTGGTAAGCGTATAAAAGTAGACGCCTGACGGCCAGTCTCCGCCGGCCCAGTCATTTTGATAGTCTTCCGTTTCAAAGGCCATGTCGCCATCTCTGCTCACTACCTTAAGAGAAGACGAAGGCTTGATTCCTTTGATAAAAAACTGATCATTGAACCCATCCCCGTTAGGCGTAAAAGCTGAGGGAATAATCAGTGGTTCCTCAATCAAGTCAAAATTATCTATAAGGATATTGCCATTGGTTGCACGATTGCCGCCAGGGGTTGCCACAAACACCAGGTACCTCAAGTTATCCATTTCAGGCCGGATTACTTCCTCAAAACGTATCCACTCTTTGTTATCCACCAAGGGGGATTGCCATAAAAGCTCCTCTGTAAGGCAACTTTCCGTTCCTCCGTAAACTGTCAATTTAATTGGCCGGTTCACCCATATGAAAGTGTTGTTATCATCGTATCCCATGTCATCGGCATGAGCCAGGCTTATGCTGATCAAGTAAGGAAAACCTGCAATCATAGGTAGGTTGAGTCTGGTTTCCATGTCCTCCCGTACTTCGAACGGTTCGACAGGAAGGCTCCGGGTAACGATGCCCATATAGGTTTTGCCATCATCGGCTGGTAAAGTCACACCATAAGAAAAAGGTTGGGTGTCCGGTGTGCTCTCTGATGAACACGGGTACCAAAACGCCGGTGATCTGTTGGGGCGATTGGCTCCTTCAAATGATTTGTTGTTGACCAGCTGAGCCCAGCCGGACTGTTGAAACATGCAAACAAATAATAACAATACCAGGTTTTTCATTCAGTTAAATATGGCCCGTGGCTTTTTAATTCAATGACAATTTCTGGCTCTACACAATTACCTAAAGGTAAACAGAAATTAAGCTTAATTTGAAACTATATTGGTCAAAGCGTCTACCAGTTTGTCGAGCTCTTTAATGGTGGTATACAAATGCGGAGCAATTCTGGCACCATGTATGTCATCGTTGTCGATAGCCACAGTGAATATCTTGTATTCGGAATAAAGAGTATCTACTAATTCAGTCGGAGACATGCCTTCAACGCCCAGATTGCAAATGGCATAAGACTGACCTTCTCCCAATGGTGTGTTAATTTTTATTTTGGGTAAGCTTTTTACCTTGCTCACCCAGTAGTGTTTGAGGTAGTTCAGTCGTGACGCCTTCAGGCCGCTGCCTATACTCTCGTGGAACCTGATGGCAGCAGCTATCGATAGTTGATTGGCGCATGGTTGCGTACCGAAGTGCTCCAACTTCTTGATGTCGTCTTCGGCAAAATCGGTGTCGCCAAAAAGTGGCCAAACATTGCTCGCCTTCCCTTTTTTTACATAGAGTAGGCCGTTACCCAAAGGTGCGCATAGCCACTTGTGCAAACTGCAGGCAAAGTAATCGCAGTCCAAATCGGTAATTTTGAACGGCACATGGGCAAATGCATGCGCTCCGTCTACGATCACTTCAATGCCCTTTTTGTGTGCCATGGTACAAATTTCCTTGATTGGCAGCACCTGGCCTGTCAGGTAGGTCATGAACGATACCAGAATCACTTTCGTCTTGCTGGTAACAGCTTTCTCTATAAGCTGCACGATTTGCTCCTGCGAATCGGGAACCAATGGAAGTGAGACCACCCTTACCGACGTGCCAAATCTCTTTTGCCGTTGATCCAGCGCCTGAATCATGCTCGGGTACTCTCTGTTGGTGCGGAGAATCTCCTCGCCCTCTTTCAACTTTAGCCCCTGAATGATGATGTTAAGAGATTCAGTGGTGTTTCTGGTCATGATGAGCTCATCGGCGCCACAGCCTGCAAAGCCCGCCAGCTGTTTCCTTAGGTCGTCTCTTTCTTCAAACTGCCTGCGCCTCATATAAAAACTGGGCGACTCATTGATCATCCGGACATTGTTAATTTGATCTTCCAGGGTCACATTGGCAGCGGGGCTAAAATAGCCAGCCTCCAGGTTGATAAAATGAGGGTTCTGAACGTAGCATTGCTGCACCTGATACCAAAACGATTCGTCTGCCACCAGATCGGCATCAGACTTATTTTTTGGCTTTTTCAGCGTGGCGCAGGTCTTTTGTGAACTTGCCAGTGGAAGGAAAGTGGCGACGAAAGCCGCCTCACCCGTCTTTGTTAAGAACGATCGCCTGTCAATCATGAATGTTTTTTATTCAATAAAGCAAATTCTGCTGAGGTAAGCACAGTCGTTTAGGGGTATGTCGCAGAAAGTTTGTCTTATAGTTACTTTCCAAGAAATACATAGGTTTCTTGTTTTCTGTATAAATACCACCCATGCATTAGCGGGTGGTATTTTTTTGCCTGATAGTTTCTGCAAAGACATATCTTTCGCAAATGATATTGCGTTATATTTCAAAATATTTTTCCTGTTTGAACTACATCATTATGAACCTTAACAAGCTGCTTTTTACGGCACTTCTGGCTTTCCTTTTTTCTCCGGCTATTTCGCAATCTTTTAACGGACGAAACCTTGCCGATCATATGCTGATCAAGATCATGGACAAAAGCCTGTACAAACAGGAATATCCTGTCGATGGCTCTCCCTACTTAAACCCAGAGTTTACAGAAGGTGAGGTGTACACCAGCAAGGGGAATTATTCCGAGGTGCCGTTGCGATACAATATTGATACAGATGTGATTGAATTCAGCCAGGACGAGGCAGTATACGCACTTGACCCTGAGCCGAGGATAAAGAAAGTGGTGATAGGCGAAAATGTGTTTGTGGTAGAAAAAGGAGAAATAATCGGGAAGATGAATAACAGCTTTTATCTTCGGCTTGACAGCGGCAAGGCCCAGTTGTTGATGAAAAAAGCGGTGTCGTTCAGAGAAGCTCAGCCGGCTCAGGCCATGCAGGCGGCGTCTACCCCGGCCAGGTATCAGAAGATGCCAGATCAGTACTTTTACAAAATAGGAGATGGTGGGGTAATGAAAATCGGCAGTATCAAGAAATTGATCGAAGAGTTTCCTGACAAACAGGAAGAGCTCAGTGCTTTCGCCAAAAAGGAAAAGATATCTCCTAAAAATGAGAGGGAGCTGATCAGCTTTTTTCAGTATTACAATTCTCTCTAGGCTAACACAGCATCGTTTCTTTTCAGCTAGGTACACTTCACTTGTTCTCCTCATTTCCTTTGCAAACAGGAAATAAATAGTTTCTATATCATTTGGTTTTAGGAATCAAATCTGCTTACATTAGATTTGGTTTTAGGAATATAATACGTAGACTATGAAGTTAGGAGCATTTGAAGAATTGGTATTACTGGCGGTAGGTTCGCTTGGCGAGGAGGCCTATGGGGTTACTGTAAAGGAAACACTTCAGCAGAAAATGGGTAAGAACCCCAGCATTGGTGCGCTACACTCCGCTCTTTACCGGTTGGAGGATAAGGGCTGTGTAACATCTGAGGAGGGCGGTGCAACAACGGAACGGGGTGGTCGCCGGAAGAAATTTTATAAGCTGACGGCCTATGGCATTACCATGCTGGAGGAAGCCAACCAGTTGCGAATGGAGTTTGCCCGCCAGGTGCCCGGGCTCAACTTAAGCACGGAGTAAGTCGAGCCCACAGCGACACATCAGATTTTACGCTGTCAGTTCAGTCATAAGCTGGCGGCACGATTTATAGAAAGAGCCATGTCAAATAGAAAAATACACCCTCCCCGCCTCGCTGACCGCTTCCTGCAGTGGTTCTGCTCTGAAGACGTGCTGGAAACACTCCAAGGGGACTTGTATGAGCTGTATGAAAAGCGGAGGGAGAAAAAGGGGGAACTCCTGGCGGACATTTACTATGCGTTCGATGTGCTAAGTGCACTTCGGCCATTTGCACTTGAAAAGAAAAGGTCAAACTCAAATTATACAACGATGCTTCATCATTATTTAACCATTTCGTGGCGGAACCTCCGGGTCAACCGCCTTTACTCATTGCTCAATATTTCCGGGCTGGCCGTTGGCCTGGCTTGTGGTATACTGATCCTATTGTGGATTTCGCATGAGCTGAGTTACGATACTTTCCATAAAAACCAGTCAAACATCTACCAGTTGATGCGCCATGAGGTAATGAGCGGTGAATACTTCACAGGCGATGTTACCCCTGCGCCATTGGGGCCGAGCCTCAAGAGTGGCATGCCCGAAGTAGTTTATGCGACTCGTACGCTTGGGGCTGGTAAACAGCTGGTGAACGCAGGGCACGAAAATACCTATGAAGCGGTACTTTATGCGGATCCCGATTTTTTTAACATAATGACCTTCCCGTCTGTTACGGGGAATGCCATAGAAGCTTTAAATTCTCCCGGCAGCGTAGTCATTACCGAGCGAACTGCCAAAAAGCTATTTGAGCACGCAGACCCAATAGGAAAGACGATCACAGTTAATAATACCGACGAATTTTTGGTAGCATCCGTTATCCGGGACGTCCCAACCAATAGCTCGATCCGATTTGATATCGTTATTCCTTTCAGCACCTATGAGCAAAACAGACAGCTTAAGTGGGACAATAATTCCTTCCAGACATGGATACTGCTTGCTCCGTCCACAGATTTGCTTGCTTTTAATGAAAAAATGGATGGCATGGTTGAAGAGCATTTGGACAACGAAGAAGTTCATTTGTTTGCTTTTCCCCTCGAACGCCTGCACCTCTACAACCACTTTGCCAACGGAAAGCCCGATGGTGGCAAAATAGACTTCGTCTACCTCGTGGGGGCGCTTGGCGTGTTTATTTTGCTCCTTGCTTGCGTGAACTTTATGAACCTGGCCACGGCACGCTCCGAACGGAGGGTAAAGGAAGTAGGGATCAGGAAGATGATAGGGGCACAGCGAAGAATCATTGTGGGGCAATTTTTGACCGAGGCAATGGTGATCACATTTTTGGGGCTGTTCCTGAGCGTTGTGGCAGTCAAACTCTTGTTGCCGTCTTTCAATGAACTTACAGGCAAAGACCTTTCAATGTCGCTGGCCAACTGGCGGCTGTGGTCATCAGTGTTGCTGCTTGGCTGGGTCACCGGGATGGTGGCCGGGAGCTATCCTGCATTTTTCCTCAGTAGTTTCAAGCCTGTACAGGCCGTGACGGGGCTGGGCAGCGCAGGCAAAGGAGCGTCTGTTTTCCGGCGTGTTCTTGTAACGTTTCAGTTTTTCGTTTCCATTTTCCTGATTATAGCCACTATTGTAACTTATGTCCAATTGGAACACGTGCAGAGCCGACCATTAGGATATGACCAGGAGAACCTGGTAGAGCTGCCAGTGCGTGGGGATATGGGAAAGGAGTTTGATGTATTTAAGAACGACATTCTGCGGGTGCCGGGCGTAACGGCGATGTCTGCAGGAGGAGACAACCTCCTCAAGGTTGGTGGTGGCCTCACAGGATTTCAATGGCCGGGAAAAGGCCCCGATGAAGACTTCCCCATTAATATTACCTGGGTTCACTACGATTGGATAGAGGCAACTGGTTTGGCCATTGCCGAGGGAAGAGACTTTAGCCAGGCATACGGCAGCGACTCATTGGCATGCCTGATCAATGAAACTGCTGCCAGGCGCATGAGGCTGGAGCAACCTGTTGGCACCCATATAGGTGGCAATAGCTATATTATCGGTGTCGTAAAGGATTTTGTATTTAACGACCCTACCAGCGAGCCGGAACCTCTGGTTATTTATCTTGGAACAAATCAAATCAAACACATTTTCATACGCTTCCAAAACGACCAGGCCTGGCAGGATAGACTCGGCCAGGTAGAGCAAATATTTGCCAGCTATTTCCCTACTTATCCTTTCGAAGTTCATTTCACAAAAGACGAGTATCAAAAGCGATTTGCGACAATCCGATCTATGCGGGGAATGGCTACACTATTCAGCGGACTAGCCATCTTTATTGCTTGTCTGGGATTAATTGGCCTTTCAGCCTACGTAGCTGAGCGACGTAGAAAGGAAGTAGGTATTCGTAAAGTGCTGGGAGCTACCATTTCAAATATCAGCATTGCCCTTTCTTTGGACTTCCTAAAACCGGTGTTTTTATCCTTTCTCCTCGCAGCTCCCCTTGCAGGATGGCTATTAGATACCGGCCTGGACAATATTGACTATAGGATAGAGCTTTCGTGGTGGATTTTTGCGCTGGCTGGCGGGCTTGTATTGCTACTGGCATGCCTGATGGTGAGCTATCATGCTATCAAAGCGTCGACAGCTAATCCTGTGGAATCGCTGAGAAGAGAATAGGCTACTACATTATTGTCGTTCCTGCCACAAAGGTATAATTGACATATGTTATACTTTATATAACATATGTCAATTCTTTCCGTATATTTGTTATACTATATATAACTAATGGCAAATGGAAAAGGAATACATCGGTGAATTGGAAGAGTTGGTGCTGCTCCTGATAGTGATGCTCAAAGAGGATGCTTATGGGCTGGCTATCCGTAAAGCCCTAAAAGAGCAAGCTGGCCGCACGGTTACCATTGGTGCAGTGCACGGCACAGTGAACCGCCTGGAGAGCAAAGGCTTTATCGAATCGAGGCTTGGTGGGGCCACCGAGGAAAGAGGAGGCAGGCACAAAAGGATTTTCAGCCTTACAGCCTCTGGTAAAAAGGTGCTGGAAAAAAGCCGGGATGTAAAAGTGAATCTGTGGAGACAAATTCCTGAGCTTGCCATCAATAAACTAGGCTAGTTGCCCATGGCTGCATTCAAAAATCAACGGCCCCCAAAATCAGCAGACAAACTCCTTTCCTGGTTTGTTAAAGGCGAGCTGCTGGACGAAATCCTCGGCGACCTCTATGAATACCATGCGGAGCTGGCAGATCAACCCAACTGGAAAAAGAGCCTATTCTACTGGTTTCATGTGCTTCATTTCCTGAGGCCATTTGCACTGAAAAGAATTACAAGGTCAAACTCAAATTATACAACCATGTTTAAGCACTATTTCAAAATCTCCTGGAGGAACCTTCTCAGGAACAAGGGCTACTCTTTCATCAACATTGGTGGATTGGCGGTCGGGATGACGGTAGCCATCCTCATCAGCCTGTGGATTTACGACGAACTTTCTTTTAATAAGTATCACATAAACTACGACACGATCGCTAAAGTCTACCGTACCAATAAATTTGACAGTTTCGCCAATACAGTTCATGCGCCGGGGCTTGCCTCTGTGCTCAAGACCGACTATGGAGATTTTTTTGAGGATGTGGCACTTGTGAGAGCCAGGCTGGAGGAACGGGTTATTGCTGTTGGAGAAAAGAAGTTTTCGCAAAGCGGGTATTTTATGCAGGACGGCGGGCCGCAAATCCTTACTCTGAATATGAAGTACGGCAGCCAGGGCGGCTTGAAAGAAATGAACTCCATTATGCTGTCTTCCTCACTTGCTGGCAAGCTTTTCGGCGAGGCAGACCCTGTTGGGGAGATGGTGGCCATGGATGCCACCACCAGCCTGCAAGTGACTGGTGTGTACGAAGACCTTCCGAAAAACACTGAATTCAGTGAACCGTCCTACCTGGCACCTGCCGAGCTATATGTAAATGGCTGGACAACACTCAATGTGTGGGATAATTATTTTACCTACATCTATCTCCAAATCAAACCAGAGCACTCGTTTGATGAGATATCAGCTACCATAGCTGAGGCAATGATGCCTCATGTTGACGAGGAAACAGCAAAGTCAGAGCCGAGAATATTTCTTCAGCCAATGAGCCAATGGCATCTTTATTCGGAATTTGAGAACGGCAAGCCGGTGACAAGCCAGAGGCTGAAAGCTGTTTGGTACAACGGCATCATTGGCGCATTCGTGTTGTTGCTGGCCTGCATCAATTTCATGAACCTCAGCACAGCCCGGTCCGAAAAACGTGCCAAGGAAGTCGGGATACTCAAAGCCCTTGGTTCGCACCGCAGTCAGCTAATACAGCAGTTTTTCGGAGAGTCCATGCTGGTCACTTTACTTGCCTTTGTAGTCGCCATTTTCTTAGTAGTGCTGACGCTGCCCTGGTTCAATTCGGTGGCAGCCAAAGCCATGGTACTCCCATGGGCAAGCCCTCTCTTCTGGCTGGCTGTGTTGTCGATTGTGCTGGTGACCGGAGTGTTGGCAGGCAGCTATCCTGCTCTTTTCCTTTCATCACTCAGTGCGGTAAAGGTACTGAAGGGTACGTTCAAGGCCGGACGTTTGGCATCGTTGCCACGGAAAGTATTGGTGGTTATCCAATTTACAGTATCGATCAGCCTGATCATTGGCACGCTGGTAGTATATCAGCAACTGGAATACGCCAAGAGCCGGCCCGTTGGCTACTCCAGGGATGGTTTGATCTCGCTGAGGAGTGCTTCGAAGGAGTTCAAAGGAAAGTACCTGGTGCTAAGAAATGAACTGAAGCAAACAGGCATGGTGGAGGAAATTGCCGAAGCAAACTATTCGGTGACCGACACCCGTGGTTGGAATGGTGGATTTGCCTGGCATGGAGAAAAATATGAGCAGACATTCAATACTATTTTTGTGACGTATGAGTATGGCAAAACCGTCGGTTTGCAATTCGTTGATGGCAGAGATTTCTCGAGAGACATAACAAGCGATAAAAGTGGCATCATCATCAACGAGTCAGCCGCTAAGCTATTTGCACTCGAAAACCCAGTTGGCGAAGAATTAGCTTGGCAGGACAGAGGTTCCTATACCATTCTGGGCGTAGTAAAAGATATGGTGAAAGGTTCGCCTTACGAACCCACCGATCCGTCGGTCATTTTCTTAGGGGAGTTTGATATGTCTTGGCTGTATATCCGCCTCAATCCTGCCGTAAGCATGCACGAAGCCCTCCCGAAAATTCAGGAAGTGTTTGCAAGACTCACCCCATCTACACCCTTCGACTACACCTTTGCTGATGAAGCTTACGCTTTAAAATTTGAGGAAGAAGAGCGAATCGGCAAACTGGGGTTTGTGTTTGCTGGTTTGGCCATTTTGATTAGCTGCCTGGGATTATTGGGGCTGTCGGCTTTTGTGGCAGAGCAACGCATTCGGGAAATTGGCATTCGAAAGGTGTTGGGTGCGTCAGTAGCGAACCTTTGGCAAATGCTGTCCAGAGACTTTGTGGTGCTTGTGGTCATTTCCTGCTTTATCGCCATGCCATTGGCCTGGTATTTCATGGACAGCTGGCTGGATAGCTTCGTGTACCGATCTACCATCAGCTGGTTGGTTTTTGCCGTCACTGGTGCCATTGCCTTGCTGATTACCCTGGCTACTGTAAGCTTTCAAGCTTTGAAGGCTGCGACCGCTAACCCGGTGAAGTCGTTGAGAACAGAGTAGCTCTCCCTTCCCGGAAGGTTAAAAATTTGTATATTTCACTAGAAAAAGCGTATAGCGATGGCTACAGAAGTAATGAAGCGGTTGATTAATGTAGACGAGTACTACAAGATGGCAGAGGTGGGCATATTAAAGCCGGGTGATCGTGTGGAATTAATCAATGGAGAAATATATGAGATGAGTCCAATAGGAAATAAGCACTATAGTGCTGTTAATAAGGTCAGTAATTTTTTGAAAGAGGTCTTGCTGAAAAGTGTGATTGTCAGTGTGCAGAACCCAATTAGAATTAATGAGGGAAATGAACCAGAGCCTGATATTTGTTTGCTGAAGCCCCGAAGCGACTTTTATGCTGATCAATTTCCAGGGCCTAATGATGCTTTACTTATTATCGAAGTGGCTGATAGTTCACTTCAGTTTGACAGGGACGTGAAAAGCGTTACATACGCACTAGCGGGCATCCCCGATTATTGGGTTATTAATCTGAAAGAAAACGTTCTGGAAATTTATAGCGATCCGGAAAAAGGCAGATACCGAACAAGTTCAGTCAAAAATAAGGATAGCAAAGTGTCCCTTTCATTCATTGATATGGAAATACCTGTTAGTGAAATAATGATTTGAGGTTCATATGGCTACAGAAGTAATGAAGCCATTCCTCCCCGGAAGTGATTTATAGCCTCACCATGAGGCTATAATTTTTTATGGTTATTTACTTAACAAAACTGAAACTAATATATTATATTCACGTTTGTTAAGTAAATAAATCATGAAATGAAAGAGCAATCATTAGGTGAATTTGAAGAGCTGGTGCTGCTGATGGTAGCAGCCCTGCACGACGAAGCCTATGGGGTCACAATCCTCGAAAACCTGGAAGAAAAGCAAAACAAGAAAGTCAACATAAGTGCGATTCACGTAACGCTGAAGCGACTGGAAGACAAAGGTTTTGTCATTTCCAGGTATGGCGGAATAACTGGTGAGCGGGGCGGTCGCAGGAAAAAGTTCTATGTGATCACGGCTCTGGGCAAAAAGACCCTGGATAGCCAATACTCGTTGCGTACGGCGTTGTACCAACAAATTCCCAAAATCTCCTTTGGATAATGAGTACGCAGCCTCCAAAGTGGCCCCTCCGCTTTCTCCGCTGGTTTTGCAGGGAAGACTATATCGATGAGATAGAAGGGGATCTTATTGAGCTTTTCGAAAAGAGGCTTGAGAAATCAACGGGAAAGGCAAAACGGAGATTCGTGTGGGATGTACTCAAGTCATTCCGGTTGAGAAACTTAAAACAGGGAGTTTTTATGCCAAATCAATTGCACAATTTATCGTTCCGCCAAAGCCTCAGGTATATCGCCCGGGAAAAGGGCTACTCTTTACTAAACTTTACAAGCCTGGCGATTGGTGCCTTGTTTTTTATACTTTTTGCCTGGTATGCCGTTGAAGAATCCTCTTTCGATAGCTTTCATTCAAACAGCACCAATATTTACAGGCTAGCTTTTGGCGAATACCTTGATCTTGGGCCCTACGCTACCACTAGTTACCCCATTGGCCCTGCTGTGAGAAAGGATTTTCCAGAAGTTCAATTCATGAGCAGGTTCGGCAGCAGTGGCCGGTTGACCGTTCGCAATGGAGACGTTGCTTTTTTTGAAACTGTGAACTCAGCCGACGCTGACTTCTTCAAGATGTTCGATTTTGAGCTTCTGCAGGGAAACCCTGAAACGGTGCTGGAAGCGCCAAACTCAGTTGTCATTAGCGAAACCCTGGCTCGAAAGTATTTCAAAGATGAGGACCCGCTGGGCAAAAAGCTAACTATAGGCTCTTCAGGTAACTACGATTCACAGGTAACAGGCGTCTTCAGGGACGTACCATCCCATTCACAGCTCCAGTTCGAATTGGTCATGTCGTACAGCACTCTGGAGAAGCTTTACAGTTGGCTGTCAGACCTCTGGCAGCAAATGCCGGGCAACTACACTTACGTAGCCCTATATCCAGGCACCGATGTACCCGGCTTTGAAGCCAAGCTGGACATGATCAAGCAGTCTTACGTTTCCGATATTGAAAGAGGTGACTATAAGCTGACTGTGACTCCATTCGCCGATGTCCACTTTCAAGAGGGACTCAACAGAGAGCTTGATACGAAGGGAAGCAGGTCGTCGCTACTTATGTTTGGAGTAATAGCACTCACCGTGTTGCTGGTAAGTGTCTTTAACTTCGTGAACCTCACCTCAAGCCGTTACCTGGTGCGACTCAGGGAAATGGGCATCCGAAAAGTGATGGGAGCCAGCAGGTCGGGTCTTGTCCTCCAATTACTTTTCCAAGCATTCCTTGTCGTTGCCTTTTCTCTAATTATTGCTTGCGTGCTTCTGGTGCTGTTTCTTCCGCTCTTCAACGATCTCACTGGTAAAAATTTCACACCGGAATGGCTGTTGCAAAAGGAAACATTGGTGACAGTAGTTGTGCTGCTAGCCGTCTGCACACTGGGAGCCGGTATTGTGCCTGCGCTCGGAATCACCGCAATGACACCTGTGCAGTCGCTGAAGTCTAATAAAGTCGTCGAGGTTGGCCGGTGGAAAGCTGGCAAGTCCCTGATGTTAATTTTTCAGTATGCCGTGTCGGTGCTACTGCTGGTGGGAAGTATTATTATTTTCAGACAGTTACAGTTCGTGGAGTCTTCGATAGAAGGGAGTTCTGAAGCAGGAACACTTGTGATTCCTCTCAATTCTGGCCTGGCTGAAAAATTCGACCTTTTGAAATCGGAATTGGTCAGGCATCCGTCAGTTCTTGACGTTGGTGCCAGCTCTCATGTGCCTGGTTTCTATGGCGACAGCTGGCCGGTGAGGCTAAGCCCTGGGAGCGACCCTTTACAAACAGAAAACTTTGTCATCACAGGCAATTACCTCGACTTGATGTCATACCAAATTGTGGCAGGCCGTCAGCTAAATGAAAGCCTTGCTTCCGACAAACAAGCTGGGTTCGTTGTGAATGAAACATGTGCCAGGATGCTGGGTTTTAATTCGCCAGAGAGTGCTATTGGTCAGACGATCTTTTTTGGCAGTGAAGAACTGAAGGAAGGGAAGATTATAGGCATCGCCAAAGACTTCCATTTTGAGTCTTTTAAAGAGAAAATAGCGCCTGCCTTGTTTCAGTTTTCACCATACGACTGGATGGGGTACAACTTTTTGGTAGTACAGGCAAAAACCAGTGACGCTTTGGAGGTCATCTCCGCTATTGAAGAAGAAGTGGGAAAGCTCGATCAGCAATGGGTGGTAGATGCCAAGTTTTTTGATGAGCATTTCAAAAAATTTCACCTGGAGGAGATAAGACAGGGTAAACTATCAACTGTTTTTGCAGTTGTGGCCATTATTCTTAGCTGCCTGGGGCAGCTGGGCTTGCTGGTAAACGGAACGCTGTCAAGGCGAAAGGAGATCGCTATTCGCAAAGTGCTTGGAGCCAGGGTGAATCAACTTTGGTACCTCATGACCGAAGGCTATGTCCGTCTTTTTGTTGTGGCGCTAATTTTTGCATTGCCGCTGGCTTGGTACCTGAGCATGAAATGGCTTGATTCTTTTGCCTATCATATCTCGCCTGGCCTGTGGCCCTTTCTGGCAGCCACGTTGGTTTCAGGGCTTATTCTAATGACCATCGTTTCAGTGGTTACTATTCGCTCAGCCACTGCCAACCCAGTAAACAGCCTGATGGATGAATAGTAATAAAAGTACACCGCCTGCCTGGCCCCTCCGCTTCCTGCGCTGGTTTTGCAGGGAAGACTATATCGACGAGATAGAAGGAGACCTTATTGAGCTCTTTGAAAAGCGAGCTGAGAAGTCGCCAAAAAGAGCAATGAGGAGGTTTTGGTGGGATCTGGTGAAGTCGTTTCGCTGGAGGAATATCAGATCATTTAGTAAAAGTCAAAGCTCAAATTATACTGCGATGTTAAAACACACCATTATTTTGTCTTTCCGCAGCTTCAGGAAGTACAAAACTACATTTCTTATCAACCTTGCCGGGTTGACCTCAGGTTTGACCTGTGTGCTGCTCATTTATCTTTGGGTGAATCATGAGCTGAGTGTCGACAAGTTTTACAAACATGCCGATCGCCTGTATCAGGTTTTCGAAAACAGGGAGCAATCGTACGGAATATGGACGGCTGAAACCAACTCGGGGCCCATGGCTGCAGACATGCAGGCAGATTTTCCGGAGGTTGAATACGTGACTGGAGTGGCTTCAAGAGGCAAAGCCACGCTGACGGTAGGGGAGAAAAATATCAAGAGTGATTACATATATGCGGGGAAGGATTTTTTCAAAGTCTTTTCCGTCACGCTGCTGGAAGGTCAGGCTGATCATGTGTTAGCAGATAAAAGCTCCATGGTAATATCGGCCGATATGGCCGAAAGATTGTTCGGCGACGCCAGCAACGTTGTCGGTAAAACTATTCGCTTCGAGCACGAACAGGATTTTGCGGTGTCTGGTGTTTTCGAAACAGCACCGCTCACCTCTTCATTTCAGCATCATATCATCATTTCTATTGATCTGATAAAAGACCAGTACGCACGTGTCTGGAACTACAATAACACATTTGTGAAGACGTATCTGCTCCTTAAGCCCGGAACTGACGCAGACGAACTCAATAAAAAGCTCGGAGGATATATTGCCAGCAAGGTCAACGGAGAGACCAACCGGACGGCGTTTGTGGCACTGTATCCGGACTATTACCTGCACGGAAAGTATGAGAATGGACAGATGGTAGGAGGGAGAATTACCTATGTAAAGCTGTTTTCCATCATCTCTGGGTTTATTCTGCTGATCGCCTGCATCAACTTCACCAATCTAAGCACCGCCAGGGCGTCACGAAGGATGAAAGAGGTGGGCATTAAAAAAGCTATGGGCTCGGGTCGTACGGCACTGATTTATCAGTACCTGGGCGAGTCAATTTTGGTTGCCATCATTTCTCTGATGCTTGCGCTGCTGACGGCCTATCTCCTTTTGCCTCAGTTCAATGTCGTCACGGGCAAACAAATGGTCATTGATTTTGACTTAAAAATGGTCGCCGGGGCATTGCTCATAGCCGTTGTTACAGGCTTTTTGGCTGGTAGCTACCCTGCCTTTTACCTGTCCGGATTCAATCCGTCGACGGTGCTGAAGGGGCAGCTGCATCGCTCGATTGGTGAACTATGGGCACGGAGGGGGTTGGTCATCTTTCAGTTTGCGATTACCATAGTGCTCATCACCTCTGTGCTAGTGGTGTACAAACAAATGGACATGCTTCAATCAAAAGACCTTGGCTACAACAAAGACCAGGTGCTCATCTTCCCAAGGGAAGGAAAGCTTGAGAGTATTTCGGCGACGACTACCTTCCTGGCTGAAGTGAAAAACATACCCGGAGTTATCAATGGTTCCAGCACGGACCACGACATGACAGGCCATAACAGTGGAACTTCAGGGATTTACTGGGAAGGAAAAGATCCGAACGATAGGTCTGAGTTTGAAAACCTGCCCGTCAATTATGACCTGATGGAAACGCTTGGAATAGAGCTCAGAGAAGGCCGTACCTTCGACAGGTCTTTTGGTGCCGACAGCTCCAAAATTATTTTCAATGAAACCGCCATCCGCTACATGGGCCTTGAAAACCCCCTGGGAAAGACCATCAAGCTTTGGGGTGAAGACCGGCAGATAATTGGCGTGGTAAAAGACTTTCATTTCGAATCTCTTCACTCAGAAATAAAGCCGGTTTTCTTTATACTCACAGGCGAGGATGGTGAAAGCTTTATGGTCAAAATTGCGGCGGGCAGAGAAAAGGAGGTAGTAGGCAGACTCGCCGAGCTTCACACCAGCTTCAACCCCGGTTTCCCATTTGAGCCCCGGTTCCTTGATCAGGACTATCAGGGGCAGTATCAAGCTGAGAAAAGGGTGAGCACTTTGTCCGGGTATTTCGCCAGCCTGGCCATCATCATTTCATGCATGGGGTTGTTTGGGCTTGCAGCGTTTGCGGCCGAGCGAAGGCTGAAGGAGATCGGGATCAGGAGAATATTGGGCTCCAGTATTGGACAGATTGTCTACATGCTCTCTGCCAGCTTTAGTAAGATGATTTTGGTGGCGATCGTTATCGCCATTCCTTTCAGCTACTACATAGCCAGCAGCTGGCTGGAGGGTTTCGCTTATCGGATTGACCTGGAGTGGTGGTATTTTGGCGTGTCGGGATTATTGGCGCTGGCTATTGCCTGGGCCATCGTGGGCTGGCAAACATTCAAAGTGGCGTCGGTAAACCCAACAAAATGCCTGCGGGATGAATAAGCCGTGAGTGAACCTAAGTTTTCAAAGCCGTGTCCTCACGGCTTTTTTGTTAGCGACTCTTGTATGTGCCTAGCCCATCTTGCACAAACTTGAACAGCATTTGAACGGAAAAATGACCTTCATTTTCATTACTTGAGGAAAATCGGTTCAAACAAAACTCAAATGAAAATGAAGAATCAAAGAAACTCGGCTAAAGCAAAATTCAGTTATTGGAAGGCGGCCTTAGCGGCATTGGTGATGCTCATATCGGTTGACCACTTGATGGCACAGTCAGCCAAATACACCCTGCTCGTGGATGTTGCCCACGGCCAGAAGTTCTACAACAATCCCAATAAAATGAACGCCTCGGCCGGGAGCGATGCGCCCAGAGTGGAGTACCTTATCGGGGAACTAAGCAAAAATGCCAGTAGTCTTGGTGCTCAGGTTGGATTTCTAAACGAAGCCATCACGCCTGCGCAATTGGCAAAATGTGACTTATTGTTCATTCATATTCCATCCAGCACTTACAGCGCCAACGAAGTGAAAGCCATTACCGAATACGTTGCCAAAGGAGGCTCGTTATTCCTTGTGATGGAAGAGGATTACTGGTCAACACTGAAGCAAACCAATACCAATGATTTGATACGACCATTCGGAATCCAGTTTGGTGAAAATAGTGCCGACTCGTTATCAGGCGGTTTTACCAAGCCCACGCCGGTGGTGAAAAACCCTTTGAAAATCACCTATCATGGTGGTCGGGTGGTTACAGGAGGTACGCCGTTTTGCTTCAACAGCCAGACCAAAGCGCCTTTTGGAGTTTTCACAACACTTAACAACGGTGGAAAAGTGATAGCGATGGGTGACGGCATGACTCCCCTTTACATGACTAGCTGGAATGGCGTCACCGACTACCAGTGCAGCGAATTTATGGGTGCAGTGCTTGGGTGGTTGTTGGAGTGATGAGCCTCAAAAACAATACGGCACAGGTTTCATTGTCTTTGGGTAGTGGAGCTGCTTCTTCGATTTCTCAGATGCTGTTCTATTTGTTTTTCGGAAGGACGTGAGCCAAAGCACTTCAATTTTTTCAAAGAAGCGCTAATGCGCACTTTCTTTCCGTCAAACACGCTTAAAGGGTCTAAATGTTTCATGCGAAAAGGCACTTTAAGATCCAGTTTTGTGGCAAATTAGTTTGCTTCAGGATTTTCACAGTCGCTAGGCATGCGACAAGATAAACTCTGCGTCAATTTTTAATTTGTCGTGAATAGCCTTTAAAAAAGCCACATCAGGCTCACGTTTACCAGAAAGAATTTGAGAAAGTTTAGGAGCACCAATTCCCAATGCTTTCGCCAGTTTGGCTTGCGTTAATTTGTATTCAACCATCTTTAATTCTACTGCTTCCCGCAAATTACCTGGCCGGATAGGCATTATTTCCATCACCCTGTCTTCATAAGTTTCAGCCAGTTTTGAAAGGGTATTTAATAAATCGCTCTCTTCTTTTGATAGTTTATGAAATCCTCCTTTCTCTGTGACCTCTTTTAAGAGCTCCTCAATGGTTTTCATCACCACCTGGTATTCTTTCTCAGTTCTTATTTTGGTTATCATTTTGAAGCCGCTAAATTTTAGTACAATCAATTTTGTCGTAATTGGTGTGCGTGCCAACATAACGGATATAAATAGTTCTTATATCAAAGAATATCATGGCAACCAGTCTGTATTTGTTTCCCTTAATATTGAACACATACCTGTCATTGCCCACATAATCGACCGAATTAAATGTGTTCCTTATGTCCTGTAGCGTAGCCCAATCAGCTTTTCTGGTTTTAGCCCACCAATCGTTCAAAGGCTCAATGGCGTCGGCGTGGCTTTTCCCAAATTCCTGTAGTATCGTTTTCGCTATAACAACCACTTTGATCAATTAATTTCAATAATACAAATAATATTTCATTTTTTGAAATATTATTGAAACTACTCCAAACAACTTTTTTCTCCTTTTCTGCAACCTTTCGTTTTTTCTCAGGTACCATAGACAAAGGTGAAACAAATAAAAGCATGAAAGGAACATACCTTGGTGAATTCGAAGAGCTTGTATTGCTAACCGTCGGTATTCTGTACGACGATGCGTACGGACTGGCTATTGTGGATGAGCTCGAAAAGCAAACAGACCGCAATGTCATGATCAGCTCGGCGCATAAGGCTTTGGTGAGGCTGGAAGACAAAGGCTACCTGAAGTCGAAAATGGGTGGAGCCACAGAGCAAAGAGGTGGAAGAGAAAAGCGGCTTTACGAGCTGACCCATGCCGGTGCTAAAGTGTTGGAGCAATCCAAAGAGCTGCGCAACGCTATGTGGAATCAGGTGCCGAAAGTGGTTTGGGAAGGGAATAACCTATGAAGACCCCTGCACCAAAACATACTGGGCCACCAAACTGGGCCATCCGGCTCTTTCGCAGGTTCTGCAACGACCACCTGTGCGATGCGGTATTGGGCGATATGCTGGAGCTCTACGACCGACGGTTCATCAAAATGGGCAAGCGGAAAGCCGATTGGCTGTTCGTTTGGAATGTTGTTCAGTTTCTCCAGCCATTTGCCTTGAAAAAAACAAAGAAGTCACAAAACTCAAATAACGCAGCCATGTTCAAAAGTTACCTGAAAGTCGCCTGGAGAAGTATGGCCAGGCAAAAAATGTACACTTCGATTAAAATTGGAGGCTTTGCGCTCGGTATTGCCGCCTGTATTCTCATCACGCTGTTTATAAAGCAGGAGCTTAGCTACGACAAGTTCTATAAAGATGGCGGAAACATCTATAGGGTGTACAATGAATTTAAACAAGATGGAGAAACCAATAAATGGACGTCTTTTCCAGCCCCTACTGCAGGTATCTTCAAAGCAGAATTTCCGGAAGTTAAAAAATCAGGGAGGCTGATTCCATATGCCGGTTGGTTCAATGCGGGCAGCAACTTGTTTCGGACTGAAGACCAGCGACAAAATACCTACGAGGAAGGTTTCGTATACGCCGATCAGGCTCTGCTTGACATTCTTCAAGTACCGATGGTGTATGGCCAAACAGAAAATGCGTTGGCCGACCCGTATTCGATAGTGATCTCCAAAACGGTTGCTGATAAATACTTCCCTAACGACGACCCGGTGGGAAAAGTAGTTTTCTTGAACGATGACCAAAACAAGCCGTACAAGATTGGTGGGGTTATGCAGGACTTTCCTGACAACACCCACCTTCAGTTTGATTTTCTCATTACGTTAACTGGCGTCGAATTTTGGGGTGGAGAACAAACAAGCTGGTGTTGCTGGAACTACAATATTTACTTTGAACTACAGCCTGGCACTGATCCAAAAGAGCTGGAAGCCAAGCTGCTGTCTGTTCGGGACACACACTATGTGGGTCACCTCGAAAAGGAAGGGGATCAATCGGTGGACGAGGTGCGTAAAAATCACTTCTTCAAGCTACAACCAGTGGCCGATATTTATCTCTACTCCGACGGTATACATGCCATGGTGGAGCAAGGCGATATTCGGTTTGTTTGGCTTTTTGGAGGTGTCGCATTTTTTGTTCTTCTGCTGGCGTGTATCAACTTCATCAATCTTTCCACCGCCAAATCGGCAAACCGTGCCAAGGAAGTGGGAATGAGAAAGGTAGTAGGATCAGTGAGATCTCACCTTGTTAGGCAGTTTCTTACTGAGTCAGTTCTCTATAGTGTAGTGTCGTTTGTGGTAGGCATTGTGTTGGCCTGGATAAGTATGCCATTCTTCAATGAGTTGGCTGATAAATCACTGAAAATGCCCTGGCTTGAATGGTGGTTTATCCCAACCCTCGGAGGGGCGGCAACCCTTGTTGGTATACTTGCTGGCCTTTATCCTGCCTTCTACCTGTCAGGGTTTAAACCGATAGACATTTTGAAGGGCAGCCTAAGCAGAGGAAGCAAAAGCTCCAGGATGCGAAGTGTGATGGTGATATTTCAGTTCACAACATCCGTTGTGTTGATCATAGGCACCTTCATTATTTACCGCCAAATGCAGTATATCCTCAATAAAAAGATTGGTTTCGACAAAGAGCAGGTTGTGTTGATTCAGGGTGCAAACACACTTGGCGATAAGATAAAAACACTGAAGGCCGAATTGGCCAACCTTTCGGGCGTTCAAAATGCAGCAATAAGCGGCTACCTTCCTATTTCTGGTACCAAACGTGATGGTAACCCTTTTTGGAGAGAAGGCAAGTCCAAAGAAGACAAAGCCGTTGGTGCACAGCGATGGTATGTAGACAGTGACTATATAGGCACTCTGGGAATGCACCTGATGGATGGTAGAAACTTTGTGCAGGGCATGGCCTCCGACTCCTCTTCAATTATTGTCAACCAGGCTTTTGTGAAAGAGTTTGGCTTTGAAAACCCAGTAGGAGAGAGAATACAAAACTGGAAGCCTTACACTATCATTGGTGTGGTGGAAGATTTTCACTTTGAATCACTAAAGGGGAAAATCGAACCCCTTACAATGGTGTATGGAGAATGGGGCGATGTTGTTTCGGTGAAAGTCAGCTCGCCAGAAATGAAGGAAGTCCTTGCTTCGATCAAAGAAGTTTGGGACGACTTTGCTCCCAACCAACCCATGAGGTATTCGTTTCTCGACGAAAGCTATTCCAGGATGTACGAAGACGTGCAGACAATGGGCCGGGTGTTCACCACTTTTGCTGTGCTCGCCATTATTGTGGCTTGCTTAGGGCTCTTTGCCCTGTCCGCCTACATGGTGGAGCAACGGGGGAAGGAAATCAGCATCAGGATCGTGTTGGGAGCCTCCGGCAGGGTTATCTTCAGCCTGCTGACATTCAACTTCATCAAGCTAGTCCTCATCTCTCTTTTGCTGGCTATGCCGCTGGGCTGGTACCTGATGAAAAGCTGGCTGGACGACTACACCTACCGCACCGACATTACCTGGGAAGTCTTCGCCATTTCCGGGTTGATGGCATTGGGTATTGCTGTGCTAACTATCAGCTTTGAGTCGATCAAGGCATCAAGAATGAATCCTATCAAGAGTCTGAGGTCAGAATAGATTGAATGATAAGCTAATATAGGTAAGTAAAAAGCTCCGGGATTTGGAGCTTTTTTTATGCAAAAATGCCCCGGGTTGGTTAATCGGAAGCGATGATATTTTTTGCCCAATAAGCAGTTTGTTTTTGAGTAAGTGATAATTAACGTACTTTACGTATAAATAAAGTCATTATGGATCGTAGTGAATTTAAAAGAGAACTCGAACGGCACAAAAATCAAATAGATGCCAGTATTAAGTTTTTGCAACAGGGCTTTGAAGATTTGAATAAGCGCAACTACGAGTTTTACGAATTCATCGAGTCTAACTACTACGATTTGGAGGAACGGCTCTCAGCCCTGGAGAGAAAAGTAAAGGAAATTTCCTGATCACAATTTCGTAGTTACCAGCAGCTTTTGATTGAATACAGGCCTTGAATTTACTCAAGGCTTTTCTTTGCCGATGAGGAAAGTCTGGTTTGAGCAGGTTTGAACAGCATTGTGACACGCTTGCAGGAACTTGAACAGTGGTTGAATGGTGAGACCGTTATGCCACTGCCTATTTGCATCGCAAAAAGGAACAAAACTTTAAAACGATGCAAAAAACAATTCTTACTCTTTATTTGGCAGTGTTATTAAAATCCGGAATTGCCCTGGCCCAGACCATCTATGTGAATCCCGGTACCGGAAATGATATGGCAGATGGCTCCGAAAGCGCTCCTTACGCTACATTGGAAAAAGCCGTACATATAGCCAACGAACTTACCGGAAGCGGGGCGATCACCATCAAACTACATCCTGGTTTGTACTCGCTAACGGATAAAGTTGCTCTCCATCCCTTGCGAATATTGAGCGACACTGTTCGTCTTACATTGGAGGCAGTAACCATGCCCGACGACCCAGACTGGACGCCAGCAAAAATGCCGGTGATTCAATCCATTTCCAGGAATAACTCCAGCACTCAGTTTGTACATTCCGCAGGTTTGCTGGTGGCAACAAGCCATGTCACCATTCGTGGCTTGAAGTTTCTGGGAAGCGCCCACCCCGATGTGCCTTACTATTATCCCATTTCTAAAGAGGATGAAAGACTTGGTGATATGGAAGTGTCACAGTGCTATTTCGTATCTGAAGTGCATAGCTCTCAAATACAGGGAGCCATTTGGGCCCAGGGACATCAAACACAGATAGACCATTGCATTTTCTACAACTGCCGCAATGCCATCCTTCTTTTTAAATCGGTCGAAGACTTTTCCGTGACTAATTGCATCATTTACGGTGCCAACGAAAGTGCAATCTGGATGGGCCCTGTGGAACGTTTTACGTTCAAAAACAATGTGGTGGCGGGGAGCAATTATGTGTGGGTTCGACCTAAGGACTCAAACCCGGCGTACAAGTTTACCGATTGTGTGATGGTAGACAACGAGTACTATTTGGGGTACTATGGAAGTAATGGGTTGGTGGAAACGACTAATAATAGAAATTTTGTGGAAACGAATGTTGTGAAAAAGGGCAAGGCGGAGCTTGTGATCAGGAAAGAGCCAGCCTATCCCACCAACTATCTGCACCTTACTCCTGAGTCTACCGGCTACAGTCTGAATGCAGGGATATTTAAGAAGCCCAGAAGTTCTTCCGGTATGTAAAACTGTTTGCAAACTGTACCTCGGGTTTCTAACCCGTGAAAACATCATTTTGACAATTTGGACTTCCCAGGCGCTTTCAAACACCTGGGAAGTTTTTATTCTAGAGGTGGAAAAACGGACATTTTGGTGCCAGACAATAACAAAGTTTTTTACCGCCGCAATCTTCCTCATTTGCAACCGATGGGAGGGTTGTTCTTTGTCACCTATATGCTGCACGGAGCAATACCCAGGCAAGTAAATGAACAGTGGCGAAGAGAACGTGAAGAGGAGTTAATACAACTCATGGCGCAAGAAACAAAGGATTCTTTCGCTGAGTTAAAAAACATTGTAGATCGGAAGTTCTGGTTAAAGCAGGAGAAGTACCTGGACAACAGAAAGGATGGGCCATTTTATTTTAAAGACGATAAGTTGGCGCAGGTAGCAGTTGAGAGCTTGTTTTTTTGGGATAATAGAAAGATAGAAGTCATCTGTTTCTGTGGTATGCCAAATCATATACATGCAGTCCTGAGGACAATGAGACCTGACGAAGTTGAAGGCGGTATGAAGGTAGCACTTAATAACATTATGCACTCCATTAAGCGTCATAGTGCTAATCGGTGTAACAAGCTTCTTAATAAGGTTGGCCGTTTTTGGCAAGAAGAAAGTTTTGATCGTTTAGTTAGAGATCGAAAGGAACTTTCGAAGACCATTCTTTACATTATTAATAATCCAGTTAAGGCTGGGTTTTGCCAGTCTCCTAAGGATTGGAAGTGGAATTACATCAAGCCGGATTACAATGAGTTTATGTGATCTGGAATCTGCTCTATTAAAGTTCAATGCGAAAAATCGATGCATTTTGTACCCTGATAACTATGCTGCCCGGTAGCGCAGGTTTTCAACCTGTGCCTGCATAGAAGAATTGGTTTTTTTCCGGGTTATAAACCCGGGGTACAGGTGGTCGCTCTTCTTAGCTGGCTACTCCTCGTTTAGTTCTTTTTTGTCGGCCGATAATATTTTACATACAAACAATGAATATATTAAAATCATTTTACATACATTTAGTGAACAAATGAAATACTTGAACTGATGAAGGGTACCAACTTAGGAGAATTTGAAGAGCTCGTACTGCTCACAATAGCTGCCTTAATGGAGGAAGCTTATAGTGTGGCAGTGTGCGATGAGCTCACAAAGCATACTGGTAGAGATGTGAAACTTGGCGTGGTGCACGCCGTGCTCAACAGGTTGGAGGAAAAGGGCTATGTAAAGAGCGGCTTGGGCGAAGCAACTAATGTACGTGGCGGAAGAAGAAAGCGCTTTTACACAGTTACCAATGGCGGGAAAGCTACACTGCTCAAAGCCAAGGAGCAACGTGACCAGCTTTGGAGCCTGATTCCAGACGTTGTATTTAAAGGAATTTAATGAAAAATATTCTGCCTCCCCGCTGGGCCTCAAAGCTGCTGGAATGGTACTGCAAGCCTTCCCTCTACGAAGACCTGCAGGGCGACTTGCAGGAGTATTTTGAAAGGAATGTAGACTCAAAGGGAGTGGCACGGGCCAAACTCATCTATATCATCGATGTACTTAAATTTTTCAGGACATACACAGTTCAAAAACCTCAAATATTCAAAAGGATGAAGCAGCTTTATATGTTCGGTAACTACTTTAAAACGTCAGTGCGGAGCATGGCCCGTAACAAATTGTTCACAGCCATCAATGTGGTTGGCCTTGCTGTGAGCATGTCGGTTGGCTTACTTCTTATCTCGCTTTTGTACGAAATTGGTCAGGTTGACAGCTTTCATGCCAATAAGGATCGTATTTACAGAATCATTTCGAAAAGGCAGACAAGCAATGGGGGAGCGAGAGACTTTGCTTCGGCATCGCTGGTTGCGGCAGAAAGGGTGCGAGACGAGGTGCCTGGTGTAGAGAAAGTGGTAGTAATGAATGGCGGCCTGAGAGGGGACGTCGGTGTCGACGACCATATGGTTACCGTTGCAGGCTTTTGGGCGTCTGAGCAATTTTTTGAAGTTTTCTCTTTCGAGCTGAAGCGTGGGAATCCACTAACAGCGCTCTATGCACCCAATGCAGCGGTGCTAACTGAGAGCAGTGCCAAAAAGCTATTTGGAAGTACTGACCCAGTCGGCAAAACCATCTCCTTTGAAAGCACTGGTAGATCCGCCAGCGCTGGCGACAATGTTGAGTATACAGTCACCGGGGTGATGCAGGATATACCGCACAATTCTCATTTGCAGTTTGACCTGCTGGTTTCCTACAGCACCTACCAGAAATCCGGCTCTGATGGTGACAGCCGGGACTGGGCAGACATGATGTCCGATAACGTTTATGTACTACTCGACCAAAGCAATGCCAGGGCAGTGCTGGACAGCAACCTCGAAAGAATAAGCAAGGAAGAAAACGAAGCATCTGAAGATGCAGGTACCATCGTTACTGCGGCAGCGCAAGCCTTCACCGACATCGTGCCTGGCCCGGCACTTATCAACTGGCGGGGCCCGTCACTCGACGTAAAAGTAGTATGGATACTGTCGGGCCTCGCTTTTGTGATCCTTTTATCTGCTTGTTTTAATTATACAAACCTCTCTATTGCCAGGTCGCTCAGGAGGTCGAAGGAAGTTGGTATCAGGAAAGTGGTGGGGGCACAGCCCGGGCACATTTTCAGCCAGTTTGTTTTGGAGGCTGTACTGGTTTCGATGCTATCGCTACTCATTTCTCTCCCTTTGTATTGGGTTATAAGAGGTGAATTTTTGCAGCTTGAGGAGTTTGCAGGAGGATTACTCAAACTCAATATTTCGCTACCGGCATTCTGGTTGTTTCTGGTTTTTTCGGTTGTGGTTGGCCTTGCGGCTGGCTTTCTTCCTGCCCTTGCCTTTTCCAAAATACGGTCACTGCAGCTTAGCGGAAGACTAATGAGTCGTCCGGTGAAGGGGCCTGGTCTTCGCAGAACCCTGATCGTTTTACAATATGCTTTTTCGCTGGCGTTTATCACGGCTGCCGGTATTGCTTATAAGCAGTTTCACTATTCGGTCAATTTTGATCTGGGGTATGATACAAAAAACGTGTTGAACATAGACCTGCAGCAAAATAATCCAGAAGTAGTCATCGAAAAACTCAAGCAAATCAAAGAAGTCGAGGATGTTGCGCAGTCATTTTCGGTACTGAGCACTGGCTATTACTGGTACACCCGAGCCCGGTACCTCACCGATTCCGCCTACTTCAATTTCAACTCAATAGATGAAAATTATATACCTCTGCTTGATCATAAGCTATTGGCTGGAAACAACTTTCACCACATGGCAGCAGACGTAAAATCAGCCGGAGTTATTGTCAATGAAAAGTTTATCGAACGATTGGGTATTGGAAGTCCCGAAGAGGCAATAGGTAAGATAGTGTATTTCAACGGCGTAAAAGAGTCCGTTTTAGGTGTTGTGGAAGACTTTCACTACGGCATGTTGGACAGCCCTGTGGAGCCCTTTGTGTTTCGCTATACGCCGCAAAACTACAAAGTAGTGCATGTAAAGTTGAGAGACGGAGCATTGCTGGCTGCAATGGACGAAATTTCAAGAACGTGGGATGAGCTTGATCCAAGTCACCCTTTAAAGGCAGAATTCTATGACCAGCATATAGAAGCAGCCTATCAGGAATATCTCACAATGGTAAAAGTAGTTGGGTTTCTGGCCTTTATTTCACTTTCCATTGCTTCACTGGGGCTGTTGGGAATGGTGGTTTTTACAACCGAATCGAGACTGAAGGAAATCAGTATCCGCAAGGTGCTGGGTGCTACGGAAGGCAGCTTGTTTTATTTGCTGAGCCGGGGATTTGTCGTGCTGCTGATTTTAGCCAGCTTGTTGGCGGTACCTGCCACCACTTGGGTTTTTGAGCACGTTGTCCTGTCTGAAACCATCTACAAGGCTCCTGTAGGGCCTTTGGAGCTTCTTTCAGGCGTGTTTCTCGTCCTGTTGATAGCTCTGTTGGCAATAGCCACACAAACGATAAAGGCCGCCCGAACCAACCCGGTAAAAATTTTACGGAGTGAGTAAGAAGCAGAGCATATCGCCCCCGCCTAAGCCACCCCGCTGGGCCACCCGATTCCTCGAGTGGTACTGTCGGCCCTCCCTCTACGAAGACCTGCAGGGAGACCTGCTGGAGTACTTCGAGCGGAATGTAGCAGCGAAAGGGCTGACCTACGCCAGGTTCATTTACATCATCGATGTGATCAAATTCTTCAGGCTTTACACAGTTCAAAAACCTCAAATATTAAAAAGGATGAATCAGTTTTACATTTTTGGCAACTACGTCAAAACGTCGGTGCGAAGCATGGCCCGCAACAGGTTGTTTACCACTATCAACGTGGTAGGGCTGGCAGTCAGCATGTCTGTCGGTTTGCTCATCATTGCGTTTGTTTCTGACCTGCTTTCGTACGATAGCTTCCATGAGAACAAAGACAGGACCTACCGCCTGATAGCAAAGGATGTTCATGCTAACGGCCATACCATGGAGCTAGCCACGACCTCGATGAAAGCGGCTCAACGAATCAGGGAAGAGATGCCAGAAGTAGAAAGCCTGACGGTCTTCCGGCGAGGATTTGGAGGCGATGCCAAAATTGGCGACAAAACAATCCCGGTGGGTGGTTTTTGGGCAGACGACTCTTTTTTCGAAACCTTCTCCTTTAACCTTTTGAAGGGTGATCCGCAAACAGCTTTAAGGGAGCTGCACTCCGTAGTGTTGACGGAAACGACTGCAAACAAGCTTTTCGGAAGTACTGATGTGGTGGGAAAAACAATGCAATTCGACACCACCACCTACGTAGTAACGGGACTAATGGCTGATATCCCGAAACTCTCCCACTTGCGGTTCGAGGCGCTGGGGTCACTATCAACAATCGCTGTCAACAAAGCGGACAGTGATGGCGATCTCTTAGCCTGGGACAACATTTACATGAGCCATATCTACATGATCATCAGGGAAGGAAGCAACCTGGCCGCCATTCATGAAAAGCTCGATCAGATTAGTCAAAGTGAAAATGCCGCACTTAAGAACAGGGAAATCAGCCTTTTCCTGCAGCCGATGGATGAAATTGCCGTGGGTCACCACTATTCCAACGAGGCAGGGCTTACCATGAACATCATTGCCCTTTGGATACTCATCGGACTGGGTGCCGTGGTGATTATTTCTGCCTGTTTCAACTACACCAATCTATCCATTGCCCGGGCGCTTCGCAGGTCGAAAGAGGTGGGTATTCGAAAGGTGATCGGAGCGTCTCGGGGTCATGTGATTGGGCAATTTCTAACCGAGTCGGTTCTCGTTTCGCTGCTGGCAGTTGCTTTTGCTTTCGTTCTTTTTTTAATAATCAGAGGCCAATTTCTCTCCGTCCATACATTCATTAGCAATATTGTTTCCCTGAATCTCACAGTTGAAACGGTTCTTTACTTTGTCGGCTTTGCCGTTGCTACCGGCTTGGTGGCTGGGTTTTTACCAGCTGTATTTTTTTCCAGAATCCGTTCGCTGCAGGTAGTTAAGGGGGCGTCGCCCATTCTTACGGCCCGAAGGGGTGGGTTGAGAAAGGGTCTGATTGTAGTACAGTACGTTTTTTCGCTCGTTTTTATTACCGCCACATTTATCGGTTACGTGCAGTACAAAGGTCTTCTGGCCTTCAATCTGGGCTTTAATACAGAGAATATTCTGAACATCAGGTTGCAGGGAAATAAGGCGGACTTGCTGAAGAAGGAAATTATACAATTGCCGGAAGTGGACAGCATTTCGCAGTCTCTTATCGTTACCAGCCTCGGGTCTATTTACGGTACCAAACTCAAATACCAGGGCGACTCTCTGGATGTCTGGCAAAATTTGATCGACGAAAACTACCTTCCGCTACATGGCCACACGTTGCTGGCGGGTCGCAATTTCGAAGCAAAGGCGGGAACTGCCGAGGAAACGGAAGTGATTGTAAATGAGCAACTGCTGAAGGAGTTGGGGAAAGCCGATGAGGGCCTTGCAGGCGCTATAGGAGAGGTTGTGGTGGCGGACAATAAGCGGCTTACCGTTATTGGCGTAGTAAAGGACTTTCACTACGAAACCCTCGAGGACCCAATTCATGCAACCATCCTACGGTATTCAAAATACCCGAGTGGCTATCTCAATGTAAAGATCAGCCCGTCCGACTGGCCTGCAACCAGGGCAGCCCTGGAGGGCATTTGGGAAGAAGTGGATCCCGTTCACCCGCTCGATGCTAAATTTTACGACCAGCAAATTGAGGATGCTTACGGGCAGTTTGCGGTCATGATCAAAGTAATTGGGTTTCTTGCCTTCCTGGCAGTTTGCATTGCATCGATGGGCCTGTTCGGCATGGTTGTGTTCACTACAGAAACCAAACTAAAGGAGATCAGCATCAGGAAAGTGCTGGGAGCAGGCGAACGAAGCCTTGTCTACCAGCTTGGCAAGGGCTTCCTGGTGTTGCTGGCAGTGGCAGCATTGATTGCGCTTCCAGTAACTTACATTTTCTTCGACAAGGTGGTGCTGGCAAATTTTGCTTTCCATGAGCCAATCGGGATGCTGGAATTATTTGCAGGGCTGTTCGGTGTGTTGATAGTAGCGGTCTTGATGATTGGCTCACAAACACTGAGAGCTGCCCGAACTAATCCCGTGAACGTGCTCCGGAATGAGTAAACGTTCCCACATATCACCCCATTTCGACGGACCGCCCCGCTGGGCCACTTGCTTCCTCGAATGGTACTGCAAGCCTTCGCTATATGAAGACCTACAGGGAGACCTGCTGGAGTACTTCGAGCGGAACGTAGCGGCGAAAGGGCTGACCTATGCCAGGTTCATTTACATCATCGACGTCCTCAAATTCTTCAGACTATACACAGTTCAAAAACCTCAAATATTTAAAGGAATGAATCAGTTTATCTTACTATCCAACTACTTCAAAACCTCGGTCCGCAGCATGGCCAGGAATAAGCTTTTCAGCACCATCAATGTGGTGGGACTGGCCATCAGCATGTCTGTCGGGCTGCTCATGATTGCCTTCCTCACCGACATTTACTCATTCGACACGTTCCACGAGAAGTATGATCGCATCTACCGGGTGGGCAACACTTACCAGCGGTTGGAGGAGGACGAAAGCAAATTCGCCTCTACCTCCATTCAGGCAGCCAGCCGGATCAAAAGTGATATTCCGGGCATTGAAGAGATGGTGCTGATCACCAGAAATTTTCGTGGTGATGCAGCTTACAACAATAAAGTCATTGCCATAGAAGGGCTTTATGCGCAGGCATCCTTCTTTTCTGTGTTTTCATTTAAGCTAAAACAAGGTGATGCGGCGACTGTTCTTAAAGAACCTTATTCAGTAGTACTGGATGAGACCACGGCAAAAAAGCTTTTCGATGACAAAGACCCGGTTGGAGAGCTGATCAAGCTCAACGACAAGGATAGCTACACTGTTACCGGAGTGATGGAGGATATGCCTGGAAATTCACATTTGAGGGCCCCGGTAGTGGCGTCTTACTCCACCTACGAAATTAAAGAAAAGGAAAATGAAGAGTCCACCAGGCTCACCCGCTGGAACAACATGTGGTCTAATTACATCTACCTCGTGGTACGGCCAGACCAGGATATCGAAGCACTTCAGGCAAGCCTCAATCAGATAAGTGCAGAAGAAAATGAAGTAGATGAGCATACTACTATTAATATGTGGTTGCAACCCATGTCGGCAATCGTGCCTGGCGAGGACCTGAGCAACCAAATAGGACCGTCTTTTGAATTGAAGATGGTTTGGATTATCACTGTTTTAGCTTTTGTGGTACTCGTTTCGGCTTGTTTTAATTATACCAACTTGTCCATTGCCCGCTCTTTAAGGAGATCCAAAGAAGTGGGTATGCGCAAAGTGATAGGTGCTTCCGGCGGGAATGTCTTTGGACAGTTCATCCTGGAGGCAGTCGTTATTTCCGGACTGTCGCTGGTCTTTGCTTTTATTCTGTACTACACAGCTATTCGGCCCCGCTTTTTAGGCCTTAGTGAAGAGATAAGTGAAATGATCACTCTTATCCCTTCCCCACTGACTTTCCTTTACTTTCTGCTGCTGGCAGTTGTAACGGGAGTTTTAGCAGGATTCTTCCCAGCATTGTTTTTTTCCCGGATCAGCGTTCACAAGGTGCTAAAGGATGTTTCGTCCTTGAAACTATTCGGCAACATCGCTTTTCGCAAGGTGCTGATCGTTTTTCAGTACACGCTGTCTCTTGCTTTTATCATCGGTGCCACCATGGCCTATAAACAATATGATTTCGCCGTCAACTTCGACCTTGGCTATGAGACGGAAAACATTCTTAATATCAATTTGCTGGGCAATGATGTCGAAAAAATAAGAACCGCTTTGTCTGAGATTCCAGAAATCACCGACATGTCGGCATCAACACTTGTAACGAGCGTTGGTAGCTATTGGGGCACCAAGGCCAAATACAAAGATCCGCTGGACTCCACCAATATACATTATAATGGTATTGATGAAAACTACATTCCTATTCACGGGTTAGAGATCATTGCAGGCCGAAATTTCATTTCGCAGTCGGATAGCTCGGCAGAGAGCCAGATCATCGTGAATGAAAAGCTTCTTAAGCGATTCAATATTGGAGAACCATTGGATGCCATTGGGGAGACGCTGAAGGTGGATGACAAGGATGTGAAGATAGTGGGTGTGGTAAAGGATTTTCACTACGGTAAAATAGATTCCCCTATAAAGGAATTTGCTTATCGTTATCACGCAGACCAGTACTACGTCATTAATGCTTTGATATCATCGGCCGACATTCCTGGTACAATGGAGAAAATTGAAAGTAAATGGGATGAGCTGGACGCTATCCACCCTTTCGAGGCCGAGTTTTACGACGACAGGATTCAGAAATCGTATGAGGAGTACCTTGTAATGGTAAAGATTATTGGCTTTTTGGCTTTCCTTGCTATCTCTATCGCCTCGTTAGGTTTGCTGGGAATGGTGGTGTTCACTACGGAAACAAGGCTAAAAGAGATTAGCATAAGAAAAGTGCTTGGTGCATCTGAACAGGCCCTGGTGTTCCTGCTTGGCAGAGGGTTTATCCTCCTTTTGCTTATTTCTGCCGCTATTGCTGTGCCTGCTACCTGGTATTTTTTCAATCAAATAGTGTTTAACGACCTGGCCTACAAAGCGACCTTTGGCTTTCTGGAGCTGTTTGGAGGTGTTCTGGTAGTTTTTGCCATTGCAGCACTGGCCGTGGGCTCTCAAACTGTGAGGGCTGCCCGGACGAACCCGGCGGACACACTGCGCAATGAGTAATACCTTTTCTATTACATCTTTACCGAAGGGGGAGTAAAATCCCCCTGTTTACGGTAGAGGGTCAGGCAACTCTAAGCTGTTACCAAGCGTAAGTAAGGTCATATTCCAACCGTATTTTATGGCCGTGATCGATTTGCTTGATATAGCTGCTTTCCAGTTAGCCTAATTTTTATTGTATGTGGTCAAACACTATGACAACCATTCCTACCAAGATCTGCATCGTTGAAGATAACTTTGTTATCAAAGAAGGCTACAAGATTCTGATCGACAGTATTTCTAAATACCATGTCGTGAATACATATACTTCTTGTGAAGAGGCGCTGGATAATATTGAAAGCGACGCACCAGATGTGGTATTGATGGACCTGGAACTGCCGGGCATGAGCGGCATTGAAGGCATTGGACGCATCAAGAAGAAGCTTCCGAAGGCCAATATAATAGTGGTTTCGCTGCATACGGACAAAGAATCAGTTTTCCAGTCGTTCAATGCAGGTGCAGCCGGCTTCATGGCCAAGGCTGTTAGCTACAGCGATCTCCTCGACGGTATTGACGAAGTGCTACAGGGAGGCGCCCCTCTTTCCAAAGAAATATCACGCATGGTTATCGAATCTTTTCAACGCAACACAGACTCGCCGCTTTCAAGGAGAGAAACAGAGGTGCTGGAGAAACTGGCTGAGGGAAAGAGCTATTCCCAGATCGCTGATGAGTTATTTGTTCACAGAGAAACCATCAAGACGCACATCAAAAATATCTACATAAAGCTGGGCGTAAAATCGAAAGCCAACGCCATAGAGATAGGCCGCCACAACAAGTACATCTAAGTTTCAACCTGAATATACAATTGGAAAAAAGCCTCTAAAGAGGCTTTTTTCATTTCCCGCTTGCTCAATTCCCCCTGCAAAGGAATTTTCCCTTGTACACATGCTTTCTCAAGCGGCCTTTCATTATAGTATTTTCAATGAAACATGCTTTCTGTTGGAATTATAGAACGCCCCACATTTTAAAATCCCACAAATAGGGGGAATTAATCCCGCAACACTTCGCTGACATTTGAGATTGGATACTTCCGCTAAGGTAGCGGACTCTTTCCGGCAGCGAAAACCAAGGACAGCGAGGCGACATGCATAACCCGTGTGTATCGAATGGCTTGATAGCCACAATCATTTTTAACTACAATCCAATTATTTTCTTATGAGAAAAATTCTACTGATTACATTTTTGTTTACTGCGACAGCATTAACCCATGTTTGGGCGCAGGACCGAACCGTATCCGGTAAGGTAGTCTCGGCCGAAGACGGCACAGAGCTACCTGGTGTGAACGTGGTGCTGAAAGGCACCGCAACTGGTACCGTCACTGATATTGACGGTAATTATAAAATCACCGTTCCTTCATCGGGAGGGACATTGGTTTTTTCATTTATTGGTCTTTTGTCCCAGGAAACTGAAATCGGCTCCCGTTCCGTCATCGACGCAACCATGGAGTCCGACGTGAAACAACTCTCTGAGGTGGTTGTGACAGCAGTTGGTATTGAGCGGGAGAAGAAAGCACTTGGCTATGCTGTAACGGAGCTTAAAAGCGACCAGATTGCTCAAAAATCTGAGCCTGATGCTTTGAGGGCCTTGCAGGGTAAAATACCCGGCGTCAACATCATTGGTGCTGGTGGTGCTGCAGGCCAGGGTTCAAACATCACCATCAGGGGAGCCTCTTCTCTGCTGGGAAACAACCAGCCGCTTTGGGTAGTGGATGGTGTGCCTTTTGACAACACCACCTATGCCACTGGCTCATTTACCAGCCAAACCACTACGTCCAATCGTTCCTTTGATCTTGACCCCAACACCATCGAGTCGATGACAGTGTTGAAGGGTGCTGCAGCTGCGGCTCTCTATGGCTCAAGGGCTGCGAATGGTGTGATTGTGGTAACAACTAAAGCTGGTAAGAAAGGAACCCGTAAGGGAATGGAAATCAGTGTAAACACTTCCTATTCCACTGAGAAAGTATCCAACTTGCCTGATTATCAAACCCAGTATACGCAGGGAAACAATTTCCTTTACGTTGATGGCAACTTCGGCACGTGGGGTGCTCCTTTCGATTTGAATTCCCCTGCATGGCAAGTGAGAGAGAATGCCAATTTGATCAAAAGCATAGATCCCGCTACTGGGCGTCCCTGGGTAGCTCACCCCTACGACCGGTATAACAACCCGAATAATACGCCTTACTTCCCTGAGTTTGGTAGCGATTCAGTGCTTCTTGGCGCTTATAATACCCCTAAGGATTTTTTCCAGACAGGTGGGGTGCTTGAAACTGCCGTGAATATCTCAGGAGGCAATGACAAGGCCAATTTTGTGGCCGGCCTTTCCAGAATGAACAATCAGGGAATTGTAATTAACAACGAAGTGACCAGAACCAGCATGAACTTTGGTGGCAACACCACGCTGGATAATGGTATTTTTATTGGCGGTAGCATGACGTACGTAAACACTGATCTTACCTCCCCTCCGTCAACAGGTTTGTTCTCGGGCGGGCCATCTGTAACACAGCGTTTGCTTTTCACTCCGCCAAACGTCAATGTGAAAGGGCTGCCTTATCAGGATGCCAATGGCAATCAGGCTTTCTATCGTCCTGACAACGACAACCCTTACTTTTTGGCCTATCATGCGCCACATACCAGCGATGTGGACAGGTACTTCGGAAATTTCAATATCGGCTATGACGTTTTCGAGTGGTTGAACGTGACGTACAAAGTTGGATTTAACGGCTTTACGGATCGCAAACTAGAGGTGCTTCCAAGAAGCAATACAGCATTTCCCACAGGCAGGATCATCAAAGATGACCTGAGAAGGATGGAGCTGGATGGTAACTTGCTTGTGACTGTTTCAAGAGATTTGTCTGAACACATAGGGCTAAAGGCTATCGTTGGTCACAACGCTAACCTTCGCACCGTGGATCGCCAGGCGTTTCAGGGTGTGGGCATCATCGTTGATGGCATCAACGACCTTGACAATACTCAGAGTGTAACGCCTTTTGGAGGAAATAAATCTGAAAGAGCCTACCAGGCGTTTCTTGCTGACCTTTCTTTCTCGTACAAAGACTACCTTTTCCTTAACCTAACTGGTCGGAATGATTTAACCTCGGCATTGCCTAAAGACAAGAGAAGCTATTTCTACGGAGGAGCAAGCTCATCTTTCATTTTCACTGATGCCCTGAATATTTCTAACGACATCCTGAACAGCGGAAAAATTAGGGTAGGCGTTGCCAAGGTGGGTAGTGACCCATCGCCATACCTCACACAGTCTGTGTTGTTCAATACCAACCCGTCCGGGCCAGGTTTTGGCAACAATATTGCCTTTGTTGATTTCCCTTTCATTGGAACCAACGGACAAACTGTTTCCGGTGGTTTGGGCAATGGGCTGTTAACGCCTGAATTTACTACTGAATATGAAATCGGTACCGATCTGAGGTTGTTCAAGAACAAGGTCGGAATAGACTTTACTTATTATAACCGAAACACTACTGACCAGATTGTGGCCATTACTGTGCCGTCTACTTCTGGCTTTAACAGTGCCGTGTCTAATATCGGTAAAGTGAGTAACAAGGGAATCGAAGTTGGCCTGGATCTCACGCCAGTATCGCTGCCCAATGGCTTCAACTGGAATATTTTTGCTTCGTTTACCCGCAACCGCAATGTGGTTGAAGAGTTGACAGAAGGCCTGGATGAAGTGTTTATCAATGGCTTTGGCAATAGCGTAAGGGTTGTTCATGCTGTAGGCTTGCCATACGGTCAGATCAAAGGCTCCGTGGCTGCCAGATCCGAAGACGGCCAGCTCTTGGTTGACCCTGCCACCGGAAAGCTTATTCAGTCGTCTGAGGAGCAAATCATCGGTGACCCTAACCCAAATTACATTCTGGGTGTTACCAACAGCTTCACCTATAAAGGGATAACACTGAATGTGCTTTTTGATTATCGTGATGGTGGCGATATGTGGTCAGGAACTTACAATCAGGTATATGGCCGTGGTTTGACTACAGGTACCGTGCCAGAGGGGCCAAGAGGCCGTGAAGTAACGGTTGTGATTCCTGGTGTGGTTGGTGATCCAAGCACACAAAGTGCAAAACTGGATGACAATGGAAATACCATTCCTAACACAACCTCGCTGACTGTCAACGACTGGTACTTTATCAACACATTCGGAAGTTCAGGACCGGAGGAGTTCTCTGTGTTTGACGCAAGCACCATCCGCTTGAGAGAGATTTCTCTTGGCTATTCGTTGCCAAAAAACCTCCTGAGCAAGACACCTTTTGGTTCTGCTAACATCTCATTGTCAGGCAGGAATTTATGGTTCAAAGCGCTCAATTTCCCTGATGACCTCAATTTTGACCCAGAGACAAACTCCCTGGGAACGGGCAATGTGGAGGGCTTGAGTGCATTCCAGAGCGGTAATGCCCAGGGCATTGACCTGGGAATTATCCCAACCACAAGGAGATATGGTGTTAACCTAAGATTCACCTTTTAATTGAAGAGAATATGAAGATTATAAATAATAAACTTTCAAAGGTAGTGATAGTGATGCTGGCGATATTTAGTATGTCGTGTGGCTCAGACTTCCTTGATATAAACACTGACCCAAATAACCCGTCTGAAGCCTCATTGAACCTGCTTTTGCCGGCGGCACAGGTGTCAGCTGGTTTTTGGACGACTAGAGACTTGCAGGAAAATGCATCTATATTTGTCCAGCATTACACAAGGCTGAATCCTAGCACCTACAATATTACCGGTGCGAACTTCTCCAACGATTATAATTCAATGTTTGACCAGGCGCTTAAAGACTTGCAGACAATTGTTAAGCAGGGAGAAGAAGCAGGGTTTAAAGGCTACTCTGGTATAGCTAAAGTAATGAAGGCTTACCTGTACATGGTGTTGGTGGATACCTGGGGCGATGTACCTTACACTGAGGCACTGCAGGGTGAGGAGATATTGTTTCCGCATTACGAAGACGACGCTGCGGTCTACGACCACATCATTGATTTGGTAGATGTTGCAAAGGCTGACCTGAAGGAGGCCATTGAGAACAACGAGTCGCCAGTTTCAAGTGATTTGATTTACGGTGGCAACTACAGCAAGTGGGTGAAAGCGGCCAATACGCTTAAACTCCGTTTGCTGCTTAATATTCGGTTGGTCGATGCCGCCAGATCCAAAGCAGGCATTGAAACGCTGATAACGGAGAACAATTTTATATCGACTAATGCTGACGATTTTCAGTTTACGTTTGGGTCGTCTGTGTCTCCCATGAACCAGCACCCTATTTATCAGCAAGAGTACATTCCCGGCAGCAAAACGCAGTACATGAACAATTACTTTATGTACCATCTGATTGCCAAGAATGACCCCCGTTTGCCATTCTACATTTTCAGACAGGGAGAAGACGCTGACCTGGATTTCCAGACCCAGCCATGCTCTCAAAGGAGCGATTGTGTGTATGGATGGCTTGGAGGACAAGATCCTTCAAATGGCCTCCCTGCATTGGGTGCTGCGGCCGACGGTTATATTGGCAGAGACCATGGAGATCCGTCAGGTATTCCTGGTGACAACACTATCAGAGCAACTTTTGGCGTGTATCCTATAGGCGGCTCCTATGATGTAGGTCCCGGTGGTGGAGAGCGCAGGTTCGACAGGGGGCACGGTACAGGTGCAGGCATTATGCCCTGGCTGACTAATTTCCATGTATCATTTATGCTGGCAGAAGCGGCTATTACCCTGGGTACACCGGGCGATCCTTTGGCACTTACACTAAAAGGCATCGAGGACTCCTTCAGCAAAGTGGAGGCTTTTGGCCTGGCAATTGATCCTAACAATGCTGTAGCAATGGATCAGGCTGATGTTGATGACTATCTTGATGCCATTTCAGATAGTTACACAGCGGCAGGAAACAACAGCCAAAGACTGAACATTGTGATGACTGAAAAATTCTATGCCAGCTATGGCAATGGGTTTGAGTCGTATACTGACTACCGTCGCACAGGAATGCCAAACGATCAGCCATCAGCGCTTGCTCCTAGCGGCCCATTCCCATTGAGGCTTCCCTATCCTCCGGGAGAGCTTTCTTCTAATCCAAACGCCCCCAATCCGGTGCCTTTGGTAAGTGAGCCAATTTTCTGGGATGCTAACTAACCATTAAAGAGAAAGAACATGAAGAAAATAAGCATATTAACTGTAGTATTTGCCTGGCTCATTCTATTGAACGGCTGTCAGGACGAGGACTGGAATCCAGCACCGGATATCAATGATAATATTGGGGCGGTGACGAAGATTTCGGTGAACCCAAGTAAAAACTTCTTCAATGCCCTGAATCCTTTGGCGTCAGAAGAGGTGGAGTTTACCATTGATGTAGACGGCTTTGACGTAACAGAGGTGTCGAGCGTGGATATCATGCTGACGTTTACCGAAAAAGACGGTACCTACAACGAGCTGGAGGATGTGTACGTGGATAAGGTATACGATGCAGTGAAGGTCGGTGAAGTTACTTCCTTTCCATCTACATTCAGCCTGACTGCTGCTGCTGCTGCAGAGTCGCTGGGGGTAGACCTGGCATTTTTTAAAGTAGGCGATGGATTTAACCTCACTTTTCCAATCCACTCTACCGACGGAAGAACCTTTACAGTGGCGCTTAACAGCGATTTGTGCCAGCAGCCTGCGCAACCTTCCTTCGGGGGCTGCAACGTGCGCTGGTCGATTGCCTGTGCTTCCGATCTTGGTGGAACGTATGACTTTTCTACCACTGTGATCGCAGCTGGTCCTGGTGGGGCAGCTGGCAATTGCAGCAACCCGGTTACCGGCACAGGTACCCTAACAGCGCTTGGCGGTGGTAGGTATGCCGTCTCCGACGCTACATTTGGTCAGTACGACTGCGCCTGGGATGATACACCGGCGGTTGGTGTACGTTTGGTGGATGTGTGCAACAAGATTAGCCTTACTGGCTCCGATCAGTATGGCCTTATTTACACCTTCGTTATTAAAAACAACGATGGCACAAACCTAACGATTGACTGGTCCAACGATTATGGGGATGCTGGTACTACAGTTTTAACAAGAACAGACAGCAAAACCTGGCCATCGGAACTTTCCAATTGATGGTGTTATTGATGAAGAATAAAAAAGAGGCGAAAGCCTCTTTTTTATTTTCTCTTCACAAATTCAAAGTCCATGGCTTGGCCATCCCCGGATATTTGAACCTCAAGCCTGTCTCCTTCAAGCGTGTAGGCGATCTTCTTTGGGAAATCGTGTGTTGGATTTTCGCAAACAAAGCCTTGCTTGCTAACCTGGGTGAATTGAAATGGCACAGGCGTTTTATTCTCTGGCACGTCGGCTATGTAGTAGATTCTTCCTTTTTCAACTACAATGCTCAGTTTTTCCAAAAAGGTAGTGTCTTCTCCCTGCAGAGAAACCCCGAACCCTATCCACTTTGTTTTGCTGTCCTTTTCCCACCTTTCATGAGCACTTTTTCCCGGCTTTACATTTGTGCGCTCCCAAGTGCCTTCCAGCCATGAGAGCTTTTTAAAATTTTTGGCAGAAGTGACGTTTGCCGACTGTGCATATGACAACGAGGCTGTCAATAGGAGCAGAGTAGTGATCAGGATTGACTTCATAGTTTTTTATTCAACATTAGCTAAGCGAAAGCATTTTGTATTGTAAAAAGCCGACATCTATTTGTGAAGGAAGAAATTGGCCATGTTTTCTTCGTTGAAAAGGTAGCCTGTGGGTTCTTCCCCCGTAAATGCTTTGAAATTCCTGATAAAATGAGACTGGTCGAAATGGCCGGAATCTAGCGCCAATTGCACCCATGCCGGATCTTGGTTTTGCATCAGGTCAAATATTTTATTGAACCTGATGATTCGGGAGTAGTACTTAGGTGATAACCCTACATGCTGCTGAAAAAGCCTTTCTAGCTGTCTTTCGCTAATGCCAACTCCCACTGCCAGCTCGCCGACCTGCCTGGTTCCCCCGCTTTCGAAGACGCCTTGCAATGCCTGTTCGACCCTGGAAGTATCGTTTTTATACTCCGTACTCGCTGAACTGAACCAACTATCTATTCTTTCGAAAACCTGTGAGCTTTCAGGACTCTGAGAAACGATTGATTCAAGCTCCAAAAATTTGCCATTCGCCACTTTGTGGAAATTCACCACTTTGTCTGTAAGAGCATGCATTGAAAGGCCAAACAATTTAGCCAAAGTGGTGGGCATCAGCTTGACTCCAATCATGCCATAAGCGCCGGTGTTTCTGAGAAAGAAGTGTTTTTTTATTTGTCCGGCGAGAAGATGCGATGTTTGCGATTGCCATGTTTCATAAAGGCAGATTTCGAAGTGAGAGCCATAGTGGAAGATAATCTCCGGATACCCATCGGGGATGATTTTTTGGGTAGCAATGGTTTTGTCACCCTCGCTGTCTACCCGCCAATAGCCCTTAATTACTTGCCGCAAATGGGGCGCCGGATCTCGCTTCTCGTATATCATGAATCAATAAAGCTGCCTGGTTTTAAATATAACGGAGTGGCAGCTTTATTAAACCATCATTGTTGATTTATGATTGTCGCAGGTACTTAGAAATCAACCACCGCAAATTCTTCAATTTTTTTCCTCTTCCTCGGCGCCAGCTCTCTCTGCTGTAGGGCTTCAGGTAGGCTCTCATGGCTGTCCCGATAGCCAACGGCAATCATTACTACTGGTTGCAGATTTTCACGGAGGTTGAATGATTCTCTGGCCACGGCCCTGTCAAATCCGCCGATTTGATGGAGCGAAAGCCCGAGATAAGTAGCTTCAATACTTAAATTGCCGACTGCCAAACCCAGGTCATACAGCGCAGAATGATTTGGGGCACCATTGCTGTACGTAGTGCGTGCCATCACCAGCAGCAACACGGGGGCATCTGCTGCCCAGGGCTGATTACCCGGAGCAAGTGTCTTCGCTAGTGTGTCATGGCTTTTTGTGCCTTTTTGTGCCGCCAGTACCTCCCAGGGTTGTTCGTTCATGGCAGAGGGGGCCCAGCGCATGGCTTCAAGAAGTTGGTTGACAGCGCTTCGGCTCACCTTTTTTTGTGAGAAGGATCTTGGGCTCCACCTTTCTTTAATGAGCGGATGTATATCGAAGTCGGTGGGGGTTTCCTTTTGTATTAATGTGGATGTCATGGAGGTATCAATATTTAATGTAGATACATATAAATACGATAGTCTCCATGAAAGTTCCACAATGCTCAAAAATAGCCGGTAGGGTGAGGAATCTCTGCAATCACAATCTTCTGTGAGATTGCCATTGCACTTACAGTCACTAGGTTTACGGCAAGTCTTCGGTTTCGACAAGCTTTTTTAACTTATAGACAGTCAATGGCTTAGATATAAAGTCAGTTACAAATGACAGTTCTTTAATCTTCTCAATTTCATCTCTCAGAATCGTGGAGCTTACCACATATAAGCAAGTATGGTGAGTTTGATGAAGGTTTAATCGTTGATAGTCGGAAAGGAATTGCCAACCGTTATATTGTGGCATATTCAAGTCCAGCATGATATGCGTTGGATAGCTCTGCGCTTGCTGATCCAAAGAAGATAGGTAGGCTAACCCTTCAACGGCACTTTCAAAACTTCTGATTTTGAAATCGCCAGAAATCTCCTCAATCATTTTTTTACAAATGAAATTATTGATCGGGTCATCATCAATAACTATTAGCTCCTTCATATCCGTAAACTCCATTATCATAGAAGTAATGCTGTTTTACTTTCAGTAAATATAAAAAAAATAACATTAAGTAAAACATTGTATGAAATCATAACACAGCTTTATTGATGGATTATAAAAAAATAGGCCATCAAACTCAACTGTAAACTCAATAAATAACTGTAAAAAATAACTTTCAACAAAAATTCACCAGAGGGCCACCTTTATTTGTACCTTAAAATCATTTTTTAAAGAGCCATTTATCTCTTGTAAACCGGACCCCGTACTTTTGGTATTCATGTAGGAAAATTTTGCCCAGCGCCCCCATACGGTAACCTTATCACCGATTTTGTACTGAACGAGCAGGTAAGTTCTGATGCCTTTGCCCGTGTATGCAGGAATAGAAAAGGCATAAAGCACATCTTTTTCATACACATATTGCCGATTGCTATAGTCGTCGGTGTCGAACAAGGCTATGCGTGAGCTGAACCTCCATTTTGGTAGCGTAAGGTTCAAATCCTGAATGATCGCAAATCCTGTGCTCACCACTTCTTCCTTTTCGTACCTGCTTAGCTGCAGCCGGGATTTGAGGCTTAGCAGGTGGCCTGTGTCATGATCCAGATTGAGGATTATGTTTCCTTTTTTGGTTTCAACCGGCACCTGTAAATTATTCGCAAGTACTTCGCCATTTTCGGCTTTGGTCTGTTGCCTTAGTTGCACATAAAATTTTGTCAACTTGCTGAAATTGTAAGTGGCCATGGCAAGGAATTCGTTCCCATCCGAAGGAGCGTCGGTATTGTAGCGCAGCCAGGGAAAGCTAAACTTGTCATAATAGGCAGTGAACAATAGCTTTGATGCGGCTCGCCATTTGATGCCCCAATAGATGCCTTTTTCATTGACATTTCTCGAAGCCTCTCCAAAGGATCTTGCATAAAAGCTGTGGAAGTCCCGCTGGTAGTTTCTCGCCACCATGCTGGCACCAAGGCTATTGGTGATGCTCACCATGAGGCCGCCAATGGCCCCCCAACCCCCTGAACTGGATCTGGCCGCTTCGCCAAAAAATTGTGTGTTTTGCCAGAGCTTGGAGAAATACAGACTGCTGATGTGGTTTGCTTGGCCGGAAAACTCAAACTGGTTGTACAGTGCCGGGGTTTTTTGAATGGGTGTACTGAATTGGGTGTACAAAGTGTTGAGACCAAATTGAAGAGTGCCGCTTTTGTATTGCAGGTTGCCTCCCACGTCATGTTCCACCACCTGACCTTTGCCATTTGTTTCCGATTCGGTTCGATGGAAGCCTGTGTTGAGAATGGAAGAGATGTAGGCTTCAGGGCCGTCGGTGATGGTGTCTGTTCGCACGGTGCCGTCTTGCCGGAGTCGGGAGGCAATGGCGGTGAGTTCCCATTTGCCGAACGAATAGGTAGCGGCGGCTCCTCGGAAAAAGCCGGTTTCCAGCACGGACGTGTAAGGGAGCAAGCCAGTAGAGTTTCTTTTGACTGTCAGTAGGGTTTCGCCACCTTTGCCAGCGGCAAATCCTGCCCCGAACACCAGCCCCTGTCCCATTTGAAGCTGGTAGTCACCAATATTGATGGCTTTGAAATTGCCCTGGTTTTTCAATTGCCCATGAAATGAATAGAAATCGGCGCCGTAGGCATGTCTCGACTGGTTCCATGCCAACTCCTCACCTGCGTCTTTTTCCGCCGTGAAACCAAAGCTAAAATCGTTGGGGTGGCTTACCCGAAAGCGGGCGTAGTGTTTGTAGGGACTTCCGGCGTACCTGCTACTCAGGTCGCCATTGGCAGCTGTATCGGCCTGGGTGTAGCCCCTGGCTATTTCGAGGGTTCTTTCAGTACGCAGTAGCAGGTAGTTGTTCTTTTCGTTTACCACACGTTGTAAAAGTGGGCTTCCTTGTTTGCTTCCTGTTCCTGAAACGGTGACGAAGGGCCTGATATTTCTTATGGTAGCCAGGTCAAAATTGGGTACGGCCTGTAGCTCGTAAAGGGAGAGAAGGGTCCCGTTGAGCTTCCGGTAATTGAGCAGACTTTCTATTTGAATAGGACTTAGTATGTAAAAAGAGGAGAGCTCTTCGAAAGTGGCAAGATTGATGTCTATCGGGCTGGTGTAGAGTTGGAACAAAGACTCGTACAAGTCGTCGTAGTTCACGTCTTCGTCTTGTATAGCAAAGAGCTCTTGCACAAAAGCATATAGATCGATGTCCTCAGCAGGTGGTTCAGGTGGCTGCTGCTGTCCATGTAGCTGTAAGCAGCACAACAGACAAAGGGCAATGCCAGCGAGGCTATTTTTTATCAGCGAAAGCATAAATCACTGACATTTGGTGCAGTTCTCCCAGTCTTGCATCATTCCTGAAGGCATAGTCTATTTGAAATTTGCCGGGCTTAAACCCAAGGCCGAAGCAGGAAATAAACGGGCCGGTGCTGAAACCGGTTCTAAGTGCAAGCTGGGGAATGATGAAATATTCCATTCCTGCTCTCGCTATCGGCTTGTAGTTAATGTCTTTGGATACCTCCATATTGACCATGAATGCCGTAATGGGTCGGTACGAAACCCCAAGCTTCATCACAGTCGGCACCCTTTCACCAGTTCCCGGTACCAGTTTTGATTGGGTGAGGTTGTAAATATGTGCCCCCAGGAGCCACTGCTTGTTAATCGTCGCTATGCCACCCAGGTCAACCACCAGCACACCCCTTGTGCCAATTGTGGGGATATTGTACTGCACATAGCTCACGCCTCCACCGAGACTCACAAACCCAATTTTATTGGCCAGTTTTAAACTTACCAGCTGTTCTGTGTAGAGTTTGCCACCAAACCGATAGAAACCCACGCCGGTGGTGAACTTTCCGAAAGGAATGGAAGCGCCTGCGCCCATCACTTGAAAATCTTCTATTCGATAGCGATTTTCATAACTTGCAAAAACGCCTGGCGAGTTTGCCTGAGCCAGCCCGGCAGGGTTGTTGAAAAGACTGAACTGATCGGTGAGTGTAGAAGAGGTGGTTCCCACGGCGGCGCTTCGGGCGCCCAGAGAGTAATCGCCGGCCTGACCAACTGCCCTAAGTGCGAGAAAAACGATACATACAGAGAGTAAAAGCTTTTGAACCATTGTATTAATCTAGCCAAAGCTCTCTCTTTTGCAAAATTATGTGGAGGTTAAAACAAGATTGGCGTGCCCAAATCATTGAAGTTAAATGTTCTAATAGCGTTCTCTATCTTTAATTTCTCACTGTTTGCGCAGCCTGTAGTAGAGAAATACCCCACTGGAAGCATTAAAAGTGAGGGGATATTAGACGAGAATCGTAAGCAGGGGGAGTGGGTGTTTTACTATCCTTCCGGAACGAAGAGCGCCACTGTTAATTACAGCCTTGGCCAGCTCGACGGCCTGGCGATGTACTATTATCCCGATGAAACTATCATGGCCAAAGAAACATGGGAAGGCGGATTGCTCACTGATTCAGCCTTCTATTATCATGAAAATGGGGAGCTTGAGAAGAAGGGAGTCTATGAGGAGGGTTTGTACAAAGGCCAATGGGTTTTTATGAACGACCGGGGTGTTTTGATTCGTAAAGGCACTTATGAAAATGGGCTACCGAACCACGTTTGGACGTCTTATTACGATGACGGCACTATTTGGTGGGAAGGAGCTTATGTTGATGGGCTGGAAAGCGGCTTATGGAGGTTTTATAGAAAAGATGGTTCTTTAGAGTATGAGGGCCATTATGAAAATGGAGCACGTGTAGGGGAGTGGTTTTTGGTCAATAAAAGAGGGAAGAGAAAGCTTGTGGTTTTTGAGGAGGGTAATTGAGGATTTGGCTGCGAATGCTTCTTACAATTCTGCCTTGAAGTTGAGGAAGAAGTGAAAGTCTCCCTGGCTGTTATAGGAGTATTCCGTTCGTACTACAAAGTCGTAGAAAGAAACCAGGTCGAGGCCTGTGCCGACGCCATAAAGTAGCTTGTTGCTCAAGCGGGTGTTGAGTTCATAGTTGGGGTAGTTTTGCACGTAGCCCAGGTCAAAAAACACCTTTGCATATAGGGCAAGCGGTAGCTTTTGAAACTGAGGAATCAGCATGATTCTGCTGATGTCTTTCGTAGTTTTGAAAATCTCTTTCTTGAAAGTGTTCTTACTCAGCACGTATCTCGGCCCTTCTACCACGTTGAGCTCAAAGCCCCGCACATAGTTTCTGCCGAAGCCCAGACTTTGGTTTACTGAGTAGGGCTGGCTTGACGGCCCAGAAACTAAGCCGGTAAGGCCTGTGGCAAAGTAGAACCCCTTGCCCATATCCCAGAATTTAGCATAGAGTAATTTTCCGCTCCAAAGATTAATATCTGACTTATTGCTGAGACCATCCTTTTCGCCTATGAAAGATACATAGTAGCCCTTTAACGGATAATTTCGGAAGTCTCTCCTGTCTCTTAGAAATTGATATTTTAGATGAACGAACTGTTGTTGCCCCTTATTGATGCCGAAGTAATTTGGGTTTAGTTGCCGTATAGTGTCGGCTGCTTCCAATTTTTGATATCCAACAGTGAAGTAGTGAAAGTTGTAGAAGGCATTTCTGTAACTGTACTGGAGGTAGGTATTGAACCGGTTTTGTATCAAGTCTTCCGACCGGATAAAAGTGGGAATGTGGTTATCCGTTTGGTAGGCTACGTTCTTGGACTCGTTGTAGGAGGCGCCGGTTGTAAAACCATGACGCTGCCGTTTGTCGAAATAAGGGATGCTGTAGGTGATGTCAAATTGCCTCGTAAATCCGAACTGAGCTATTAGCCGCAGCCGGTCATTCATGCCCCGCAGGTTGTACTGGTCAACCCTTACGCCATAGTTGACCCGGCTAAGGTCCCGCTCCCGGTTTGTCCACCAGTCGTTAAAATTACGGTCGGCTAGCTGAAAGATAGGGGCAGGGAAGAAGTACCAGCGTTCTTCCACTTTCACCAGCACACTCCCTATTCCGGGGGCGGTTTCAAGCAGGGTCACATCCACGGTGTTAAACAGCCGGGTGTTAAAAATTTTTTGTTTGTCGAGCTCCAGGGTGATGGCCAGGGTGGTTGAATCGTAGATGCCATTCTCCTCGATGCTCAGCTCCCGGGTAATGATGGACTTGCGGGTTCTTTTGTGGCCGATAATATATATTTTCTCAACCTTGATAAACCGTTGTCGCACTGTGTCCGCAGCCAACGTCTTATTTTTTTTGCCTGAATCCTGGGCAGCCGAAGGCAGGCAACTGAAAAGTGTCAGCGCAAAAAAGCAGGCAATTGCAAATGCATTGATTTTCAGCTGCATTACCGGTTCATCCTTTCCTATATTCCTTTTCTGTGGCAGCTTCATTTCACGGACAGACCCAAATTTTCCTTTATTTGTTGTACTTCAGGTTCTTTAGTTGGGAAAATTAAATAAAGAAACCTCAAACTTAGTTACTCTGCCAAACAAGTCCTCATTAATGCTGATATTTAAGGTGAAAAGGAAGTGTTTAAGCCTTGGGAATATTTTAGCCGGACTGATTGTTGTAAAGGAAATTTAAGACATGGGAGGCAGGACGTTTTTTCGAAAGCTGGGTATTTGGTTGGCTGTTTTGCCTATCAAGTTTTATCAGTATAGCATTTCGCCACTGTTTCCATCGGCCTGTCGCTATGCGCCTACTTGCAGTGAGTATGCCAAGGAGGCCATTACCAAACATGGCCCCTTCAAAGGTGGTTGGCTGGCCGCCAGGCGAATCGGAAGGTGCCACCCCTGGGGAGGAAGTGGCTACGACCCGGTGCCATAGGCGAACTTTGTGGCTAAGGATTTGTGAGAACCAAACTAGCCCTGGCGCCTAACGTCAGAACTTCGTCCGATATTTTCACTTTACCCCTGACGAATGCTTCTCTATATCCAACAGGTATTGTGATCGATATTTTTTTCGCAGACAAGTTGTGATAAACCAACGCATGCGTTTCCCCCAGCCTTCTGCTAAACGCCAGTAAATTGCCTCCGGCAAGCGGCAGACTTTCAATGGCCCCCAATGAAAAAAGGGCTGTTTTCTTGAGTGCAATAAGCTTTTTGTAAAGACTGTACATGGAGTTGCTGTCAGTCATCTGTTGTGTCGCAGGAACAACTGTTTCGTCAGTAGAGTATCGGGGTGTTATCCAGTGGGTTCGGCAGGTATCTCTTTCTATTTCATCCCACAGCATTGGCTCTCTGATGTGCTCATCCGGCTTCATGCCCAGCATGCCCAGCTCCTCGCCGTAGTATATGAATGGAATGCCGGGAAGCGTGAAAAGGATGCAGGCTGCCAGCTTGATCTTGTCTGCCTTTCCACCCAGGGCAGAAGCGGTTCTGTTCTGGTCATGGTTGCTGAGAAAGCTAGCTTCCGCAAAGTGTTCGTTGTGAGCTTTGAACCACGGCGCAGATTCATTTATGATGTCCACCAGTCGCTGGCCTTCACTTATTTTGTAGGAGTTACCGACTACCGCTGCTGCTTTTTGTTGCCGCTTGTCTACCGATTCGAGGATGCTTTGTGCCAGGTCAAAGTTGAACAGTGATGAAAACCCTGCTGCGTAGGGTGAGGCACTTCTGGCATCGGACCATACCTCCCCAATAAGATAGGCGTCGGGCTTCACCGACTGCATTTGTGCTCTGAATGCTTTCCAAAAGGCATGTGTATCGGCCGCTCTGTCGTCTGGGAAGATGTGCTTGGCTGCGTCCATTCTGAAACCGTCAACGCCAATTTCCAACAGCCAGAATTTGCCGATGGCATACACCTCGTTCCTCACGGCCGGGTTGTCGTGGTTCAGGTCGGGCATGCCGCTATTGAAAAACCCATAGTAATATTGCGCTGTTGACTCTTTCGTGCCGACTAGGTGCCATTGCCGGATGTTGTCCGAATCTGCTGAGGTTTCCTTCTTCTCTATTTGCTCTGCCACGTGCTCCTTGTCTGCCCAGATGTAGTAATCACGGTATTTTGCGTGTATGCCTGTGCGGGCATTCAGGAACCATGGGTGCTGAGAAGAGGTGTGGTTGATGACAAAATCAATGATCACCTTTATGCCACGAGCGTGGGCTTGGTGGACGAAGTTTTTAAAGTCGTCGAGTGTGCCGTAATCGGGATGGATCGAATAGTAGTCGGTTACATCATATTTATGGTAGCTCGGCGAAGGGCAAATGGGCATGAGCCAGACGGCAGTGATGCCTAGCTCTTGCAAGTAGTCCAGTTTGGCAGTCATCCCGTTGATGTCGCCAATGCCATCGCCATTGGAGTCAGCAAAGGACTGAACAAAAATCTCGTAGAAGATTGCTTGGGTGTAGGACATATTTGACTGTACGACTATTTATTCAACTCTCGCTCCAGATAAGCCTTGTAAATGTCCTCAGTGGAAATGGTTTTATCGACGTTCAACTTTTTCAGCCCATTAGCCACTTTCTTATCACCCGTCCAAAGGAATGCGTTTAGGTTGAAGCTCAAGGCCAGGAATATTGTGTCGTCAGGATCAATGGCAGTCGATAGACTTTCAGCTTTTAAGAGGCATTCTTTTGGGATGGATTCATCATCAACTACATTAATCTTTGAGAGAATGATGCTCTTGGCTTCCAGATATTCTAAATCTGAATACTTTGATATTTTGAGAATCTTTTGTTGATGTTCCTCTAGCTCTTCCAGTAACGACTCCAGGGAATAAAATGTGAAGTAATCTTTTGACTTAATTAGAAGTTCGCCAATTCTGCTTTTCGGGTTTAAAAGGCCACTAAAAACGATGTTGGTGTCTACAACAACTTTCATTCACCCAGCAACTTCGCTCTCTGTTTGGCCCACCTGCCTTTCTTTACATCCTTATTTAGTTTTTCAATATCATGTTCGGACGCTTTTGAGGTGGCGGTAATTTCCTTGAATCTTAAAAAGTTAACCATTTCCTCAAGGTCTTTAGTATCCAGAGTAGCAGGAAGCCTGATTATTACTTCATCTTTGGTTCTTTCGATTATCATAAGAGAAATGGTTTATGAAAGAACTATAAATCTAATAAGAATAGTTCTAATTCTTAAAACCCCCATGCGAAAGGGCTTTGCCAGTTACACAGCACTCCTCAACCGCAGTTCATCAATTGCCTTCTGACTCGCTACCACTAGTTGTGTAGAAGCTAACCAAGCGCCTCCAGCTCCTCCTCAAATCCACCTGATAAAATAGGAAACCGGCACCAGGTGCGGGGGTCTACATTGAAATCGTCGAGGTGGAAAGCAGGGGCGATGCGCTCTCTTTTCCACTGGTTGCGGCTCCACAGCCTGAAGAAACGCTTGATATGCTGTTTCAGCAACTCGTCTGATTCCAGCTTCAGCGTTTTCACAATTTCGAAAACCTCCAGTGGCGACTTCCGGTTGCGGATTCCTTCCCGTTCAATGGCGACCAGCACATGGTAAGGCATCAGGTCCGTTTCGTCGCTCTGGTGCTGCTCTTTAGGGCGAAGTTCGGCAGTTGGCGTAAGGCTGTTCACTCGTCTCAAACCTTCATAACCGAGTTCTTTTTGCGCCCATTTGAGCCACTGCTTTACAAACTCCTTGTCAACTGCGGCAATAGGCGCCAGGCTACCGCTGGTGTCGCCGTCCATGGTGGCATAGCCCACATCGCCTTCACTGCGGTTGCTGGTGGTGAGTAGCAGTGCATTGGCAATATTGGCTAGCATCCAAATAATGGGCGAGCGTGCTCTCGCTTGGATGTTCTGCAAAGCAATGTCATCCTTTTCCCATGTAAGTTGCCGACCCAATGCCTTTTCCACCTTTTCTCTGTAGCCCCTTACTTCGTCGTCAATCTGCCATTGGAAGAAAGTGGCTCCTATGCTTTCGGCCAGCTCTTTGGCAGAGTCGAAAGTATCGTCAGAACTATTCACAGTGCCCTGGTAGGCCGTTTGCAAAATGCTGTGCACAATCGCCTTCCTGTCATTTGGCAAAGAGGATGCCAACCCCAGCTTGGTTTTGAAGGCATCAAACCCCAGCTCTTCTGTGCCCCTTCTTACCATTTCTGCCACCAACACAGCACAGGTAGAAGAGTCGGCGCCTCCGGAAAGTGAAAGCACAAAGCCCTTGCTGCGGCTCTTTCTCATATAGTCGAACAGAGCCAGTGCCGCTGCCTTGGGGAACTCTTCATTTTGGTTGGCTATCGGCTTGATTGCCTGGCGTTCCGACTGCTCAGGGTTGCTGAAGTTGACCTCACAGGTTTGCAGCTTCCAGCTGACAAATGAAAGCCGCTGCCCGTACGAGAGCAGGTCTCCATTTTGAGCCAGAATCACATCGCCGTCATAAACCATGCGTCCAGCTTCATTACCCAGCAGGTTGCAGTAGAGGTATGCCACGTTGAATTTCCTGGAGCTTTCAATGACTAGATTTTGCCTGAAACTGGCTTTGCCAAAGGCAAAGTGACTGGCGCTGGGGTTAAGAATAAGCTCCACGCCTTTTTCCATATGGTGGCAGGCGGGTCGCACGTCATGCCACGCATCTTCACAGATCTCAAAGCCCAGGTGCACGTCTTTGAGGTGGAAAGTCAGTTCGCCGATGGGGTAGGTCTTTCCTCCGGCTTCAATGGCATCGGTGGTAGAAGGTGGCCACGGTGTGAACCACCGGGGCTCATAGTGCACGCCTTCGTTAGCCAGGGTTTGCTTGGCGTAGAAGCCCTGTATTTGACCGTCGACTACATAGCTGGTGCAATTGTAAACTTTGTTCTGATGTCGCACTGGCAAGCCAAGTGCTACCGCTAATCCGCCACACTCGGGGGCTATTTCGAGCAAGATCTCCATAGCCCTGGCCGGGAGCCATTCGCTCAGAAATAGATCTTCGCAGCCATAGCCGGTGATACACAACTCAGGCAGGCAAAGTAACTCTACGCCCTCGCTTTTTGCTTGGGCGATACAGGCCAGGATATTGGCCTTATTATTTTTCCAGTCTAAAGGGATTTGGTTGACGGTAGCGCCACCCAGCTTGAGTGTTTTCATTAGTTCATTCAAAACCAGATTGGGTGTGTTTGATGCGGGACGGCCATCACTCTACGAAAATGTCATGTTGAGCTTGTCGAAACATAGCTTCAGTGATTTAAACGATCTTCGACAGGTTTAGACTGACATTCGTTTTCAGTTGGTCGCCATCCTCATTTGTCAAACACATCCTTAAAAACAAGCCGAAGTTATGGCAGGTTTAGCATTTCACAAGTTTTTTGGGCGGCATCTTGTTCTGCTTTTTTCTTGCTCAGCCCAAACCCTTTGCCGAAGGGTTCTTCATCCACCATTACAAGTGCTTCAAACTTGCGGGGAAAACTGTCCTGATTGAGCTCCGTAATTTCGAACCGAATGTCCCTGTTTTCCTTTTGGGCCCATTCTATGACCTTGCTTTTATAGTTGGGGTTGTTCCGAACGATGTGTTGGATGTCGAAGTGGTTTTTCATTAGCTTGTTCATCACAAACTTGCGGCAGAACCGGTAGCCTCTGTCGAGGTACACAGCGCCAATGAGTGCCTCCAGGGTGTCGCCATATATGGATTTATGACCCACACCGTTACGCCCTCCCCCTTCGTACTCTATGATCTCGCCAATGCCCAATTTTCTTGCAAGATCATTGAGGCTCTCCCGGTTCACAATGCGTGACCTGATCTCTGTGAGGAAGCCCTCGTCTTTAAAAGGGTATTTATTAAAGAGATACTCTGCCACGATCATGCCGAGGACGGCATCCCCCAGGTACTCAAGCCTTTCGTTCGATTCTTTGAAACCGTTATTATTTTCTTTGGCGGCAGAGCTGTGGATCACTGACAGCCGATACACGTGGATGTTGATAGGAGCATGGCCTACAATGGTTTTAACAGCCCTGCTTAATAAGCGTTCCTTTTCTGTGTAAATGGTGAAGAATGACTTGAGACGCCTGACCAGATTCAGCACTATCCCTCGTATTTACGGAAGATGATGGAGGTGTTGTGGCCGCCAAAACCAAAAGTATTGCTTAGTGCGATGTCGATTTTGCGTGCCTGTGCTTTGTTGAATGTGAAATTCAGCTTGCTGTCCAGCTCTTCGTCGTCAGTGAAGTGGTTGATGGTAGGAGGAACGAGCTGATTTTGAATGGCCATGATTGAAGCGACTGCTTCAATAGCTCCTGCGGCTCCCAGCAAGTGCCCTGTCATGGATTTGGTAGAGCTGATATTGATATTGTAGGCGTGGGGCCCAAATACTTCTCTTATCGCCAGCGTTTCGCCTTTGTCGCCGAGAGGTGTTGAGGTGCCATGAACGTTGATATAATCTACGTCAGTAGTTTTGATGCCGGCATCTTTTAGGGCATTGATCATCACATTTTTTGCTCCCAAACCTTCAGGATGCGGAGCAGTGATGTGGTAAGCGTCGGACGACATGCCCCCGCCAATGAATTCCGCATAGATTTTGGCACCACGGGCTTTTGCATGCTCAAGCTCTTCAAGAATGATGCATGCTCCTCCTTCGCCCAATACAAAGCCATCTCTGTCTTTGTCGAAAGGCCGGGAAGCTGTGGAAGGGTCGTCGTTGCGCTCAGAAAGCGCCTTAAGGGCGTTGAATCCGCCCACACCCGCTTCACACACCGTAGCCTCTGAGCCGCCGGAAACAATCACGTCGGCATGGCCTAGTTTAATATAATTGAGCGAGTCGATGAGGGCATTGGTAGCAGAGGCGCAAGCAGAAACCGTAACGAAATTGGGCCCTCTGAAACCGTAAGTGATGGAAATGTAGCCGGCAGCTATGTCGGCGATCATTTTGGGGATAAAGAATGGGTTGAATCTGGGTGTTCCATCACCACGTGAAAAATCAGTGACTTCGTCCTGAAAGGTTTTGAGACCGCCTATGCCGGCACCCCAAATCACTCCAACCCTGTCTTTGTCTACTTTTTCCAGGTCAAGACCTGAATGTTTGATGGCCTCTTCACTCACTATAAGTGCATACTGAGTGAAGGGGTCCATCTTTCTTGCATCCTTTCTATCAAAATGATTGAGAGGATCATAGTTTTTTACCTCACAGGCGAACTTAGTTCTGAATTTTTCAGCATCAAACCGGGTAATAGGGGCCGCACCACTCACTCCATTGGAAAGACCTTTCCAATATTCTTCGAGGTTATTGCCGATGGGGGTAAGCGCTCCAAGACCTGTAACTACTACTCTTCTGCCATTCATAAAAGGGTGTCCGCCGGGTTGAGATTTATTTTGCGTTTTCTTCGAGATATGTAATTGCTTGTCCTACAGTGGTGATATTTTCGGCTTGATCATCAGGAATAGAAATATTGAACTCCTTTTCGAACTCCATGATAAGTTCTACTGTGTCAAGAGAATCAGCACCTAAGTCGTTGGTGAAGCTTGCCTCAGGAGTAACTTCAGACTCTTCTACCCCAAGCTTATCCACGATGATAGCCTTAACTTTTTGTGCAATTTCAGACATTTTTTTAATGTTTAGTTAGTAAAAAACACTGCAAAGAAATAGATATTCCCCAATAATGTCAAACAAATTCGTTCAATCTTAATTTTAGCTAAAGATAGCAAAAAACGGTTTGGGAAGGGCTTTTTTGGGCTGATAATGAATGGGTTATCTGGACTTAAAAGCGAGAGTGCAAGCCGAAGAGAAACATCACTTTAATAGCCTGAAGGTGCCTTAAAGCAACACTTTACCGAATGGGAGAATCGTTAGAGGTTGCAGGGTGGTGTCTCTTGTTGCTTCCTTTACCTGGTATACCTGCAGGTAGTTTCGAGCTGGGAAGTGTGTTGTTGATTGCCTTCAGGGAATAGAAAAGATTTGACAACCGGTGTTTTTTCGACGTTGAATTTGCCCTTTTTGCCTTTACAGCTACCACAATAACGCTAACTTTGTGCTGGTAAACGCTCCGCCGCCGGTCACATAGTAGTTAAATGTGTGCTATGCCCGCAGGCTTGACAGACGAGGTGATGCCGTAAAAAAACTAATCAAAGATCCCGGGAGCCACAGGTGAAGAGCAAAAAGTTACATATTGAGTACAATTATGACTTCACGCTGCTTGGCCTGGCCACTTCAGCCAGGGAGTACAAGCTTGCCTGGCATATCAATAGTGCGCTCGGTGTGAGGCTGGTAAAGCAGCAGGAACTCAGTGTGGAATTTCTCAATGATCGTGAAATCACCATTTCCCACTTTTTATTTAAAACGGAATACAGTACTTTTCGGCTCCTTAAGAATAAGAGCCTGGCAGGTGCCGGAAAATCCGGCTTTTTACTAGCTGAGTTGGCTCACTTCGATTATCTCATAATGATTAATGACGACGGCGGATTTTTTGATCCTGATGGTACCCTTACGGCTCTGAAAAGCATACCCGTAGTGGAGTACCTGGCCTCAATTAATATCAATAAACTGAAAGAAAAGGAAAATCTTATATTTGAATAACACTCATGGAAAGCTCACCAATTTTTAATAAGACGAAAATCATAGCCACCGTAGGGCCTGCCTCTAACAGTAAGGAAATGCTGAAGAGCCTTATACAAACGGGGGTAGATGTTTTCCGCCTCAACTTTTCCCACGGTTCTCATGAAGACCACCTTAAGGTTATTAAGCTGGTAAGAGAGCTCAACGAGGAAATGGGTACGCACGTGGCGTTGCTACAGGACCTTCAGGGGCCGAAGATTCGTACCCGTGACATGGAGAATGGGGGAGTGGAAATTGTGCCGGGTCAGGAAATCATTATCACCACAAGAAAGCTGGTAGGCAACGCTCAGATTATCAGTACGACCTATACAGGTATTTGCAACGATGTGAGCATTGGTGACGCCATTCTCATCGACGACGGCAACCTTGAACTGAAAGTGTTGGCCACTTCAGCCGATGAGGTAAAGTGTCGGGTAGTATACGGTGGAATCTTAAAGTCGAAAAAAGGGATCAACCTGCCGAATACGCCTGTATCCGCCCCATCGCTGACTGAAAAGGATGAGGAGGATTTGTATTTTGGTTTGGAGCATGAGGTCGATTGGATAGCGCTTTCTTTCGTTCGGAAAGCCGAGGATGTACTTGACCTGAAGGAGAAGATCAGAAGGAAGGGAGGCACCTCGAGGATCATCGCCAAGATTGAAAAGCCCGAAGCACTCAAAAATATTGACGCCATTATCGAAGCGGCCGATGGCCTGATGGTGGCTCGTGGCGACCTCGGAGTGGAGATTCCTATGGAAGACGTACCGTTAGCCCAGAAGATGATGGTGAGCAAGTGCAACAAGGCGGCAAAGCCCGTGATTATTGCCACGCAAATGATGGAAAGCATGATTGAAAACCCAAGGCCTACCAGGGCCGAGGCGAACGACGTGGCCAATGCCGTAATGGATGGTGCTGACACGGTGATGCTAAGTGCAGAGTCTGCTTCAGGCAAGTTTCCTATTCAATCTGTGAAAAGCATGGTAAGGATAATTACCTCCATTGAGCAGGGCACCGACGTAATGTTTAATAAGTTTTCAGAAAGCAACGACGACTCTGCCACACTTGTGAACGACAAGCTCGTGAGAGCTGCTGCCCGCCTGAGCGCCAACATCGACGCCAAAGCTATTTTGGGAATGACGAAATCGGGGTATACTGGTTTCCGTCTATCGTCACACAGGCCAAAAGCGAACATCTTTATATTCACAGATGACCGCAAGATCTTGAACACCATGAACCTCGTGTGGGGTATCCGTGGCTTTTACTACAACCAAAGGGTAGGCTCTGAAGAGACGTTGAAGCACCTGGAAGACATCCTGATAGACAAGGGATTCCTGCACAAAGGAGATACCGTGGTATACACTGGCTCACAGCCGCACCACTGGGAAAACCGCACCAACATGATGAAGGTGGATGTAATCGAGTAATATTGATTGTTAATAGATGATGTGAGAGCCACCGGAGAGATTCGGTGGCTTTTTTTGCTCCCTTGCCTACAGCCACTCTGCTCATTTCGAGCGAACTGCCGGAGATACTATGCTTCGCCTCTATCCTCCTATCAGTCATGAGGTATTTGACTTGGCGTGCTCTTCTATCTGTCAGGGTAATTTCTGAGATGACCAGCCAGGAAACAAGATTCGAATTCTTATTTTAGCTCCATCAAAAACTCAATACCATGTTAAAAAAGCTCCTCCTTTGTGCCATCACCCTGATGATGGTCATCACACTCCACGCACAAACCTCTGACTTGCCTTACTATCAAATACCAGCCTATCCGGCTGCCTATGGCCCCGGCACTGTGGCCGCTCGTATGGTGGACGGCCTGGGCTTTCGCTACTACTGGGCTACCGAAGGGCTGCGCCCCGAAGATCTGGCCTGGAGCCCCGGCGACGAAGCCCGCAGCAGTATGGCTACTGTCAAGCATATTCATGGCCTCAGTCAGGTGATTGTGAATGCCACCCGCAAGCAACCCAATGTGGGCGGAGATCCTGCGCCGGAAACCTTTGATGCCTTGCGCAAGGCTACGCTGCTCAACATACAAGAGGCCAGCCAAAAGCTACTCACCGCCAGCGCTGCCGATCTGGAGAGCTTCCGGATGATATTCGGCAGTGGAGATAAAGCGCAGATATATCCGTTTTGGAACGTGATCAACGGCCCTGTTGCCGACGCCTTGTGGCACGTAGGTCAGGTGGTTACATTCAGGCGTTCGTCCGGAAATCCATTGCCTAAAGGTGTGGGCGTGCTGGAAGGGAAGAAGTTTGACTAAGGACGTTACTCTCTACTCCCCTGCAGATGTAACCTCTTTAGTATTTGACCTATCGTCTTCGAAGATTACAGAGGTTACTACTTTCTTTGGGGCAGAGTAACCTCTTTAATTTGAAATAGAGTAACCTCTTTACTCTGACACCCCCAACCCCAGCTGCACAATAGGTTTCGCTGCTTTGTGGTGTTCTTCGTCGAGCTCGTCTACAATTTCAATGTCGGCAATTCGGTGGATTTTGGTTTCCTCACCCAGGAGGCAGGTCACCAGGTGGTTGACAGCAGCATAGAGAGTATTGTCGTCGAGGTGTGGGCAGTTGCCTGCCTCTATGAGCAGGGTGTGCTGCCTGCCACTCGCCGGTATCAGCACATAGTGCCAGGGATTGGCATCCACAGCCCGCTGGTTCATTTCTTCGTCGTACACGGTGAAGGCAAAGTCTTGCTTCTTTGGTTGGTGTGCTGGGTAAAACTCCCAGCCGGCCAGGTCGGGTGCCTGCTCCACAATGGCTTTGGTTTGCTCCAACAGGTCGGGGTCGCCATTGGGGGAGATGGTCAGGCTCCAGGGGCGGTGCATGCCTTTCTCGATGTCCCATGTGAAGGTGCCAATCGCCAGGATGTGTTGGTCAAGAGAGCTGACGACATATTCCCGGTCGGGGTGGGAGGGGTCGAGCAGCACAGTGCGGATGCGGCCAAGGTTGTCTTCAAACCAGGACCAGAAAGCGAAGATGTTGTTGTTGGAGGACATGGGCGAAGGGTTGCAGATCCGAGTATTTGAAGAATTTAGGATGCGAAAGTACGGATTTGGAGGTTACGGATTGAAGGTATTTGAAATTTCTAATTAGAAATCCCTTTAAGTCTTTCGGGCATCTGACGATTGCTGACGCAGAAAGCCAGCGCTATAGTACCGACGGCTGCTCCGAACTCCCGACTTCGGTCTCCTGTCATTCAACTTCCGTCTCTACACTTTTACCCCAACCACAAACGTCCCTTTGAATCCTTCTCCATCTTTTTCCAATGAAAGGGTAAGCTTGCTAAGGTCGGAGGAGCGGAGCACACCGTCGCTGGTGTAGGTCGTTGGGCTTTGCCCCCGGGAGGCGTAGAGAGGTGAGTTGTAGACCTCTTTAGCGATTTCCCAGGGCGGATACATTTGTGAGGTGACAAAGCTATTGCCGGGCATGTATACTTTGAAGTGAATATGGGGTGCCCGGCCCGGGTACCAGCCCGGAAACATTGTAACGAAGGAAGCCTCTCCGTCGGCATTTGTCTGCTGGTGGCCACGGCAGAAGGTTTCGCCTGTCGTGTCGATTCGTTTTTCGCCCTGGCGGGGGTAGCCCGAGTACAGACCTTCTTTATCAGAATGCCAGATGTCGACAATGGCGTTGGCTATTGGAGAGCAGTCCTGCACATTAACCACCCGCACTTTGAAGGCAAGAGGAAGCCCCGGTCGGTTTTCGGTGATATTGATCCGTTTTAGTTTTGTGTCGAAATAGAAAGGGCCCGAAGTTTGTTGCGGTGTGAGTATGCAATTGTAATCAGCCTCAGTATTTTCAGCTTTGGTTTCGCAGCTAAGCATTGGAAGTATGGCCGGGATGGCTACCAACCCGGCGGCTGTTTTTTTGAGAAAATGACGGCGGAGTACCATAGGCGTCGGGGGTTAGCATGAGGGGCAAGGATCGGATTGCCTCGTTGTTCCTGTAATTTACAAAAAATAGACGAAAGGATGGGGGGTGCTGGAGTGCGGCGGCCTGCTTCGGTCTCCTGTCTTTCTTTCAGGATGGGGCTTCACCGCCAGCCTCTTCGAATTGCGCCATTTCAAGGCTCACAGCTACCCAACCCCTGAAATGGCGCAATACCTGTGCATTGGGTAAAGCCCTATGCATCAGGTTAATGCTATCCTGCCGACGCCTGCTCCGGTCTTCTGTTTCCGACTTCTGCCTCCTTTTAAGCCTTCTGGGGTCTGACGGCTGCCAGTGCTCAACGCCAGTGCTGCCGTACCGGCGCCTGCTTCGGTCCCGCCAGTATTCGGGCAGGCTCCTGTCTTCCGGCTTCTGTCTCCCGTCTTCCATCTTCCCACTTCTAAGCCTCTGGCGCAAGAGGGCTACTGCTGCTGCTGTATCTGTTGGTACCTTTGGAAAGAATTCACGTCGGGTGTAGCGGTGGCTTTGGCTATTTCTTCAAGGGCCAGGTCCTGGTTTACTTTTGGTCCTCCCTCGTATTCTACCGACACTGCTACTTCAAGGGTGTGGTCGGCTGCACCTTTGTAGGTGCCTTTCACTGGTGAGCAATCCACAAAGCTGCGGCCGATGGCCAGGCGCACGTGCAGGTCGTTGACGAGGCAGTTATTGGTCGGGTCTATGCCCACCCAGCCATGGTCGGGGATGTAGGCTTCCACCCAGGCATGGGTAGCGCCCTCGCCCCGCATGCCATTTTTATTGGGACACACATAGCCACTCACGTAGCGGGCCGGAATAAAGAGCTGGCGCAACATCACCAGCAGCATGTGCGCAAAATCCTGGCAAACACCCGACTTCAGCTTCCAAATCTCATCGAGTGTAGTTTCCACAGTGGTTACTCCTTTGATATAGGCGAAGTGGTTAAACACATACTCGCTAAGGTTAAGTGCGGCCTGGAGAGGAGTGGCATTTTGTTTCTTGATAGACTCAATCAGTGTCATTACTTCAGGAATCGCCTGAAAGTTTTCCTGCCTGAGAAAATCAATGTAAGGCACATGGTTCGATATGTTGTAAAGGTGCTTCCACTGCTCATCGGCGGGGCTTTCGTCGGCAACTTCCGGTGCTTTCTTTGTCTCAACCTCCAGAATCGAGTCGATCAGAAGCTGTAGGTGAGGGTCGGCAAATGCAAAAGAGCCCACACTGTTGCCATAATAATCTTTGTGCACATACACGTCCGGGTTGCCGGTAATTATCACCTGATGCTGGAGAACTTCCTGATGATCGTCCTGGATGGGATAGAGCATGATCTCGTTGGCACTGTTCGTCGCCGAGGTGGTGTAGGTGTATTTGGTCAGGTGGCGGATGTTGAACTTGGGCATAAAGGAATTACTAATTTGAAATTCGGATTTGACAATTACAGATTGGAAGTTACAAATTTGAGATGAAAGGACAGGAGGTTGGTGATTTGAGATTTCAGATTTGATATTTGACTCCGCTTCGATCCCGCAGGCTTTCTACTGTCTTCTATCTTCGCTCTTCCATCTTCGGTCTTCCATCTCCATCTCCCTCTAACTATAAGCAAAACAATACTGGTTCAACTTGCTGCTGATGTCCGACAAGTCCTTTTTGATATCTGCCAGGTATGTATGCAGTCCCATGGCCTCAATGTCGTTGAGCGTAGAGTAGCGAACCTTGCTGCGCAGTTTACCTATTTCGAAATTGAGCTCATCAAAGCTTGCTTTGTCAAGGTAGGCACTGAGTTGCTCGAAGTTGCGATGCAGGTGATCCAGTGAGTAGATGACCGATCTTGGAAAATGTGTGTTCAACACAATTTGATGTACCACATTGCGGGCTTCGAAGCCTGACTGATAGTTTTTTAGGTAAAGCTTATACCCCGACACCGACATCAGCAGGTACTTCCAGTAGAGCGTGTCGTATGCTTGCGTGTCTTCCGCCGACATGCTGCCAAGCTTCACATCGAGTATATCAATTGATTGCAACGCTCTTTCCAAAAACTTACCCAGCGACATGAAACAGTAGCCACTGCCTCTCGACATGGTAATGTCCACAGTGCCATAATACACCAGGCATTGCTTCACCATCAGGTCAATCACCGAAATAGCATCGCCTTGCGCCAGGCTGTTGATGTGGCGTTCGTCCCTGATGAGGTGGTAGAAGTCGTTCAGACATTGCCACACTTCTATAGTGACATTGTCCTGCACAGAGCGGGCATTTTCCCGGGCGTGGATCACTATGTTTTGTACTGAGTTATCATTTTCCTTGTCAAGGATCATGTGACGCAACACCTCGCTGCTTTCGTTGGCCAGCTCAATAATTGCAGGCCCCTCCAGATAGGTGAACACCTTCAGCACCGGCTGCCAGCTAAAATCGCTCAGGTTGTCCTGCGACGAGTTGTAATTCACCTTAAGCATGCGAAGGATGCCGTCGGAGCGCTCCATATAACGTGCCATCCAGAAAAGTGAGTCTGCTACTCTGCTAAGCATATATTTATCTTCTAAAGTCTGTTGTCAATTTCACTATTAAGCCAATACCCAGGTGTCCTTGCTGCCACCACCCTGCGAGGAGTTTACCACCATGGAACCCTCTTTCAAAGCTACCCTGGTGAGGCCTCCGGGCACAATTTCGATGCCATCGGGGCCGTACAATGCAAACGGGCGTAAATCTACCCGCCTTGGCGTTAACTTGCCATTGATGTAGCACGGAGATGTGGACAGGCTAATAATAGGCTGGGAGATAAACTGCCTTGGGTCTTTTAGAACCGCTTTTTTATAGTCCTCAATTTCCTTTTCTGTAGCGGAGTTACCCATCAGCATATCATAGCCACCTGAACCATTGGTCTTTTTGATTACCATAGAGTTGATGTTGTTGAAAACATGCTCCAGTTGTTCAGGATCTGCGCAGTGATAGGTCGGCACGTTGCTGAGAATGGGTTCCTCGTTGAGGTAATACTTGATCATGTCGGGCACAAAAGTGTAAATGGCTTTGTCGTCGGCCACACCGTTGCCTACTGCGTTCACAATGGCCACGTTGCCTTTTCTGTAGGCCGACATAATGCCTGCTACGCCCAGCACGCTTTCTTTGTTGAAAACAAGGGGGTCAAGAAAATCATCGTCCACCCTGCGGTAAATAACATCTACCTGCTGCAGGCCATAGGTTGTCTTCATGAAAACCTTATGGTTTTCTACCACAAGGTCACGCCCCTCCACCAACTCAATGCCCATGAGGCGGGCCAGTGTCGTATGCTCAAAGTAGGCAGAGTTGAACATGCCGGGTGTGAGCAGCACTACTGTGGGGTTAGCCACCTGCCTGGGTGAGAGCGACTTGAGGTTTTTATGTAGCAATGTGGGATACTGCGTCACTGACCTAACAGCGTTGCGTCGCAGCACATCCGGGAAAATCCGCTTGGTGATCTCCCTGTTTTCGATCATGTACGACACGCCGGACGGTGTGCGCAAATTATCTTCCAGCACATAGAAAGTACCGTCGCCGCCACGGATAATGTCAATGCCTGATATATGCACATAGATATCATGTGGCACTTTCAGTCCATGCATTTCACGAATAAAATGAGGACAGGAATAAATAATGTCGGTGGGCACTATGCCGTCCTTCAGAATGAACTGATGAGAATAGATGTCTTTCAGGAACAGGTTGAGCGCTTTGAGCCGCTGCCTGATGCCCCTCTCTACAAAATCCCACTCGTCAGCCGTGATGATTCTTGGGATAATATCGAAAGGAAAGATTTTTTCTATGCCCTCGCCGCTGGAATACACCGTAAAAGTGATGCCCTGGCTCATAAAGAGACGCTTGGATAGCTCCTCCTTCATGGTGAGGTCTTCGGGACTGTTACTCTTAAGAAAATTAAAAATTCCCTGATAGGCTGTTCTTACCTCCTTGCCCTGGTACATTTCATCAAAAGTACCCTCGCCGATGTGGTAAGACTCGAAAATGTTGGTGTGTTGCATGAAGCCTGTGCTTAATTTTAGTCGATACCTTTCTTTAAAACATTTGTGAAGCAGCCATTGTTCGGGTCAATCCTTTCTATTGACTTTGCAATGAATCATCCGGCAACAATACTTCCCCGCCAGAGGGCACAAAGGAAGGCTTGCCTGAGTCTGCAGGTCAACCCGTTTCGGGTGCTCGCAAATGAGCTTTATATAGTCAATCAGGGTGTGTGTTAAATATCTCGCAATAAATTATGACTTCATTTGAATTAAATCTAATGAATATCAAAATTTATTAGAAAAGAGTCCAGATTGTGACTGTCTTTCCAATAAAAGGAGGCCGTTGAGAGCGATTTGATATGCCAGCAACGGCAATCTCCCTTAATATAGTCAATAGTTGAGATTAATAAAAAAGATGAGAGCAGATGGCGAAAACTGGCAGCGTGTTCTACTGATGCCTAGTGCCTGGCGATTTGATATAGTGCTTCCCTTAGTCCGTGGTTAAACCTTTCAGTGTCTTCAATCATTGGGTAATGTCCGGTTGGGCCAATGTCAATAACTTGGAAACCCGACAGGCAAGTCCTTGCAAGCCCGGTTGTGTCGGTTGGGCTGATACTACTGTTGAGTAAATACAGCTTACAACGTAGGTTTCTTAACAGATCAGCTTCCCTGGCCTGGTACCAAACCAGTTGTTCGATGATGTCCACCGACACTACCGAGTCCATTTGCAGTACATCTTTAACAACTCGCTCTACGGCTTCAGGAGGGGAGTTTTCTACAAACAGACCATTTCTTACATATTGATCAGCTACCTCGGAATAGTGGAGTGAAAAGTAGTCAAGAAACTCCTTCATTTGCGAGACCTGCTCCTCAGTCATTGCTTGCCCCACTTCTTTAAAGTTATCAACGCCAATCAGCCCAATCACATTATCAGGCACGAGGGCTTGCGTTTCGAGCATAATGTCGCCACTCATAGAATGGCCTATGATAATTACATGGTCAAGACTTAGCTGCTCAATGGTTTGGGCTACATCTTTCCCCAGTCGCTGTGGCGTCCATTCTTTGTGCTGGCCGCTTGAGCCCCCATGGCCTGCATGGTCTATCACCACTACCTTATAGGCAGGGGAAAAGGCGCTTACTTGATTGGCCCAGTAGCATTTATTAATGCTCCAGCCGTGCAGAAACAAAAGGGTAGTATCTCCTTGTCCATGGATTTGGTAGTCGATAGTGACACCATCATCCGTCACTACTTTTTCAGGTTGATTTGGTGTACAACCGCCGATGGAGAGGGCTATGATAAAGAGAAGGAAGAACCGCATATTCTGTATTTGAAGTTATTAATGCATGAAAGTGCTTATGTGCCGTCAGAGGCGCTGGCTTAATTGAAGAGCATGATTGATGGTGAATAGTTGTAAAAGGCTTGTTTTGAGGCAGCCGGTTGCTAATCGCAGAAAGGATCAAGCTGCTCCGCAAATCGCCTGATAACGCATCAAAGAGGCAATTCAGACTAGTTCAAAACTTGACAGATTGTTGGGCGCTTTCTTGTTCTCTTTATTGCAGAATGGCTATATTGAACCTTTTCCCCGTAAGGGAAATACTGTTACTTAAACTACATTGATACCATGCAGGATCAGAATAGCACCCATCAATACGATGCCATTGTTGTAGGGTCAGGAATAAGCGGTGGTTGGGCCGCCAAAGAGCTTTGCGAAAAGGGACTAAAAACCCTTGTACTGGAGCGGGGAAGGTCAGTAAAACACGGAGAATATCCCACGGCTCATCAGGACTCCTGGGATATGCCCAATAATGGTGTGCTAAGTTATGAGGAAGCTCAGGAAAGAAAAGTACAAAGTCGCACAGGGTGGATAGGGCAGGACACCAAACATTTCTTTGTAAACGATAAAGAGAATCCATACGATGAGGTCAAGCGATTCGACTGGATCAGGGGCTACCAAACCGGAGGCCGCTCCCTCACCTGGGGTCGCCAGACTTACCGGTGGAGCGACCTGGATTTTGAAGCTAACGCCAAAGAGGGCATCGGCGTCGACTGGCCAATTCGCTATAAAGACATTGCACCCTGGTACGACTATGTAGAAAAATATGTGGGGATCAGCGGCGAGGCAATGGGGCTTCCTCACTTACCAGACGGGCAGTTTCTGCCACCTATGGAGCTCAACTGCGTGGAGCAGCATACCAAACAACAAATAGAAAGCAATTTCAAAAACAGGTACCTGACCATTGGTCGTGTTACCAACCTTACCCAGGAGCATAATGGCCGTGGGCCGTGCCAATACCGCAATCGTTGCTCCAGAGGCTGTCCTTTTTCGGGATACTTCAGTAGTGTATCATCCACACTACCTGATGCAGAAAAGACAGGCAACCTGACCATGATATCGAATGCAGTTGTGCATTCTATTATTTACGATGATAAGACGGGAAAAGCTACCGGCGTGCGGGTGATTGATGCTGAGTCAAAAGCCACCACCGAGTATTTTGCGAAAGTGATCTTCCTGAATGCCTCCACCATGGCCTCCACGTTTATTCTTCTAAACTCTACGTCTGATAGCTATCCAACGGGGCTTGGCAACGAAAGTGACCAGCTCGGGCGCAACCTTATGGATCACCACTATAGGGTAGGCGCCATAGGTGATTTCGAAGGCTTTGCTGATAAGTATTACGAAGGCCGCCGCCCTAATGGTATTTACATCCCACGATTCAGGAATATTAATGAAGAAACCAAAAGGAATGATTACGTAAGGGGCTTTGGGTATCAGGGTGGAGCAGAACGGGCGGGAGCAGGCAGAGGCGGCAGCGTGCCTGGTTTCGGTGCCGAATTCAAAGACGGTTTGATGGAGCCCGGGCCATGGCAAATGGCGTTGGTGGGCTTCGGTGAATGCCTGCCTCATCAGGACAACCGCATGTGGCTCAATTTTGACAAAAAGGATCCGTACGGTTTGCCGACCCTTACAGTCGACGCTGAGTTCAGGGAAAATGAAATGGCCATGAGAAAAGACATGGCTGATTCGGCTGCCGAAATGCTGGAAGCAAGCGGCTTCAAGAAAGTGGAAACGTACGACTCACCGGCGGCTATGGGACTTGGGATCCACGAAATGGGCACCGCAAGAATGGGAAATGATCCGAAAACGTCGGTACTCAACAAATGGAATCAGGTGCATGGCGCTCCGAATGTTTTCGTGACCGATGGGTCAGCCATGACGTCATCCGCCTGCCAGAACCCTTCACTCACATATATGGCCCTTACAGTCAGAGCCGCTAATTATGCTGCTGAACAACTAAAAAAGAAAAATCTCTAAGCCATGGAAAGAAGAGAAGTAATCAGAAGAATGGCCCTGAGTATGGGGTACACCCTTTCGGCCCCTGCCATTTTATCGATTTTAAATAGCTGCGAGTCCGCCCCTGAGCTGGGCTGGCAGCCACTGGCGCTCACCCCTGAGCAAGCAGCAGCATTGGACGAGCTAACAGAGACTATTTTGCCAAAGACCAGTACGCCGGGTGCCAGGGACATGAAGGTGGCTCAGACCATGGACGCCTTTATCTCGGCGGTATTCTCACCCACCGATCAGGAACAATTCAAGTCAGACCTTGACGGGTTCCTGAAAGAATGCGAAACCATGCAGGGCAAGACCTTTGTGAAATGTAGTCAGGAAGAGCGAAATGCATTTCTTGCCAAGTACGACACGCCAGAGTCTTATGGCATATCGGTGTGGGGCACCGACATGGCTAAGAAGGAGGTCAATGCTGTTTTCAAGAAGGTCAAAGCTATGACTGTTTCCAGTTACTTTAACACAGAGGAACTGGGTGAACGGATATTGAGATACCAGCCGATTCCCGGCAAATACGTAGCCTGCCAGCCTTATGAAAAAGGAACAAAGGTGTGGTCGTTGTAGTGATGTCGGATTGAGTTTAGTAGGACTAGGTCTTTTTGAGTCTGAGAGAAAAAACCGCTACAGTTTTCGACAAAAATCCAATAGCTTGTGAAGACCGGCTTCACTTTTGAAGTCAATAGACTCCGCTTTAATAAAATCACGGATGGTGTTCTTGTGGCGGGGCAGTATCCGGTAGATGTACTTTCCGCTGGCTGGGAATACTCTTTGGTTACGATCGATTAAGAAGAATGCCACCTTCTTTTCCACGATGATGTTGCTCCGGGCAAACTGGTCTTCCAGCACTCTGTCGGTGTCGTTTCCTACTCTCCTTAGTACGATGTTGGTTGTGGAGGGATCGACAAAATTGGAGTATCCATCAAAGGTACCCTCATCGACCGGAATTAAATGAACGAAGTCTTTTCTGGCAAGCTTTGGGAACAACGAGTCGTTCTGTGCTTCTACAAGGCCATATTTATAGTCGTTAAGAATGACCGTGCCTCCAAAGTCATATTTTTGAACCAGATAGTCGTTTTTCAAGAATGTGGTATCCCTTTTTACACTGATCAATACCATTTTTTGATATAGCAGACTGTAGTTGGCCATGGCCAGTGAGGTGTTGCCATCCACATAGAAAATGGAGCACTTTCGAAAAGCCGGAAACAGATACAGCTCGTCGAATGGTACTACGCTTTCCACTTTGACACCTGCGGGGACACGGTAAGGCCAATTCGACTGGCCCACGATCTTTCCTTGAAAAAGAAAAAATAGCGATGTAACTATTAAAGCCTTCATATCAGGTCGTTTTTGCAAGTACCTGTGAAACTCAAGCATTTAACAACTCAACGGCTGTTTGGTTTGGTGGCAGGAGCTTTTATCAAGGTATGAATTTAGGCAGAGGAGTTCAAGATAGTCGGCTTGTATTAATGTGCACTGCCTGCCTGTTGATAATTAACGATCAATATTGTGGGCCTGGCAGACGCATTCGGCAGCAGCAAAGCAATCCTTTGGAATAAGGGTACGTGGAGGTTTTGGAGGTGAACGCAGCGCACTAGTCAGTTTTTGGAGTCACCTATGTTACTGCGGAGAGTCCTCCTCCTCGAAGAGGTTTCCCGTTTTGCTGACGATTTCATGAATAATGGCATCAAGCTGTTCGATGGTTAGCTGCATGTTCTTAAAAACTTGTCGGTTTTCTTCAAGCGAGTTTTGATCCAAATCAATCAGCATCATGAGCCCTTTAATAGACGCAACCGGCCCCCGCACCTTGTGCGATTGTATCCAGGCAATTTCTTTCAACGCTTCATTTTGGCGCTTAAGCCGTTCCTCAGTTTCCTTAAATGCGGTAACATCCTTGGCAGTGACCAAAATGCTGGTGTCGAGGTCATCACTTCCCGAAAGGAGCGAAAATGAAACGGCATGTGTAACTGCAACGTTGCCCGATGTGAGGAAATTAAGTTCCAAATTCACCGAGATGTTATTTTCCTTCAAATCTTTCTCAATCCGATCCAGGCTGTCCTGATAGTTGGGGCCTAGTAGCTTGCTGAATGGCTGGTCAACAAGCTGGTCTTTGGTGTATCCAAGAGAGCTTAACACCTGGTGATTGACCGTCTCAATAGTGAAGTCTTTCTTTAAAATGATCAACAGGTCGATAACTCCCCTGTAGATGTTTTGGAGGTAGTTTCTGGATACTGTGGATGCCTTAATTTCTTCTCCCAGCATATTGATGCCCCCTATGAGGCCATCAAGCTCGTTGTTTTCGGCTGAGCGCTGAAGTCGGAAGTTGTAATTACCGTTGGCAATTTCGAATATCATGGACTGGATTTCTTCAATCCGATTGTAGATATCTGCTGGTAGGGTGGATTTAAGTGACATGCTCTAAGGTAAAATATGTCCAATAAATTGGACATAAACAGGTTAGGTTAATAGTGGTTCTACTTATAAGGTTATTGAATGCTAACGTATATTATGCAATTTCTTTTCATATTTCAACTTTTGAGGCCAAATTGTATAGGTGATGCAACTAAATGACGGAATCGGCTCAGTTATTTAAATTATATTTTTCAAAGAATTAGTTGTTTGATTCTTTGGCGAGTTTGGTGTGTGACCTGAGTAAGAAATGACTGATAAAAGCTACCGAAAGACGCATCTATTGGATGAGTTATCGTAATATTTACTTTCTTTTTGAAACACTCGTTTGGTGAATTGATAAAATCTAAATTTTAGAAAATGAAAAGATTAGGTATTCTATCGGTCTTTTTGCTGCTTCTCTGGTCGTGTGGCACGCCGAAAACAGCTAAGGTTGAAAGGCAATGGTACAAGGGAAATTTACACACCCATAGCTATTGGAGTGATGGTGACGAATTTCCTGAAATGATCATGGGCTGGTACAAGGACCACGGCTATGACTTTGTTGGCCTTTCTGACCACAACACATTGGCGGCTGGCGAAAAGTGGAAGCTGGTGCCAAGGGGCGGGGTGTATAAAGACGCTTTTTACACCTACCTAGACAAATATGGGGAGGACTGGGTGGAATATAAAGAAGACACGGGCCGGGTAAGTGTGAAGCTGAAAACTTTTCAGGAATACGTGCCACTTTTTGCCGAAAAGGACAAATTCCTCATCATACAGTCAGAGGAAATTACGAACAGTTTCGAGGGAAAACCTCTACACCTCAACGTTACCAACGTCAAAGAGTTGATTGGGGCACAGGAAGGGAGTAGTGTATCGGATGTGCTGCAAAAAAGCATCGACGCAGTGGCGGCACAACGACAGGCCACCGGTCAACCAATGATCATTCACATCAACCATCCCAATTTCTATTTTGCTATTACGCTAGACGACATGATCTCGCTTAACGGTGAGCGATTCTTCGAGGTGTTCAATGGGCATCCGATGGTGAACAACTACGGCGATTCCACCCATATTGGCATGGAGGAGATGTGGGACCGCATCAATATTGCCTACCTGGCCGCCGGTAAGCCCCTGATGTATGGTGTGGCAACCGACGATAGCCACAATTACCATATGTTTGGCGATGCCTATAGCAACAGCGGTCGGGGCTGGGTGATGGTGCAAGCCGACTCGCTCCGCCCTGCGTCTTTGATTGAAGCCATGGAAGCAGGCGACTTTTACGGCTCTACCGGAGTGACTTTGAACGGAATTGTCCGGGAAGGAAATAAGCTTAAAGTGGACGTGGCTGCGGAGGAAGGTGTTGCCTATACGATACAGTTCATTGGTGTGAAGAACGGGGAAGAGATGTCTTCAGTGTTGATGGAGAAAAAAGGAATGGCTGCTGAATTTGAACTGACTGAAGACATAGTGTTCGTCAGGGCCAAAGTAGTATCCGACAAGTATAAAGAAAATCCTTTCAAAGAGGGTGATTTTGAAACGGCCTGGACGCAACCGGTGACTCCCCGGTAGGGTAACCCTTTTTGAACTTCATGCGCTTTTGATCTATCTTTCAAAGGATTAAAATCAGTAGCATCGGATGGCTTTTCGGTTTACACTTTTTATGCTGGTATGCATTAGCATAGCCGGTCAGTTGCTGGCGCAAGACTCATGGACAAAACGTCTACCCGGAATCGGGACTTTTTCGTCGCCCAGAGTAGCTGACCTCAATGGAGATGGCATCAAAGATATTATTCTCGGGGCGGGCAGGGAGGAATTCAAAGCCTGCGATTCGGCCGTTTTTGCACTGGACGGGCGAACCGGCGACATGCTTTGGAATGTGTCGGCTATTGATCAGGTGTTTGGCTCGGCCAGCCTGAAAGACATCACAGGCGATGGTGTGATGGATGTGTTCATCAATGGCCGCTCGGCTGAACTACAGGCTGTGAATGGTAAAACCGGTGAAGTGATCTGGCATTTCAACGACCCCGACCTGGCCAAAGAGCGGAAGCAAAAGCAGTGGTTCAACTTTTACAACCCACAGTTTGTGCCAGACCAAAATGGAGATGGTGTGGAAGATATCCTGATTTCCAACGGCGGAGATGTGATGGCAGAGCCTTACGACCCAAACAGACCAGCAGGGCATCTGGTAGTGCTCAACACGCTCACTGGCGAAGTGCTGGGAAAGGCTAAAATGCCCGACGGCAAGGAAATATACATGTCGGTGGCCACTTTGCCGATCGCTGGAAGCCAGGACAGGGAAATCATTTTCGGAACAGGGGGCGAAACCATTGGGGGAAACCTGTGGTTGGGTACCCTCTCTCAGGTTATGAAAGGCGATTTAACGGCCGCCATTAAGCTCGATAGCAGTGCCAATAAGGGGTTTATAGCTCCGGCTGCCTGGGTAGATGTGAACGACGACGGCAGGCCGGATATTGTTGCCAATGCGGTGGATGGAAGATTTCTGGCTTTTGACGGAAAAACGCATCAGAAGATTTGGCAGGTGCAAATGGATAATACTGAAGCTTATAGCTCGGTCTCGGTGGGGTATTTTAACGCCGATAAGGCCCCCGACTTTTTCTTGTCGTTTGCTCAGGGTTCCTGGCCCAACCTCGACTGGACCAAGCAATTCATGGTGAATGGCGCTAATGGAGGTGTTGAGTTTTTGGATTCCCTTGGGCTTTATCAAACCACCACGCCTGTGATTGCCGACTTTACCCTCGATGGTGTTGATGATGCACTGGTGATTGTGAACTATCAGGCCGAGAGCCTGGAAAATGGTCTGATGAAGAAGTACTTCTACAATATGCTGGCGGTGATCGATTTCACCACGGGTGAAGTAATTGATCTCGATGTTCATACCGATGGACACAATCTTTCGTCAACCCCCTGGGTGGGAGACCTGGATGGCGATGGCAATATCGACATCGTTTACTGCCATTCTACAAACACAGAACACACTTACACCTTCGATGGGATGGAAGTAGTCCGACTGACTACCACCCTGCCTGTTAATAAGGAGATTAAATGGGGTGCCTATATGGGCAGCGGGTATGACAGCGTGTTTAAAAAGTGATGCAATTATCAGTTTAGCGAGTCCCACCATCTTTCCATCGGGAAGTCTGGCTGGCCTACTATCAGTCTTTCACCAATTTTTGGCGTGGCGATAGGCATCCCCAATACAGCAGCCTCTTTTGTTACCCGGTCGATAGGGTCTTTCCATGCATGAAGCGCCAGCACAAATGCCCCCCAGTGGATGGGCATCATAACTTTTGCATTTAAGTCAACAGCACCCTGGGCAGTTTCTTCAGGCAGCATGTGAATATTGTGCCAGCGCAGGTCGTACTGTCCGCACTCCATAAGAGCCGCATCAAACGGGCCGTATTTTTGACCAATTTCTTTAAAATGTGGGCCATAGCCGCTATCGCCACTGAAGTAGATGTTGGCGTATGTTCCTTTGATTACCCATGAGCCCCACAGGGTTGAAAAACGATTGGTAATGCCCCTGCCGGAGAAATGCCTTGCCGGTGTGCAGACAATTTGAAGGTTCTCGTGTGTTGTCTCCTCCCACCAATTCATCTCGTGTATTTTGTCTTCGGCTACCCCCCAGGCGACCAGATGAGCACCAACACCCAACGGTACGTAAAAGTCTTTTACTTTGTCTTTTAATCGCATCACCGATTCGTAATCGAGGTGGTCGTAGTGGTCATGGGAAAAGAAGACAGCATCGATAGCCGGAAGCTGTTCGATTTCTATGGGTAGCCCCTCGGTAAACCGATGCGAGCCCAACCATGAAACAGGGGAAGGGCTGTCGCCGAACATCGGGTCGAGCAATATGTTTTTGCCTTCCATTTCTAAAAGAAAAGCTGAGTGACCAAACCAGGTGAGTCTGGTAAGCGTGTCGGGTCGGTTCACGATGCTGAGGGAGTCGACTTTGAGCACTGGTAGCAAGTTTTCCGGTGCAAGGTTAGGCACGCCAACAACGTAGTCCCGTAGCAGGGTTTTGATGGTCGGCCAGTCCATTGCCATGGAAGTGGGGGTGTTGTTAACGAACAAACCCTTTTCAAAATGCCCCGACTTTTCGTAAGAAGCGACTTGGGCCTCCGTTGGAGAGCCGCCAAACTGGGGGCTAAGGCTGGTGAAAAGGAAGCCCCCAACAAACACCAGCAAAAGAATAGCAGCCAGCGTCAGGCCTGTGTATTTCAGTATTGAAAGGAAACGTCGCATGTAGTTCATAAAAAAGCCTGATTGACGTGGCTCAATCAGGCTTCAAATTAACTCAATCCCTCAAGAGATTGTTCCCTAAGTGTATTTATTCATATCTCAACGCCTTCACAGGATCGGACTTGGCCGTGGCCATAGTTTTGTAACCAACAGTAAGCACGGCGATGACCAAAACCAGCAGTCCTGCTACGATAAACACCAGCGGTGTGATGGCGATCCGGTAGGCAAAGTTGTCGAGCCAGTTGTTCATAATGAACCAGGTAGCTGGCCATGCTATAATGTTAGCAATCAAAACCAGGTAGACGAATTCTTTGGAAAGCAGCATCACAATGTGCCCAACATCGGCTCCAATGGCTTTTCTGATGCCAATCTCTTTTGTTTTTTGTAGTGCATTGAAAGAAGACAAACCAAAAAGCCCCAGGCAGGCAATCACAATGGCAAATCCGGCAAACAATGTAAACACTCTGCTAAATTTCTTTTCGGGGTTGTACTGCCGGTTGAAGAAATCGTCGAGAAAGAAGTAATCGAACGGATTGCCTGGGAAATGTGTCGAATAGCTGGCTTCCACTTTATTGAATAGCTTAGTAAGATCAGAAACTCCATTTTTGTCCAGCTTGATAGTAAAAAAATTGCTTCTCCCGGTCACCAAAGGAAAAAGAAGCGGTGTAACCTTCGTTTTAGCCGACATTTGGTTATAATTCTCTACAATGCCAATGATCGTTTTGTCGCCTCTACCCCAACTTAGTTTTTGGTTAATGGCTTCTTCTGCCGACTGGAAGCCTAAGTATTTGGCACCTGCTTCGTTGAGAATAAGCGATCCGGTATCGGTGCCAAATGTTCTGTCATAGTTGCGCCCAGCGACAAGCTTGATATCGTAGGCCGGGAAGTAATCATAGTCCACTCCGGCGATATAGATTGTTTTGCTGGCTTCATTTGGTTCTTCTGCTCTTTTGATCCCGTTGGCCCAGAAAATTTCATCTCCCGGCACATTAGTACCCGAGGCTATGGCGGTGATTTCCGGGTTCTGCAATAGCTCATTTCTAAACGTCTGCATGGTTGAACCATAAAGCGAATCAGCTGTAAATACACCCGGCCCTTTCACAACGAGGGTTTCGGTCATGTCGAAACCAAGGTCGAGATTGCGGACGTAGCTTAGCTGCTGATACACAATAAGAGTTCCTGCAATCAGACATACCGAAGAAGCAAACTGGAATATGACCAGGGCTTTTCTAAGAAGTATACCACCTTTTTTGCCGGTCATCTTGCCCTTCAGCACAGTAGATGGCTGGTAGGATGACAAAACAAATGCAGGGTACAGTCCGGAGAGAAACGAACCGATGAAAACCACCAAAGCTGCAACCAACCAAAAACTTGCACTGAGTAAGAACGAAAGTCCGAGGCTTGAATCGGTAAGAGCGTTGAACTGATTGATGCCAAGTGTTACTATTGCCAGGCCCACAGTAAAGGCGAGCAAGTTCATAACAAAAGATTCGGTGATAAATTGCCCGATCAATTGCGCCTTGAATGCCCCCATGACTTTTCTTACACCGACTTCCTTGGCACGTTCAACCGACCTGGCTGTGCTCAGATTGATGTAGTTGATCCAGGCGATCACCAGGATAAAGGCAGCTATAATGGTGAGGAAAAAAACAGCTTCTCCATCGCCAGCTTCATCTGGCTCCGATTCTTGCAAAAGATTGGAATATAGATGTATGTCCGTAATAGGTTGCAAAGGAAACTCCTGTCTGTAATTGTATTTTTCTTCCTCCTCATGTCTTTCCTCATACAGAATTTCCGCAAACTTCTTATTGAAGGCTGTAGGATCAGTTCCATCTCGCAAAAGAACATAACTATTGAAGTCGTACCACCCCCAGGCCGTTTCTGACTGGTTATCAGTTTGGTTATTGAGCGTTTGGTAGGAGATAAGGAAGTCAAATTTGATATGCGAATTGTTGGGCACATCTTTGGCCACCGCAGTCACAGCCATGCTGTACTGGCCGTCTGCACGGATCATTTTCCCGATAGGATCTTCGTTTCCAAAGTATTTTTTGGCGGCCGTTTCCGAAATTACTACTGTATTTGGTTCCGTCAGGCAGGTTTCTACATCTCCCTTGATGAGCGGGAAGGTGAAGATTTTGAGGAAAGCCGGGTCGGCGATATGAATTCTGTCTTCCCGGAAGTTGATGTTATTATATGAAACTACCATTGAGAGCGGGTAGGCTCTTGCGAAGTCGACCACCTCCGGCATTTTCTCTTTCATGAAAGGACCTACTCTGGGAACCGCAGCTGCGCATTCGAACTGTAGCTCCCCTTCCCGGTAAAAGTTGTATTGGATCCTATAGAGGTTTTCGAAATTGGCATTGAATCTATCGTAGCTTTTTTCGAAAGCCACGTATTGCATAATGAATATGCAGGCAGCCATGCCTAGTGCCAAGCCCAGCACATTTAGTGCGGTGTATACTTTGTTCTTGGAAATGGTGCGTAGCGTAATCTTAATGTAATTTCGAATCATAGCGCCTGAGTTATTTTGAGTTTTATAATGTTGTGTCCGCATGAGGTCATAGTTGCGTGCTGAAAGAACAGCATCTTTTATGAAATGGGCCGAAGCACTCCACCTGCCTTTCGTTTCTAATCGTTCTTCGTACAACTCAAGGAGGTCGCCGTGGATCTCCTCAAATAGTTCCTCACTGTAAATCTTCCTAAGCAGGAAGGTGCCGAGGGCGGGCGGTTGATTCGGTGGCTTGCGAAGGGGCTCCATAATTGAAAACCGAAGTGCTTAAATAGTCGAAAATGACAGTTGGGGGATGTTCGACCAAATCTGCTCTTTTGTTTCTTTCGCTTCTTTCAGAAGGGCATAACCGGCTGAAGTGACTTTAAATAGGCGCTTCTTTTTTCCCCCTCTTTTGGATGTAGCGCCGCCGAATTCGGAGGTAAGAAAACCCTTGTCCTCAAGCCTGTAGAGTGAAGAATGAACGGCACTTATGTTGACCACCCTGCTGGCAGATTTTTCCAACTCTTCCCGAACAGCTACCGCATAGGCTTCTTCGCTAAGCGATGCCACCATGAGTAACACAAGCTCTTCAAGTTCACCAAGGTTGTTACCTTTCATTTTTTTAAGTTTTTTGATTGATTATCCTCACAAACGTAAACAAAATGGATTTGTTTTCCTCAGTTTTGTAAATTATATACCAGACGGTGATCTTTGATGAGTTTTTAGGGAATGTAGCTGGCTAATGAAGGATCAATATGTATTTCTGGGGAATCGAATGTTTCGTTTGTGGTTAAATAAAAAAGCAAAACTGGTTCAATGCGTCTCGCTTGGACCTTTTGCTTTTTATGACCACTTGGGATATTGGGTTTAAAGGGCAATCCCCCCAGATTTTCCGCTTGATCCCTAAAGAAGCCGCTGCCAGGCATCCTGCCAAGGAGCGGGCATCCCCTCTTTGCCGTTTTAAAGTATTAGCCTTTGCCTGGCGAGGTAAAGCATGCCGCAAGCAAAAAAAAGTACAGAAATTTGAGTTAAGCTATCAACCAAGCATTTTTTCTAGGTCTTCCTCTTTGACTGGCTTAACTATAAAATCACTTACTTCCTCGTAGCCTCTGGCTCTCTCCAAATCTGCATCGTCAATCGACGAGCTTACCATGTAAATGGTGATCTTCTTTTTTATCATGGGTTTAATCTTCACAAATTCGTCAAGAAACTGCCACCCATCCATGACAGGCATGTTAATATCTAGCAGGATGACGTCAGGCAATTCATCACTAGAGGTAATCAGTGGTTTCATATATCTGATTGCTTCGGCTCCGTTCTTAAATACCAATAAATTTTTACAGTATTTATGAAAATCAATCAGCTTTCTAAGACCAAATACGTATATCTGATCATCGTCGATAACGCAAGCTAGATCTACCATACTCATGCGAAATATATTTTAAAAGTTGTGCCTACACCTACTTCACTCTCTACTTCAATTCTCCCACCCATGCTTTCCACCTGATTCTTTGTAATAAAAAGTCCAATCCCCTTCGCATCGGCATTGCCATGGAATGTCTTATACATTCCAAATAGTCGTTCTCCGTGAAGTGCGAGGTCTATTCCCATGCCGTTGTCGGCAATTTGCAAAAATTTTGAATCATTAGTGGTAATAAAATCGATATTAACCACCGGATTTCTCTCGGGGTGACGGTACTTGATAGCATTGCTCAGGAAGTTGAGCAAGATGCTTTCCAGATAGGCTCTGTTGTAAGTAATTGTGACGTCGTCGCTTATGTTTAAATTTATTTTTGCTCTTTTCTCCTTTATGTCGCCCGTCAGTATGTGCATTGTTTTGACGAAGTACTCCTTCAGGTTGAGTTCCTCTGTTTGAGTGTTAATGTCCACCTGTATTTTGACCACCTCATTCAAATTGGTGATAGTTTCGCTCAGTGATCCTGATATTTGCGCCAGGTGCTGAATAAGTTCTTCTTTCTCCTCCGGAGTTGAAGTCATGTTGATGAGATTGATCATCATCTCAAGGTTGCCCGAATGGGAGCGGAGGTTGTGCGAAACTATGTGGGCAAAGTTGAGCAGCCGCTTGTTCTGCTCGCTGATAATATCAAACGAGTGCCTGACCTGCGCCTCTTTTTCCTTGCGCCAGGTAATGTCCGAATGAGTGCCGATGACTCGCAAAGGCTGGCCCTTTTCGTCAAATTCCGTGACTTTGCCCCGATCAAGTACCCAAACATAGTGTCCATCTTCGTGTTGCACACGATGCTCATTGATATAAACCTCGCTTTCGCCTCTCAAATGCTTCTGCATTTCTTCAAAGTATGCCTCCTTGTCCTCAGGGTGCACCCGGTTATCCCAGGCCTCTGATTTGTTTGGTGCGTCTTTGGTGTTTAGCCCCAGCATATCGAGTGATCTTTTGGAATAGAATACTTCTCCGGTTGCCAGGTTCCAGTCCCACACGCCATCGTTGGCCCCTTCAAGAGCAAAATGCCACCTTTGTTCGCTTTCTTTCAGCGCCCGTTCGGCAAGTTTCCTGGCTGTGATATTGTAGCTAATCCCTATCAGACCAACTATTTCCCCTCTATCATTTTGCATGGGAATCTTCGATGACAAAAACCAATTTGTACTGCCATCATGCCGGGTGTTGATCGTCTCTTTGTTCAGAATTGGTTTGCCTGTATTGAATACTTCAAGATCTTCTTCTCTTGATACTTTGGCTGACTCCTCCGGGTACAGATCGAAGTCGGTTTTGCCAATCACCTCTGATTCATTTTTGAAGCCAGAATACTCCATTTCCAGCCTGTTGACAAGTGTTTTCCTCGACTCCAAATCTTTGATGTAAATATTGACCGGAATATTGTCGATCAACGATTTCAGAAGCTTTCGCTCTTCTTTCAGGGCATTCTCTATTGCCTTCCTTTCTGTGACATCTTCTATTTGAGAAATGAAATGGAGAGGCTGGTTGTTGGCGTCTCGCACCAGTGAAACGCTCAGTAGCACCCAGACGATGTTTCCATTTTTATGAAAATACCGTTTTTCCATTTGATAAGAGTCGATCTCTCCGGCCAGCACCTTTTGTACGTGTTGAAGGTCACTCTCCAGGTCTTCGGGGTGAGTTATCTCTTGAAAGGTGGTTTGCAGAAGCTCTTTCTCCTCGTATCCAAGCATTTCGCAAACACGGCTATTTACCTGTTTCCATTTGCCGTCTGGCGATACCAACGCCATTCCGATGGCCGAATACTGGAACGCACCCCTGAATTGCTCTTCGCTTACCTTTAGGTTGAGCTCAGCCTTTTTTACATGGTCTATATCCTGAAAAACGCCAAAAAGCCTGGTACAAGCTCCGTTGCTAAAGTCTGCCTGGCCCACTGCCCGGGTCCATTTGGTGGAGCCATCCGCTGCTACAAGCTCAACTTCCAAATCATAGGGAGTGCCGTCTAATATTGCGTTCTGAACAGCGGCCTCTATTTTCAGCCTGCTTTCGCCTTCTTTGAAGAATTGAATTGCGCCGTCGAGCTTTGGCACATAGTCCTGGTCTACCTTGTGTATTTTCTTTGTTATTTTGTCCCAATACACAGTGTTGTTAACCAAATCCACCTCCCAGGCTCCAATATTGGCAGTTTCGCTTGCCTGGTTAAGAACCGACTCAAGGCGCCTTTTCTCTTCCTCCTTATTTTTTAGCAGAGTAATGTCGCCTGTGTACATGATAAGGCCGCCAACAACGCCCTCTTTCTTGTACCAGGGTCGCACCTCCCATGTGAGCCATTGTACAGAGCCGTCAGCTCTTTTGAAGGGTGCCTCGTCTACTTTGTTAACGGCTCCACGAAGACATTCGGTATGAATTTTTTTCCAGTCGTCGCCAATTTCAGGGAAAATATCGTAGTGTGAGACGCCCAGGATTTGCTTGTCTTCGATGCCGTAGTCCTCCTTCCACTTTTCAGAAGCAGCCAGGTACCTCATTTCGGTATCGAGCATGGCTATCGCCGAGGGAGCCTGGGCAACAAACACCCTATTTCGGCGGTCGCTTTCCTCCAGGCTTATTTCAAAAAGCTTTTGTTCGGTAATGTCCCAATGAGTGCCTGCAATTCGGAAGGGACTGCCCTTTTCGTCATAATGGACTACACCATTGACCTTGATATATCTAACAGATTTGTTGGGTAAGACAATCCGATGCTCAAAATCGATGACCAGCTTATTTTTTATGGCGAGATCAAATGCTTTGTCGGCCCGTGCCAGGTCTTCCGGGTGAGTCCTTTTGCTTAATGAGTCCAGAGATATTGGCTCGTAGGGGTCAAAACCCCAAATTTTTCTCAATGCCTCATTTACATCAAGGAAGTTATCCTTGACATCGATGGTCCACAAACCAACGTTTCCACTACTGGTAGCCAGTTGTAGCCTTTCATTAAGCAAATTTAGTTCTTCCGTTCGCTCTGCAATTTTTTCTTCCAGCGACTGGTTGAGGTCTGAAAGTTGATTTTCGGCTTCTTGTCGTTCGGTATCCACTCTATTGAGTATGAAGGCCACTCTCAGGATGAGAACAAGGCAAATTGCCAGAAAGGAGATTGTTTGTAGCGAAATGCCGAATTCCACTGATACTATGCCAAATCTCTTGGAAAGAATCATTAAAAAGCCCAGCGCTATAACGAGAACGCCGATTTGCGGCAGGAGCCGCTTCGCCAGCCAGGTGCCAAGGTTCCGTCCCTTAAAAAAGCCAACCAACCCGAGGTGCGGCCGACTGAGACTCGCCGCTAATGAAATCAATAAAAAAGTGATTGAAGTGTGAATGGCCATTGTGCTAAAAAACGGCAGTTTAGCACTTGAGGGAACCTGATAGAAAAAGCCCATTAGTGATATAAATGAGAGCAGGCTCACCAGATGAAGGACATACTGTGCAAGCGGCAAAAGCCGTACCCTGGAAGACGAAAAAATCAGAAGGGAGGCCCCCAGCAATAGAAAACACGTAGCAGTAGCGGCCGACATACGACCCGGGTAGGGCGCATTTGCCACTCTCGAAATATTGTCGACAAAGAAGAACTCATCAATCCCCAACGAGTAGCCAAACGCATATTGCGAAAGCGTAAGGAGGCCGATCAGCATGGTTAAGGCAGAAAATAGCTGAACAGGCAGGTTGAATCCGTTCCTGAAAGTGTCAAGGAAAGTCAAAGCCAGGCCGGCGAACAAAAAGCCCAGAGCAGTATTGAATTTCATCGTTGGCAGGCCAGGAACTACCGCTAGCAGACCGTCGAATCCAACAATCCATCCCGTAATTACCAGGATGGCAATAAAGTTGACGGCCAGACTTGTGTAAGTAACAAATGAACTGTCCTTGCTTGTTCTCATTTTATCTTTTGCTGGTTAGCCTAACAACAGGCGTCAAGAAGTAATTCCGCTAAAATCGACCCTCTTAATGTATAAGACTTTACTTTAATTAGGAAAATAACATGTAAAAATATGACGGAAGGAGGGCTTTCGGCCTGTCTCCGGGTCGATCAGGTATTGTCAATATAAAATTCTATGCCGTAATCCGAACGCTATGTCGCTGGTGGTCAGCGGAGAACGGAACTTGGTAACTGTCAGCCGATGCTTGCTGACTCCAATTTTCCTTAGAAATATATATTGTACTATTCTTAAACACCAAGACAATTTTTCTCTAAGTCAGCGCCGGGCGACCCGGCTTGGGTTCTCTGATCTATTGGCACCTTTTGTTCTTTCCTGTTATATAAATGATTGCCACACTTAATTTACAGTGCATTAGCTTGATGATTCTGATCCTCCAACCCCTTTTCCTACCGCTGACCATTTGGGACGGTGAGCTACTTTTGCTGGCAAAGTGAATCAGTTTCTTTAAAGCAAAACAGGCCACCTCACTGAGGTCGCCTGTTTATAATCACAGAGAATAGTTCAAACTATTCCCTTTTTACAATCAATTTTTTATAGTGCATTTTGCCATTATCCAACACATGAACTAAATAGACTCCCGATATCAGTGTCTCCAGAGAAATAGTCTTTTGTTTTTCACCTTCTTTAAAAGTCAGCTCCATGATGACTTTACCGGAAAGATCGCTGACAATAAGCGGATGATCTGCTGTCGATTCCTCCGAAAGAGCAATCAAGACTTCATGGTTGGCTGGGTTGGGGTAGAGGCCGAATTCAAAGCTAGTAGACAAACTTGTTTGTATCGAGGATTCTTCACTATCAGCATTGCCTTCGATAAATCTTCCGTATGACATGTAACTATCTACATAAATGGAGGCCTGCACTTGCTGGCATCCATTAGGAAGCATATACCACACTTGATACAGCCCTTCTTGGTACACTCTTACTTGTTGCTGGTTTGGCCCAGAATTTCCAGCTAGAACCCACATATAGTCATATCCGGGGCCAGCAGTCAAGTCAACATATCCGGTAGAATACAGCCCTCCGGTAGCCGTCAATGTGGCAGAATTTCCCGCCCATGTTGCATGTTTTGTTACACTCGCCGCTGGGTGGTAATTCATATTGCCTTCCTGGCTGGCGGTGATTGCAACTGTTCCTGGAGCGTTAAACCAAAGGAGCCCATTGGTAACTGACTCTGGGTCATCTTTTGAGAAGGAAATGGGTAAACCTGATGAGGCGGAAGCATTCATGGTTGTGTGGTCTAACCCACAGGGTATAATAATGTCATCAAAGGAAATTGTTTGATTTGCCTTCACAATCGTAAGCACTCCATTTATGTTATTAAAAGTGTAGTTAGTAGCCATGCCTCCAGTTAAGAAAATAGGGTACTGACCAGGAGAGCTGTAGTAGGTAACTTGAGGGTTTGGATATGGCTCGTGGTAGATTACAGAAGGATCATCAGAGCCTTTGAAGCCAGAATAAGTTAGCGTCATTGGTGGGTCTGGCTCACCATATGGTCGAGTTTTATTGTCGGCTGTGACGGTTAATTCTGCCCGTGTAATGTTTAGATAGCCAGGATTGTTGACCAAATTAATACTGTAATTATTATCAAGCCCCCCGCTCCAAAGAATAGGGTACGAAGCCGCATTGCTGTACTGAGTAGCTGTGGTTGAGGCTGTAGGTGGTGAATCAACCGAAGAGGCATTATCAGAGCCTTTGAATCCCAAGTAGCTGATGGTGAAAGGGGGATTTACATCTCCGTAAGTTTTGACGGCGTGATCGGGGTAAGCGAGCAAATCAGCCTTCGAAATTGTGAGCGTACCGTTGGTTTTAGAAAAAGTGTAATTGTTATCACTTCCCCCTTCGATTGTGATGGGATAAACCCCAACATCACTGTACTGTGATGCGGTCGTTGATGCATATGGTTGGGAGTCAAGAACAGAAACATTGTCCGAACATTTAAATCCGGAATAACTAATAGTTGGGATTGGGTTGGGATCGCCATATACTTTGCTCTTGTTATCTACAGTAGCCGTTAACGAGGCTTTATTTATGGTCAAGATACCGTTGACTTTGGTGAATTTGTAATTGTTGTCAGAGCCACCAGTGACAGATATCGTATAATCACCCGCATTGCTGCATATAGATGCTGTGGAAGCCGCTGATGGTGGACTGTTAATGTCATTAGTGTTGTCCCCGCCTACGAAGCCAGAATATGTTATCGTGAACACTGGGTTACTACTTCCGTACGTCTTGGTCTTGTTGTCAGCATTTACGGTTAAAGTTCTTTTATTGATAGTCAATGCGCCATTTACCATAGAGAAACTGTAGTTACCGTCACTGCCCCCAACGGGAGTGATCGGATATGACCCTACGTCGCTGTACCTTTCTGCCGTCGTAGACGAGGTAGGCTGCACATCTATATCTGAAGAAGTGTCGGCTCCCTTGAATCCCGAATAGGCCAAGGTGAAAGCTGGATTATTATTGCCGTATGTTTTACTTTTATTCGCAGCCGTAACCGTTAGGGTGGCCTTGGAAATAGTCAGTGTGCCGCCTATTTTTGAGATAAAATAATTATTGTCCGTGCCACCGCTGAGAGAAATAGGGTACGATCCCACGTTGCTGTACTGACTGGTCGTAGTTGAGGCTACTGGTACTACATTGATCACAGATGCATTATCAGATCCTTTGAACCCGACATAAGTAATTGTCAGAGAGGGGTCGCTATCTCCATAAGCTTTGCTCTTGTTGTCTGCTGTTGCTATCAATGTTGCCTTTGATATGCTGAGTACCCCGTCTGTGGTTGAGATGGAATAGTTATCGTCCGACCCGCCACTTAAGGAAATAGGATATGATCCCCTATTGCTGTATTGATTCGCAGTAGTTGTTACTGTTGGCATACTGTTAATCACCGACGGGTTATCGGGCCCTTTAAAGCCGATATAGCTAAACGTCCAGTTTGGATTTATTTGACCGTATATTTTGGATTTGTCATCAGCGATGATTTGAAGTGGCGCAGGATCAATGATCAGTTTCCCTGGTGTAGCAGCTGCGACTATATCATAGTTGTTGTCACTTCTTGGAGTAGAAACTATTATATCATATTCACCGACTGGACTGAATTGGGTGGCTACAGTTGAGAATGTTGGAGGGGCGTCGAGGTCATTTTTATCATCCATCCCGACAAAGCCTAAGTAGGCCTCAGTAAATGAGGGATTAAGCTCTCCGTAAACCTTTGTTTTGTCATCTGTTTTAACTGTTAAACTAGCTTTTTCTATTGAAAGTAGGGCAGGATTTGCCGTCAACAGATAGTTGTTGTCGACCGGAATTGTAACCTCTATCGGGTATTCCCCCGAATCACTAAACTGTGAAGCAGAAGTGGAAATTGTTGGCGCAATGTCCAAATCACTTGAATCGTCAGAGCCAACAAAACCAAGGTACGAATAGGTTAATTCGGGATTTAGTTCGCCATATATTTTGCTTTTATGATCAGCAACTACGGTGAGGGGAGCCTTAATTACACTCAAGAGGCCATTTTCGAGACTTATATCATAATTATCATCCGTTCCTCCCTCTAGAATTATAGCATATTCGGCAACATCTGAATACTTAGCTGCATTTGTTGATATTTGTGGGGGGGAGTCCAGACTACTAACACCTTGTGAACCTTTGAAGCCAGAGTAGGAAATGCTTAGCGTTGGGTTATCATCACCATAAACTTTCGACTTGTTGTCAGCTGTGGCTATAAGTGGTGCCTTTGTCACTGTTAGTGCTCCGCCTGCTGGTAGCAGGAAAAAGTTGTAGTTATTGTTGTGTCCACCTTGAAGATAAATCGGATAATGTCCAACAGGCTGAAATTGTGGAATTAATGGAAAAGTGGGGGGGTGGTTTGTGGGAAGCCCCGGAGGTGTTGCTGATAAAACACTTTCATCCTCGCCCAATTGAAATCCCGTATAGGTGATGTAAAATGTTGGATTGGGATCGCCGTATATTTTAGTATACTGATTAGCAACAGCAGTTAATAAAGCTTTGGTAACACTTAGATAGCCGGTTATATAAGTAATGTTGTAATTATTGTCAACTCCTCCAAATGCAGTGATTGGATAGTTCACGGGTGGAACAACGGGTGATGACTCGGTGGCAGTTGTTTCAATAGTTGGAGGCGAATCTATAACGGAAACATTGTCACCCCCCTTGAATCCATAGTATGTAATAGTCAATTCTGGAATTGGTGCACCATATGTTTTAGATTTATTATCAACCACGGCTGATAAATATGCTTTTTCAATAGTCAGTTGTCCTGATTCGTATATGAAGGAATAGTTATCATCTGAACCACTTCCCGTCACCAAACTGTAATTACCGACGTCGCTAAATTGCTGAGCTAACGTTGTGCCAACTGGCGGAGTATCTAAAAAGGATTCATCTTCTCCAGGCACGAAACCCGAGTAGGTCGATGTAAATAGTGGATGAGGGTCTCCATACATTTTTGTTTTATTGTCGGCAACTACGTTTAGAGGAGCCTTATCGATAACCAAAGTAGTAGTTGCGGTTCCAACATAGACGTTATCCGCTATCGTAACATCTACTTGATATTGTCCAGCGTTTGTTGGCGGCAATGATGAGCCATTGTAACTTATTGATGTAGTAAGACCAGAAGGCACGGTCGTAACTGCTACAATCTTGGCGATGCCATCGTATGTATGATGTGTTCCAGAAATGTTGATTTGAGCTGTTGTTCCTAAGTTAACATCTTGTACAATAGCAATTTCACCATTAAAAGTGTTGATCTCGTAATTATTATCTAAAGATGTACTCAGTGAAATAGGGTATAAACCAGTAGGACTAAATTCATCTGCAATGGTCGATGCAATTGGTGGATTGTCAATACTCTGGAGATCGTCAGTGCCTAGAAAACCCGAGTAGCTAATGGTTAACTCAGGATTGACATCACCAACTTTTTTGACCTTGTTGTCTGCTGATGCAATCAACGGTGCCTTTTCAACGGTCATAACTCCGTCATTGAGGACAAATGAGTAGTTGGCTGCAACTCCTCCAGCAACAGTAATTTCATAACTACCAACGTTGCTAAATTGTGTTGCTGTTGTCGAAACAGCAGGAGCAGTTAGCAGTACTGTTTGAGTTTGGCCAAGCTTGAATCCTGTATAAGAAACAGGTAGTGGCGGTATTTCTTCCCCATATAGTTTAGTTTTGTCATCCGCAGTCACGGTTAGTATAGCTCTGGTCACTGTTAAGAAGGCAGGAAATGGCGATGGTATTAAATTATAATTATCGTCATGAGCACTGTTGTTAATGTACTGTATAGGCGTTGGGGGATTGAGTACATTTGTGAACGCACTTGCGCTACAGATTAAAACGGGCCTAACATCGATATCACTAATATTGTCGTTACCCAGGAAGCCGATATAGGTAGCGGTAAAATCTGGGTTTTCCTCGCCATAAGGTCTTGTTTTACTATCGATACGAAAAAACAAATCTGCTTTGTTGATGACAAAGGTACCATTGGTACTCCCGGTGTACTCGCCATCCACCACAGTTGCCACTACTGAATATGTCCCAGCATTTTTTGGGGGAGAACTAGACCCATTGTACGAAATATTAACCGACAGACCAACTGGATTCGTAGTTACAGTGATAGCCTGATTCGTGTCATTATATGTAACATTTAGGTTCGATAATGTCACGCTTGCCAGAGTTTTCTCGTAGGGATGATTACTCTTGTTGCCCCCCGAATTAGCTGATTTTTTGCCATCTATTTTTAAAAGGGATATCTCACTGCCAGATATCTCAAATTTTTCTGTTGTTTTTGCCCTTTCTAGTGACAGTAAACGGGTTGTTAGATGGTTTGAATTTTCAGCAGCTGCAACATTCAAGTGGAGTGCTAAAAAGAGCAGAACTAGGTTGAAAAGTTTTTTCATATAGCTTGTTGAAAAGGTTAAAAATTAAAGAGTATCAATATACTCAATTTAGTTATTTCACCATTATACATAGTGATTTTTTAATGATAATGTAACGCTAAGTTTGAGCAATAGCATCTTTTCCTCCTACTGGCAATAGGAAGAGCTTGTCAAGCTCAAGGTATAGTCGGCTTTGAATAGAAGTTCATATTAATTCTTATCCTCCAAACCCATTTCTAACCGCTGACCATTTTTTACTATCGTTGTGTAATTGAAGCTGTGTATTTTACAACTTATTTAACGATCAGCTCCTTTTGTTTGAAGGGACGCAAGAAAAATTTCTTATTACTACAAAAGCGATAATACTTTGAGACGCAGAGACTTTGTACAGATAGCAGGTTTAGGAATGGCAGGGGCTGCTTTGTCGATTCCATTGATAGGGAATGCGGTGCCGGTACAGCGCTTTTTGGAGTCGCCACTGGATGTGGCCCAAAAGAAGCAGCTTGCAGACGTGGCACTGAATGCTGCAAAGGCGAACGGAGCTACCTATGCCGATGTGAGGATAGGAAGGTATCTCAACCAATATGTGTTTACCAGAGAAACGAGGGTGCAAAACATAGTCAACACTGAGTCGTTTGGTGTAGGCATTAGAGTTATCGCTAATGGTACCTGGGGATTTGCCTCCACCAACGAGGTCAATCCGGCAGGTATTCAAAAAGCTACTATGCAGGCGGTGTCCATAGCCAAAGCCAATTCAAAATTTCAGACTGACCCTGTGAAGCTTGCTCCCGTACAGTCGTACGGAGAAGTAAGCTGGAAAAGCCCAATAGAAAAGAGTGCTTTCGAAGTGCCTGTATCCGAAAAAGTTGATTTGCTACTAGCCGCCAACGCAGCAGCCTTGGACGCCGGTGCTAGCTTTGTGAACTCTAACCTGTTCATGGTGAATGAGCAGAAGTACTTTGCTTCTACGGAAGGATCGTACATCGACCAGGATGTGCACAGGATATGGCCGACATTCAACGTGAATGCCGTGAACCGGGCTGAGGGCAAATTCAAATCCCGCTCTGCCATGAGTGCACCAATGGGAATGGGTTGGGAATACATGCTTCCAAAGGAATCGGACAAGCTGGAAGGCCCTGGTGGCATGAAGTTGTACAAGAACAGCTACGACATAGTAGAGGATGCCAAAACGGCGGCGCTTCAAGCGAAGGAAATGCTGGATGCCAAGTCGGTAGATCCCGGTAAATATACGATGGTGCTGGAACCTAATCACCTTGGTTTGACAATCCATGAATCGGTGGGGCATCCGCTGGAATTGGATAGAGTGCTTGGCTATGAGGCCAATTATGCGGGAACAAGCTTTGCCACATTGGATAAATGGAAGGCTGGCGACTTCAACTATGGCAGCAAGGAGGTGAATATTTTTGCTGACAAGCTGCAGCCCGGCTCGCTTGGAGCGGTGGGTTACGACGATGAAGGCGTGAAGACAAAGCGTTGGGACCTGATCAAAGACGGTATCTTGATGAACTATGAAGCCATTCGTGACCAGGTGCACATTCTCGGTCAGAATGAGTCGCATGGCTGCTGCTATGCCCAGACATGGCAGGACGTGCAGTTCCAGCGCATGCCCAATGTTTCACTAGCGCCTGGCAAGGAGAAATACTCCTCGGCTGATATGATCAAAGACGTAGAAAAAGGCATTTACATTGCAGGCAGAGGCTCGTACTCTATCGACCAGCAACGCTACAACTTCCAGTTTGGCGGCACTGTCTTTTATGAAATCAAGAACGGTGAAATAGTGGGGATGCTTAACGACGTAGCTTACCAAAGCAATACCCAGGAATTCTGGAATAGCTGTGTGAAAATATGTGATGAAAACGATTATAGGATGTTCGGCTCTTTCTTCGATGGCAAAGGTCAGCCCTCGCAGGTAAGTGCTGTATCGCACGGAAGCTCCACCACAAGGTTTGATGGAGTGAATGTGATTAATACAGGAAGGACTATATAAATATAGATAGCCAACTTTGTGATTCCAATGAAAGAAATCCAACTTTTTTCTCAAACACGAAAGAGAGAGGTTAGATTTTCTGCTCCCTCCCTTTAGGGGCGCCCGGCTTAGGGGCGGGGTAAAGGAACAGAAAATCAAAGTTACTTGATGAAACAAAGTTGGCCTCGTAATACTTGAAGAGAATAGGGACTCAAACTAAAATAATACAAGGACTAACTTATATTAACCCATGAGAAGAAGAGATTTTGTTCAACTGGCGGGTTTGGGAGCTGGAGCAATGATGCTGCCTGTTTCCGCTTTCGCCAAATCGGTAGACCCCAGCCGACTGCTGGAGCCTGCCCTGGATGTGATCCAGAAGAAAAGACTGGCCGATGTGGCACTCAATGCGTCCCGTTCGGCGGGAGCAACTTACACTGATGTTCGTATCGGTAGATACCTTAATCAGTTCGTGATCACTCGTGAAGACAAGGTGCAGAACATGGTCAATACCGAGTCGTTCGGTACGGGCATCCGTGTGATTGCCAACGGCACCTGGGGGTTTGCATCTACCAACGATGTGACCGAGGAGGGAATTGCGAAAGCAGCAAGGCAAGCGGTAGCTATTGCCAAAGCGAACTCCAAATTCCAGACATCACCGGTAGAACTGGTACCCGTGAAAGGATATGGAGAGGTAAGTTATAAAACGCCGATCAAGAAAAACGGATTTGAGGTAACCATAAAAGACAAAGCTGACCTCCTGCTGAATGCCAACGCAAGGGCAATGGAGAACGGAGCAAGCTACATTAACAACATTCTGTTTCTGGTGAATGAGCAAAAGTATTTTGCTTCATCTGAAGGGTCTTATATCGATCAAGATGTGCACAGAACCTGGCCTTTCTTTACGGTGACTGCCATTGATAAAGATTCAGGGCAGTTCAAACAGCGTGGCTCTTTCAGTGCCCCAGTGGGCATGGGCTACGAGTACCTCGACGGCCGTGCCGAAGACAAGATCGTTGGCCCCGCAGGCGTAACGCTTTACAATAAGTCGTTCGACATGGTGGAAGATGCTACCAAGGCGGCGCAACAAGTGAAAGAGATACTGTCTGCAAAATCTGTGGAGCCAGGCAAATATGATTTGGCACTGGAACCTTCGCATCTGTGGTTGACCATTCATGAGTCGGTTGGGCACCCGCTCGAACTCGACAGGGTGCTGGGCTATGAGGCCAACTACGCAGGTACCAGTTTTGCCACATTGGATAAATGGGAAACCAAGAAGTTCAACTATGGTAGCAAGCAAGTCAATTTTGTGGCTGATAAAACGCAGGTAGGTTCGCTAGGTGCCGTGGGCTGGGACGATGAAGGTGTGAAGACCAAAGAGTGGGACCTGGTGAAAGACGGTACGCTGGTGAACTACCAGGCCATTAGAGACCAGGCCAAGATCATTGGAGAAACTGAGTCGCATGGCTGCTGCTATGCGGACAGCTGGAGCAGCGTTCAATTTCAGCGCATGGCCAATGTTTCGCTGAAAGCTGGTAAAGAGCAGCTTACGCCCGAACAGCTTATCGGGGGTATTGACAAAGGCGTTTACATTGTAAAGGACGGCTCATTCTCCATCGACCAGCAGCGTTATAACTTTCAGTTTGGAGGGCAGCTATTCTTCGAAATCAAAAACGGAAAGATAGCTGGTATGCTGAAAGACGTGGCTTACCAGTCGAACACGCAGGAGTTTTGGAACTCCTGTGTGCAGGTTTGCGACAGCAGAGACTACCGACTCAATGGCTCCTTCTTTGATGGCAAAGGCCAGCCGGGACAATCCAGTGCTGTGTCGCACGGCAGCGCTACAACAAGGTTCAACGGTATCAACGTGATCAATACTGCGAGAAGCATTTAACCTATTACTAACTCGAAATCAGAATTCAAAATGGCAATATTTTCAAAAGACGAAGCAAGGGCGATCCTGGAGAAGGTAATGAAATTCTCGAAGGCCGATGCTTGCGAGGCTAACCTCAACGGCTCCAATGGGGGCAATATCCGCTATGCAAGGAACACCGTTTCTACTGCAGGGGAAAACAGCGATGTGACGCTGGTAGTGCAATCGAACTTCGGGAAGAAGTCGGGCACTGCAACTGTGAATGAATTCGACGATGCGTCGCTAGAAAAAGCAGTGAGAAGGTCGGAAGAACTGGCACAGCTGGCGCCAGAAAACCCTGAATTTATGGGGCCTCTTGAGCAACAGACCTATGGTGAATCAAAAACTTACGCCGAAGCAACAGCCAAGATAACCCCAGAATACAGGGCGCAGGCAGCCGCCAATAGCATCAATCCTGCGGCAGCTAAGGATGTAACCGCAGCTGGATTCCTGGAAGATAGCTACGGCTTTGCCTCCATGATGAACACCAAGGGTCTTTTTGCCTACAACAGGTCTACCAACGTCAACTTTACCGTGACCATGCGCACCAACGACGGACTGGGTTCAGGCTGGGCAACAAGAGACTACAACGACGTTAGCAAACTTGATACAGCAGAAGCATCCAAAATTGCTATTGAGAAAGCCGTGAAGTCAAGCACTGCCAAAGCCATTGAGCCCGGCAAATATACTGTGATTCTTGAGCCCGCTGCGGCTTCTGACCTCTTGCAGAATATGCTTTTCAGCATGGGGGCACGCCAGGCCGACGAAGGAAGAAGCTTTCTCGCAAAAAAAGGTGGGGGGACGAAGCTGGGAGAAAAGATAGTTGACGAAAGAGTTAACATCTATACCGATCCGTTCAATACCGAGGTGCCTGCTTCTCCCTGGACACAAGATGGTCAGGCCAGAAAGAAAATGGACATCCTTAAGAACGGTGTGGTAAGCAACATGTTCTACGACAGGTACTGGGCCGAGAAACAAGGCGTGGCGCCAGTGCCATTCCCCGGCAATGCGATCATGGAAGGCGGTACAGCCAGTCTTGAGGACATGATCAAGGATACAAAAAAGGGTATTTTGGTGACTCGTTTCTGGTATATCAGAACGGTTGATCCTCAAACGTTGCTTTATACAGGCCTTACCCGTGACGGTACCTTCTACATCGAAAACGGCAAGATCGCCTATCCTGTCAAGAATTTCCGTTTCAACGAGAGCCCTGTGATCATGCTCAACAATCTGGAGACACTGGGTAAGCAGGTGCGGACTGATGGTAACCTGATTCCTTACATGAAAATCAGGGACTTTACCTTCTCCAGTTTGTCTGACGCTGTTTAAAACTCCGAAGGGAACGTCTTCCCGGCACCCTGGTGTTGTCCGGAAGACGTTTAGTTGTAAACAGGTATGAGTAGAAAGCGTTTTGAGGAGTTTTTCTTTACACGGCTTCAGTATGAATCAGGTGACTGGGATGTAGATCAGCGCATGCCGTCCAATTTGCTCAATTCTCTGGTGGAGTATACCACATTGCCGGTGAATACCAGAGAGAATATTGTTTCTCTGAGCTCTGATGAGATTTTCAATAGCCCTTTTTGTTACCTGAGCGGGCACAAGCTGGTTGAGTTTACCGCTACCGAACGGGAGAACTTCAAAAAGTACGTTGAGAATGGAGGTTTTGTTTTTGTTGATGACTGCAACCATGATATCGACGGTCTTTTTGCCAAATCATTTGAAACGCAAATGGAGAAGCTATTTGGGCCAGGTCAGCTGAAGAAAATACCTAATAATCACCCTATCTATTCTTCTTTTTTCGAATTCGATGGCCCGCCTACCACCTCGCAGGAGCTGAACGGTTGGGGCGACGACATCGTGCATGACTACCTGAAAGCGATAGAGGTGGACGGAAGGATAGGGGTGCTTTACAGCAACAAAGATTACGGATGTGAGTGGGATTATGATTTCCGCAACAAACGGTTCTATAAGATCGACAACACCAGGTTTAGTATTAATATAGTGATGTACGCCATGATGGCCTGACCTTTTAGCTGGTTGGGTTTGAGACATTGATAGCATGAATGCAGAATTGAAAGAGATAGAGAAAACGGCTGAAAAGCTGGTAGCCAGCCTGGGTGACCTGAAGAAGGAAATTGGGAAGGTGATAGTGGGGCAGGGAGAAACAATCGACCAGCTGCTGATCACATTTCTGGCAGGAGGCCATGGCCTGTTGGAGGGGGTGCCAGGCCTGGCGAAGACGTTGATGATCCGAACGCTGTCAGAAGCGATCGAACTTAAGTTCAGACGAATTCAATTTACCCCCGATTTGATGCCGACCGATATCATTGGTACGGAAATACTGGAAGAAGACCATACCACTGGCAAAAGGATATTCAAGTTCAATAAAGGCCCCATTTTCGCCAATATCATTCTGGCAGATGAAATTAACCGAACGTCGCCCAAAACGCAGTCGGCATTGCTTGAGGCCATGCAAGAGTTTGAGGTGACCTACGCCGGAACAACCTATCCGCTGGAGAGGCCTTTCTTTATTTTGGCCACGCAAAACCCGATTGAGCAGGCGGGTACTTTTCCACTGCCGGAAGCCCAGCTTGACCGTTTTCTTTTGTACATCCGCATAGGCTACCCAACAGCCGAGGAAGAGCTTAATATTTTGGAAAGCACTACTGGTAAGAAGAAAGAAGCGGTGAAAAGCGTTATCAAAGGCGAAGAAATTCTGGAAGCACAGAAGCTAGTCAGGGAGGTGCATATCAGTAAAGACCTTATTGGCTTTGTGAGCCGGGCAGTGCGAGCTACAAGGGCTGGCGAAAGTGAGGTGAGCTTTGTGAACGAATGGGTGCGCTGGGGCGCCGGGCCAAGAGCGGGACAGGCGATGATTTTAACTGCGAAGGCTAGGGCTTTGCTCAAAGGCCGTTTTGCCGTGACCATGGAAGACATCAAAAGCGTCGCATTTCCTGTCCTTCGCCATCGAATTCTCATGAACTTCAAAGCAGAGGCCGACGGCGTCACTTCTGACAGAGTAACAGCCGAGCTTTTGGACAAGATCAAACTTCCAGGCGGCGTTTAGGCAACTACCAGGGCATTATCTGTCCTTCAAGGCAAACTAAAAAGGCTTCTATTGTGAACCCACAGATTCGCCAGTTACTCACACCAGAGATCCTCTCCACCGTTAACGGGTTGGAGCTGGTAGCCCGTGTGATAGTGGAAGGCTACATGAGCGGAGGCAACCCTAGTCAGTCCGTAGGGGCCGGGCAGGAGTTTAGCCAGTACAGAAGCTACGAGCCCGGCGACGACCTTCGTCAGCTCGACTGGAAGATGTTTGCCCGGTCGGAGCGCTATTACATCAAGCAGTCAGAGATCGAAACCAACATCACGGTGAAGTTTATGCTGGACGCCAGCCGGTCGATGGAGCATGCTGAGGGCGGCGTAAGTAAAATACAAATGGCCAAAGTGTTGATTGCAGCCTTGGCTTTTCTGGCGAGAAAGCAGAGTGATACGTTCGGCCTGTTTTCTGTGAACGACCTTGATATTACCGCTGTGCAACCTCGCTTCGACCAGCAGCAGTACATCAGGTTTTTGAATGAGCTAATAAAGATAAAGGCTGAAAGCACCTGGAAGATCGGCAATGGGCTGGAGCATATCTACAGCCACCAGGGCAAAGAGATGATCCTGTTTTTCACCGATATGTATGACAACGAAGGGAACCTCCACGATTTTATTCGAAAGCTGAAGACTCCCCGCAATGAAGTCATTGTTTTCCATTTAATAGGAAGGGAAGAGTTGGAGTTGAACTATAGTACCCAGCTTACCTTCGAAGACCTGGAAACAGGTGAACGGCTAAAAGTAGACTCGCCTGCTCAGCAAAGCATTTATCGCAAAAAGATGAGTGATTGGATAGATGCCACCAGGGACTGGATGTTGCAAAAACAGGTGATCTACCAACCGACCTACCTTGATGACCCTGCACCTGAGGTGCTTCGGACTTTTTTGAAGGCTCGTAAATCGATGATAAGATGATGCAGCTGGCGAATCCGATGTGGCTTTGGGGATTGCTTGGGCTTGCCGTGCCACTCGCTATTCATTTGCTGAGTAGGAAAGAAGGCAAGGTGATAAAAGTGGGTAGCCTTCGACACCTGAGTGATTCTACCACCAGACAATTCAAAAGCGTAAAGCTCAATGAGCTTTTGCTGCTGGCATTGAGAAGCCTGCTTCTACTTACAGTGGTGGCTTTGCTTGCTGGATTGCTCTTGCAGTCATCGGCGAGCCTTCCAAAATGGGTAGTGGTGGATAGGGGAGCAGAGCAACACAATGAGATCAGCCGGATAATAGACAGCTTGACGAGCAACGACTACGAGTTAAGGTACCTGGAAGAAGGTTTCCCTTTGCCAAAAGACACGATGCCAGAAGATCGATCTCTGAATCAATGGTTTTTAACCGAGCAGCTTGGGGAAGCAAAGATTAGCGAAGCTGTTGTTTTCACAAGGGCATACATGTCTGGCTTTCGTGGAAAAAGGCCGCCAAAGCCAGAGCATATTGCCTGGTTTAATATGCCAGTTGAGCCTGCAAAGTTGCCTGCGATCTCCGTTAATGAAGGCGATAGCGTTTGGGAAGTTTCGGGGCAAACGGATGATAAGTTTACGAAGTTTACTACCATTAAGACGGCAGTAAAAAGTGCTGTTTCTACTGAGGTTCAAACAAAAAAGGTAGCTATCGTATCAGACGAAGAACATGCTTATGACGCAAAAGTCCTGGAAACGGCTTTGTTAGTTTTGAATGATTTGCCCGGTTTCAGGATCGATATTCAATCGGAAAGTGCTGCGTCTTTTAGTGCCGACGAAGAAGCCGTAGTTTTTTGGCTGGCATCAATAGCTGCGCCCAACCTGGACAACGAGCTTATTTTTCTTGAGGAAACAACTTCCGATGATCTTTTGAGAAAACTAGAATCAAACCAATGGCAACTCACCAAACGGCTCAACAAAAGAGTGGTATTGGACGAACAGTTAATTATTGAGTTGTCGAAGCTTTTCGACACACAGCTGCCTGCAATGGCTGAGAGCGACCGTCGAACGATGCCTGAGTCATGGCGCTGGAGTAAGGTAACGCCAGACGAGGTTGATGTTGACAGCAACACTGTTAACTACGCTGACATCAATGAATGGCTGGTGGCATTATTGGTTTTGACGCTTGTATTAGAACGCCTTGTGGCATGGAGGAGAGGCCAATGAAGCAGCCGCAAAACCATCAACTCATAGCGTTACAGCGGAGATTCCTGATGCTCCGGCTGCTAGAAGTACTGTGTCTTTCCGCTGGCGTTGGACTGATTTTGATGGTGGTGGGTAAAGTGGCTGGGCTCAACCCAATTGATGCACTTGTACTTGCCGGAACCGTTGGCTTACTTGTGCTCCTCCAGCGAATCTACAGGCTTGGCTTGCACCAGCTAAGCGCCGCACGACTGGCATCTTTCATTAATCGACAATATCCCGACCTGGACTGGAGTGCTGACCTTTTGGCGACTGATCAGCCTTTGTCAGGTCTACAGCAGCTACAACGAGAGAGGGCTTTGTCAAAAATTATGGAGCTGGGCAAGCTGCGGCTCCCTCACCAGTTATGTTTGGCGGGCTTGGTTTTATTAGCAGGAATTTTACTTCTCATTTTCTTCCCGGGAGTTCCGATTGGTGTTGGTTCTGGTCAAAGTGCTGCGGAAAATTTCCCTTCCGTAGGGTCTGTTGAAAATGCTTCTCAGCCGGTTGTGCTGGAAAGTATTGAGGGCACAATAAACGCTCCAGCTTACACAGGTCTGAGAACCGTTTCATTTAGTGATCCCAACATTAAAGCCGTCGAAGGCAGTGTTGTCAGTTGGGAATTGAGCTTTTCGTCAGCGCCACAGCAAGCACTGATCATCTTCTCAGGTTCCGATACTTTGGCCTTAAAAAAAAGGCAGTCGATGCTCAGTGGTTCGGCCAAAGTCTTTAACACAGGATTTTATCAGGTTGCCTGGCAGCAAGATGGTGAATGGAAGGCCTCTGATTTTTACAAACTTGAAGTGGCAGCAGATTTACCTCCCCAACTGGCGATAAGGGATTTGCCTCAGTTTCAGCAGTTCGAGTGGAATGACGTTCAGAAAATAAATGTAAAAACAGATTTGTCGGACGACTATGGCCTAAAGGACGCCTACCTGATCGCTACAGTCGCCAAAGGAAGCGGGGAGTCGGTCAAGTTTAGGGAAGAGAAGTTGCTTTTTGAAAGGCCACAGACCATCTCAGGCAGAAAGGTGTTGGCAGAACGAGTCATCGACTTGAAGAAAATGGGCCTGGAACCTGGCGATGAGCTCTATTTTTATGTGGAGGCCTGGGATAACAAGGTGCCCAAACAGCAAACGGAAAGAACAGAGACCTACTTTCTACAGCTAAAGGACACGGCCTCTTACATCGTCTCCAACGATGGAGGGCTCGGGGTTGATCTCATGCCTGAGTACTTCCGCAGTCAGCGCCAAATTATCATCGACTCCGAAAAGCTTGTAGCGGAACGGGACAAGATAAAGAAAGAGGTTTTTGATAACACCAGCAACGGTTTGGGGCACGATCAAAAGGCGCTTAGACTCCGGTACGGGCAGTTTCTTGGAGAAGAGTTTGAGTCGGGCATCACCGAAACGGAGGCGCATGAACCGGAAGAAGCGGCTGCCCCGACCAACACGGACGAAGCGATGAAACAGTTCGGGCATGCGCATGACACCGAAAATGAACACAATCTAGTGCCGCAAAAAGATCACGAACATGCAGGAGAAGAAGAGGAGAACCCTTTGGAGGCATTCGCTCATATGCACGACAGCGAGGAGGAAGCTACCTTCTATATCCAGTCGGTTAAAACGAAGCTGAGAGCGGCTTTGTCGATGATGTGGGATGCTGAGCTGCATTTGCGCATGAACAATCCCGAGGAGTCGCTGCCCTATCAATACAAGATTCTAAAGCTGTTAAAGGAAATCAGTAACGATTCCCGCATTTACGTACATCGCACGGGATTCGATCCACCTCCAATAAAAGAAGAAAAGCGGCTGACAGGTGATTTGGCAGAAATCAATCCTGCCCGGAGGAGATATGTGTTAGAGCCCAACAGGTCGTTTCCGAATTCCAGAAAAGCATTGGTTCTGCTGGAGAAGTACCTGCTACAGTCTGCCCTTGCGTTAACTGCTGAAGAAAAGGAAGTCCTGCAACTGGCTGGCAATGAAATGGCGCAGCAGGCGATTGAGTTCCCTGGAAGATACCTGGAAAGTATGAGTCATTTGAAAGCCTTGATTGATGGAGAAGTGGTTCAAAACCCAACAGCGCTGCTGAAGATTAGGAAGGCGTTGTGGGAAATAGTACCTGACCAACCTGCCACGCCTGCTTTACACCCAACTGCTGCCAGCGCCATCGATCAGCAGTTCTTAAAAAGAATGGAGGCGAATGAGTAGCTGGATCCTGTCATTTGAACCTTTGCTGAATATCCATTTGACCTTGTGGGGCCTTATTTTACTCTTTGCAATTATCGCTGTGCTAGAGTGGAGGAGGAGAATGGGCCGGAAGTTACTCCGGCTCTCAGCACTGCTGCTGGCCTTTATTGGCCTGGCTGGCATACTGCTAAGACCTCATTATCAAACCGAGAGTGTTCTGTCGGACATCATGCTGCTTACCCAGGGGTACAATGAGGAAGAGGTCGATAGCCTCCTTCAATCGAACCCGGGGTTGAACATTTATAAGGCACCGGGCGCAGCTGACTTTAAAGCAGCTGCTGAGCTCAAGTCATTTAATGAGCTGGCAGGAATCAAAGAAAGGGTTCACTATGTGCTGGGGGACGGACTCCCGGACTACGTCTTTGACGATATAGCTCCCTTTCGATTTACCTATTTTCCGTCATCGACTCCCGAGGGCATTCAGGCAATCAATGTGCCCGAGAAGGTGAGTACGAACAGGAGAAGTGCTGTCAGCGGAATTGCGAGCCAGGTAGCGCCAGGCAGCATGATCAGGTGGAGTGGCCCCGAGGGAAAGATCGACTCGCTGCTCCTTTCTTCAAGCACGAAGGAATTTTCCTTTGGCTTTACACCCAAACTGGCTGGTAAGTTTATCTACGACCTGGAGTTGTTGGACAGTGCAGGTTCCTCAACAGCCACTTATAAAGTTCCGGTGCAGGTAGCCGAAGAAAGAAAGCTGAAAATGGTTTTCATTAGCCAATTCCCAACTTTTGAATCGAGGTATTTGAAAAACCTGACGGCAAAGCAAGGACATTCCCTGGCGCTGAGGTATCAGCTATCGAAGGACAAGTTTCGCTACGAGTTTGCCAATCAAGCCGAGGTGCCGTTCAGGAGATTAACAACGACTCTTTTAGACGATGCCGATCTGCTATGGATAGACGAAGCTTCGTTGGATGCATTGGGCAGAGAGGAGGCCAATGCCCTGAACGCAGCCGTAGATCAGGGGTTGGGTGTTTTTGTTACAATCAACGAAGTGTCTGCCAGCCGGAAGACCAGTCGGTGGATACCTGTTCAGCTGACACGGTATGATGCGGATACTTTGTCGGTTGCTGTTGACTTGGGCAGACAAGTTAGCTTGAGTGGTGTAGGACTTGCGATTGACAGGTCGCCGGAAGTAATCCCGGTTTGGGAGGATGGAAGTGGTAGTGTGCTCGCCGCTTATGCTTATCAGGGTTTGGGGAAAATAGGGACCGCTCTGTGGCAGGACACTTACAGGTTGGTTTTGAAAGGGCAGGAGCTCACTTATGCTGCTCTGTGGATGGAAGTGATTGAGTCGCTGGCCAGGAGGGCATCTGTGTGCTGCCACATTCAGGTGGAGACCAAAGAACCATATTTTATAGATGAACCCGTTCGATTTACCGTTATAAGTTCCCTTGAAGAGCCGCCGTTGGTGAGGTACAAAGGTGAAACCGTGCCACTGATAGAGAGCTGGCAACTGGACAATGTTTGGAGCGGCACCATTTGGCCGGATGCTACTGGGTGGGATTCACTTTTTGTGGAAGCTGCCGGGCAATCAAAGCATTTTTTCGTACATGAACAGTCAGACTGGCAATCTGTAGCTGTTACTCAGCAAATAGCCAATACTGCGTTGCATGGCGGTACGGAACCCGGAATCTCCAGGGAATATATTCAGGCCATCAAAAAGCCGATCTCTGCAGTTATTTTCTATCTTCTGCTGCTGATCGGGTTTGGGGGATTGTGGTTGGCGCCGAAGGTTTGACCATTACTCAATGATTATCCTCCTGGAAATAACTTCATGCCCGGGAAGCTCCACATGGAAAACAAACGTACCATCTCCAATATGCCGCAAATCGATCACCGATTCGAACGAACGTGCATTCTTCCTGATTGTTCTATCCAAAACCACTTTTCCCGATAGGTCTACCAAACGTATATTGAAATCACCAACAAACCCGTTGTCCATCTTTAGTGTCAACTCATTTTCTGTTGGGATTGGAAAAACTGCCACAGAGCTGGCGAGACTTGAAATGCCGGTTACCTCATTGACGGTTATAGTTAAAATTTTGGGAGTGCTGGCGGCGGTTCCGTCACTCACCGATACAGGAACCGATAGCTCGCCAGTAAAGTTAGTAGTTGGCGTGATGCTGGTTCCATTCACTGAATAGTTGTCTCCTTCTGAAACGAGGACAGAATGTTCATCCGGGAAAGTATTGTCGGGGTCGCTAACCAGAAAGCTATTGATGTTAAATTCCAACGAGGTGTTTTCATCCATCTCCAACTCGCCGGAATAACCTTCTATAACCGGGACATCATTAACAGGAGTTACTTCAATGGTCAGGTTAAAGTGTTCACTGTTATTTTCAATCGTGCTAACCCTCACAGGGACGGTCATTGTTCCATTGAAGTCATTGATCGGAATAATTTGAGCCCCTGAAATTGTATAGGTAGTGCTCTCAAAAATCTCAAGTGTAAAATCAGCAGGGAATGAGTTGTCAGGATCGGTAACAGCTAAGCTAGCCATATCAATTGTCAAAGCTGTTTCTTCCGGGGTGGTTGTGGAGCCTGAGTAGCCTGTTATTACAGCATTGTCATTCACTGGATTGATAGTAACAGCAATAACATAGGGAGCACTACTGGCAGCTCCATCGCTCACGGTTGCCAAAACTGAAAGGCTGCCAAAGTAATTGGCGGCAGGGAGAATAGACACCCCATCAACAGTGTAGTTATCCCCAGCTTCCAGCGTGAAGCTGAAATCTGTAGGGAATGTGTTGTCTGGATCACTGACTGAGAAACCACCAAGGCTAAAAGCCAGGGGAGTATCTTCATTACCTGTTAGGATACCTTCATAAGACAATATCACAGGAACATCATTCACCGGTGTTACCTCCACCGATAGCTCAAAAATCGGGCTGTCTGCCTCGCCATCATTTACCTTTAGGGGCACGGTAAGTGTGCCGTTGAAGGCCGTTGCTGGAGTGATGGTTGCGCCAGCTACAGTGTAATTATCCCCACTTTCAATCGACAGGGTGAAATCTTCTGGGAAGGTGTTGTCGGGATCTTGTACCGAAAAATCTGACAGTTCGATAACCAAAACAGTCTCCTCGGGTGTGGAAAGGGTGCCGCCAAAGGCGCTAATTACAGGGGCTTCATTGGTGGAGACTACGGTTATTTCAGCTTCAAAGACGTCGCTACTCAACTCACCATCGTTTACTCTGGCTTTAACGATCAGCTTACCATTGAAATCAGCATTTGGAATTACAGTTAACCCGTCCAAAGTATAGTTAGTCCCTGGTTCCAGCGTAAGTGTGAAGTCATCGGGAAAAGTGTTGTCAGGATCAGTGACTGTGAAATTATCCAATGAAAGACTAAAGGTTTCGCCTTCAGCAACGCCAGGGATATTCACAAAACCTGAAATGACTGGTTTGTCGTTGACAGGGGTGACTTCAATGCTAAGTTCATAAGGCTCGCTTTCGTCTTTACCGTCAGATACTTTTACTATTACCGCAAGGCTGCCGAAGAAATTTGTTGAAGGTGTGATCAGATTACCCGAAACGGTATAATTTTCTCCGTTTTCGATTAGCAGGCTGAAGTCCGCAGGGAAAATGTCATCGGCGTCTACAATATCAAAGTCGGAAAGCTGCACTACCATCGGCATGTCTTCAGGGGTTGAAAAAGAAGAAATGCTAGACAGGATTATCGGAATGTCATTATTGAATTTAAGCCTCGCTCCCCCCAAATAATCTTTCTCATTAATTTTATCAAACTGGCCAAAGACTAATAACGTTTCCTCGTCTTCTTTCATTAAGAAGCTTACGGAACCGTCAACATTAAAATCAAATTGCTGATCTATGAATCCATTCAGTTTCACTCTGTTAAGACCTGATTGGCGATAACCATTTATTTTCTCAAAGTAGCCGCCAATGATTAATTCCCCTTTCCCTACTTCGATTAAACTGCTATATGATGCGAAATCATTCTCATCGGTAGCGTTTATCGATAAATCATCTAAATCGGACCCATCCAGGTTGACAATGTAAAGTGGGATGGCCTGGTTGGCCGACCCACCACCTCGGTAGGTTCCACCGAAAACAAGTTTGCTGTCAGTGATACTAGCATCCTTAATATCAAGGTAGGTGAGGTCTATAAAATCTCCAAACGACCCAGTATAGGAGCCTGTTTCGTCAAAAGTGTAAATGAATCCCACGCTTGGATTGTAGCCTGTGCCGGCGACGATATAGTCTCCTTCACTAGACTTAACAATGGAATTTACCCAAGAATAAAGCGGCACTATGTTATCGCCATTAAAGTTATTGACAACCGCTCCTGCCGCATCAATTTTAGCAAAATGGAGAACTTCGGTTGATCCAACAAATCCAAATGATCCACCAATGACGATATCATCGTTTGGCTCAATAAGAATCTCGGTCACTCCCTGATCTACGAATCTTGGAGAAACTATTGGATCAAAGGTTAAGTCCAAAACACCGTCTTCACCAAGTCGAATAAGGTTACTGCTGTAATTGGCCAAACCAAGCCGAGTAAAATAGCCGCCGACGACGATTTTTCTGTCGCTCTGCAAAGCAACTGACGACACTCTTGCCTTTTGCCGATTCCAAAGTGCCATATCTGGAGTAAAAGTGTTATCGAGCGTCCCATCCGGGTTGAGTCGGGCAATTTGGCTCGCTTCTAGTCCATTAATTTCATAAAAGTCCCCAACTATCAAAATTTTTCCATCGCTCTGGATGGCAGTATTTTTTATAAAAGGGACTCTGCCGATTTTTGGATTGATTGGGAGCCTATTACCACTCACATCGAAAGCCGCGAACCCAGCTAGCGTCTCGGAATCATAATATATAAAGTCACCAGCCACAAAAATCTCATCGTCCGCATTGACGAACATTCTAAGGTCGTCCAAATCGTAATGCCTGATAAGGTTTGGCGGCAATTGACTATCAATAGAGCCGTCAGTGTTTAGTTTAACAATGACATACTTCAGATAATCGGAGTAGTTTAACCCTGCGACTACAATTTTTCCATCAGACAACACGCTGGCGTAATGTGCGCCTCGGTTTATTATATTTCCGAGTGGGCCGAGAATAAATTCGTTGTCCACAGTTCCATCCGAATTGAGTCTGATGATACCGCCAGGAGTATCGATATCGGCATAAGAGGTGAAATTGCCTGTAAGAATTATCTTGTCATCGGGCTGGATAGTTAAATCTCTAATTTGGTAATACTCAGGCGATACATGAGCCGGACTAAAGGTTTCATCTACAGATAAATCTGAATTCAAACGAATCACATTTCCGACTTCCTCGCCATTAAATTGTGTTATTCCTCCAATGATCAAAATATCTCCATCTGACGTAAAATGAAAACGGGCCCAAATATTTGAAACATCCATTTCTACCGGTTCGTAGGTTTCGTCAATGGAACCATCTCGATTGAGTAGGAGCAAAGAATATGAAGCAGGATAGTCACTCATGCGGGCAGTAACTAAATATTTCTCATTGAGAAATGTAGCTCCAAATATGGATGATATTCTTTCATCTTTCTTGAAGTCGGGATCCAGCGTCCCATCTTTCTTTAGTACTAAAAGCCCATCCGTAACTACAACGAATAATATGCTATCATTAGAGACCACAATGTCGCTCACATAAGCGCCGCCTAATTTCGGCCCGTTGTAGTTGAATGTTTCGTCCGGAGTGCCGTCAGCATTCAGCCTGGCAATTGAGCCCATTCGTTGATCACCGACAAGCGAAAAATTACCGGCAACATATACCTTCCCATCTTCCCCTTCTGCCATATTCCTAACTATGGGTAGACCTTTGATCATCGGGCTAAAATCATCCATCAGCCTCTGGGCATGTGCCGAGCTTAAGCTCACAACAAAAGCCAGAGTAAGTACTGATGATTTGAAAGAAAATAGATTGAAAAGGAGAGTCCCTGTTTTGATACTCATATGCTGGTATAAATTTCTACATATACATACCGGCAATATATTTACGATTAAGCTAAATACATTGGAAAGCGGGTATTTTTCCTAATTGAAAAAATTGCTGATTCAGCCAGGGCTCACACCACCACCCTCGGTATATCCTTATCCAACCTCGTCAGAAGCTCGTAGTTTAGCTGCTCACTCAAGTTGCTGAAGTGGGAAACCGATATCGACAGGTCTCCATCATTGCCTATTAGCGTCACTTTGTCGCCAATATTCACTTCGGCATGGGTGATTTCCACTAAAAACATGTTCATGTTCACCACGCCCACCACACTAAGCCGGTGGCCATTGATCAACACCCTTCCATGGTTGCTCAGGCCCCGGCTGAAGCCATAGCTATAGCCGACGGGCACACTTGCCACTCTCATGTCGTATTCAGCAAGGAACGACGTGCCATAGCCAATGAACTCGCCCATCTTCACTGTTTTGATGTCCATCACATGGCTTCTCCACGAAATCACCCTGCTCAAAGGATCCTCGGTAAGTTTGTGCTCCCTCATGTAGCTCACCTGTGTTTCCTGGCTTGGCCAGAGCCCGTATTGTAGTATCCCAATTCTCACCATGTTCAGATTGTTTTCCGGATACATAATGGCCCCGGCACTACACGAAGTGTGGAGGATGGTTGGGTTTATTCCTTTGCCTTTAAAATAAGCCACTCCGTTGCTGAATATCTCCTTTTGGTTGAGGATACGTTTATAGTTAGAAACGCTCTCTGCCCCGGCAAAATGAGTACACATGCCAATCACTTCGATGCAGTCGCTATAATCCTGCAAAAGCGCAGCCATCTCTTTCCACTCACTGGGATTGATACCTGTGCGGTTCATGCCCGTTTCCAGTTCAAGATGAATGCGGGCTTTTTTCTTCATCAGCCGGGCTTGCTTACAGAGGGCATTCAATCTGATTTTATTGAACACAAAGCATTCCACGTCATTTTCAATCATCCACGGCATGTGGTCATCCAGAATGTCACCCATGATTAGAATGGTGGACGACTCCGTGCTAAAACTGGCTACATCCAACGCTTCGAACGAGCCGAACACAGAAAAATGACGAATACCAAGTCTTTCCAACTCAGGCACCATGTGTTTGATGCCATGTCCATAGGCATTTCCTTTCAGCACCGAAGAAATTGTCACATCAGGGCCTACTAATTTTCTAAGAAAATCAATGTTGTTTTCTAATGCCAACCGGCTGAGCTCAATGGAAGAGCTGGAATTTGGGAACATGCTTTTTTTTGATTTGGCCAGCCAAAAACAACCAGCCTTTGAACGAATAAAGAATATCTGCAATATGATATCTGACAGTGCTTAAGACAAGTAAAACCGAGACTAAAGGGGTTTTATATTGAAAGTAAATTCCTGCAATGTCAAATGCAGCTTATGTTTATATTTGCCGCATGACTCGCCAGGAACTATTTACCAATATTAAGAAGAAGCGTTCTTTTTTGTGTGTTGGCCTCGACACAGACATCGCTAAGATTCCCTCACATCTTCACAAAGAGAAGGATCCCATCTTTGAATTCAACAAGCAAATCATTGATGCGACAGCAGATGTAACGGTTGCCTACAAACCTAATATAGCTTTCTATGAAGCCATGGGGCCAAAAGGCTGGGAGTCTCTGCAAAAAACGCTGGACTATATCCCCAACGATATTTTCACAATAGCCGATGCCAAAAGAGGCGACATTGGCAACACATCTGCTTTGTATGCCAGGGCGTTCTTTGAGGCCATGAGCTTTGATAGCATTACAGTGGCTCCGTATATGGGTAGGGACTCGGTGAAGCCCTTTCTACAGTTCGACGGCAAATGGGTGATTCTGCTGGGGCTCACCAGCAACGAAGGCTTTGCCGACTTCCAGAATGAGCCTATGGCGGATGGTCAAAAGCTTTTTGAAAAGGTAATTGCCACCAGCCAGCAGTGGGGGAATGCCGACAACATGATGTATGTGGTGGGCGCTACCAGAGGCGAAATGTTCAAAGAAGTGAGAGCCCTCGCTCCGCAACATTTTCTGCTGGTGCCGGGCATTGGTGCGCAGGGAGGTGACCTGGAAGCCACCTGCAAGTATGGCATGAACAGCCAATGCGGACTGCTGGTTAACTCAGCAAGGGGCATTATTTACGCAGGCAGTGGGCCTGATTTTGCCGAAAAAGCCAAGCTAGCTGCCACGGATCTTCAGCAACAAATGGATGAAATGTTGGAGAAGTATTTATAAATTGGATGACTGTGAAGCTTTAGACAGCCCAATCTATTTACTTTTTCAATGACAAGATGTTTCCTGAAGAGTTCCTCCATTTTATCTGGCAATTTCAATACTTCGATAGCTCAAACCTTCAAACCACCGACGGGCAAACCATCTTGATTAGTAAGCAGGGGTTTCTCAACACCGACGCCGGGCCAGATTTCAAGGAGGCCAGGATGAGAATTGGGGACATGGAGTGGAACGGGCAGGTAGAGATACATCTCAAAAGCAGCGATTGGCACAGCCACAAACACCAGTTTGACAAGGCATATGATAGTGTTATCCTTCACATCGTGTGGGAGGCAGATCGTGAGATTCTGAGAACCGATGGTACCTATATTCCTCAGCTGGAGCTCAAAGACAGGGTGTCGCTTCAATTGCTCACCAGATACCAGGGCCTGATTCAGCAACGAGTTGAGGTGCCCTGCCAAACGCAAATCAAAAACATCGATGCACTAAAAAGGCAGTCGATGATTGATCGGGTGCTCGTGGAGCGCCTGCAGCGAAAGACAAAGGATGTTGAGATACTCTTGAAAAAGTACGGTGGCGATTGGGATGCCACCGCTGTTCATTTCCTCATCCGGTATTTTGGCTTCAAAAAGAACGAGGAGGGTTTTCAGCAATTGAGTAAGCGGGTCTCCTACAAGGTGATGAAGAAGCTGGCTTTCGACAAGAAGGACCTGGAAGCCTACCTGATGGGACTTGCTGGACTGCTTGATGTCGACTCAAGTGACTTTTATTCGAAAGCCCTCAAAGAGCGATTCGATTATATCAACCACAAGTTTCAGCTTATAGCCACATCGTTGCCTCCTATTCCCTGGAAGTTTATGCGCATGCGGCCTGCCAACTTCCCAACGATCAGGCTGGCACAGTTAGCAGCCATCATCCATCAGTCGCCCCGGCTTTTTGCAGTGTTCGTTGAGTCAGATCTCGCCGGGCTCAGAGGCGTTTTTAAATCAAAGGTGTCCGACTATTGGTCAACGCATTTTCAATTTGCTAAGGACGAGCCCGGAGTGGAGAAGGCGAAAACAGGCAGGCCAAGTGCTTTTGTGGGCAGCAAGAGCATAGACATCTTGCTCATCAACTGTGTGGTGCCATTGTTATTCGCCTATGCAAAGGAGCAGGGGAGTACTGAGCTAGAGGAAAAGGCATTGCTGCTGCTGAACCAGCTGCAGTTTGAGGAAAACACCATTACCAGAAAGCTTTCTTTCTTGCCTGTCGAAAAGCCCACTGCCTATGAGTCTCAAGCTTTTCTTGAACTCTACCAGCACTACTGCCAGCCCAGAAGATGCCTTTCATGCCAAATAGGTACTCACCTTATCAGGCAAAACCACTAATATGATCGTCGGCTCTTTTCTCCTTGTGATCATCGGATGGGCCTGTCTGCAATTTGCCAGGCCAGTTTTCGGAACCAGGGCCACTCTGATCCTTATGTCGGTTAAAGTAGCCGCCGGCATGATTGCGATGGTCTACTATTTGCAAATCCGACATGAAGGTGATCTTTTTTATTATGATGAAAAGGCCTCTGAATACCTGACGGATATTCAGTCGGGCTACCCGATTTGGGATTTTCTGGCGCAGGAAGCCGATCCGGCTGCTAAGGCAACTCCCCAAAACCGCACTTTTTTCTTTGTGAAGATCATTGTGGTTTTATACATGGTGCTTGGTAGTAGTACTTGGCTCAGTAGTGTATTTCTTACTTTCATCAGCTTTTTGTCAGTCGTTTACCTGGTCAAAAGAGTATACCTGACAGGTGTTGATATCCGGTATCCGGTAATTCTCATTTTCTTCCTTTGGCCAAGCATAGCTATATGGGGCAGCGGGCTTTCTAAAGAAACACTCATGCTGGCTGGGATCAGCATATTGTTTGGTGCAATTGCGCCTTTTTTTAGTGGAAACCGTTCCAACTGGCTTTTGCATACCGCTTTGCTGGTGTTGGCCATGGTGGTGCTGGCAAAGCTGCGCATTTTCGTTTTGCTCAGCCTGCTTCCATTCTTGTTTGGCACTATGCTTTTCAAGATTCTTCAAAGGTATATGCAAAAGCCTGCATTGCGCTGGGCGCTGGGCATTGCTGGCGTCATCTTAATTGTATCGCTTGTCGTTACTTTTAGCTACTCCGACACAAGTTTCAATCCTGGGTATGTGGTGAAGGCATTCACCGACAACCATGCGACGATTGTGGCTCAGTCGATGCCGGAGCATGTTGTTTTAGGCCTTGGTACGTTGTGGGAGTGGCCACGGATTGTGTTGCAGGCCATGCTTGGTGCTGTCGCAGGGATGTTTGGCCCATTTCTCTGGGAGGTCAATGCTACTTCTGAAATTCTTCTTCTGCTTGAGCCGGTGTTACTGCTTACGCTCTTTTTCACGAATTCAGGGTTTCGCAAAAGACTTCCGGTCTTTATTTGGATGCCGTTATTGGCTTACATCCTCCTCACCTCCAGCATGATCACGCTCTCAACGCCTAACTACGGCTCTCTGTCGAGGTATCGACTGGCTTTTTACCCCATGCTTATTTTTCTTGCTTCTTATCAACACCGTTGGCTGTCAAAAATTAGTAAATTGAAGCTTTTGGAAGGGAACTCAGGTGTTTGATGATAAGGCCAATAGCCCTACCTTTGCACTCTCAAAACTCAAAGCAACTAATAGATAAAAATGATCAACCCGGTAATCATATTCGGAACAGGCCCCATGGGGCACCATGCGATGGAAATTTTCGAAAGCAATGGCGTAACGATATATGGGTTTTTGGAGGAGGATGCTTCCAGGCATGGCACAGAGCTCAATAGTATTTCTATTCTTGGCAGGCCAGATGATGATGGTTTTCTGAAGTTGATTGGAAAAAAATGCGATGCCTTTATTGCCAGCGATGACAACGCCTACAGGAAGTCGATGGTGAAAATGCTCAACGAAAGACGGCACGTGCAGCCAGTGAATGCTGTGCACAAAAGAGCGGTGTTGGGGGTGTCTGTCTCCCTTGGTCATGGCAACATGATCAATTCAGGTGCTATTGTGGAAGGTGGGGCAACCATTGGGCAACACTGTGTGATTCATTCAAACGCTGTGGTTGGGTCGATGGCTAAACTGGGCGACTATGTGCAGATTGGCATTGGCAGCATTATCAATTCCAATGTGGAGATAGCCGATGAGGCGTTTATCGGAAGCGGGGTAACAATAGTAGCTGGAGTGAAGATTGGCAAGAAAGCCAGGATTGGAGCTGGTTCGGTTGTTATCGCCAGTGTGAAAGACGGAGAAACAGTATTTGGGAATCCGGCGCAAGCCGTTAAATAAGTTAAAGTCAACAGCTAAAAGCCAAGAGCCGATAGCAAGAAAGTAACACCTTGTTGAAGCAAGGCAGAGTTATAACAATGAAAAATTACAGCATACTTCTTTATTACTGCTATGCCAGGATCGAGGATCCGGAGGCATTCAGAGAGCAGCACCACCTTTACTGCATCGAAAACAACCTGAAAGGCAGAATCATCATAGCCCACGAAGGGATCAACGGAACCATTAGTGGGGGCAGAGAGGATTGTCAGCGCTACATGGACGATCTGAAAGCCGACCCGAGATTCGCTCACACCGACTTCAAGGTGGATCACAACGATGCCAATGCATTTGCAAAGCTGCATGTGCGTGTGAAGCCGGAGATTGTTCACTCCAGCCTCAGCCACATAGACCCCAACCAGCGCACTGGCACCTATGTGGAGCCTGCTGAGTTCAAGGAAATCTTAAAGAATAAGACAGATGATGTCGTCATTTTGGATGTCAGGTCCAACTATGAGCACTCCCTGGGCAAGTTCAAAGATGCCATCACGCTTGATATCGAAAACTTCCGTGACTTCCCTGAAAAGGTGGAAGAACTGAAGGCTTTGAAAGATAAAAAGATCGTCACCTATTGCACTGGCGGTATTAAGTGTGAAAAGGCCAGCGCCTTTTTGCTGGAGCAAGGTTTTGAGAATGTGTACCAACTCCATGGCGGCATTATCAAGTATGGTATGGAGGAAGCTACGCAGGGCGAGGACTTCGAAGGCAAGTGTTACGTGTTTGATAACAGGGTGGCAGTTGAGGTGAATAAGGTCAATCCGAAGGTAGTGTCAACCTGCTACGTATGCGGCACGCACAGCGACCGCATGGTGAACTGCGCCAATGCAGAATGCAATCGCCATGTGCCAATTTGCGAGAAGTGCGGATGGGAGATGGAGGGGGCTTGTTCCGAAGCATGTAAGTCTCAGCCCGACAAAAGGCCTTACGATGGTACTGGCTACTACCAGAAGGAAATGAATGGTTATAATCCTTACAGAGGGCTGTACAGGAAAAAAGAAGAACCGCAAGGTGCAACCAGTAAGCGCTGATGGCAAGAATCCCCGAATCAGAGCTTATTCTTAATCCCGATGGTAGTGTTTACCATCTCAACCTGAAGCCTGAGCACATTGCTGATACAATCATTGCCGTAGGAGATCCTGGCAGGGTGCATCAGGTGAGCCAATACTTCGACTCCATAGAGTTTGAAATGAACAAGCGGGAGTTCATTACACACACGGGCTATCTCAATAAAAAGAGGGTAACTGTTATCAGCTCAGGCATTGGCACCGATAACGTAGAGATATTGCTAACCGAGCTGGATGCCCTTGTTAATATTGATCTGGCTAAACGGGAGCCAAAGAAGAAACTCAAGAGCCTAAATATCATTCGTATTGGAACGTCCGGCGCTATGCAGGAGGATATCAAACTGGGAAGTTATGTTGTCTCAGAGAACGCCATCGGCTTTGACACACTTGGCTTTTTTTATCCTTACCCTCAGTCGGCCAGGGAAACAATGATAGCCAGCAAGCTGAAAGAGGCCATCTCGTTGGAGTTCATGCCGTACATTATCAGTGGATCCGAAAAATTGATGGAGAAATACGCCTTTGATATGGTCAAGGGAAATACGGTTACTGCGCCCGGGTTTTATGCACCGCAGGGGCGGGCACTTCGTCTGCCCATCAAACACCCTAATCTGGTGGATCAGCTAATGTACTTTCACGAGGATAATTTTTGGATCACCAACTTTGAAATGGAAACTGCCGGCTATTATGGATTGTCTCGGATGATGGGACATAGCATGCTCAGCCTGAATGCCATTGTTGTAAACAGGGCGAAAGGCACCTTCTCAAAGAACCCACTGAAAGTTGTAGATGGTTTGATAAAAAAAGTTCTATCCAGAATATAGCCCCAGGTCGGCTAAAAGCTCACTTTTAAAAATATTTTCGTAATTGGTGAAACATTTAGAAGCTTAATCATGTATATACATGTATGTACATACATTTACAATATCAAATAACTAAAAACTTATGTTAAGCACAATTTTCACATCATTAGTACTTCTTATCAGCAATCCTTCTGCTGATGACACAAAAGCTGTTTATAAAGTAAGTACGTTAGAAAGCAAGGTAATCTGGACAGGTGAGAAGCTGGCTGGAAAGCACACAGGCACGATTAACCTTTCTCAGGGCGACCTTCAGTTCGACGGCGATAAGCTAACAGGTGGCTCATTTACCATCGACATGAATTCAATTGTTGATCTTGACCTTGAAGGTGAGTACAAAAGTAAATTGGAAGGGCACCTTAAGTCTGACGACTTCTTTGGAGTAGCCACTTACCCAACTGCAACTTTTAAGATCACCAGTGTGAAGTCGACCGGAAAGAACAAGTACGACGTGACTGGCGACATCACAATCAAAGGCACCACTGAGAAAATCACTTTTCCGGCCGAACTGGTTGTCAACGGGAGCAAAGTAACAGCTACCTCTAAAATCACGGTTGACAGGTCGAAATTTAATGTGAAGTATGGCTCCAAGAGCTTCTTTGCAGAAATTGGCGACAAAGTGATTTACGATGAATTTGTACTTGACGTAACGCTTGTTGCGGCCAAGTAAGTAAACCCAGTAAACAAGTAGCTAAGCCGATTCGGGAAACTGGATCGGCTTTTTTTGTTTTGGCACGCACTTTGTATTCGGTAGATTACTTTTTAGAAAACGGATTATTTAATCGACAAATAGAATGACCATGAAGAATTTTTTAATCTCGGCCTTCCTCCTGATTTCCGGGGCAGCCAGCGCTCAACAAATTGTAACAGATTTCGAGTCGCAGAAGAAGAGTATCGTGAAAATGGAGTTTTTCTCTCCGTTAACAGGCAACACCACCTTTGGGTATGAAAGGTATATCAAAGACTGGGTGTCGTGGGAAGCCAAAGTGGGTATTATCGGCTTAGGCCTCGATCCCAACGAAATTGATCCAAGTGGCGTGCTTTTCAGGGTGGGCCCAAAGTTTAAGCTCAATCCTGATTTTGTAGCTGACGGCATGAAAGGATCACACTTGCTAAGTGGAAAATACATCAGGCCAGAGATAGCCATGAGCTTTTTTACACAAGACAATATTGTGTATGATGAATTCAGTGGCAACGAGTCCAGAAACAGAGAGGATTACTCTGCTGTGGCCATTTTGCTGAACTATGGCCGCCAATATGTGCTGGCAGACATCATGAGCCTCGACTATCATGTCGGCCTGGGCTATGGGTTCAACAGTGGCGGTGAGGGAAGGTACAGCTACAGCCATGCTGCCGGCGGACGAGACTTTCCGGTGGCAGTCTCTGCCGGATTCACAATTGGAGTCCTTTTGAAGTAAGACATAAGGCCTGGAAATATTGTAGCCGTCTGGTGAGTCACACTTACCGGGCGGCTATTTCTTTTTCTTACCGAGATTCCAGATGGTTTCAGCTTTTTTCCCCAGTAGCCAGAAAGCCACGGCAAGGATCATGAAAAAGACGGCTTTGTGCAGCGTGTCCCAGCCGTACTCTACATAGCGGGAAAGCAGGTTGATGAGTAAAAAAACAATGCCAAAGTCACGGCTAAGAAAGTCGTCATTCTTTAGCCCGTAAATGATGGCACCGACGCTGACAGCCGCCATGAGCACGGCCCACCCCCACAGCTCTACCTGGCTAACCTGGCTCCAGATATTGAAATCAGTATGGTTGCCAAAAATGGATAGAAACCAAAGAGAGGTGAATAGCTGAAACAGGCCAAATCCGTACGTAATGGGTTGAAACAAAGAAATTTTTGTATGGCCAATCAAAAAGGAGCCTCCAACGATAAGGAAGCTGAATACCGTGTACCGTAGTGGGTAATTCATGCCCCAGAACAGACCCTCCCAATTGGTTACATAGCCAGTTTCGGTGCCAAACCAAGCACCAAAGGCTATCAGAAAGAAAAGCCAGATAACCTGAGAACGCAAACTATAAGCTACCACGGCATACACGGCCGTGAGCAAAAGTATAAGCAGGGAAAAATGCCCGGACCCCGTATCAAACTGCAAGCCGAGGAAGGTGGCGGAGACAGCGGTGCTGATAATCCCCAGGATAAAAAGCGCTTCGTTGCTGTAAATCTGATCTGGTTTCTGTGTTTTGCGTCGATAGCCAAAGGCATACAATGCAAAAGCAAGAACAGCAAAAAGGAGACTTTTCACCCAGTGAGGGGCATCAATTAAATCCTCTATGAATTTGAGAATCCATTCGTCGGCAAGCAAAAGAAAAACACTGACAATGATGGAGCCAATAGCAAACAGGAAGGCGTAGAAGGCTAGTTTTTGCCAGTCGAAACCAACGGGCTGCACATCGTTAGCGAGCTTGTCAGAAGTTTTTTCATCGATAAGGCCGGAATCCTTCCAATGAGCAATAGCTTTTTTGATTATTTCAGCCTCTTTCTTGCCAGTTTGCAGCATACTTTATGCATTTAGCTCAGAGAGCTCAAGCCACCGGAGCTCTTTTTCTTCCAGCAAGGTATCAATTTCTTCTATTTTTGACGCCCATTTGGTAAGCTCCTCGTGTGACCCATTTCCGCTGTTTAGTTGAAGGATGAACCCTTTCTTCTTTTCTTCTAACTCCTTCAACTCGGCTTCAATGCCTTCCAGTTCTCTTTTCTCTTTATATGAAAGCGCTTTTTTTTCGGTTGGCTTGGCTACCTCTTTCGGTTTTTCTTTAGGAGCAGGTTTCTCCAGCTTGGCCGCTTTCTCTGCCTGCTGCTCACGGAAGTCGGTGTAGTTGCCAGGGAAGTCATGTATCAGCCCGCCTCCTTCAAATACAAACAGGTGGTCGGTGGTGCGATCGAGGAAGTAACGGTCGTGAGACACCACCATGAGGCAGCCTGGAAAGCCTTCGAGAAAGTCTTCCAACACATTCAGCGTTGTGATGTCCAGGTCATTCGTAGGTTCATCGAGGATTAAGAAGTTCGGATTTTTGGCAAGGATGAGCAGGAGCTGCAATCTTCGCTTTTCACCACCACTTAGTTTTCCAATGATTTGATATTGCTTTTCAGGTGGGAAAAGGAACCTTGTAAGCAATTGCGAGGCAGTAATAATGGTGCCGTCCGGCCCTGGGTGCACTTCAGCAACTTCCTTAACGGCCTCAATTACTTTCTGGCTGTCGTTGAAGGTGAAATCTTCCTGGGTGTAGTACCCAAACATGGTATTGGCACCCTTGTCGGTTGTGCCTGCGTCAGGCTTTTGCTTGCCTGTGAGGATGTTTAGAAAAGTTGTTTTACCAGCACCGTTTTTACCGACAATGCCAATCCTGTCGTTTTTCTTGAAGGTGTAGTTGAACTTATTGAGGATGGTGAGATCGTCATAGGCATGCGACACATCCTTTAGCTCCATAATTTTCCCACCAAGGCGGCGGCCTTCTGCGTGAAGCTCTACCTTTTCCTGACCAAGTTTTTTGGAAGCTGTTTCTTTGATCCCTTCGAAGGCTTCCACTCTGTACTTGGCTTTGGTGCCCCTGGCTCTTGGCTGTTTTCTGATCCAGTCCAGCTCCTTTTTCATGAGGTTGCGTGCCTTGTCGACCACGGTCGATTCCAGTGCCTGGCGTTCTGATTTCTTTTCCAGAAAGTAGGCATAGTTGCCCTGGTAGCGGTTCATCTGTCCGCCGTCCAGTTCGAATATCAGATTGCAGACATTATCGAGGAAGTAACGGTCGTGAGTGATGAGCAGGAGGGTAGTGTTTTGTGTGGCAAGGTGCTTTTCGAGCCATTCCACCGTGGCTAAATCCAGGTGGTTGGTAGGTTCGTCGAGCAGCAGTACATCAGGCTGTTCGATCAGTATTTTAGCCAGTGCCACTCGCTTTTTTTGGCCGCCCGAGAGAGTACCCATCAGTATGTCTACATCGAGGAGACCCATTTGGCCTATTACCTGGCGAACAAAGGCCTCAAAATCCCAGGCCTGCAATTCATCCATTTTCTCAAGCACGCCTTCGGGAAAATCTTTGCCGTGGTGCTCCGCCTGGTACATGGCCTCTTCGTAATCACGAATGGCTCGAATCATGGGGGAATTGGCTTCGAAGAGAGTGTCCAAAATGGAGGTTTGTGGATCAAACTCGGGCTGCTGTGGGAGGTAGGATACCTTGAAATCTTTGCGGGTAGATACTTTGCCACCGTCTGGCGCTTCCCATCCGGCTATGGTCTTGAGAAGCGTAGACTTACCGCAGCCATTTACTCCAATGATGGCAGCTTTTTCTCCCTGGCTGAGGCCAAAGGTGAGGTTGGTAAATAGAGGCTTGTCGGTGAATGACTTAGCTAAATTTTCAACGGAGATAATATTCATTGACCCTGCAGCAGTTAATTGAAATTTGATTCAGGGTGCAAAAGTACCAGTTGCAAACCACGATTAACTAATAACAGTCAACAAATAACTTTTGTGCTAGCCCTTCATTTTCTTGAAAGCAGCTTCGGCAGCGGCTCGTAGTTCGCCAATGGCTTTTTCAAGATGCTCCCTTACTTCGATCCATTTGGGCTCATTCTTAGCTTTGAACGACTCAAACTCTTCCTCCAGCTTCTCTTTCTGGCCTTTGAGCTCTGCTATTTTCTCTTCTATTTCGTCAGTTAAACCATCCTTTTTCTTTTTGCCCTCAACGATCAACTGGTCAATTTTCTTACCGAGTTCGGAAAGCAGGGACTCCACTTTGCCTTGTTCTTCTTGCGACATATCGAAAGGATTTAGATTTATAATGGAAGGTAGAAGGATCGGATGATTTATGCAATGACTTTTACCCCTTTGCGCACGACTTTCAGTTTAACCTTGTTCACTTTGGCTCTTGCTTCGCCGTCGATGTGGAGGTAGATGCCTTTTTTTGACTCAATAGTCGCCTTCTTCACTGCATACTCTTTTTGAAGTCTCGATTGATGGATCGACTTACTGAAAAGCTGCCAAACCAGAAACGGCACGTCCAGCCATTGAAATTTCTTTAACACGACTATGTTGACTTTGCCATCGTCGAGTTCTGCTTTGGGGGCAATGAATGCGTTGTTGCCAAATTGTGTGCTGTTGGCAAAGCTCACCATCATGGCCTTCTCTTTGATGGTTTTGCCCTTGAAGGAGATTTTGATCGGACGATCTTTTGACTTACCGAACTCTTGTAGCGTGACTTTTGCGTATGATTTTAGCCCTCTGACCTTCAGGTTTTTGAACTTGTGCGCCACTTTGGCATCGAAGCCTATACCCGCCACGTTGACGAAGCTGTCATCGTTGATTTTTACGTAATCAATGGCTTTTACCTTTCCCTTGTTGAGTGCTTGGAAAGCTCCTTCGATGTTCATGGGGATGTTGAGGGTTCTTGCGAGCCCATTGCCAGAGCCAGAAGGAATCACGCCAAACCACTTTTTGCTGTCGAGCACGCCTTTGAAAACCTCGTTGACAGTACCATCGCCACCTACGGCAATGAAGCCGTCAAATTCTTCCAGCCGTTTCCGGATCGTTTCAGTGCCGTCCCCGGCATGCCGAGTCACATGCATTTCATAACTGAAGCGATTATGGTCGAGCCACTTCTTAATCAGCGTTTCTTCAAACTTGTGGGTGCGGGTGCCGGCGGTGGGATTGACGATGAAGAGGATTTTCTTTCTCTTGGGCATTTTACTCTTTGAAAAGTGGCACAAAGGTAAACCTTTCGCCATCAAAAAGTCCCTGGTCGCTCAACTTTAACATAGGGATAACAAGCAGTGCCATAAAGGATAGGGTCATAAATGGTGCTGAAAGTTTTGATCCCAGCTCTTTGGCCATCAGGTCAATCTCCTGGTACTTTTTACCCACGGTATAGCCCTCTTCGACCGCCATCAATCCGGCAACCGGTAATGGAAGCACCTTTTGCTTTCCCTTTCCAATGGCAGCTACTCCGCCTTTGTTGTCGATCAGCAGGTTGACTGCTTCGCAGATGGCTTCGTTAGAAACACCGATGGCCAGTATGTTGTGCGAATCGTGCCCGACAGTGGAGGCAATGGCGCCTTCTTTCAGCCCAAAGTTGCGGATGTAGGCAATAGCAGGTGGCTGGTCGCTATAACGATTAATGACCGCAAATTTCAACACATCATGTTCAATGGAAGTTTGTGTGTCCGTGCCGAGCAGGTTTGAATCAAACCAGCTTTCCTTAGTGATCAGTTGTCCGTCGAGAGCATCGATAACTCTTACTTGCGAACCATCCATTTTGAGGTGGAAATCAGCCGGCCGCTTTGGCAGGCAATTGAACTGGTTGATGGGTGTGCAAGGCTTGGTGCCGAAAAGGGCTTTCCCATGTTCGGCTACTTTTTGCCCGCCTATCCAGGTCTCCATGACGCCAAAGTTTTCGGTGCTGTCTACCACAATAAAATCGGCAGGGTCGCCTTCTTTCAGTAAACCTACATTTAGCCCGTAGTGTTTAACAGGGTTGATGCATGCTGCCTGCAGCACATCGAAAAGGTCATGCCCTTTTTTCAAGGCCCGCACTACTAGTTGATTGATATGGCCTTCAATCAGGTTGTCTGGATGTTTATCGTCGGAGCAAAACATCAGCTGGCTGGCATGGTCTTTCATTAAGGGAATAAGCGCCTCAAAGTTTTTGGCTGCGCTGCCTTCCCTGATAAGGATTTTCATGCTGTGCTTCAACTTGTCCAGGGCTTCTTCGATAGTGTAGCATTCGTGGTCGGTGCTAATCCCGCCAGCGACGTAGTTGGCAGCTTGCTCTCCTTTGAGTCCGGGCGCATGCCCATCCACAGGCTTGCCATGCTTCTGTGCTACTTTGATCTTGTCCATCACCAGCGCATCCCTGTGCAGCACCCCCGGCCAGTTCATCATCTCAGCGAGATACTTGATCTCAGGCTTAGAAAGGAGATAATCAATATCCTCAGCGGTGATAATGGCTCCTGCTGTTTCGAACGGAGTGGCTGGTACGCAAGAGGGAGCTCCGAAGTTGAACTTCAGGGGAACGGTTTTAGCGTTTTCGATCATGAACTCAACGCCTGCCACGCCCAGCACATTGCCAATCTCGTGGGGATCCGATACCGTCGCTACCGTGCCATGGGTAACCGCCAGCTTCGCAAATTCGGAAGGTACCAGCATTGAGCTTTCAATGTGCACATGCGCATCTACAAAGCCGGGAAGAATGAACCTTGGCGGAGCGTCTTTTAACTCGTCAACGCTTTTTATGACGCCTGCTTCTATGGTGAGTCTGCCGGGAAAGATTCTTTTGTTCTCAATGTCGATTATTTGTCCTTCTACCTTTTGCATCGCATTAGTTTAGTATTTCAGTACGATTGACGGATCCACTGGCCACCTTCCAAAGGACTTGCCATAAACAGCCACACCACCTTCCCCTTCTGTTCTTATTTCAACTGTTAGTTTTCCGGTAGTGGCAGCATCTTTTAGCATTCTCTTCGAAACAGGCACTTTAGTGAGGTAGCCATAGGAGCCAGCCTCTCTCAGCTTTTTGTCTTGCAGCTGGTGGTGCCAGCTCAAGATGCCTTTGTGGTCGGCTGGATCATCGGTGAGGGTCGTCGTTTGTACTTTGGTACCATTTATCCAAATGGAGACAATGGATGGAAACATCGTTTCGTCAGTCATTGGGTAAGAGTTGGGGTTGCTGCTTGGTTCGGCTCTTGCTCCCAGCATGTAGTCCTTATTAGTGTCGAATTGCTCCCGGTCTTTGGCGAACAGCTCCTTGGCAGAAATTTCTACCAGAAAGTAAGCTTCTTTTGCTTTTGACGTTTCAGTGCTGCTTAGGTCAAAAGTGTATTCGAAGCTTCCTTTTCCAGCGCCGTTCACCTTTAGTCCATCAAGCACATTCCACTGTTTTTTACTCCAGTCAGCTTTGGTGAAAGAAGCCGGAGCGACACTGATCACCTCTGTTTTTGCCACGTTGTCGGTTCCGGTTACTTCGAAGGCTGTAAAATTGCGGTGAACCACTTTGCCACTCAGGTCTTCCAGCCTCAGCTTGAGTAAAGACAAGCCAGCTGTTGAAGGCATTGTCACTTCTATTGGGGCAGGTGTCGATTGAATATACGGCTTGTAGTCTACCAAACGGCTGCCTTGTTTGATGGATGACGTTTCGCTGAGGTAGTTGGTGTGGGTCAGCTCGTACACGATTTTTAGCTGGTTCCCCATTTCCTGGGCGCTCATGGACGATAAATAGAGCGGCACGCTGACTGTTTCTCCGCCTTTTAGCGTTTTGCTTATTTCGTTTCCGGTAGAAAGATAAACCAGGGAATGAAAGTCGTTGGTGGTCATTCCTTCAACGATGTCGCCCAGCCCCGTTTTCTTTTCCGTCCTGTCGAAACGCCAATATCCGTTCCATTCGTTAATCACATCATGGTGTTCAGTATACAACCAGCCCGACATGAAGGGGTATTTGCGGAAGGTGTTCATCATTCGGTGGTAGTCCCATGTCCAGTCCACGTCGCCGGTGCTGCCATCGTAGCCCCACACGTTACCACATTCTGAGTTTATATTGGGCTGATTGCCTTGTTTGAAGCCGTCTTCAAAGTCGTAAGTGCTGCCCGGATAGGTGTTTTTCTCCAGGTTGGCCATAAAAGCCTCCCATTCCCAGCCAGGCAAGTAGGCGTGCCAGGAGTTGATGTCGGTTTCTGTGTGACCTGCGCCGCAGCAGATGGAGTTGTCTTCTACCAATCGACTTCCATCCAGCGACTTGGTCAGGTAATACATGGAGGCGACCCAGTTTTGTGTTCTGGGCAAGTATTTGTTTTCCTTTTTGCCATCGACATCTACAGCGGTTCTCAGGCCCCATGTTTCGTTGAAAACTATCCACGAAAAAACCGCTGGGTGGTTGTAGTCTCTTTTGATCATTTCCCGAAGAGTGAATTCTGCCTCAGCTTGCATTTTCTCTTCCGGCTCGCCCCAACTGTTAGGTAAGTCGGCCATTACGAGCAAGCCCAACTTATCTGCCCAATACAGTTTGCGAGGTACTTCGGCTTTGATATGAACACGGATGCCGTTCAGTCCTATCGACTTGCTGCGTTCAATTTCCTCACGCATAAACTGGTCGGAAGGGAATGTGTAAAAACCATCGGGATGATAAGATTGATCCAACGTAAGTTGGACATAGATGGGATTGTTGTTCAGAGCTATGTAAGGATAGTCTGTTCCCGGCAGGTTCACAACGGAGATTTTCCGCATGCCGAAATAGGTGCTGACCTTGTCGTCGCCCAGCGTTGCTTCGGCGGTGTAAAGGAAGGGATCCTCAAGGCTCCAAAGGTGAGCGTTTGGAATATTGATACTGAACCGCACTTTATTCTTTCCTTTTGTGATAGTGGCTTCTTGTGAGATCGGCGTCGGTGCACCTTTAATTACCACGTTTACTTTGATGTCCTCTGCTGCGTCATCTGGTAAGTAGGCCGTAACGTCAACTCTGTTGTTGTCGATATCGGGGGTGAAATGAACGGCTTCCAGGTAGTTGTTTCCTCTGGCCTCCAGATAAACGGTTTGCCATAGACCTCTGGCATTGCCGTAACCTTGCTTGCCATACAAAGTAAAATCTCTGCGAACGTCATCTACCCGAATGACCAATTTTTGAGGTTGGCCATATTTCACAAATGGAGTAAGATCGAATGAAAAAGGAGTGTAGCCGCCTTGATGACTACCCAGCTTTTGCCCATCTAGCCAAACCGTGGTTTCCCAGTCGGAGGCGCCTATGGTCACGAAAGTTTTTTTACCCTTCCAGCTTGGGTCAACGGTGATCTCTCTTTTGTACCAGGCGATGTCAGCCTCATCCTTTACACCAGAAAGGGTGGAACCCCACGGAAACGGTACCAGAATTGTTTTGTCGAAATTGGTATTTCCGGTGTTCCAGTTTGCGCTTAAGCCTTCATCGTCAGCATCAAATCTAAATTCCCAAATACCATTGAGGTTGTTCCAATCGGCTCTTTCGAAATCAGGCCTGGGATGCTCTGGAAGCGGAATCATCTGTGGGAAAGCAGCCAGTGAGATAAAAATGCCGAGGCTGGCAAGAAGTAAGGATTTCATAAACGAGTAGGTAAAAGTGTTGAACCCTAAATCTATGTTTAAAGGGCCCCTTTTACAAGTGAAAATTGAGATCGCAGCGTGGAGAACCCAAAGCAATACAATAAGGGTTTCGTTCAAAATAAAGTTAGTCTTTTGAGCTAGCACAAGAACTCATAACTAAATATAGTTAAGTGTTATTGACTATCTTTTTAATAATCGATGTCATTTGTTACGAATGCACTTATATAGTAAATTGAAAGTTAACTTTGTAACGAACTATAGCAATGGATAGTACAGATTTAAGGATGCTCGATGAGTTGGCGAACAACTCCAGAATTACTGGTGCCGACATAGCCAGAAAGATTCATTTGTCGCTGCCTGCGGTGACTGAGCGGCTACGGAAGCTCGATAAGTCGGGCGTGATTGAGCAGTATACCGTAAGGTTCAACAGAGAGATGTTGGGGCTTAAACTGCTTGCTTTTGTGCAGGTGTGGCTGGAGCATGCTGGTGCCTCGGCGGCAAAAGAATACCTAATAAGCTTACCGCAGGTGTTGGAATGCCACCACATTGCCGGGGACTATGACTTGCTCTTAAAGGTGCTGGTGAAAGATACAAGTGATCTGGAAGAGCTCCTTTCTAATCGAATAAAGGGCAGCCCCGCCGTGACCCGAACCAGTACAACCATTGTAATGAGTACATACAAGGAGGATATTAACATCAGATCAAAATAGCAATGAGTAGCAAAGAGGCTGAACAACTGATAAAAGGGTTTGAGGGCGGCACCTGGCCTTCTGGCAAATGGACGCACTTTGCTCATTTTGTAATGGCGTTGTGGTACACCTATTACTATCCGATAGCGGAAGCAAGAAAGCTGATCAAGCATGGCATCAAAAAATACAACGAAGCTGTTGGTGGCAAAAACACCGAAGGCTCCGGCTATCATGAAACCATCACTGAGCTGTATATTCAAATCGTAATAGGCTACCAGTTGAGCTTTATCGGCGAGTATGACTTCGATGTTTTGTTGTCGAACCTGGAAGCGCAGCCTTTCATTCAAAAGGAATTTCCTTTCACTTTTTACTCTAAAGAATTACTGATGAGCAAAGAGGCTAGGGCAGGATGGGTGGAACCTGATGTAAGACCCATAACCTTATTTGACACTGAAGCCAAAGTATTGAACGCTGCCTCCTAAAGCAAAAGCCCCAGCAGAAGTTAGTTTCTGCAGGGGCCTTTTAGAGTTAAAACTTAGAGAAGGGCTACTTCAAATTCGCCAGAAACTCCACCACATCTCTAATCTCCCGCTTCGTCATGATGCCGCCCATGGGAGGCATGCTTGATGGGGAGTTTTTGCGTTCGCTTATTCTTGCTGTGGGAATGTGAAGTGGTTCAGCTTCTGAAGTTTTGAGTACCAATTCTTTGTCCGTTTCCTCCATCAAAATGCCAGACACTTTTTGACCGTCTTTCAACGTTAGAGAAACAGAGCCAAACCCTGGGGCCAGTCTCGCACTGGGCTCGATCAGTGCCTGGAGTAGCTGCTCTCTTGTGAGCTTACTGCCTATTCCGCCAAGTTGAGGGCCAACGGTAGTGCCCTCTCCTCTGATCACGTGGCAGCGGGTACATTGTGCGGCCGGGTGGGTGTAGAATGTTCTACCACCCAGGCGAGCATCGCCACCGTAAAGCGTTTCCTGAAAGGCGGCAACGGTATTCGTATCGTCAGATTTCAGTGGGACAAGCTTGGCGGCGAGCGCTGCTGAACCATTTGCCTCGGATGCCTCTATGAGATCAAGCGTCAGGCTCTTGTCCAGTTTCTTGTTGGCAAGCTGATCGATAAGCCCTGACAAGATAGCCTCACTTTTTTCAGCTGGCATTTTACCAAGCACTGTCAACATTTCTTGTTGTTCTTTTAGAGAACCTTTGGCGAAAATAGGAGTGACAATGCCAGGTAGGTTTTCAGCGGAAATCTCCATTCCACTCAAAAGGCTAAGAGCCGTAGTTCTTACCTCGCCTTCTTTGTCGTTCATGCCTTTCTTCACGAGCCCTTCCATGTCGCTGTAATTAAGCTTGCCCAGGCTGGTGAGCATAGCCGATCTCACTTCGGGAAGCGGGTGGTTTGCCATCATTGTTGCCAGCTGATCGTTGAAGTCAGTTATCTGTAAGTCGGCAAGCATATTGGCAGCGGCCATTACCACGGCACTATTGGAGCTCTGAAGAAACTTAGCAGCATTCGCTTTGGCTTTGGCCTGAGCAAGTGCAGCGTCTCTTTTGATTTCACCACGGTAGCGGCCGTCTACCCTGTCCATCACCGATGGGTTGGCCCAGGTGCCCAGCGTGGCAAGGGCTTCTGCTTTTAGTTCCGGTGCCACCCCATCTCTGAGTGCAAAGGCAATGACCATATCAAGCTCTTTGTCTCCACCCACTCTCAAAGCCGCATTGATGGCCCTTCTAAGCAAAGCCTCTGAGGTGAATCTGGTTTCAGTAAGCACGCTTGCCAAAGCTGGCAAAGCTGGTTCTATCGACCAATCATCGTTGATGGCTCGTGCTGCTTCTGTTACGATATACTCATCCTGATCTTTGAGAAAGGCAGCTACCTTTTCGCTACCAAGTCTTCTCAACACCAATACAGCAGCAATGCGCAAAGACCTGCTTGAGCTGCTTGCCAACGCTACCACTGGCTCTTGTTTGCCAATGCGGCTGAGAGCGAGTACGCCTGCGTGTCTGATGTAAATATCTTCATCGTTGTTAGCCTCTATCATTTTGATAAGGTCGGGAATAGCCTGTTCGTACTTGATTCTGCCCAGCGCCTCAGCGGCATAGAATCTCGCTCTGGGATAGTCATTGCTCAAAAGTCTCACAAGCTGTGGTGCGGCTTCGGCATACTTCACATCTCCCAGCATTTTTGCAGCCTGAGCCACGATTTCAGGGTCGCTATCAGCAAGCAACCCAACAATCGGCGCTGCATGGTCGAGGCGTTGTCGTCCCAGCTGACCAAGACCCCAAATACCATGAACTCTGGCAAGTTGGTTGTCGGTTTGGTCGATGGCCTTTTTAAATATTTGTGCGCCTTTTTTACCACGGTTCACGAGCTCAAACTGTGCCTTTTGGCGAATGCGCATATCAGCATGAGAAAGCAAGCTGTACAACTTGTCCTCACTTTGATTTTCGTAATCCAGCACCATCAGTTCTTTGGTTTCTTTACGGGCGGCTGCCAGGTCATTCTTGTCGCTGGTTACATCTATTTTCCAAACTCTGCCATAGTTCTTTGTGTCCCATCCATTGATCCAGTCGGCGGCATAGAGCGCACCATCAGGGCCAAAGCGGATACCAGTAGGCAGGATGCCCAAAGCCAGTTTCTTCTCCTGCTCCAGCTCGAAAGTTGCTCCTTTAGGTTTCAGGGTAAACGACCAGATAGGGGATCTGCTTGGGTTGCCAACAAACTCCACAAGGAAGAAATGGTTTTTCCAGGCTGAGCCAAGTGCCGTGCCGGGGTTATACACCATTCCAGTTGGTCCATTGTGATAGTTCATGATTGGGGGGATGATATAAGCAGCCTGACCTTCCCAGCGTGGCTGGAAGAGTTTTTCATCCATCCATACATGGTACTTATTGTTGCGGGGGTCAGTGTATTTTCCATACTGCCAGTTGGCTCTCCAGCCAGCGTCGTGTCCCTCTACTATGTGAACAAGCCTTTCGCTTTCACCACGGTGGTCACCGTCGTTGTCAGAGCTGATGATGTTGCCATAGGCATCGAAAACAAATTCATGCGTGTTGCGAAGTCCGGCAGCAAATACCTCAAAGTTACTCCCGTCAGGGTCCGACCTTACAATCACACCCTGGTTAGGATATTTGTAAGTGCTTCCGTCTTTGGCGGTCAAGTTGGCGCCAATGTCACCAATGCCCCAGTAAATACGACCATCGGGCCCTTCAATAGCACCCGACATTCCGTGCCCACCGAAGCCGATATGCACAGCAAAACCTGTCGCAATCGACTCTTTTTTATCCAGCACTTCATCCCCGTTAGTGTCTTGAAGCCTCCACATGTCCGGTCCAACGCCCACAAAAACATCGTTTTTCCTCACCAGTAGTGCTCCGGCTACGTCAGTTATTTCGTCATGAAAATCGCTGAGAATCCGCTTGGATACATCGGCAATGCCGTCACCATTTTCGTCGGTAATTCTCCATACTTCTTCTTCTTCCACAGCAAGGTCTTTCCAGTCATGGACACCGTCATTGTTCAGGTCGGGGAGGTATTCATTTCTGGCACTGTTTTCTGGTGCGAATTCCTTATGTAAAAAGGCCCGGCGTTCCTCTGCGGTTTGCAAGGCGATAGAGCGGGTCATCCAGTCCTGGTGGCCACGAATATCGAACTCAGAGTGCTTCTGACGGTTGGTTCGGGTCAGGTACACATTGCCCTCGTCATCTATCGACATGGCAATGGGGTCAGGTGCCAGGGAGTCGGATGCCCAAAGGCTCATGGTAATGCCATCGTACAGCTCAAGGGAAGTATTCTCACGGACTTCCTTGGCCCGATTATAAGCAGTGGCCTGGTCTTCTTTTATCGTCAGTGGAGTTTCTTTAGGCAGCTCTTCGGTACAGCCGACGAGTAGCAAGGTCAGAAAAAAAGCAGGCCACAACCTGCGGGTGTTCAGTAGGAATGTCATATTAAACTGGAGTATATATTTGAAAGTATAAGTTTATATTATTTTAGACGAGGAAGCCAGTAGTTTGCCTTAAACGGCAGGAAAATTTCCCGGTGAGGTCAGATAACTTCCTTTTCTTGGCTGGGAGTGACCGAATACCGTTCAGCCTGACAATCAGGGGAGATACATAATTTTTGTATTGACTTTTGTGAACCTGTCCTATAAAAAGGAGATATTAAGCTACGCATTTAAATGGAGCGCTTAAACTACCTGATTTGAACATTCAATATTTTACAGAAGATCCTCTGTTTATTTTAGCTATCGGAATCCTTGTTGTTTTCGTCAGCATCATAGGATTCAGGCTCCATGCGTTTCTGGCGCTACTCCTTGGTGCCTTTGTCGTGGCACTCATCACTCCCGAATCGGCAGTTCTTCTTTATCAAATGGGCAAAGGTGCCTCCGAGGCTTCGGCTCAAAGGCTTGCCACCCAAGGTGAAGGGATTCGCATCGCTACCGAATTCGGGAATACCTGCGGTAAAATTGGGATACTGATCGCTATGGCATCCATCATAGGCAAGACCATGCTGGAAAGTGGGGCTGCTGAGAAAATTGTGCGATCCACGCTGAAAATCACGGGCGACAAATATGCGCCCATGACATTTCTGGGTAGCAGTTTTTTCATTGGTATTCCTGTGTTTTTTGATACTGTTTTTTATCTCATGGTGCCGCTGGCCAAAGCCATGGCCATGCGGGTGGGAAAAAATTATGGACTCCTTATCTTGTGCATTGCTGCTGGAGCCGCCATGGCCAACTCATTAGTTCCGCCAACACCAGGTCCACTATTTTTAGTCACCGAAATGAACATACCCATTGGCATGATGATGATGGGAGGCTTCCTTGTTGGGCTGGTGACCATCAGCGCCGGTTACCTTTATGCCGTCTGGGCCAATCGCAAGTGGCCAATTCCGCTCCGTGATGCGGTGGATGCTCCGCTGGATGAGATCAAGGCACTGTCTGAGAAAGACAAGCGGGAGCTTCCTGCTTTGTGGTTTTCCTTGCTGCCGATAGTTATTCCTATTGCATTGATAAGCGTAAATGCCCTGATCGGCTCTTTTGCTGAGGTGAGTGAAACGTCATCGTTCACTGCGGTGCTGGACTTTATCGGAGAAAAAAATGTTGCTTTGTCCCTTGGAGCTCTTTCTTCCATTTGGCTGCTGGCTGTGCAGAAAAAAGGGGACAAAAAAGGACTAACTGCCTCAGTTCAAACCGCCCTGATGAGTGCAGGCGTGATCATCCTTATTACCTCAGCCGGTGGCGCTTTCGGAGGTATGTTGCAACAAACGGGCATTAGTCTGCGACTTGCCGAGCTCACAAAGGACTACCAAATGGCGTTGATACCACTGGCCTTTTTTATAACAGCTATTGTTAGAACGGCCCAGGGGTCGGCGACAGTAGCGATGATCACTGCCTCGGGCATATTGGCAGGAATGGCAAATACAGGCACACTGGAATACCACCAACTCTACCTGGGGCTGGCCATTGCCTGCGGCTCGAAACTTATTCCCTGGATGAATGACAGTGGATTCTGGATTGTGTGTAAAATGAGTAACCTTACCGAGCAGGAGGCGCTCAAAACTTTTTCCCCCTTGCTTACCATCATGGGACTGGTCGGGTTAATCGTCATTCTTATTGCTGCCAGTATTTTTCCCCTTATCTAATTGATATATCAGAAACGTCGAAGAATATGACATCGAATATTAACCGAAGAAAGGCCATTTCTTGCCTTATCAAATCCTCTCTTGGAGCTTCAGCTATGGCTGGATCGTTGGGTTCGGTAATGACCGGATGTGAGCCAGCGGACAGCAGGGCCGAAGCTAATCCGCCGCCGAAAATCAAACCAATGCGCATGCACGTCGGCTGCCAGCACGGAGGCACCGGGAAAGAAAACCTTGAGTACCTGGCCCGGCACGGTGTGTTTCACCTGGACGGAGGCTCTCCGAAATTGATTGAAGGAGTTGGCTGGGATTTGGATGACTCTATGGCTAAAAAGGAAGCCTGCGAAAAATACGGGATCAGCCTCGATGCCTATCACCTGCCGCTATCCTCAGCTGGTATCGACAAGATTTCAACGCCTAACATCATGCTTGGAAAAAGTCCCGAGAGAGACCGTGAGATAGAAATGATCCAGCAAATGATTTCGGTGGCGGGAAAAACGGATGTTCGCACCCTCAACTACAACACAATTATCCTGGAAATACTCAGAACAGGCCGAACAGTTGATCCCACCCGGGGCAATGCCTCTTACAGCACATGGAACTACGAAGAGGCCCTGAAGCAAGACAAACCAAAAACTGTAGCAGGAGATGTTTCCATTGATACCATGTATGAGCGGATTACCTACTTCCTCGACCGGGTGCTGCCAGTAGCCGAGGAATACAATGTGCGCCTGGCCAACCACATCGCCGACCCACCAGCACCCGTGGGGTTCAGAGGGATAACTAGATGGAACAGCCCCGATGTGTTTGAAGGGATCAAGAAATTTGCGCAACTATACGACAGTCCTTCACACGGTTTTAACCTCTGCCTGGGCTCCACTGCTGAGGGCTTAAAAGACCCGAGAAAAGAAATCTTGCCCATCATCAAATGGGTAGGTGAACGGAAACAGATATTCAACATTCACCTGCGAAACATCAAAGGCGGGTGGAATAATTTTCAGGAAGTATACCCCGATAACGGCGACATGAACTTTGCTGAAATCATCCGGGAATTGAGAAATGTGGACTACGACGGGATGGTGATGCCGGATCACATTCCGCACCACGACGACCCCGCCAGCGGCTTGCAAGGGCACGCCTTTGCATTTGGCTACATCAAAGCATTGATAGACGTTATCGGCAGTGAAGTGTAAAATTCAAGTAATTTGTTGTGCCCCAAGGCCAAATAACCAATAACTAGTCACTTAATTCCCCTATGAAAGGCCCCATCATCAAAGACATTATCATCACCCCCATCGCCACAGTCGACCCACCGCTACTTAACGCCGCTGGGCTGCACGCTCCTTATGCGCTCAGAACGATAGTGGAGATTGTTACCGATGATATGATTGTAGGTGTCAGCGAAATTCCCGGTACCACCGACACCAACGAGGCGTTGGAAAAGGCAAGAGAGCTTATTGTTGGAAAAGACGCCTTTCAACTCAACCAGATAAGAGACGCCATAGAAAGCCATTTTGATGAGGAAACCACCTCAGAACGTGGCGACGCTCCGTGGGATCAGCGCAAGATTGTACACGTATTCAGTGCCATTGAGGTGGCCTGCCTTGATATTCAAGGAAAGGTGCTTGGGAGACCAGTTGTTGATCTTTTGGGCGGAAAAAGAAGAGATCGGGTGCCATTTGCAGCCTACCTTTTCTATAAATATGAAGGGGCTGGCGGTGAACTAGCGTTTGGTACTGACCCCAACGCTACAGGCTGGGATGCTGCCCGGCAGGCCGAGGCGGTTACCCCGCAGGGCATCGTTGAGCAGGCTGTTGCCATGGTCAGGGAATTCGGAAATAAGTCAATCAAACTAAAGGGAGGTGCTTTTCCACCTGAGGAAGAAGTGGCGGCTATGTTGGCGCTTTACGATCACTTTGGCCCGGATGTGCCCCTGCGTCTCGACCCTAACGCCATTTGGAAGCTCGAAACGACTATCGAATATGGTAAAAAAATGGAGGGTATTCTGGAGTATTTCGAAGACCCCGTGAGAGGACAGGAAAATATGGCTAAGGCCCGAAAGGCGTTGAAAATGCCACTGGCCACCAACATGTGCACGACTAGCTTTGAGGACATTCCTGGCAGCATTGCTATGGGGTCTGAAGACATCATCCTTAGCGACCATCATTTTTGGGGAGGGCTGCGCAGCTCCATGGAGTTGGCTAAACTTTGCCAGACATTCGGGCGCAAATTGTCCATGCACTCCAATAGCCATCTAGGTATTTCGCTGGCAGCCATGGTGCATCTGGGCGCTGCCCTGCCGGAGGTTCCTTACGCATTGGACACTCACTATCCGTGGCAGTCGGAGGAGGTAATTGCAGGCGGGAGAATGAAATTTGAAGGAGGGGCTGTGCAGGTGCCCACCGGGCCTGGTCTTGGTGTGGAAATTGATCAGGCGGCGCTGAAAAAGCTTCACCAAAACTATTTGAAATGTGGTCTCACCAAACGTGACGACCTGGTGGAGATGAGAAAGGTGATTCCTGACTGGGAATTTAAGAAGGTGAGGTGGTAGACACCATTTATTCCTTCATCACCTCTGCTGAGAAGCTCTCCGCCCAGTTAACGAGCAAGTCCCTTTGTTCTTTGGACAATTGTGCATCGCCATGCATGATCGTGTACGATTCCAGTGGCATTTTTCCTTCACCCACCTCTTCTGTAAGGTCTTTGAGTATTCTCACTTTTTTACTCTTTCTGAGGCTCGCCCATTCCGAAAAATTAACTTCTTCTCTACCATGATTAATATGGTCGAAAACGAACCAGGAAACTGGCGTGATATAAGAATACCACGGGTACCTGGTCTCATTCGAATGACAATCGTAGCAGGCCGCTCTTAACAAACCGCTCACTTCCGACGAAATCTGAGAAGTCGCAATCAGGTCATCCGGATTGTCGGATGCAACCTCCGGCGGTGTACCTCTGAAAAACTGGAGTCCTACAACGAGGACTCCAATGCCTAAGACTATTTTCTTGATCAACGTTTATTCTAATTTAGCGAGCGCAGCTTCGGCCCATTTGTGCAACTTGGCTGACTCTTCCTCTGTCAGTTTCATATTAGGGTACTTCTCCACCATTTTCGCAGGAGGCATTTCTCCTTTGTCGAGCACTTCTAAAATTTCATCGAGCTTTGCCATGGCATCGGCACCACTTAGGGTTTGTAGTTTTTCCCATTGCAGTTTCTCTTTGGCTTTGTCGCTTTTTCCGGATGGAGAATGACATCCCAAACATTTTGCTTCAATCACCGACATGGCTTCAAGAGTGAATGCCACTGTTTTACCAGCGTCGGCTTCGGGCACCAGCAGGATTTTTGTAGGTTCTTTTTCCTGAGCCATTCCTGAAGCTGCGAACAGCAGGAGAGCTCCGGCAAGTAGAGTAAATTTTTTCATAGCATGCAGTTTTTCACTCTAATATATTAAATATCGGTATGTATGGACATCCATACATAAAAAAATTGTAGCAGCTCTTCTTTGTACTTTGATTTGAGGCTCCAGTCTGCTGTTACTACTTCGTTTTAGTAAAGAAAGTAAGACACTTATAGCTGGGATGAGGTTTTCAGCCTGACGGCTACACCTTCCACTTAGCATCGTCCTCTTCACATTCTTTTAGTCTTCGCTTGGTCATCTCGCCGATAAGGGCAAAGGGTAGCTCTTTGTTGTGTGGGAATTGTACCGACCCTTCAGCTGTTTTGTAAGGCTTCAGTTCGTTGGTGAAAGCAGCGACCACAGAGGGCGTGGGGTAGAACCCGATGTGGTTTTTGAAGGCAGCCCAGGTCACCAGAATCCTCCTGGTGGTATATGCCGGCATGCGCCATTTGATGCCTTGCTCGGCCGCAGGAGCTACGGCAACGATGCAATCGTGCAGTTGGAAAAGCCGTTCCCGAAGTGTCTCGGGCGCATTAGAAATGTACTCGTCGATGTTTTGTGCTTTAGGTGGTGCCATAGGCGTCGGTTTTGTCAACCACAAACGAAAGATAATAAATTGGACTTCAATGGTTTTATTTTTGGAAACAGAAAGTAAATCGTTTCAGTTGGGTATTACCGGGAATTTAATATTGATTTCTATTTTTTTATTGAGAGCTTTAGGAGCATTATTTTATTTCTAACCATTTCAATACAGCTAATCTTATGTCAACTATTCATGTTACGTTGGTGGTAGACACTGACGCTCTGCCGTCAGACCCATCTCAATCACCAGCGGCTGCCTGCCTGCTTTACGACTCATGCCTTGATGCCGACACCAGGTCGAGTACCGATTTTACCGTACATGCAAATTCAGGCGACACCGTCATATTTCATATTTCTTCGAAAAACAACACTTCAGCAGTAGCGATCAGTTCATTTGCCTACCTGGGAGGAGCTGCTGCTGTATTCAAGTCGCTTCCGTCAAGCCCAAATTGGGCGGGTATCGTTGGAAATAGTCCGGGAAAATCAGAAAGTTATACCATCGGCTTTAAGGCGAATGGAAATACCTATACCCTGGATCCGGATATTAAGGTGAATACCTGAAAAATGTGGAAACAGTTTGCAATTTGGAGGGCCTGCTTGTGTGCAGCGGGTCTCCACCTCTTTTTTTGTACTAACACTTCTGCCCAGGATCAACACGAAGCCGATAGTCTTATTCAGGTGTTGGAAACCACCACTGTGCCAGACTCGGCCAAATTCGAAATTTTGCGACGCATCGCCTTCCAGTCAACCAGGCCAGGTGAGATGCTTGCATACGCAGAGCAGCTGATTGAGCTTGCCACAAAGCACTCCAGCTACGTTTGGTTGCATAGAGGGCATTTACAAAAGGGTAATGCGCTGAAGTTTCAGGGCGACTTTGATCTGGCTATTGCCGAGTATTTCAAAAGTGTCGAAATGGCCCAGAAGGGCGATTATCAGACTGGAGTAGGTGGGGCTTTTTTGTCGATTGCGGGTGTTTATGGTGATATGGGCGACCATGTAAAAGGGATCAAATACAAAAGGAAAGCTATTGGCATACTTAGAGATTCCGGCGACTCGCTTACCCTGGCAGCTGCCTTGCTCAATACCGGCTATGAATACTACCGGGTAGCCAACTACGACAGTGCGCTGTTCTTCTTCGACGAGTCTGGTCAGATTTATGAACGAAAGAGTTTTCTCGTAGGGAAGGCTTACAATCTGGGAAATTCCGGGCTCGTTTATGCCAGGACAGGTGCTGGTGAAAAGGCTGAGCAGTACCTGGCTGAAGCCATTCAAATACTGATAGGACTGAGCGATTCATATGCCATTACGGAGTTTCAAACGGAAATGGCGGACATTTATTTTCAAAAGAAGGACTTCAAAAGTGCAGAGAAATTGTTGCAAGAAGCCCTGCAGTATGCTGAAGCTGACGGTCTTCAGGAAAGAGTTCGTGATGCCAGCCTCAGGCTCTCTGAGCTCTATCGTGAGATGAGTGACCACGAAAAGGCCTATACTTATTTGCATCAATACATCACCTACCGGGATAGCATAAAAAACGAAGATGTGATTCAGGAAATGGCCGATCTTCGAACCGAGTTCGAGGTAGGGCAGAAACAAATTGAGGTGGATCTATTGCAAGCTCAGGCCCGAAACCAGCGGATCATTCTGATAGCTATTGCCATCGTGCTGGTGCTGGTTGTTATCCTGGTGTACGTACTGTTCAGGTTGTACAAGCTTCGGAACCGGGCCATTAAAATATCAAGGGAAAGAAGGCGAGTTATTGCCTCTCAGCGGGATCGGCTTGAAGAGTTGAATAATACAAAAGACAAATTTTTCTCGATTATTTCGCACGACATCCGAGGCCCCGTTGGTAATTTTCATGGCTTTGTGCGACTCATTGAGCTTAGCCTCGAAAGTGGTGACACCAGCGACCTTGTAGAGATCAGCCAAATGCTTGATAAGTCCGCCATCGAGTTATCTGCGCTGCTCGATAACCTGCTGCACTGGGCCATGAGCCAGCAGGGGAAGTTCCCCAATAAGCCCGAAGAGCTTGATCTTACCCGACTATGTCAGGAGAATTTGAGCATGATCGAAAACATGGCTGTCTCCAAGCAAATCACCCTCACCAGCGACTTACCTGGCACCATCAATGTGTTTGCCGACAAAAACAGCGTGTCCACCATCATCCGAAACCTGCTCAACAATGCATTGAAGTTTACCAAAAAAGGAGGCACGGTGGGACTATCACTGGCCTTAGAAGGGAAGGAGAGCGTTATTGCTGTTTCGGACTCCGGCATTGGTATCCCGGCTGAGAAAATGGAGACGCTTTTTGGCTTTGACGCAGGCCGCAGCCATTGGGGAACTGGCGGTGAAAAAGGAGTGGGCCTTGGCCTCAACCTTGTCAAAGAGTTTGTAGACATGAACAAAGGCCGCATTGAAGTGGAAAGCGAGGAGGGAGTGGGGACTACGTTTAGGGTGTATTTGCCGGTGGCGGGTGGCGCATTGGAAAAGGTCTAAAGCAGGATGGAAAAGGGTGAGATAGTATGTACCTTGGTCTCGGTACCAACTACAGCAATGGTGAACCAATCCAGCACCCTGAGCATATCTGTTGGGCGATACTATTAAGGAAGTTGCGAATACTGTTCTTTTTGCTACTGATTAATATTTTATTTGTCTTTCAAAGAGATAACTGATTGCATATTTGTAACTGAATTTTCTTTTATTGCACTAAAAATATTTCCTTAAATGCGTCGAAATTTTACATATCTACCACTACTTATCTTATTCACATTTTGCGGCTCCTCAGATTCTGATGACGCAATCCCAGAGGAACAAATCTCAACCTGCCTTCCGCAAAGTGCCACATTGGTTCTGTCCGGATTGACGTTCGAATATTCAGACAACAATAGGCTGCAATCTGTTACATATTACCGATCAAATGGAAGCTTAGAGAAGAAGGATAGTTTGGAGTACGACTCTCAAAACAGAGTATCCAAAGTAGAACGGCGTACCAAGGTTGCTGGTGCCCCAAGAACCTATGAATATGTTTATGCTTCAGACGGAAGACTTAAGCAGATTACAGAAACGGGGGAAGCCCTATTGGGTACTGTATTTGAAAAAGAGTTTACTTACGACGTCGAAGGAAGGCTGGAAATGGCCGTTAGAAGGGGCGGGAATATAATTGGCTACCGATATGAATATAATTCTGATAATAATATTGACAGGGTATTCTATATTTCGCCAGATGGGTTTGGTGGATCCAAAGAAGTACTTGCCAGAGAACTCTTTGATTATGACGATACTCCTCAGTTCTATGCAGATTCGCCTGAATTGGTTCAATATTTCACCTTCCTGGTAGATCGGTTCCCAAGCGCTAACAATTACCTGAGACAGTCCAGATCCTATACGGACCCTTTTACATACACAAGCCCTCCAAGTGAACTACAATATGGTGCAGAGTATGATGATAATGGGTATCTCACCAAAATATTTGATAAGGCGTTCACTTCAAGTGTGGAAATAGATAAGGTGATATACGACTGCTTTTAGCCCTTTTCCCTATCTAAGTATATGTTTACGCTTTGTGAATGCTGCGAGCCAAGGGGGGGTATCGACCCCCATCACCCTCGTTTGCAACCATACCCGTCAGGTTAGTCTATTGAGCAAAGAAATTACCTCCCTCATCCCGCAAGCGTCCGCTGGGCGGGCAGGCTTGTGGATTCCCTATTTCGGCGTCTCGCCGCTACAATTAATGGCCAATAGGAACCATCGGATAACTCAAGCGTCTATTTTAACTAAACACATATTTATTATTTTAGCTCACAGCATGAGTCGCAACTATAAAATAGCTGAGAGTGGCTATCCATATTTTGTAACATACACGGTTATTGACTGGATAGACCTATTCGTTAGGAATGTGTACCGAGAGGTATTTCTAGATAGCGTCAGGTACTGCCAAAAGGAGAAAGGCCTGGTAGTTTAAGCATGGGTTATTATGCCAAGTCATATTCACATGATTTTAGGATCGAAGGGTGAAATGCCGCTGGAGGGAATCATTCGGGACAATAAAAGCTTCGTCTCCAGAGAAATCCGGAAGCTGTTGGAAAATCAAGAAGAAACTTTTGAAAGCAGGAAGGTGTGGATGTATCATATAATGCGGTCTGCCGGAATTAGAAATCCGAACAATAATGATTTTCAGCTGTGGCAGCAACACAATCAGCCAATTGAGTTGAATACCAACTATCTAATGGATCAGAAGCTGAGTTATATCCACAACAATCCCGTGAAAGCCGGATTTGTGGGCAATCCCGAAGATTGGCTTTACGGAAGTGCAACAGACTACGCCGGAGGGAAAGGCTTTTTGGATATTGAGTTTCTGGAATGATTGGCGGTAGGAAGCGGGACGCTTCATGTAGGATCGTCCAAGCCTGCGCAGCCCGGCGGACACTTGAACGAGGCTTCTTCAAAATATTCACACTATTTCAAGGGTCTCCCTTGGAATTTCTTCTCATCAGCGTCTCGCTGCTTCACAAATGATTATCGAAGGGTAGCTTCAGCGAACATGCTCTGCGAAAATATCTCAGCAACCCACTCCCTTGCCACCATCCCCACATCATCCTATATTTACCCCAATGACTCCCCAACCCGAATCCCCCAAGTCCTTCATCATCTACCGCTCGTCAGCCGGGTCGGGCAAAACGTATACGCTGGCCAGGGAATATATCCTATTGGCCTTGCAGTTTCCCAGCTACTTCCGCCATATCCTGGCAGTGACCTTCACCAACAAGGCCACGGCCGAAATGAAGGCCCGCATCATTCAAAACCTCGACATGCTGCGCAAAGGGGAGGGCAAAGGGCTGCGGGCAGAGATCAGAGACACGCTTGGCATCACCGATCAGCAGCTAAGCAAAAAGGCCGACGACAGCCTCACCGCCATCCTCCACGACTACAGCCACTTCAATGTCAGCACCATCGATAAGTTCTTCCAGCGGGTGCTGCGGGCCTTTGCCAGGGAGGTGGGTATTCAGGGCGGCGTGACGCTGGAGCTGGACCAGGAAAAGGTGCTCGACGAAATCATCGACCGGATGCTGCTGGAGGTGGGTGACAACCCCCAGCTCACCCGCTGGCTCACGCAGTTTGCGGAAGACAAACTGCAGCAGGGCAAGTCGTGGGACATCCGCAAAGACATCAAAAGTCTGGGCCGGGAGCTGTTCAAAGAGCGGTTTAAAATGGTCGCCCCGATGCTGGCGGAAGTCGCCAAAGACGACAACAGGGTGCAACTGTTCATGAAAGGCATGCAGGAGTTGCAGGCTGTTTTTGAAAACACCGTGCAGGGCTTCATTGCCAAATTTGACAAGATGCTGGAGCAGCACGGGCTTACCGTCGCAGATTTCAGCCGTGGAGGAAGCGGCCCGGCTGGCCTGTTTGCCAAGTTCGCCAAAAACGAATACGAAATTTCCGACACCCGCCGTGGTGCTACCGACAACCTCGATACATGGATCACAAAAGCCAGCAAAATAAGGCCTCAGCTGGAGCAGGCACTGGAAGGCGGCATCCTTGCTGCTTACAATGGCATGATCGACTACCACGACCGCAATATCCTGGCCTACAACAGCGCCACCCAGGTCATGCGCTACCTGTATACGCTGGGCATCATTTCCGACCTCAGCCGCAACCTCGGCGACTATCGGGATGAAGAAGAGGTGATGTTGATTTCAGATGCGCCGGACTTCCTCAACCGCATCATTGGCGACAACGAAACGCCCTATATCTACGAAAAGGCGGGTACCTTTTACCGTCACTACCTCATCGACGAGTTTCAGGACACCTCTGGCTTTCAGTGGCGCAACTTCCGCCCTTTGGTGGAAAACAGCCTGGCGCAGGGCTACAAGAACCTGGTGGTGGGCGATGTGAAGCAGTCCATCTACCGCTGGCGGGGCGGCGACTCCCAGCTCCTGCTCGACCAGGTAGCCAACGACATTGGCGAAGTGTATACCCAAGCCGAGCAGCTCCAAAACAACTGGCGCAGCTATGCCAACATCATCAACTTCAACAATAAACTCTTTGACCTGGCTCCGAACTTCCTGGCCGATCTGCTGTTGGAGAGTGCTTCTTCCATTCCAGAGGCAGCCATGCAGGCAAGGGTAGAGAAGGAACTGGAGCGTTTTCGGCTGTCGTATCACGAGGCGGCGCAGGGGCAGGGCAATGAAAACAAAATAGGTGGACTGATCAAACTTCAGTGGTTTGAAAGTGACAATCCTGATGATAGCGACGAAGTGGACGAGGAAGCCGGGAGCTGGGACGAAAAAGCGATTCAGGAGGCGATAACCACCATTGAAGACCTTCAGCCTAAATATGCACTGCGAGACATCTGCATCCTGGTGAGGCGGGCAGAGGAAGGCCGCAAGATGGCTAAAGCATTGCTCGAGAAAAAAGAAACAGCCACAGGTAAGAAACGCTACGACGTCATTTCACCAGAGTCACTTTACCTGGGTGCGTCGCCAGTCGTGCGGTTACTCTTGTCTGCCTTCAGCCATTTGTACAATCCTAAAAATAATCTCGCCCTGGCGCAGCTGGTGTACGAATACCATCATTTTCTGACCAAAAAGGCGGCGCCGGGATTGTCGGAGCTATTCATTTGGGCAGGCAACAAAGAGAAGCGGGCAGAGTTTGAGCAGTTGCTACCAGCCGACTTTATTAAGGAATTGCCCGCTTTATTAAAGGTGCCGTTGCTCGAACTGACTGAACGCCTGATAGCCTTGTTTGACCTGACGGAGTACCCGAGAGAGTTTCCGTATCTCCAGGGTTTTCAGGATGCGCTACTGGAATACAGTAAAAATAACCGGGGCGACGTAGGCTCATTCCTGCAGTGGTGGACTGATACAGGTGCCCGTCGCAGTGTGCAGGTGCCGGAAGAGCAGGACGCCATCCGCATCATGACCATCCACAAGGCCAAGGGCCTGGAGTTCAAGGCAGTGCTGGTGCCCTTCTGCAGCTGGGATTTTGATCACAAGCTGGAAGAGGTGCTGTGGTGCGAAGCCCCGGCTATTCCACCCTTCGACAGACTGCCGTACTATCCCGTGCGGTACTCCAGTAAACTGACCGCCACTTATTTTGCTGAGGCTTACTATCGGGAGAAAATGCAGATCTACCTCGACAATATTAACCTGCTCTACGTGGCCCTCACCCGGCCGGAGGAAGCACTTTACATTTATGCGCCTTTGCCAAAGTTCAATAAATCGGGAGGTTTCAGTATCAATAAAGTGTCCGACCTGCTCTACAAACTCTTCCTTGATGAGAGCGCCGAGGATTTCAGCATTTCACCTGCACCAGAAATAGATGCTGCCAGCTATTCAGTGCAAATAGGCGGACTACCCTTGTACGACGACGAGCAGATAGGGGACAAGCAGCCTACCGTAGGCCTTAAAAACTACCTTTCCACCAACTGGCGAAACAGGCTCAGCATCCGCTTGCAAGGCGGCACGCTTGACGAAGGTGTCAGGGAGAAAAGCCTCGTTTCCACCCAGCGAGGCACGGTCTATCACCGGCTGCTTTCGCATATCCGCCGTCAGGACGATCTCCAAAAAGTATTGACCGACCTCTTGCCATTGGAGCCAATGGACGAGGAAGAGCAAGCATCCATCCGGGAACAACTTGAAAAGCTGTTCGACCTGCCTGAAATGAAAGGCTGGTATGGCGGAGAATGGGAAGTGCGGACTGAAAGTCCTGTACTGCCTATGAGCGGCGACATCAGGCGCTTCGATAGGGTATTGCTGAAAGCGGACGAGGCGGTTCTGATAGAATTCAAGACCGGCATGCCTTCCAATAACCATGTCCGGCAGGCAACAGAATACGTGAGTTTGCTCTCCGGAATGGGCTATGCTAAGGTGACTGGCTTCCTGGTGTATATCGACGAACTAAAAATCAATCAGGTAGCATGAGCCAGCAGCGAACATTTCTGGAAGAGATTGCCGATGCGCTCATAGTAGAGGGGGGCGAAGACCTGGGCAAGGTAAAGCTGATTTTCCCCAACCGCCGGGCGGGCCTGTTCCTGCGTCGGGCGTTGGCACGAAAGATCAAGAACCCCGTGTGGGCGCCGGAAATATACAGCCTTGAGGACTTCCTGTTTCAATACACCGACCTCCAAATTGCCGATAAGCTTACGCTGTTGTACGAGATGTACAGCGCTTACCGAAAGGTTAACCCTGAGGCGGAATCGCTGGAAAAGTTCTTTTTCTGGGGCGAAGTGCTGGTGGGCGACTTTGAGGATATTGACCAATACCTCGTGGAGCCAGATCACCTCTTTCAAAGCATACAGACTCAGAAGGAACTCGACGACGCTTTTGCTTACCTGGGCGACGAAGAGCGGCTGGTGATTCAGTCGTTCTGGAAAAGTTTCATGCCTCAGGCCAAAGGAGACCAGCTTCATTTTTTGAAAACATGGAGGCTGCTGGTGCCTATCTACCAGGATTACCGCAAGCGACTTACAGACAGGAAGCTTGCCTACAAGGGCATGGTATATCGCAGCATCGCCGAGGCCTGCAATGCCGATACTTTCGATCCTGCTCAAGGCGATTCGCAGTTTTGGTTTGCTGGCTTCAATGCGCTGACTTCTGCCGAGGAGGCTGTGCTGAAGTATTTTGTAAGAGAAACCAATGCCCGCATTTTCTGGGACATGGACGACTACTACGTTCGGTCGGAGCAGCAGGAGTCGGGCCAGTTTTTCAGGCAGTACAAAGAAGATACGTTGCTGGGCAAAACCTTCCCGACAGAAATCCCTGCCAACTTCGAAAAGCCCAAGGACTTCGATGCTGTTGGCGTATCGCTGGAGATTGGTCAAGCCAAATTTGTAGGTGAGCGCCTGGAAGAGCTGGCAAAAGATCCATCCTGGGTACCTGAAGAAACGGTCGTTGTCATGCCTATGGAGCATTTCCTGTTTCCGGTGCTCAATTCCCTGCCTGAGGGAGTAAAGCAGGTGAACATAACTATGGGCTATCCGCTGAAGGATACACCACTTTTTGGGTTGCTGGATGCGGTGCTCGACCTACGCAAGAACACAAGGACAAAGAGAGACGGCGACAAAGCTTTCGAAGCCTATTCCTACAGGGATGTCCTGGCGATTTTGAGACACCCTTATGTTTTCTCCACGGTTACGAAAGAAGCAAGCAGCCTTATTTATACCATCGAAAAAGACAATATCATCTCACTTGATAAAGCTGATTTTGCTGATGCCGGAAGTTTTATCAAGACGTTGTTCTATTCGGAAGCGTCGCCGCTGGACCATTTGCTTGCACTACTGAATCTCTTATACGATTCGCTTCAGGAGAACCGGCCGGAACAGGGTGGTCTCGAACAGACTAATCTGGAACAGACTAATCTGGAACAGACTAATCTGGAACAAGAGTATATCATCAAGTTCCATGAACAGCTAATGCGGTTGAAAACGCTGCTTGTCGGCAACGAGGCTCCTGACGTGACTCTTTTCCAAAAGCTGTTCCGAAAGGTGGCGCAGTCGGTGCGGATTCCTTTCAGCGGCGAACCACTCAAAGGACTGCAGGTGATGGGCGTGCTCGAAACGAGGAACCTCGACTTCAAACAGGTGTTTGTGCTTGGTATGAACGAAGGATACTGGCCGGCGGAGGCTGCTACGCAGTCTTTTGTGCCTTACAACCTCAGGAAAGGCTTTGGGCTGCCCACCTTTGATCAGCAGGATGCCTTCTACAGCTACCTGTTTTATCGCCTGCTGCAAAGGGCCGAAAAGGTTACCTTCCTGCACAATACCAGCAACGAAACCAACCTGAAAGGAGAGCAGAGCCGCCTGCTGTACCAGCTCAGGTATGAGACTGTGCATGGTGCAAGCATTCAATATAAATCGTTAAGCAGCGACGTAGCCATCAGTGTACCTCAACCGATTCTGATACGAAAGACGAATGAGGTACTGGCAAGGCTTGGTGAGTTTTTGGTGACTGACGATGAATCCGCTGCTCACCAAAGATTGTCGCCATCCGCCCTCAATACCTACCTCGACTGTCGTTTGCGCTTTTACTTCCGCCACGTGGCCAGGCTCTATGAACCCGAAGAAGTGCAGGCAGAGATTGATCCGGCCGTTTTCGGCAACATCCTTCACCATGCCCTGGAGTTTCTGTATGCCGATTTCATAGAAAAGAAAGGCTCCAGGCAAATTGATAAAGCCGATTTTGATAGCATAAGAAAAGGTGTTTCCGAGGCATTACAAAAGGCCTTTGAATTGCACTACAGCCTGGGCACTGGCAAACAGTTCAAAGCCGAAGGGCGAAACCTCATTGCACAGTCAATCGCCAAAAAGCTGACAATGGAGATATTGAAGAACGACGAAAGTTATGCGCCGTTTGAAATACTTGGTTTGGAGTTGGATGAGCTTCCACTTGATTTTCAGCTAACGGGTGAGCGAAAAGTAAAACTGAAAGGTATCATCGACAGGGTCGACAGCAAAGAGGGCCTGGTGCGGGTAATGGATTACAAAAGCGGCGCCGACAACAAGGTTTTTTATGGCATCGAGACGCTTTTTGACCGTGAGCACCCCAGGAGAAACAAGGCTGCCATGCAAACGTTCTATTACGGCATGCTTTATCTCGATAAAAGCACAGTTGCTGAAGACACCAAAGTATTGGCTGGCCTGTACAATAGCCGGGAGCTTTTTAACGACAATTTTCAGGTAGAGCTTGAGCTAAAGGCGGAAGGGTCGAGAGGGAAGGGCACCCTGGTGCAGGACATCAGGCCTTTTATGCCCGAATTTGCGGACGGACTGAAAACATTACTTGATGAAATTTTTGACGAGGAAACACCCTTCGACCAGACCGATGATCTGAAGAAGTGCAAAAATTGCCCTTACAATTCCATTTGCCATCGGGACTGAATCAAAAAAAAAGTCCTCCCCAAAGGGGAAGACTTTTTATGACAACTAATACTAATCAACCTAACCTTAACTTTTATACTCCATAGCTGGGACGTTCACCTGAGTGAACAAATGGATTCATATATGCTGTTTAACAGTTAGTCTCTTTTTGATTGCCTACCTATTTCCAATTTCAGTAACAACCTACATGGCTTTAACGGAGTTAATCCATTTATGTTATACGAAAAGTATAAAAAAAAATTAAATTATTCATATTTAAGAATAAATATTTTCTTTTGTCGGACAAGCGGAGGCTTAGCTGTTACAAAAGGGCGAAAAGCTATTTAGAGGTTTATTGGCGGCTGACGCCAAAAGCCGTGATCAGCCAGCCAGCAATAAAGAATAGGCCTCCAAAGGGAGTAATAATGCCCAGATACGCAAGGCTGGGGGCCAGGCACAGCGTATAAAGAGAGCCACTGAAGAGAAGGATGCCAGCCAGAAAACAGGTGGCAGACCAACTGAGGTATTTGTTGTTGAAGCGCAACTGGAGCAAGCCAACCACCAGCAGGGCGAAAGTGTGATAAAAATGATACCGCACGGCAGTTTCAAAGGTGTCGAACCGGCCAATCTCCAACAAATGAGCTTTGAGCGAATGAGCGCCGAAGGCTCCGATGCCCACAGCAAGTGCGCCGAAGACGGAAGCTACGATAAGAGTTCTTTTGGCATCCTTGTTCACTGAATCTGGCATGATTGATCTGCTGCTGGGTGGTGTTGTGACAAACTACGATTTAGGCTGAATAATTCCTTTGACCAAAAATGGCACTCCCAACACGCACCATCGTGCTGCCCTCTTCAATAGCAAGCTGGTAGTCGCCACTCATGCCCATAGATAATTCAGCCATGGTGACTCTGGGGTGGTTGGTTGTAGATTTCAATTCTTCGCAAAGCGCCTTCAAATGACGAAACTCTTTTTTAACCTGCTCCTCGCTTTCCGTGTTGGTAGCCATGCCCATCAGGCCCACAATGCGGATGTTAGGCAGGCCGTCCAATACCTCTGGGCTTACCAGCAGCTTCACTTCTTCATCCGACAGCCCAAACTTAGTTTCTTCCTCCGCAATGTGCACCTGTAGCAAACAGTCGATCACCCGACCGGCTTTTTTTGCTTCCTTGTCAATGGTTCTTAGTAGTTTTTCGCTGTCTACACTATGGATTAGGTGAACAAAAGAGGCTATGTATTTCACCTTATTGGTTTGCAAGTGCCCAATCAAATGCCAGTGTATGTCTTTTGGCATCTCTTCATGCTTTTCCACCATCTCCTGCACCTTATTTTCACCAAATTCCCTTTGGCCTGCTTCGTATGCCTTCATCACCAGGTTTACCGGTTTTGTTTTGCTAACAGCAACGAGCTTTGCTTTACTTTGATCGATGGTGCTTAAAAAAGTTTGAAGATTTCTGCCAATATCAATATCCATTTTCTAGCGATTTTCGTAATCCAAAATTAATCAAGGGAGTTACTGATTCCATGTTTTGTTGTGTAACTTTCTAATTAAATTCAATTGCTGCCGGTTTATGGAGATAATAGGAAAGCTATTAAAGAAGGGAATTAGACTGAGGGAGAGTTTGGAGCAGGACTACTCGTTTCCGGCCGACCTTCAGAAGATGGAGCTCAGGAAATTATTGATACAGGCCCGAGGCACGGAATTTGGCCAGGCCTATCATTTCAATGAGCTTTTGACCAGCTTCAAGCACAAACACAGCAATCACTTTTACGACGAGTTTAAAAGAAACATTCCCGTTCATAATTATAGCAGCATGTATGCCAACTGGTGGCACAAGCTGATACAGGGAAAGCCGGATGTGTGCTGGCCGGGAAAGGTAAAGTACTTTGCACTTAGCTCGGGCACTTCGGAGTCGGCGTCGAAGCACATTCCTGTCACCAAGGACATGATCAAGTCCATCCAGAGAACCAGCATCCGACAAATTCTTACCCTTTCCAAGTACAATGTATCCGACGAAGTGTTTTCTGCCGGCATATTGATGCTGGGCGGCAGTACTCAGCTTCAGCGAAATGGATCTTATTTCGAGGGCGACTTGAGCGGTATCACAGCCGGGCAAATTCCTTTCTGGTTTCAACATTTTTATAAACCAGGGAAGCGAATTGCTAAAACCAGGGATTGGAACGAAAAAATCGAAGAGATTACTTTAAAGGCAAAGGATTGGGACATAGGCATCATTTCAGGGGTGCCGGCGTGGCTTCAAATCCTTATGGAAAGGATTATTGACCATTACAAAGTCAAAACCATCCACGATATATGGCCGAACCTGACCATTTTTGTTCATGGTGGCGTTTCGATGGATCCCTATCGAAAAAGCTTTGAAAAATTGCTGGCCAAGCCCCTCATTTACATGGAAACCTATCTGGCTTCCGAAGGTTTCTTTGGCTTCCAGTACATCCCATTCTCAAAATCGATGCGATTGGTGCTGAACAATGGCATCTTTTATGAATTCATACCTTTCAACGAAACTAACTTCACAGCCGAGGGAGAAATGGTCGATAACCCGCAAACTTATAAAATCGACGAGGTGGAGGAGGGCAAGGAGTATGCACTGCTTATTTCTACCAATTCGGGTTCCTGGCGCTACCTGATTGGCGACACTATCAAGTTTGTGTCAAAAGACGACTGTGAGATCATGATCACTGGCCGAACCAAGCATTTCCTCAGCCTCTGCGGCGAGCATTTGTCGATGGACAATATGAACAAAGCTGTGGAGCTGGTGTCGGATGAGCTGAATATCCGGGTGAAGGAGTTTACAGTCACCGGCGAAAAGTACGGGTCGCTCTTTGCCCATCGGTGGTACATAGGCATTGAAGACGAAACCGACCCAAAGCTGTTCAAAGAAAGGCTGGATGCCAGGCTGAAGGAGATCAACGATGACTACAAAGTGGAGCGCACTGCTGCCCTGAAAGAGATTTTTGTGGAGCTGATTCCATCGCAACTCTTCTACAAATGGATGAAAGCGCAGGGCAAAGAGGGCGGTCAAAACAAATTTCCACGTGTATTGAAAAAGGAAAAGCTGGAAAGCTGGAAGGCCTTTTTGGTGGAGGAGAATGTGGAATTAAAGGGTGGCTGAAAAGGAGCTACGTGATAACCGCATCTTTGGCCAGGGTTTTCTCAGTGCGGCACCTGATTCAGAATAACATTAAAAAGATTGGGCCCGAATTTTACAAAATGTAAACCTCGGGCCCGAAGGAATTGGGATGATTATTCCACTAAGGTAATCATGGGAACTCTCACCTCAGCTTTGCTCTTCAGTATCCTTCCGTTCATCATCCCACCTTGTATCACACCAATTCTTCCAGCGGTTCTTGTACTTTTCTCTCTCTTCTTCCGACATATTTTTCCAGCGGTGTTTCCAGTAGTCGCTCCTGTTATGGCTTTGTTTGTGTCCCTTACCGCCATGAAATCCACCAAAGAGAATTTTTGACAGGATAGTAATGGCTATTGCTTGCCAGAATGTGATGGTGCTAATGCCAAACAGAGCTGGAAGGGTATAGTTCCAAAGCGTCATGACAACAAAGCCAAACACGAACACGAAAAGCGGCACAAGCACGATGATCAGGCCTATCTTCTTCGCCCAGTGTTTACCACGGTTGAACTTATTTTCAGTATACATAACTATGTTATTTTAATTCATTAATTCATTGTAAAGCGGCAGTAGCTTTTTTCTAAGGTGCTGCACTGCGTATCGTTTCCTTGATATCAAAGTTTTGATGTTCTCTCCTGTCAGGTCTGACATTTCCTGGAAAGTCATATCCTCGATTTCGTTCCAGATAAAGACTTGCTGCTGATTGACAGGAAGCTCCTCAAGCGCTGCGAAGAGCTCTTTTCTGAAAATTTCCTTCAGGTTTTCAAGCTCAGGCACATCTTCCTCCGATGGCAAAAGGTCTCTCAGCATATAATCGCCGTCGCCATCATCTTCGAAGGCCTGATCATCCAGAAGATCAACCTTCTTCTTTCGGTAGTTGTCGGTAATCTTGTTTCTGGCTACCCGGAATAGCCAGGCATTTACCTGCTCTATCGACTCCACATCAACCAGGTTACTGAATTGATACCACACCTCCTGCGTGATATCTTCAGCCTCTTCCAGCGTTCGCACCCTCGATCTGATGAAACCAAACAGACGTTTCCCGTATTGCTTTAACGCTTCAGCAATGTTTTGAGATCTTCTTTCGGTCATTGTGAGTGAAACAGGTTCGTTCATCAAATAAGCAGACGAACGCACGTTTGATTTTACTTTAAAGGTTCTAAAAAAACTTGAGAAATCTATCGTACCCATGCAACCTAACCCAACTGGTGTTCATCTACCATTCAATAAAAACTCAAAAAACGGACTATGAAAAAGACTACGATTTCATCACTGGTTGTGCTGGTTCTTTCGGCACAATGCGCCTTTTCTCAGGGCTTTGGCATCCCCTCAAAGAACGGCGGCATCGGATTTGGCAACCTTCCAAGCTTCACGGGTATCCGATTTAATTTTAAGGACAGCAACCTGGAGAAGGTAAACGGGATCAATATTACAGCCTGGGCACCCAAAGACGAAGAACTTCATACTGGTGACGTGAATGGCATCTCTGTTGGCGTCCCTTTGGCATTGGGCTCTGAAAACAGGAGCGGGATAAGCCTGGGGATATTTGGTGTTGGCGCAAGGAGAAACGTGTCAGGAATCAACATTGCAGGCATTGGCGTTGGAGCTGGCAACAAGTTATCGGGAATTAATATCGGCGGTGTAGGCTTAGGTGCCGGTGGCGACGTTACCGGGTTCAACCTTGGCCTTGTCGGTGTCGGCGCCGGCGGCGACATCAAAGGCATTAATATTGGAGGCGTTGGCATGGGAGCTTCTGGCAACGCTGTCGGCTTTAACTTCGGTGGTATCGGCGTAGGCGCTGGCGAAAGCCTGAAGGGAATTAACCTTGCCCTGGTAGGGCTGGGTGCTTCTGAAAATGCCATTGGCCTTAATGTAGCAGGAATTGGTATGGGAGCCGGCCAGAAAATGACAGGAGTCAACTTGGCGCTAGTAGGAATTGGCGCCGGAGAGTCACTTACCGGTATTAACTTTGCTGGTGTAGGCATGGGCTCGAAGAAAATCAGAGGCATCAATGTAGCACTGGCCATCGGCGGTCAGCAGGTGTCAGGCATCACAGTTGCCCCGATTTTCCTGAAGGTTGAAAATGGATCCGACAGCTCATTGAATGGGATTTCCATCAGTGCCGTTAATGCTGTTAAGGGTACTCAAAATGGCTTGAGTATTGGTATAATCAACACCACCCACCGCCTTCGCGGCATGCAAATAGGTCTCATCAATATTGTAAAGGACAATCCGAAAGGGCTACGAGTGTTGCCAATTATAAATGCCCATTTTGGAGGGGGGAAAGGTGATAGAATTGATCAGGACGAATAGCACTCATCCCAAAGCTAAAGGCCTTAGTCCCTCAGTATATTGCTCATAAAGCTGCTTTTGAGCAGCAGCCAAAGCAATAAAAACGCAATGGCCCATTTCAGGTACACCGTGTAAAAATCGGTCGTATCCTTGAATTGGGTCGTTTTTATTTCTGCCTTTTCAAACTCATTAATTTCCTGGAATACTCTTTCCAATGCGTCGTTGTCGATCGCTCTGTAGAACTTACCTTCACCAATTCGGGCAATTTCCCGCAGCGTAGTTTCGTCGAGTGTATTCTCCACAAAGCGGGTTCTTCCAAAGAAGTCGGTACCGAAAGGCACACGGCCTTCCTTTCCAATGGCAATGGTGTAAATCTTAATGTCATAGGCCCTGGCAAGCTCTGCGGCAGTGATGGGGTCAATATTGCCAGCGGTATTATCACCGTCGCTCAACAGGATAAGCACCTTCGATTTGGAATCGGACTCACGCATGCGGTTGGTGCCCACTGCCAAAGCACTGCCAATGGCAGTTCCCCGGCTTTCAATTAAGTCAAACGTTACAGTGTTGATGTTTGCGTTAAGCAGGTCGTAATCGGTGGTGAGTGGCGACATAGAAAATGCATCACCGGAAAATACCACCAAACCGATTCTGTCCTGAAACCGGCCTGTAATGAAATCCCGTGCCACCTGCTTGGCCGCTTCCAGCCTGTTGGGCTCAAAATCCTGAATTTGCATAGACTCAGAAATGTCAATCACCAGCATGATATCGATGCCTTCCGTCCACTGCTCCACTTTTTCGTTCGTCTTCTGCGGCCTGGCCAGGGCGATGATGAGCAGCAAAAACGTAAAAAACAGTACCAAACCGGGCAAGAACCTCAGCACACTAAGCGGATCAGATCTTAGGTCGGTTTTGGTAAGGGCAATGTCCAGCTTCTGTTGCCTTTTGAACGTTAACAGCCATTTCAAAAGGAAAAGTAGGGGCACGGCAGGTAGCAGATAAAGCACAACCGGAAAGGCCCAGTCAAAATTCTCAAATGTTGACGGTGCGAACCATTTCAAAAAGAACCACGGAGTTTCCTCTGCCATTTTTATAGCTGCCTCATCCATGTTTCACCTCCTCTACCTTCTTTTTGTATTTATCCAGACAAATGTCTTCTAATACCTCGAATTGCTTGAACAATTCTTTGTCGTTTATTCGGCCGTAAATGCTTCTGTCGATACTTTTCAATGCTGTCTGAAGCTGTGCATTCTCTTCGCCTTTCAGTATTTCTTTTGTGGTCAGTTTGGTGTAGGGAATCTTTTCAAGCGACTCCAGATACGTCTTCCATAGTATAAGGGTTATTTCGGCATCCCTGATATCGCTTTCGCTGCGAATCGCTCTCAACTGCTCAGTATAGCTATTGGAGAACTTCTCATATTTCTTGCGCATCCGGTACAGGGTGATCTTTTTCCTCACCGTTTTTCCAAAAACAAGGAAAAGAGTGATAGCAATGATGAGAAAGAGAATCCCGCCAATAACGAGGTAGGGATAGTTGAAAGCGAAATCCAGCGGACTGTAGCCCACTGTTTCCTTTAATTTGGCATCCTGTGGAATTTCGTCCAGCAAGCCATCAATAAACAGTGAATCGATGTTAGACATCACCTTGAGGCTGTCTTTTTCTCTTAAGCGAAACACCGGTAGCTGAAGGCTTTGGTAGGGCTCCAGCTCAAAAGTGGAAAGCTCATAAATGACGCTATCCACCACTGAACCATCTCTCAGTTTGGAAGGAAAAAACGTTTGCTTATTGAATTCGAACGGGGTAAAACGATGTGTAGAATCGGGAAATAGCACTTTGATACTGCCAGGATAATCCGCTACAAGCACATAGCTGGCAGGGCTACCCAGCTTCACGCTGTCTTCCAGAAAATATCCCTTAACATTTACCGACTGGCTATGCAATGCGCCCCAACTGAGCAGCCATGCAGCCATGAAACAAACCGTTGTTTTACCCACTTTTCCTGACTTTATTTCTCACTCTAAACAAACGGATCAATTTTGGCACGTATTCTTCTTCGGTACTTATAGAAAGGTAGTTGGCCTGGTTCTTCTTGCACAACTTCTCAAGTTCATACTGATTTCCCTGATAGATGGTTTCCACCTTTTTACGAAAGGCAGGGGCGGAAGTGTTCACCCAAATCGTTTTTTTGCTTTCCTTGTCATACAATGGCACTATACCCAATCTTGGGAAATGTGTTTCTCTCCTGTCGCTCAGGTGGATCACCACAAGGTCGTGTTTTTTTGCTAAAGCCTTAATACCCTGTTGATAGTCATCGTCCACAAAATCGGAGATCATAATGATCACGCTTTTGCGGTGAATCATGTTCATGGCGCTTCTTATGCCCAGGTTTAGATTGGTACCTGTTGATGATGGCTTCAGATTAAACAAGCTATCTATAATTTGATAGGCATGTCTCAGCCCCTTAGCTGGCTTGATGTATTTTTCCTTTTGGTCAGAATAGCACAGCACACCAACCTGACTACCCTCCTTAATGGCAGAAAGCGCCAAAAGCCCGCAGAGCTCTTTCCCAATATCTATCTTCTGCTGCCCGTCAGCGCCAATTTCCTGGGAGGCACTTACGTCAAGAATGAAGAAGACCGTCTGCTCCTTTTCCTCCTTGAATGTTTTCACAAAGGTACCGTGCCCTTTGGCGGTCACATTCCAGTCTATGGTTCTGATATCATCTCCGTACTGGTATTGACGCACGTCGTCAAACTCCAGACCGGAGCCTTTAAAGATCGAATGAAAATCTCCCTGCATTTGTGAGGTGATTGCCTTCCTGATCTCAATCTCATATCTTCGCAGCTTCTTGAGGAAATCCTTCATCACTCTTGGTTTGGGGTTTAAAGTTAGAATTTATTTAGCTAAATTTTGTCGGTGAAAAATGTTTTTTGGAGCCTTGGTGGCCTTTTCTTGATATCTCTCTTTGGATGTAGCAACAAAGAAGAAATTCCTGCTGGTATCGTTGAGCCTCAACGAATGATCAGCATTCTTACCGATATACATCAGCTGGAAACGGAGGTAGCGTCACTAAAACTAACCTACGACTCCTCTACGGCTCTTTACAAGCAGCAGCAGCAACTTTTGTTTGATAAGCACAACGTGTCAGATTCGGTTTACACGCATAGCTTTGAATACTACCTTGAACACGTTGAAATGCTGGATAAAATTTACGCAGCTGTGGTGGATAGTCTTTCGCTAAGGAGAAACATGGGTCCTCGAAAAGAGCCTGAAGAATCAGGAGAGTCGCTATGAGGGTTTTTCCTGATACCTTCGAGGCCAAAACGGGCTTCGACAAAATCCGTGAAATGGTGGCCGCCAAATGCCTTAGCAGCCTCGGCACAAGGCATGTGGAGAAGATGAAGCCTTCAGACGACTTGAAGTACCTGAAAAGGCTTCTGACTCAAACTGAGGAGCTTAGACGGTTATTTGCGGCAGGTAACAGACTGCCCGACGCTAACTACATTGATCCGGCGGAACAGCTGGCCAAAATGAAGGTTAGCGGTACTTACCTGGAGGAAGAAGAAGCCTACGACCTTAAACGGTCGCTCAGCACCATCATGCAACTTCAGTCCGTGTTGTCAAAACATGCCGAAGAGTGCCCGACACTGTATGGGTTATCAGGCATGGTAGATCTTCCCGCCGACATTATCAAATGGTTTGAGGCTATTATTGATGACACAGGAAAGCTTAGAGCCAACGCCTCCAAAGAACTCATGCAAATAAGGGCTTCTATGGTCAGCGAGCATTCATCGCTGAGGCGGGTGATGGATCACATAAGCAAAGACGCACAAAAACAGGGGTGGTCACCCGACGATGGTTCCATTGCTGTAAGGGGCGGACGTTTGGTTATTCCGGTGCTGGCAGAACACAAGCGCAAACTGAAGGGATTTATTCATGATGAGTCGGCAACAGGGCAAACTGTATTTATGGAGCCTGCCGAAGCCCTGGAAATCAACAACCGTATCAGGGAGCTGGAGCTGGAGGAAAGAAGGGAAATCATCCGAATTCTTAGAAATTTCACTGATCAATTAAGGCCTCATATTCCTGCGCTGGAAAAAGCTTACCATTTTCTTGGGGCGATTGACTTCATACGAGCGAAGGCTTTGTTAGCTATCGAAATCAATGGCTTGCTGCCTGTCATAGACGAAAAGCCAGTCATTGTTTGGCACAAGGCGGTGCATCCTCTTCTTTATCTTTTGCACAAAAAGGCCCAAAAGCCAATAGTTCCTCTGGATATTGAGCTTGATGCAGAAAAGCACATTCTCATCATTTCTGGGCCAAATGCGGGCGGTAAGTCGGTGTGCCTGAAAACTGTAGTGTTGCTTCAATACATGCTACAGTGTGGCCTTCTGGTGCCTGTGAGAGACGACTCTGTCATGGGTGTCTTCAACAAGATATTCATCGATATGGGCGATGAACAGTCGCTGGAAAACGACCTAAGTACCTACAGCTCTCACCTTACATCCATGCGATTTTTTCTGGAAAATGCAGGAGGGAAGACTTTGTTTCTTATTGATGAGTTTGGCGCTGGCACCGAGCCGCAGTTTGGTGGAGCTATTGCGGAGGGTGTACTGGAGCAATTGTACAAGAAGCAATCCTTTGGGGTGATTACTACGCATTATGGCAACCTGAAGAGTATGGCTGAAAAAAATGCCGGCATCATCAACGGAGCCATGAGGTACGATGTCAATCAGCTGAAGCCTTTGTATGAGCTGGAAGTAGGGCGACCCGGGAGCTCTTTCGCATTGGAAATGGCTGCAAATATTGGGCTATCAAATACGGTGATTGAAAGGGCAAAAAGTCTTGTTGGGCATTCGCAGGTAAAATTTGAAACACTCATCAACGAGCTGGAAGCCGCCAAGAACGACTTTCAAACCAGGTATGAAAGTGTTAATCGAAAGAACACTGAGCTTGAAAAAATACTCAAGGACTACCAGGACTTGAAAGCCCATTTGGATGGAGAAAAGAGCAAAATCATTAAGGAGGCCAAGCAGGAAGCAAAGCGCATTGTGCTTGACGCCAATAAAGCGGTAGAAAATACTATCAGGGAGATAAAAGAAAACAAGGCCGAAAAGGAAAAGACAAAAGAAGTGCGCCAAAAGCTCACAGATATACAGGTTTCGCTCACTGAGGAAGTGGAGGAGAAAAAGCCTGTATGGACAACTGTGACCGGCGAGATAAAAGTAGGCGACAAGGTCAGGATGGCCGGGCAGGAGTCGGCTGGTGAAGTGGTTTCCATTCGGGGAAAGAAGGCTGAAGTGCTCATGGGAGAACTAAAATCTCACATTGCGCTCAACCGTCTCGAAAAAGTAAAATCATCCCAGGGGAAAAAGAGCTTGAAGCGGGAGAGCGTAGGTGGCGTCTTTAAGGGGATCGATATGAACCAAAGAAGGGCTGACTTTTCTCCCAATCTTGACCTCAGAGGAAAGAGAGCCGACGAAGCCATTCAATTGGTGGATGATTTTATAGATAGCTCAGTGCTTTTCAGCATGCACGAGGTGAGGATCGTGCATGGCAAAGGCGACGGCATTCTCAGAGAGGTGATCAGGCGCTACCTGAGCGGCAATAAGTTCATTCAGCGGATGGCCGACGAACATGTGGAGAGGGGTGGCAGTGGAGTGACAGTTATCTGCTTCAGACAATAAAAAAAGGCCCGTTCAGGGCCTTTGAATAAGTTGTATCTGAGATCGATATTAGTTAGGGAATTCAAACACCCAGGTACCGGCTACACCTTGCATACGGCCTGCACCAGTATCTTCGATAGTGAATGTCAGACTAAGCTTGGTAGATGTTACCGAAGCAGCCATAGTAACACCATCGCTTCTCACGATTTTGCTAATGTCTTTCTCTCCGGCCGTTGTGCCGTCACCAAATGACCAGGTGCCGCTTGCTGGCCAAACTACGTCAACATTGGGTACTTCTGAGGCTGCTGGTCTACCAGTAGCTGTGTAGCTTCCACTACTGCCAGAACCGGTAAATTTCAATCCGAAGTTGTCCCACTCGGTGGCTGCTATACCATCCTGCTTAACCGCTCCGGCCGCTACTGCCCATTCTGTTCCTCCGTTGAGGAGCAATGCGAGACGCTCGGCTACGGGATCCGGCTCTGTTGTTCCCGGGTCGTCCTTGCCTCCGCAACTGATAAAAATAATCAATGCGAAAATTGTTGTTGCTGTGAATAGATTAGATAGTTTGTTCATGTGGATTTAGTTATAACTAAAAATTAACCTTTTTCAAAAATAGCAGAAATTGAAAATTATACCTAATTACGGTTTAAAAAATTAAAATAGGAATAATCCAATGTTTCACTTGAATTCTTCAATTGAAATGGTGTTTCTACACATTTCATATTCATAGGACTGGTTGGAACAAATCACCACCAACCGATCATGTAGCACAGAATTCAAACGTTCCAAATACCAATTTATTCCATTGGTGTCCAAATTACTTGTGGGCTCATCGAGGATAAGAAGCGGTGTAGCGCTCAAAAAGCTGAGAGCAAGCTTGAACCGCTGTTTCATGCCCGACGAAAGATGCTTCACTTGTTTTTGCGCCGAGTCTTCCAGCCATGCGAAGGGTAGGACGTCCTCTTTCGACTTGCCAATTTCCAATCTTTTAAGGCTGAAATGGAAGTTGACCATTTCGGTTAGCGTGAATTCCTCAATGAGCTCCAGATAGGGTGCAGCCAGCGACGTATGCCTGTAAACCAGGTGCTCATCGAGTACTTTACCGTCAATATAGTGTTTTATTGTTCCTTCAGAAGGGATTAACTGTCCGCTCAGAACGGCTGCAAGTGTGGACTTTCCACTTCCATTTCTTCCTGTAATGGCGTAGGAGGAGCCTTTTTTAAAAGCATAGTTCAAATTCTTGAAAATCCACTCACGCAAATAGCGTTTGCCGGCATTTTCGAGCACAATCTCCATGTCAAACGGCAAAACCCTTCATTATCCCTCTTTCTGACGACCTGATAAAATCAACAATCTGATCCCTTTCATTGGAATGAGGAGTTTCGGCAAGAATCAGTTCAATGGCTTTGGAGTGATTGAGACCTCTGAAATAGATATAGCGATAGATGTCCTGTATTTCGTTGATTTTTTCGTTACTGAACCCTCTTCTGCGAAGACCCACAGAGTTAATTCCGCAAAAACTTAAAGGCTCTCTACCAGCAGTGGTAAATGGAGGGATGTCCTTTCTTACAAGTGAACCACCCGAAACCATTACGTGGGAGCCGATTCTGGAAAACTGGTGAACGGCTGTGGTTCCACTAATAATGGCCCAGTCATCAATCACCACATGTCCGGCTATTTGCACTGAGTTGCCAAGAATGCAGTTATTGCCGATAGTGCAATCGTGGGCCACGTGGGCATAGGCCATGATCAGGCAGTCGCTGCCCACCACAGTCTTTAGTCTGTCGCTCGTGCCACGGCTAATGGTGACAAACTCACGTATGGATGTGCCGTCACCGATAAAGGTCTCTGTTGCCTCCCCTTTGAACTTAAGATCCTGAGGGATTGTGGAAATAGAGGCGCCGTTGAATATTTTTACGTTTTTGCCGATGCGGGCACCCTCGTAAATTACCGCATGCGAGCCAATCCAGGTGCCTTCGCCAATCTCCACATTGTGATGGATCACAGCGAAGGGCTCAATGGTTACATTGGGCCCTACCTTGGCTTCAGGATGAACATATGCTAGCGGATGGATCATACGTCTTTTCTAACTATGCTGGCGGTCATTGCACCTTCACAAACCAGGTTGGAGCCAACATAGGCTTCGCCTCTCATTTTGGCAATTCCTCTTTTGATAGGTGCCAAAAGTTCGCAACGAATTACCAGCGTGTCACCGGGGAGCACCATTTTTCTGAACCTGAATCCCTCAATTCCCAGGAAGTAAGTCCAGTAGTTTTCGGGGTCTGGCACGGTGTTCAGTACCAATATACCACCTATTTGTGCCATTGCCTCTACCTGAAGCACCCCGGGCATTACCGGATTGCCAGGAAAATGACCCTGGAAGAAGGGCTCGTTGTAGGTTACATTTTTCACGCCTGCTACCCACTTCTCATCCAAATGAAATATTTTGTCGATCAAAAGGAAGGGATAACGATGCGGAAGTATGTTAGTAATCTTATTGATGTCTAATACAGGAGGTATTTTCGGGTCGTAGTAAGGCACGCCGTCGTTGGTAGAGCTCTGCATCACCTTCTTGAGCTTCTTTGCAAAAGCTACATTGGCTGCGTGACCTGGTCTGGCAGCCAAAATCTGTGCCTTAATGGGACGGCCGACAAGGGCAAGGTCTCCCATTACATCCAGCAGTTTGTGTCTGGCGGGCTCGTTTTTATATCTTAGATCAACGTTGTTGAGGATGCCTTCTTTTTTCACCTGTACCTTGGGCTTGCCAAGAAGCTTTGCAAGGCTATCGAGTTCGTGTTCTTCAACTACCCTGTCTACAACCACAATCGCATTGCTAAGATCGCCACCTTTAATGAGGTTGTTTTTATGCAGCGTTTCAAGTTCATGCAAAAAGCAAAAGGTGCGGCACGATGCAATCTCAGTGGCAAACTCGCCGACATTCGTCAATGTAGCATGCTGGCTTCCCAGCACTGGCGAGTTGTAGTCAACCATCACAGTCACCCTGTAATCGTCGAGCGGGAGAGCAGCAATCTCTATTTCATTGGTTTTGTCTCTGTAGAAGATGCTTTCCGGTACCTCGAAAAAGTTTCGTTGAGCATTTTGTTCTTCAACTCCAACTCTTTGAATCGCTTCTACAAACAGCAACGCACTTCCGTCCATAATCGGCACTTCGGGGCCGTCAAGCTGGATCAACACGTTGTCTATCTCCAGGCCCACCAAAGCAGCTAAAGCATGCTCGGTTGTGCTCACCCTGGCGCCGTTTTGTTCCAGGGTAGTGCCACGGGAAACATCGACAACTAAGTCAGCATCGGCATCGATAGTTGGTTGATCTTCAAGGTCTACCCTTTGAAACTTTATGCCGTGGTTGGGTGGAGCTGGCACGAACGTCATTGTGGTATGGACGCCTGTGTGTAAGCCTACGCCTGAAACGGTTACTTTCTCTTTTACGGTTTGCTGCCTAATGTTCATCGTCTGTCTTTAGCGACGTCAAATTTATAATTTTTTCTTCAAGTTCTCTGATCTTCTGGTTTAGTTCAGGAAGTCTTTTGAAAAGCATAGCGGACTTCATGTACTGCAAATGATCAAATGCCGGGCTCCCAAAAAGGATTTTTCCTTCTTCCTTGATAGACTTGTTGATGCCCGATTGTGCGGCGATTTTAGTCCTGGCCCCAAGTTGAATATGCCCTGCAAGCCCCACCTGCCCGCCAATCATGCTGTATTCGCCAACTTTCGAAGACCCGGAAATGCCTGTTTGAGAAGCAATGACTGTGTGCTTTCCTATTTCCACATTATGCCCGATTTGAACAAGGTTATCGAGCTTCACGCCCTCCCTGATGATTGTTGAATCAAAAGTGGCGCAGTCAATGGTGGTGTTGGCTCCGATGCTTACGTGGTCTTCCAGCACCACATTACCCACTTGCGGAATTGTTTTGTAGCTACCATCGGCTTGAGGAGCAAATCCAAACCCATCGCTACCAATGACAGCGCCGGAATGGATCGTGCAGTAATTCCCAATTTTCGTTCTGGAGTAGATTTTTACGCCTGCGTATATAATGGTGTTGTTGCCAATGGTTACATCGTCGCCTATGTACGTATTTGGATAGACTTTTACATTATCACCAAGCCTGACATTTTTTCCGACATAAGAGAAGGCCCCTCTGTAGGTGTTTTTTCCTTCAGCGGCTGTGTCAGCAAAAAAGCATGGTTGCTCGACCCCCGATTTTTGAAAGCTGACCAATTTATGGTACTCTTCCAGCAGTGCAGTAAAACTTAAGTATGGATCGTCGACAAGGATTAGACCGGCAGAAATTTCGCCTTTTGGTTGAAAGCCTTTGCTCACGATCACAGCCGATGCTGTGGTCTTGTAGATGAAAGGCTCATATTTAGGATTAGACAAAAAGGTAATTGCCCCTTCGCCACCCTCTTCAATTTTGCCTACTCTGTTTACTTTTACTTGACCGTTGCCTTTTAGCTCGCCATCAAGAATGTGAGCGATTTGTGCCAGGGTAAATTCCATGCGAAATGGGCCTCAAATTTCTGTGTTACAAAGATACAATTTTGGGCCAGCATAGATAGTGTTTAGTTACGATTTTGCTCATGGCCTTGATGTTTGGGAGGTCCGACGCAGTGGCAACATCGATAATTTGCCCTGCTTTGGTTAAAATATTGATGGTCTGCCCTTCGGCAATATACGCTTTGTTGCTGATGCTTCCCTTGCCCATAAAGTAGTTGGCTTCGTCCTCGCTTACACCCAGTTGAGATTGAATTTTCGTCTTCAGCCCTTCCGCTACCGACTCCTCAATTTTATCATTCGACATCACAATCTGAAATAGCTTGCGTTGCAGCAGCATAGTGGAAAGCATGCTCAGCACCTTGTCGTCGTAACTGGTCCAGAATTTCACGGAGCCCCAAATGTCGTAGTCGTCGAGCGATGCAAAAACATCAAGTAGCTCGGGGTCATCCTGAAGATCCTTTAGTGAGATGTTTCTTTCAAGAAAAATGCTGAAAGCTGGCGTGGCTTTGATAGATGTGCCGTTTTGCACCAGCCACTTAGCTCGTTTAATGAGCTGAATCATCATTTTCTCCGACGCCACAGAGGTTTTGTGAAGATACACCTGCCAGTACATGAGCCGCCGGGCACTCAGAAAATTCTCGATACTGTAAATGCCTTTTTCTTCCACTACCAACTGACCGTCCCGTATGTCGAGCATCTTGATGATGCGGTCCGCACCAATAGTGCCTTCGGAAACCCCCGTGAAAAAGCTATCTCTTTTCAGGTAGTCGAGCCGATCTATGTCAAGTTGGCTTGAAACCAGTTGGTTGAAAAAGGTACGATGATATTTATTTTTGAAAATATCGAAGGCAAGAGTAAGCTTTCCCTCGAAATACTCGTTAAGCTTACTGATAAGGAGTACAGATATATGCTCGTGACCTATGCCATTCATCAAGCTGAACTCCAGGGTATGTGAAAATGGGCCGTGGCCGATATCATGAAGTAGAATGGCAATGAGTGCCGCTTCGTATTCTTCCGGAGAAATTTCGTGACCTTTGCTCCTCAGGTTGTCGAGGGTAATTGTCATTAAATGCATAGCCCCCAGCGCATGATGAAACCTGGTATGAAGTGCTCCCGGGTAAACAAAGTCGCTCAACCCGAGCTGTTTTATTCTTCTTAACCGCTGAAAGTAAGGGTGTTGGATAATATCAAAAATCAGATCGCTTTGTATGGTGATAAAACCGTATACCGGATCGTTTATTATTTTCTTTTTGTTCAAACTAGTTGTACTGAATTTTGGGTGTAAATTGATCACTCAGCTTCTTAAAGTAAAGCCACTATGCAAAAATATTCCATTCTTTGGGCCGATGATGAAATAGACCTGCTTAAACCTCACATCTTATTTCTTGAAAGCAAGGGATACAAAGTCACACCGGTGATTAGTGGTGCAGATGCGTTGGATCAATGCGATCATAATGATTTCGATATTGTCTTCCTCGATGAAAACATGCCTGGGATGACGGGACTGGAAACGTTGAGTTATATTAAATCGACCCATCCAAGTCTTCCTGTGGTGATGATTACCAAGAGTGAAGAGGAAGAGATCATGGAGGGAGCGATAGGAGCAAAAATCGCCGACTATCTTATCAAACCACTTAACCCGAATCAAATCCTTCTGTCTGTTAAGAAAATCCTCGATAACCGCAGGCTGGTGAGCGAGCATACTAACCAAAGTTATCAGCAGGACTTTCGGAACATAAGTATGGCTTTCAGTGAGCACATGGACTACGAGGAGTGGGTGGAGGTGTACAAGAAGCTGGTGTATTGGGAGCTGGAAATAGAAAATACAGAGGATAAAAGCATGGCTGAGGTGCTCGAAATGCAAAAAGCAGAAGCGAGCAAAAACTTCACTAAGTTCATAGCGGACTATTATAAGGACTGGCTTAACGATCCGGAGTCCAAAAAACCAATGCTTTCACATCAGCTGATGAAGAAAAAGGTATTTCCTCAGCTAAAAGAAAATGACCCGTTGTTTTTTATAGTGATAGACAACCTTAGGTATGACCAATGGGAGATATTAGAGCCTGTCATTTCTCAATACTTTAATATTAAAGAGAAGGAAACTTATTTTTCTATCCTTCCCACAACCACAGCCTATGCCCGCAATGCGATATTTTCTGGTATGCTGCCGAGTGAAATGGAAAAACATCATCCCGATCTTTGGGTGGGAGAGGATACCGACGACGGCAAAAACAACCATGAAGAAGATTTTCTGAAGCGGCAAATTCAGCGCAACAGGTTGAATATCAAGTCATCATATCACAAGATCATCCATGTAAATCAGGGCAAGCATTTGTTGGACAATTTCAACAACCTGATGAATAACGACCTTAATGTGATCGTCTATAATTTTGTGGACATGCTGTCGCATGCCCGCACTGACCTGGAAATGATCCGGGAGCTGGCTCCCGATGAGGCAGCCTACCGTTCTATTACCAAATCGTGGTTCGAACACTCGCCACTTTTGGATGCGCTGAAAAAGATATCTGAAAAGAAGTGCAGGACAATTATTACAACCGACCACGGCACGGTCAGGGTGAAAAGGCCTTTCAAGATTGTCGGTGATAAAAACACCAATACGAACCTGCGCTATAAACAAGGTAAGAATCTTGGGTATGACGGGCAGGATGTGTTTGTCGCCAAAAAGCCTGAAGAGATGTTCCTGCCAAAGGTGAATGTTTCTACCTCCTACGTTTTTGCTGTGGAGGATTATTTCTTCGCTTATCCCAACAACTACAACTATTATGTCAATTTTTATAAGGACACCTTCCAGCATGGCGGTGTTTCCCTCGAAGAGATGATCATTCCTATTATTTACCTGACACCCAAGGGAGGCTGAGTTGACTACAGAATTGTTTTGTGAGGATATTGCCCGGCTTCCGGAAATTGCGAGTCAAATCATTGGACTAGCAGGCGAAAGCAAGGTGTGGATTTTTGAGGGTGAGCTGGGTGCTGGCAAAACCACGCTGATTAAGGAGCTTTGCGAGCAACTGGAAGTGGTTGACAATGTGAGTAGCCCCACGTTTTCGATTGTAAATGAGTACGAAACTACTGAAGGGGAGACTATTTATCATTTTGATTTTTACCGGATCAAGTCTGAGGCGGAGGCGGTTGATATCGGTGTAGATGAGTATTTTTACTCGGGAGATTATTGTTTCATCGAGTGGCCTTCTAAAATTCCCTCGTTGCTGCCCGAAGAATACCTCAAAATTACCCTTATCTTAGTGTCAGGAAACCAACGAAAGATTTTGCTCGAGACATATGGCTGACAAGTACCGAAAGGAAGTGGAGGAACTAGCGAAAGAACAATCCCTGTATCCGCAGGAATCACTTCTGAAGGTAAGAGAGGGTGATAAATCTCTTTTTATTGGCATTCCCCGTGAGCGGTCACTTCAGGAGAACAGGGTAGCGCTGAAGCCCTCTTCAGTAGCTGTTTTAGTGGCAGGAGGTCATGAGGTTTGGGTAGAGACCGGCGCAGGAAAAGCCGCCAAATTCCTTGATAAAGACTATAGCGAGGCTGGAGCAAAGATTGTCTATTCTGCCAAAGAAGTCTATTCTGCCGATATCATGCTCAAAGTGGAGCCACCCATGTCGGAGGAGATTAGCTACATGAAAAGTGGCCAAACACTGTTTTCTGCCATTCAAACGGGGCGTCAATCGGCTCACTTCATCAATGCACTCAACGAAAAGAAAGTAACAGCCCTGGCCTACGAGCTAATTGAAGACAAGGTAGGCGGGCTGCCGTTGGTAAGAGCCATGAGTGAAATTGCAGGCAGCACAGTCATGCTCATAGCAGCGGAGTACCTTAGCAATGTGAACGGGGGGCAGGGTGTAGTTGTAGGAGGTATTACAGGCGTGCCACCTACGCAGGTAGTTATCCTGGGGTCGGGAACAGTAGCAGAGCATGCTGCAAGAGCTGCACTCGGTCTTGGAGCGGATATTCAAATTTTCGACAACCATATTTACAAACTACGCCGTGTAAAGCACGCCCTTGGCCAGCAGGTGTACACGTCCACCCTGGACCATGCCACTTTGTTGACAGCCCTAAAAAATGCCGATGTGGTCATTGGGGCCATGAGAGTAGAGAAGGGGAGAAACAAATGCGTGGTGACAGAGGAAATGGTGATGGAAATGAAACAAGATTCCATCATCATTGATGTCACTATTGATCAGGGTGGCTGCATAGAAACAGCCGAATTAACAACTCACAACGATCCGGTTTTTAGAAAGCATGGCGTTATTCACTACTGTGTACCCAATATCGCTTCCAGGGTGGCCAGAACCGCCTCAACGGCCCTCAGTAACATATTTACTCCGGTGCTGATGCAAATAGCAGAAGTGGGGGGCGTTGGCGATATGATATTTACTCACAAGTGGTTCATGAAAGGCGTATATACTTTCAAAGGAAGCCTTACTAACCCTCATCTTGCCCGCAAGTTCAATCTTAAGTACAAAGATTTGAATTTGTTAATGGCGGCGAGGTTCTGACAGTGTACTGCCTGAACTCACCCTGCCTGCTCGTAGGCTTCTTTCAACCATCCTATAGTTTCAGGGGAGATTTCTCCAGCAGACTCAAGTCTGATTTTATGCGAACACATCGAATTGGCCGCTGTGATTTTTTCCAAGGCACCACTTGATTCGTCTCCTTTTAAGTTGACCCCAATTTCGAAGCGGGTTTTAGTAGCGGGTGTGAGCATAGCAAACTGCTTTTTGCGTCGCAGGCTCACATAGGCCTTTTTCGGCGCTACTTCCACGTCGGTGCCAAATTTCTTTATTTCAGCCAGCAGCTGATCGTAAATGGGCTTTAAAGCCTCTTTGCCTTTATATTGTTCTGTAACCAGGTCGGCAAGGTTGGCTGCTGAACCTGCATCGGATCCTTTCGCCTTGTGAGCCACCAAATTGGCATAGCCGTGTGTGAGGCCGTGCGTTTCCTTCAAGAGCTTGATTATTTCGCCGTGCTTCGAAAGGCTCGTGCTTTTCACAATTGCTATCCATTCATCCAGCGACTTTCCGGAGTTTTTCTCCAGGTTGTCGATCATAGTTTGCGCTGCCTGATCCATTGATCTTTCCGGTTTGATACACTTCGAATATAAGAAGGCTGAATAAAAGATGGTAAACCCGACAACCGAAGCCGCAAAAATGCCGCCTCAAACCTAATATTTGGTAGCTTGACGTTTCTAATGTCATCAACTGCAGGTAACCGTGCTAACCTTAAGCCATACAAGATAGCCGTTTGTCAATCTTTTAGGTGGTTCTTATAATTTTCCGGAGTCGCTCTATTTGTGCTGTATTAAATTAGGTATCTTGGGGCTTGACGAAATATTCTTTGGTATTTACAACAGAATGCCGTTGATCTTCGTTAGAGTATACAATTCGACGATGAAGTTGACAAGGACACTATTTGTTGTTACGCTTTGCTTCTGGGGGCTGTTGTCCATCAGTGGCTTTTCGTTGCCCCAGCACGGAGGTTCCAAAGCTGACGATACTGCCCATCTTAAAAGCCAAATTCTCCACTCTTTCGATCTGCAAAATGTACTCGCTGGAGAAGAAGTTGAAGATGATACCAGATCCAAAAATCACCTCTCTCACGCAGTTGGTCTCGTTGGAAGCTTTGTAAGAGTTGGCGAATCAGAGTCGCTCGAAGATCAAGGAAATATCCCTCCTACAAATGCCTTAAAGGTATTTTCACTCTACCATCAGTTTTTTTAAAGTAGCTTTTTGATACCGGCTCCCCGGTTTGATCCCGCCCTGCACTATTGGTGCCTGGAGGTAGTTTTTTTTTACATCTGATCATTCTCAAAAAGTTATTGCAATGAAGACAATAGAAATATTGGTCGCTTTGGCCATTTTGCTCCCAATCGTACTTTTCTACACAAAGAAAAAGCTTAGTTCAAAAAGAATCCCGCCTGATTATTTAAAAAAGATTAGTCAGGAAAACGAGCTGGATATCACAGATTTCGAGGACCTGCCTGGAAAGTTTCTGGTGATGGATACCCCCCATAAAAAACTCCTTTTTAGCAGGTATGCCAGCGCCAAAGTGCAGTCGCTGGTGATTGACCTCAACCGGATTCTTAGCTGCCGGATGGAAAAGGAAGTGATAATTACGTCCGGTCATGCCCACATAGAAAAGATCGGCCTGGTGTTCAAGCATAAGTTCCACAAAGGTGAAGAGGATATTCACATCCCACTGTATGACAGCCATAAGGACGGAATGGACGAGGCCTTTCACTACTATGAAGTAGCCAAAGGGTGGGCCAAAAGAGTGGAGCAAGGTCTCGACAAGCAAGTGCAAGTCAATTGAGTGATAGGTTAACGTACACCCTTTCGGACTTTTCGAAAGGGTGTATTTCCATTTAGGTTTTCATCGTTAGCTCGTCTATGATTACCTTTAAATCATGAAAAATTTCCCCCGCTCAATACCAGGACTTGCGGCTATATTATTGATTTTTGCATCAGCAGTTCTTTTTGAAGGTTGCAGGGCTTCCCAGTTTAAAACGCAGAAGGCCCGCACAATTAAAAAAGGAAAACCTATACCTTGCCCGCTCAAGGACTGCTAATATTCAATAACTGATATTTGATGCGAAAAATAGTTATAGCTATCGATGGTTACTCGGGTTGCGGAAAAAGCACCACAGCACGGGCTGTAGCCGGCCTTTTGGGTTACATCTACATAGACACGGGAGCCATGTACAGATCGGTTACCTTGTATTTTATTGACAACCATGTTTCGCTTACTGACCCCAGGGCGGTGTCGAAGGCACTTGAACAAATTGATATAACATTTCATTACAATGCTGGCAAGAAGGTAAATGAAGTGTATTTGAATGGGTTGAACGTGGAAAAGGAAATCCGGGGAATGGAGGTATCACAAAAGGTAAGCGATGTAAGTGCCATCAAGGAAGTAAGGAATGCGTTGGTAGCTCAGCAAAGAAAAATGGGCAAGAGCAAAGGGGTGGTGATGGATGGAAGAGATATTGGTACTGTGGTATTTCCTGATGCAGACCTTAAAATATTTATGACAGCCGACCTGTATGTGCGTGCTGAGAGGCGTCAGAAGGAGTTATTGGGCAAAGGCCAGCTCGTTGAGTTGGAAGAAGTGATTGAAAACCTGCGCTCCCGAGACGAAATAGACACCTCCAGAAAAGAGAGTCCCTTAAAGAAGGCAGCAAATGCTATTGAAATTGACACCACACATATTACCTTTGAGGAACAAATAGAGCTCATTACCAACCTGGCCACGAGCAAATTAATTTCCGAAGTTGATCGAAACAAGAACTAAAAGCTTGTTTCAAAATTTTGAAATCGATCAACGAAGCAAGTAGGGCAGGAAAAAGCGTTATGAACATTACTATCGACAAAAATTCTGGGTATTGTTTCGGAGTTGAATTTGCCATTAAAATGGCAGAGGATGAAATGGAAGACAATGGCCAGTTATATTGCCTGGGCGACATCGTTCACAACGACATGGAAGTCAGGCGGCTTTACGAGAAAGGTCTCCGGATTATCAGTCGGGACGACCTGAAAAACCTCCACAATACAAGGGTGCTGATTAGAGCACACGGCGAGCCGCCGGAAACATATCAATTGGCTCTTGAAAACAATATTGAACTAATAGACGCCTCTTGCCCCGTTGTGTTAAAGCTCCAGAATAGAGTGAAGCACGCCTACGATAACATGAAAAAAGTGGAGGGTCAAATAGTTATTTATGGCAAGGAGGGACATGCCGAGGTAATTGGGCTTGCCGGGCAAACCAGAGAAGAGGCTGTTATTGTTATGACTGACCAGGATTTGGATAAGCTCGACTACTCCAGACCAATTACGCTCTTTAGCCAAACTACCAAGTCAACAAAGGGTTTTTATCATATTAAAGCCCTCATTGAAGAGCGCATTCGTGAGAATAAAGGTGAATTGCGAATTCAGGATTTCGATGCCAACGACAGCATTTGCCGTCAGGTGTCGAACAGAGAGCCTCAAATGAGGAAGTTTTCGGAAGACCAGGATGTGGTGCTGTTTGTTGCCGGGAAAAAGAGTTCAAATGGACGGGCTTTGTACGAAGTATGCCTTTCCATCAATCCAAGAAGTTATTTCATTGAGAGCGAAGAGGAGCTGGACTTGAACTGGCTTGCCGATGCTGAAAATATAGGTATTTGTGGGGCTACGTCCACTCCCATGTGGTTAATGGAGAGGGTAGCAGAATTCATTAGGGAAAAAAGTCCTAGTGAACCAACAATTGCTTAAATGTGCTGTTTATGTAAGTGAAAATGAGGGTGGTAAAAAACCTTCACACGAATAATTTCACTTACCTTTTAGTTGAGTTAAATTTTATTAATTTTGCCACGTTTTAAAGGATTTCGGTCTATTTTACCTATTGAAAATGTCTAAATTCGTAAAGCTCAAAAAAGGGTTTAATATCAATCTCGCAGGCAAGGCCGAGGAAAAAATTGGTGAAATTCAACAACCTGAGACTTTCGCAGTCAAACCAACCGACTTTCAGAGAATTACTCGCCCTAAACTACTGGTCGAAGAAGGAGCCAGTGTGAAGGCTGGTACACCCCTGTTTTTCGACAGGCTTCAGGAAAACATAATGTACACTTCGCCTGTTAGCGGGGAGGTAGTTGAAATTAAGCGGGGTGAGAAAAGAAAGCTTCTTGAGATCAAGATCCTTGCGGACAAGAAAATAACACACGAGCAGTTTACCAAGTTCACGGTGTCCGAAATGAGCTCTCTTACAAAGGAAACAGCTACAGAGCTCCTGACTAAGAGTGGTGTATGGCCAAATATTATTCAGCGCCCCTTCGGAAGTATAGCCGACCCAACTGCCACACCGAAGGCGATATTTATTTCAGCATTTGATACCAACCCCCTTTCTCTTAACTATGGTATCTTATTTAAGGGGCAGGACCAATTCTTTCAGGCTGGTATAGATGTCCTTAAGAAATTTACACCAGGCGTTGTACATGTTAACACCAATGCTGACGCTGAAGTGCTTCCCATGTTTGCGCATGTGAAAGGTGCGGAAGTCAATAAGTTTTCCGGGCCGAACCCTGCTGGCAATGTAGGTGTTCAAATCCACCACCTTGATCCAATTAATAAAGGAGATCTTGTTTGGACTGTTTCGCCTTATGGGGTGATTCAGATGGGGAAGCTATTTCTTGAGGGAATATATGATGCCTCTAAAGTGATAGCAGTTTGTGGTTCTGAGGTGAGCAATCCGCAGTACTACAGCACATACTCCGGAGCCAATGTGGGCAGGTTCTTAGAAGGCAATCTTAAATCGGATCACGTTAGGGTGATTTCAGGGAATGTGCTTTCAGGCGAAGCAGTTGGAAAAGACGGCTTCTTAGGATTCTTTGCCAACCAGGTAACTGTTATCCCGGAAGGAGATAAGGAAGAGTTTTTGGGTTGGATACTACCAACTTTCAATAAGCTGAGCTTTCAAAGAGCATTTGGGCTTTTTGCCAATACCAAAAGAGAGTTTGTGCTCGACACAAATACCCACGGTGAGCAACGCTCATTCGTTCAGTCTGGCAACCTCGAAAAGGTGCTCCCAATGGATATTTATGTCACTTACCTCATGAAAGCTATTTTGGCTGAGGACTATGATGACATGGAAGCTTTGGGTATTTACGAGGTTATCGAAGAAGACTTGGCACTTTGCGAATTCGTCGATGTTTCGAAAAACGATATCCAGAAAATACTAAGACAAGGACTTGACTTAATTCAATATAGCTAATCGTATTTATGAAGTTCTTACAAGATTTCTTCGATAAACTAAAACCTTTTGTAGAGAAGGGTGGGAAGTATGAAAAGTATCATACGCTTTATGAAGGCCACAGAACTATTGTGTTTGCCCCAGACCTTACTACGGGAAAGAAAGGTTCCCAGGTAAAAGATGCTGTAGACCTGAAGCGAATGATGTTTACCGTTATCATCGCTATGATTCCGTGTTTGCTGTTTGGCATGTGGAATGTTGGTCATCAGCATTTTCTGGCAACAGGGGTTGAGGCTGAACTAATAGATAAAATATTGATTGGAGCATTGAAAGTGGTTCCTATCATCATTGTTTCTTATGCAGTAGGCCTTGGTGTTGAATTTGTTTTCTGTGTGATCAGGCAGCACCCTGTAAGTGAAGGGTTCCTGGTAACTGGTTTGCTGATACCGCTCGTGATGCCAGCCACCATTCCTCTTTGGCAGGTAGCATTGGCTACTGTGTTTGCGGTGGTTATTGGAAAAGAAGCCTTTGGAGGCACAGGAATGAACATACTTAACGTGGCGCTTGTGGCCAGGGCGTTCCTTTATTTCGCCTATCCAACTGCTATTAGCGGCGAGGTTTGGACATATCTTGGTGACGCTGCGCCAGTAGCAGCCTACTCGGGTGCCACACCTTTGGCAATTGCTGCCAGCACTGTGGGCAACCCTGGGGCTACCCCGGTTGTGGATTTACTCAACGATTCATGGTCAGCAGGTATTTATGATTTCTGGAATATGTTCCTGGGTATAATGCCAGGCTCAATAGGTGAAACGTCTACTTTGATGTGCCTGATCGGTGCAGCCATCTTGGTTTTAACCGGAGTAGGTAGCTGGAAGATAATTGTGGCGGTTTTTGCTGGTGCTTACTCAATGGGCCTTATCTTCAATCTCGTTGGCCTTAATGAGTTTATGTTGATGCCGGCACAGTACCACTGGGTAATTGGAGGCCTGGCTTTTGGTGCCGTATTCATGGCTACCGATCCTGTTACAGCTTCTCAAACTGAAACTGGCAAATGGATTTATGGATTCCTGATAGGATTATTAACAGTGTTGATCCGAGTGTTTAACCCGGCATATCCGGAGGGAATCATGTTGGCGATACTTCTTATGAATGTATTTGCGCCACTTATCGATTATTACGTAGTACAAGCAAACAAAAAACGGAGGCTACAACGTGCGACAGTCTAACGCTTATGTTCTTTTATTTTCGGGAGTGATGACCATCATACTTGGTGGCGCTTTATCACTTGCCTCGGTTGGCCTTAAGCCAGCCCAAACCAAGCAGATTGAGCTTGATACCAAGAAGAAAATCCTGGGTGCGGTGATGGATATTTCCAACCTCAAAACCGGAGAGGAAGTATTGGCACTGTATGACAAGCGATTTAAGTCTGTGGTTGTAGATATCAACGGTAATCCGGTTGAGAAGGACGCTAAAGGCAATCCTTTGATCGCTGAAAAGATCGATATTCAGAAGAACCACAAAGTGGCCAAGGAAGTGAGAAACTACCCTGTCTTCATGTTTCTTGATGAAAACGATCCATCAAAAGTGGCTGCTTACGTTTTCCCTATGTTTGGCAGTGGTCTTTGGGATTGGATTTCGGGTTATATGGCTCTGGATGGTGATCTGAATACAATCAAAGGAGTGGCATTTGATCATAAGTCGGAAACACCGGGCCTTGGCGCCAGAATTACTACGCCGGAGATTCAGGGACGCTACGTTGGAAAGGAAATATTTGAAAATGGTGATTTGGTATCTGTTACTATGGTGAAGGGAGAAAGTGGCAAGCCACAGGATGCCCACCATGTAGATGGAATGTCGGGAGCAACACTCACAGGAAAAGGAGTGAATGCAATGCTCGAAAATTACCTTTCGTCTTACACTGCATTTATTAAAAAGCAAAAGTCAGCTAGCGGGCAATCTGCAATGGCTTTTTGATTAGAAGAGATTAATAAACACTAAAATCAGTTTGCGATGAGCACTGAAACGCTAGAAAAACCAGTAGTTAAAGAAGCGGAACCTTTATTCTCGAAAAGGCGGAAGAAGTTTGTTACCGATCCGCTGAACGACGATAACCCGGTTACTGTTCAGGTGTTGGGTATTTGCTCGGCATTGGCAGTAACGGTGAAAATGCAGCCTACCCTTGTGATGGCGATTGCCGTTACACTGGTAATTGTTTTTTCTAACCTTCTTATTTCGCTTATGCGTACCCTTATCCCCAACAGGGTGCGTATCATCGTGCAACTAGCAGTAGTGGCGACGCTTGTTACATTGGTAAGTGAGGTGCTAAAAGCCTACGCTTTCGATATGTATAAGGTGCTGGGAGCTTACGTAGGTTTGATCATCACCAACTGCATTGTGATGGGGCGCCTTGAGGCCTTTGCGCTGGCTAATAAGCCCTATGATTCAATACTTGACGGTTTGGGTAGTGGTCTTGGTTACTCGTGGATCATCCTGGCGGTAGCTTTCTTCAGAGAGCTTTTTGGATCGGCTTCTATATTTGACTTCAAAGTATTTGCCGCTATGGGACTGGACTTTCCAACCAACGGATTGATGGTTGACCCAATCGGAGCATTCATGATACTTGGCTTGATCATTTGGGTACAAAGAACTAAAAACGGTTACGTAGAACACTAAGAACATGGAAGCATTAAACATATTCATTAAGAGTGCATTTATCGACAACATGATATTTGCCTATTTTCTTGGCATGTGTTCATTCCTGGCCGTTTCCAAAAAAGTGAGCACGGCAATTGGTTTGGGTGCTGCTGTAATTTTCGTTTTGGGTATTACCGTGCCGATCAACTGGGTAATGCAGACTTTCATACTGAACGAAGGGGCACTTAGCTGGCTTGGGGCTAGTTTTGAAACGATAGACCTAAGCTTCCTTACCTTTATCATGTTTATCGCCATCATTGCAGCCATTGTGCAGCTGGTGGAAATGATCATTGAAAAAGCTTCTCCTGCGCTTTATGGCTCCCTGGGTATATTTCTTCCCCTGATCGCTGTAAACTGCGCCATTCTGGGGGCTTCTCTTTTCATGATTCAGAGAGACTACACGATTGTGGAAGCAACAGCCTACGGTTTGGGATCCGGAGTAGGGTGGATGCTCGCCATTGTGGCACTGGCCGCAGTAAGAGAAAAGCTCAAGTATTCTCATGTGCCAGATGGCCTCAAAGGGCTTGGTCTTACCATGTTGATTACCGGATTGATGGGGATTGCATTTAAGTCCTTTATTGGAATCGCTATTTAATTGCCGCAAAAACAATAACAAAATTTCGATATCAAAGAAGGCTTTGCACTAAATTGCAAAGCCTTTTTTATTGTATATGAGTAGAGTAGTAAGTTATTTCTTAAAGGGATTGGTGTTTGTGGTGCCATTGGCGCTCACCGTTTATGTGAGTGTGGGGGTGGTGCGATGGCTTGATGGGTTGATTCCAATCGACATTCCAGGCCTGGGTATCCTGGCGATACTGGCAGGCACGCTCATGATCGGTTACCTGGCTACCTATTTTATCACCAAACCCTTTTTTGAGTATTTTGAAAAGATTCTGAAAAGGCTGCCGCTGGTCAATATGATTTATTCGTCGTTTAACGACCTGATGACGGCTTTTGTAGGCGATAAGAGGAAGTTTGATAAAGCTGTAGTGGTGAATATGGATGCGCACGGCATACTTCAAAGAATTGGTTTTATAACTAATGAGGATCTCAAAGCAATCAACTTACCAGGGAAGGTGGCTGTTTATTTTCCCATATCTTACAGCATTGCTGGCGACTTGTATATTGTGGACAGGGCGAATATCACACCGTTAGATATTCCTGCGATGGAGATCATGACTTTCCTGGTTTCAGGAGGAATGACTGACTCTTTCGGGAAATACAAGAAGAAATTTCGGGATACCACCAAAAAATGAAACAATTGCTTGTATTGATTCGTTGAGCGACATACATTTGTGCCCATAATTACCAAACAGTTGTTTACAATACTTACATATTGTCCCTCAGTAAACAATTTTAGGCCAAGTACTCCGAGGCCATAGGCCTTGCTATACCCCAGTGGTACCTACGTGGTATCCTTTTCTCCCCAGTCTGTTTTTTCTTTTTTCTCAAAACTATTAACCGTAGGGTTTTTGTACAATGACACAATTTTCTGTCAGGGTAGCGACAGCTGCCGACGTTCCGTTTGTTGAAACAATCTGCCAGCAGATAGAGGAAAGCGCTCTAAAGAGAGGTACCGGCATCGCCAAACGTTCTCCCGAGTATATCGCTAAAAAGATGCTGGAAAATAAAGCAATTGTGGCCTTTACTAAAGGTGGAGACTGGGCCGGCTTTTGCTACATCGAAACCTGGAGCCATGGCAAGTTTGCTGCCAACTCCGGCCTGATCGTTCACCCGGATTTCCGCAAGGAGGGGCTCGCCAAGAGAATCAAAGAAAAGGCGTTCGATCATTCACGTAAAATGTTCCCGAATGCGAAGCTTTTTGGCTTAACCACCAGCTTGCCGGTGATGAAAATCAACTCCGATCTTGGCTACGAACCCGTAGTTTATTCAGAGCTTACTGAAGACGAGGACTTTTGGAAGGGCTGCGCCAGCTGCGTGAATTACAGCATTCTGATGAGTAAGAACAGAACTAACTGTATTTGCACCGCTATGCTTTTCGACCCAAAAGAACAGTCAGAGAAAAGGTGGAATTTCATTAAGAAATCGAAGGTTTATGAGCGACTTGTGAGGCTCAAGCGGGCAGCTTTTCTTAAATTCACGGGCAAGAAAGCTGCTGAGCAGGTAAGCTTGCAGAGAGCTTAGAAAATCATCGGGTAGCATCGTACAAAATATCAGTAATGAAGAAGAAAGTCTTATTGGCCTATAGTGGGGGGCTTGATACCTCCTATTGTTTGATTTATTTGCAGTCGTTCGGTTACGAGGTGCACACAGCTTTGGCTGACACAGGAGGTTTTACAAAAGAAGAGTTGGATGTGTTGGCGACAAAGGCCAACAAACTGGGAGCGGCCAGCCATCAGGTGCTCAATATTGTAGAAGAGTATTATCAGGAAGGCATCAGGTTTTTGCTGTATGGCAACGTGCTGAAAAACCAGGCTTATCCACTGTCTGTGAGTGCGGAGCGGGTTTTTCAGGCCAGGGCTATTGCCAGGCTGGCTAATCAGCTGAATGTGGATGCGATTGCCCATGGTTCTACCGGCGCTGGCAACGACCAGGTCCGCTTCGACCTTGTTTTTCAGGCGCTTTGCCCGGGCAAGGAGATCATAGCACCGATAAGGGAGAAAAAACTTAGCCGGGAGGAGGAAATCCAATTCCTGAAAGAGCACAAGGTAGATATGAACTTCGATAAGGCTCTTTACTCAGTAAACCAGGGGCTTTGGGGTACGTCAGTAGGAGGAAAGGAAACACTTGGCTCTAACGGCTTTTTACCCGAGGAAGCTTTCCCGAGCAAGGTTACTGAGTCGGCGTCAAAGTCCATTGTCATCGAATTTGAGAAAGGGCAGCCAGTTGGTTTGGATGGAAAGAAAATGAAGCCCGTGGAAGTTATTAAGGCGCTCAATGCGCTGGGAGGTAGCTACGGTATAGGAAGGGATATCCACGTGGGCGATACGATACTAGGCATTAAAGGAAGAGTTGGTTTTGAAGCACCGGCACCGGCCATTCTTATCAAAGCCCATCAGGGGCTTGAGAAGCATGTGCTGAGTAAATTTCAGCTTCAGATCAAAGAGCAACAATCGCTTTGGTATGGGCAGCTGATGCATGAAGGCCTTTGGCTGGATCCGGCTTGCCGCAATCTGGAGGCCTTTCTGGAAAGCTCCCAGGCAAGAGTAACGGGTAAAGTCTTTGTGGTGCTGGCTCCATATCGTTTTCAGGTGCATGGTATCGAGTCGAAGTTTGACTTAATGAATAACCTGTTTGGTAAATATGGAGAAATGAACAGCCTTTGGTCGGCAGACGATGCGAAGGGCTTCGCCAAAATATTTGGAGTGCAACAAATGATCATTCAAAAAGTAGGGGAGCATGCCGGAGAGTAAAGAATCGAAAATAACAGCAGGTATATGGGGTGCGGCTGGCTACACTGCCGGGGAACTTGTTCGGATACTCCTTAATCATCCCAAAGTGTCGCTCAGCCATTTGGTGAGTGAGAGCCAGGCTGGATCGCCTATTACCAGTATCCACACCGATTTGCTTGGAGAGACCGATCTCGTGTTCGCTGAGAAGTTTGACACCTGGCCGGATGTGATTTTCTTGTGTAAGGGCCATGGCGCTTCGGTCGGGTTTCTAAAAGAGCAATCAATCCCCGAATCAACCAAGGTGATAGACCTCAGTCATGACTTCCGGTTATCGTCCAACCCTCTGGGTTTTGTATATGGACTTCCCGAGCTCAATGCCGATAAGGTGAAAAAAGCAAGACTGATAGCCAATCCGGGTTGTTTTGCTACGGCAATGGAATTGGCTCTGCTGCCAGCTGCTTCTGCTGGATTGCTGAAAAGTGAAATACATATTTCGGGTATCACTGGGTCTACAGGAGCAGGCCAGTCGCTTAGCCCGACCAGCCATTTCACCTGGAGAGAAAGTAACATGTCTGCCTACAAAGTGATGGAGCACCAGCACCTGGCTGAAGTGGCTGAAACACTTTCTTTTGCCTCGCTGGCGGAGGTTCCACCTATCAATTTTATTCCTTACCGGGGCAACTACACCAGGGGGATTATCACTACGGCTTATTTCGATTATACCGGTGATGAGGCAAAACTTGTAAAGCAGTACACTGATTTTTACAAGAAAACGCCCTTCACACATGTCTACTCGGTGAATCCCGATTTGAAGATGGTAGTAAACACCAACAAGTGTGTGGTTTACCCAAAGAAGGTGGGTAACAAAGCGGTGGTTATTTCTGTAATTGATAACCTCTTGAAAGGTGCGTCGGGTCAGGCGGTTCAAAACATGAATCTTGCTATGGGTTGGGAGGAGAGGACGGGCCTCCAGTTGAAAGGAGTGGCTTTCTAGCAAAATAAAAAGCCTTGCAACTTCCCAAAAGTTTGCAAACTTTCGTGACTCATAGTAAACCTACCTAAGCAATGAACAATTTCTTATCCTTAGATGACGTAAGTGACCCGATGGCTTTTGCGAGAGAAGCTATTGAATTGAAGAAGAATCCATTGGCAGACATGCACCTTGGAAGAGGGAAAATGCTGGGAATGGTGTTTTTTAACTCCAGTCTGAGGACAAGAATGAGTGTGCAAAAGGCCGCTTTTAATCTTGGCATTCAAACCATGGTGCTCAACGTAGGGGGCGACTTGTGGACGCTTGAAACCCAGGATGGAGCCGTAATGAACGGAAAGGCTGCTGAGCATATCAAGGAAGCTGTGCCGGTAATGGCTAATTATTGTGATATACTTGCCGTTAGGTGCTTTCCGGGGCTGGAGAACAGAGACATTGATTCTGAGGAAAAAATTTTAACCGCCTTCGCCACTAAGTCGGGGAAGCCGGTAGTTAATATGGAGTCGGCTACGCTGCACCCGCTGCAATCACTTGCTGACTTGATAACGATATTGGAGCATCAACCAAAGCCGAGGCCAAAGGTCGTGCTTTCGTGGGCGCCCCACATCAAACCACTTCCCCATTGTGTTTCCAATTCGTTTTCTCAATGGATGAATAAAGCAGATGTGGATTTTGTGATTACGCACCCCAAAGGGCTTGAGCTTGGAACGAAGTACACCAAAGGTGCGGTAATAGAGCATGACCAAAGGAAGGCATTTGAAGGGGCAGATTTTATTTATGCTAAAAATTGGTCATCATATAACGACTACGGCAAATTTATGGACGCTCCGGAATGGATCATCGATGCTGAGAAGATGGCGTGGACAAATCAAGCCAGGTTTATGCATTGTCTGCCGGTTCGACGGAATGTGGAGGTGGCCGATGATGTGTTGGATGGGCTACATAGTATCGTGGTGAAACAGGCAGCCAACCGGGAATTTGCTACGCAACGAGTTTTAAAGGAATTATTGAAAGAGTTAAAGCATTGATTTGTGTTCAATGAATTATTTCTATTTTAATGAAAATGGCAATTTTTTCACCTTTTAGGTGATAATTTATCAATTTCAGATGTTTTAGGTCTAGCCGATTTGCAAAAGTCTAGTCTCGTTGGATTTATATTTGGCTTTTTTGCATTTAGTAGGTTGAAAATTTCATTTTATACCGATCCGGCGATATTTTTGATATACAACAATGCTCTATTGAAGATCAACACCCACGATCGAAAAAGTAGTTAGGTAGTATATAGTACAGTATAATCCTCTTATCAGATTGGTGATTTAGTGAGCTCAAGCAGTGCACGCTTTTCAGTAGCTCCTGGATCAGGCTCAACACCCGAGCTTTAATACGCAGACATTTTAGCAGCACCCCTCGACCTCACGCCGCATTTGCGGTTCGTGCTTGAATTCTATTGATCTATCTGTAACGAAAACTGTAATCTATGAAAAACAATTCTACGACGTTGATGTTGGCAAGAAGTTTTCTGCTAATGTTATTCATTAAGTGCATCTCTGTTTTTCCTGCAAGTGCTCAGGAACGCATTATCAGAGGCAAAGTGACTTCAGAAGAAGACAAGAGCGGTATTCCAGGAGTAAATATTGTGGTCAAAGGAGCCACAACTGGCACCATTTCCGACGGTGACGGAAATTACTCGCTTGGAGTGCCAGCGAACGCTGAAACCCTGGTTTTTTCTTTTATCGGCCTTGAAACTCAGGAAGTGGCCATCGGCTCGCAGTCGGTTATCGACTTAGCGATGAGCTCAGATGTCAAACAGCTTACGGAGGTAGTTGTAACTGCCTTTGGTATGGAGCGTAACAAAGCAGCGCTGGGCTATTCCATACAAAGTGTTGGAGGGGATATTGTTAGCAAAGTACCCAACCAAAACATTGTGAATAACCTTTCGGGCAGGGTGGCTGGCTTGCAAGTATCGGGCAATAGCGTGCCTGGAGGCAGTCCGGAGTTTATCATTCGTGGCTTTTCGTCTGTAAGCGGCAACAACCAACCGTTAGTTGTCATCGATGGAGTGCCCATTCAACAAACGTCGAATAGTACGTCGACGGAAAGAACCAATAACCAAAGATTTGGGGGTGGCCTTTCGGAAATTGACCCGAACAACATTGCCGAGATCAGCTTACTGAAGGGGCCAAATGCAGCGGCGCTTTATGGGTCAAGAGCTGCTAATGGTGTTATTCTTGTTACGACCAAGAGCGGGAAGAACAACAAAGGTATTGGCGTTGATGCCAACTTCAGCACCACTTTCGAAAACCCTTTGGTGAAGCCAAAGTTCCAGAACACCTATGCAGGTGGCTACGGATATAATTCATGGTATGCGGACGGCTGGAGCGGTACTGTGGATGGCTTCAAGGGCACCCGTGGTACAGATGAAAGCTGGGGTGCACCTATGGACGGCAGACTTGTTCGCCAATGGTGGACGGGCACTGAAACGGCACCACTTGTGCCGCAGCCAGACAACTGGGAACAGTGGTGGGAAACAGGAAGGACGACGGTCAGCACGGTGGCCATCTCGGGAGGTAACGATAACGGAAACTTTCGTCTGGCCATTGGTAGAACCGATCAGGATGGTATTGTCCACAATAATAATTTTTGGAGAAATAACTTCAGGTTGAATTCAACCTATAAGTTCACTGACAAGCTTTCTATCACCACTATTGGAGAGTACATTAAATCAGGATCTGACAACAGAAACTTTCTAAGTAACTCTACTTTCATCTGGCACCACCGGGATGTTGACTATGATAAGCTTCGCAATTATAAGGACTATGAAGATGTACATATCCAGCGTGCCGGTAATACCGAGCCGCCTAACTGGCAGCACACCTATTTCACCAATCCTTACTTCATCGAAGAGGTGCTTGTTCGGCCCAATGAAAAAGACAGGTTTCTTGGCAATATCGCATTGAACTATGAGTTCAACGAGTGGCTCAGTCTGATGGTGCGGTCGGGCACGGATATTTGGACTGATACAAGATTGAATATCATAGCCTACGAAAGAACGAGAAACTCTTTTGGCAGAGGCTCTTACAGCGAAGAGGTGTTAAGAAGGCAGGAAACTAACTCTGACTTCATATTTACGCTCAATAAAGATTTGACCCCCGACCTGAAATTGACGGCCCAGGCTGGAGGGGTTTCAAGGGTTAATTATTATAAGCGCAACTATTCAGAGGTTCAGCAGCTCACCATTGATGAGGTGTACAACCTTGGAAATAATGCCTCTCCCAATATCGACGCCAGTGCGGTAGAAGAATCCCAGGTAAATAGTTTATTCGGATCGTTTCAGGTTGGATACAACAACTACCTGTTTCTTGATGTAACAGGGAGAAATGATTGGTCAAGCACCTTGCCAGCTTCTAACAATTCCTTCTTTTACCCCTCTGTGTCATTGAGTGGGGTTGTTACTGAGATGTTGGGAATAAAGAGCCCGGTGCTTTCATTTGGAAAGTTAAGAGCCAGCTGGGCGCAGGTGGGCAACGATGCCGATCCTTATTTACTACAGCAGGTATTTAGTCCTACAGGCCTGTGGGATGGAGCTATCCCGAAATTTGCCGAAAGCAAGGAGATTGCCAACTCTAGCCTCAAGCCAGAAATTACCACGGGAATTGAGCTGGGTGCCGACTTACGCTTTCTTTCTGGCAGGATTGGTCTGGATCTGACCTATTATAATCAAACCACCCGGGATCAGATTCTTGGTGTAGATATCTCAAGAGCTTCCGGATACACCCGCAGAGTTTTGAATGCAGGAGAGATTCAAAACAAAGGAGTGGAGATTCAACTCAATGGAACACTGGTGCAAATTGCCAACAGCCTAAGATGGGATATAGGGGTTAACTTTTCAAAAAACAGAAACGAAGTAGTGGCTTTGGCTGAGGGGCTTACCTCCCTGACCTTGTGGTCTGACAGAGGCGCTTCACTGGAAGCACGTGTCGGGGAGCCTTATGGCAACCTTTATGGTAACAAGTTTGCCAGGGCCGATGACGGGCAGTTGCTTTATAAAAATGGCTACCCTTATAACCTTGCCGGACAGCATGTGATAGGCAATATTACGCCTGATTGGCTGGCTGGAGTGTCTAATACATTCAGCTACAAGGGAGTTGCCCTTAGTGTGCTTTTTGACATGAAGAAAGGTGGGGCCCTTTACGATATGGGGGTGAGTTTGCAAAGGGTGACTGGTGTGCTGGAAGAAACCGGCGTTGGTCGTGAGGAAGGTGTGATTGGTGCTGGTGTCAAAAACATGGGGACTGAGGAGAGTCCGCAGTATGTCACCAACGATGTGGTGGTTCCTGCCCGTAACTTCTACGGGTACTACAGCGGTCGCCAGTACCATGAGGCCGCCGTTTTTGATGGTACTTATGTAAAGCTTAGAGAGGCATCTTTGTCCTATACCCTGCCTGCAAAATGGCTGAGCAATAACTTCCTTCAGTCAGTTTCAGTGTCGGTGGTAGGCCGCAATCTTGCTGTTCTTTTCAAAAACACGGTTCATGCTGATCCTGAAATTAGCAGTGCAAGCCTGGGCTATAGCTACGGTCAGCTGCCCAGCACAAGAAGCATGGGTTTCAGCGTAAATGTTAAATTCTAAATAGCCATACAATGAAGAAATATATATCAATTACACTGAGTGTTGTGGTGCTGATACTGGCTTCATGCACAGGAGATTTTGAGGAGCTAAACACAAACCCCAACCGGCCTGTAAGTGTAGGTGCGCAGTTTTTGTTGCCGCAGGCATTGCAAACTACCATCGATAACTACTGGGGAAATAAGACCAGAAACCAAAGGCTCAACTTTGATCATGCGATGTCGTGGGTGGGGTATATTTCCCGTAATATTTATGAAAATGAGGGAGACAATTACAATGTGCAGCCCTCGGTAAACATATCCAACTGGGAGGTTTTCTATACAGACGGGCTTATCAATTTTCAGAAGATTGTTGAAATAGCAGGTCCCGATGGCGATAAGTACAATCCCAATTACATGGGGATTGGGATTGGTATGAAGGCATGGATATTTTCTATGTTAACGGATGTATGGGGAGCCATTCCCTATTCCGAGGCAGCAAAGGGTACAGATGCAGAGGCGATTTTCTCTCCGGCCTATGACTCCCAGGAAACAGTGTACGCCGGCATTATTGCCGACCTTGAGGAAGCTAATAGCCTACTTGACGCTTCAGGGCCAAGCGTTTCCGGAGACATTCTTTTCAATGGAAATGTAGTGATGTGGAAGAAGTTCTTCAATTCTCTCCGCTTTCGACTGTTGAACAGGCAAGCGCATATTGTGGCTGGTTCGGGGGCAATAATGCAAGCAATGCTTGATGATCCGGCTACTTATCCGATGATGGAGAGTAACGATGAAATGGCAGCCTTGACTTATGGATCACGTCCGACGAACAATCCGTGGCATGATATCCTCATCCTTCAGGGCAGAACCGACTGGAATATGAGCAGCACACTTGTTGACAAAATGAGCGAAATGGGAGACACTAGGCTGTCGGTTTTTGCCACGCCGGGAGAGTTTGCTGAGGGTGAGATTTTGGGGACACCCAATGGGCTGCCGGGTTCTGTTGGCTCAAATTACCTGGGCTATAGTGCCATCATTAATCCAGATAATTTTGCTCAGGAAACGTCATCGGTTATCCTGATGAGCTATACCGAACTGCTGTTTTTGAAAGCAGAAGCCGCTTTGGAGGGGGACATCACGGGAGACCCTCAGATGTATTTTGATCAGGCTGTTCAAGCTTCATTTGACCAGTATGATACAACCATGCCGACGGGATTTGTTGCGTCTTTAGGCCCTGTTTCAAAGGAAAATATTATCACTCAAAAGTGGGTGGCACTATTTGGTCAGGGTATAGAGGCATGGACTGAGCTGAGACGTACCGGTTTTCCAGTGCTTCCTGCGGCCGATCCAAGGGCTTTGTTTCAAAACGACGGCGTGCTTCCTACAAGGTTAGTGTATCCCTCGACTGAGTATTCACTAAATGGGGCAAATGTTGAAGCCGGTGCAGCACTCAATGGTGGCCCCGACGACATGAAGACAACTCTCTGGTGGGTGGAATAATCTGACGTGAAAAAATGATGATAACTAAATCAAGCGTAGAAAAGATGAAAAAGATATATATAGTTGCTCAAACCTTTGTGGTGGCACTTGTTTTTGCAGCCTGTGAAAAGGAGGATGAACTCATTTTGCCAAGGGTAGCGTCGCCAGTACTGCTGGTGACCGAGGACGGAACGGACAACGTGATGGCGTATTTTTATGAGCTTGACAAGTCCGGTATTTTGAATCAGTCAGTTGGGATTGACACAATTCCGGTTGCCGGGTTGTCTATCGAAGTTTTCGCCGCCGGAGTAGCTTTGGGGAACTTTGAAACGGGAACCGACGGAGCCATTTCAATTGACTTTACAGATACTAAGCCAAATGAATATGCTGGAGAATATAAAGGAATCGCCTTTAGAATCTTCAAATAGCGAAAAAGGGAACTTGTAAACTTTAGCATCCGGGAACCCATGAGTGAAAGCTCATGGGTTTTTTTCTGTTTTATTCCTTTTACTGCATATAGAAGTATATTTTTGAAGCTGCATTCGAAAGATGATTTTGTAGAGGCCTAAAGAGTAATGAAGAATTTAACGGTAGTGAAAGTTGGTGGCGGGGTGCTGGAAAATGAGGAATCTTCCAGTCAGTTTCTTAAAGCATTTGCAGCACTGGAGGGCGATAAACTATTAGTACATGGTGGGGGAAGGCTGGCCGACCAGTACCTTCTCAAGCTTGGCCTTAAGCCAAACATGGTGAATGGCAGGCGGGTAACTGATAAGGATACACTTGAAGTGGTGACTATGGTGTATGGTGGCCTGGTGAACAAACAGTTAGTCGCAAACCTCCAAAGCCGCATGGTGAACGCCATTGGATTGACGGGTGCCGATGGCAACCTGATAGTGAGCGTAAAGCGTCCTTCTGATAATGGAGTTGACTGGGGCTATGTGGGCGATCCTGTCGAAGTAAATGCCGATACCCTGAATGACCTTATCGAGCAAGGCACGGTGCCGGTGATTGCGCCACTCACTCACGACGGGAAGGGGACATTGCTTAACACCAACGCCGATACCATGGCAACGGTGGTGTCAGTGGCTTTGGCGCAACAATATGACGTTACCCTCATCTTTGCCTTTGATAAGGCCGGAGTGCTCACCGATGTAGATGACGACAATTCTGTGGTTGAAAACATAGATGAAGCGGGCTTTGCTGAAATGAAAGCCTCCGGACAAATACATTCGGGCATGATACCTAAGCTCGAAAGCGCTTTCGAAGCCCTGAATGAAGGAATAAGGAAGATACGAATTGTGGGCTTCGCTAATATTTCAAATGAAAAAGCAGGCACCATGCTCCAGCTAGAAAAATAGAATACATGACAGTAAAAGAGTTGACCGAAGGGTCAGTCCAGCTATTGAAAGACCTCATTGCTATTCAGTCTTTTAGCCGAGAGGAAGACCGGACTGGCGATGCTATTCAGAATTTTTTTGAGGAGCACGGCGTGCCTGTACAAAGGGTACAGAATAATATCATTGTAAAGAACAAGCATTTTGAGCCTGGCAAACCTGCGATCTTGCTCAACTCCCACCATGATACCGTCAAACCCAACAAGGGTTATACCAGGGATCCATTTTTAGCTCATGTGGAAGAAGGAAAACTTTTCGGACTGGGTAGCAACGATGCTGGTGGCCCCTTGGTCTCGCTTATGGCTACTTTTTTGCATTTTTATTATAAAACCGATCTGGCTTACAACATTTATCTGGTGGCCTCTGCGGAGGAGGAGGTGTCGGGCAAGGAGGGGATAGAGATCGCCTTGCCGCTGCTGGAAGATGTGGAAGTAGGGGTAGTGGGTGAGCCCACTGGTATGAATATGGCAGTGGCCGAAAAGGGGCTGATGGTGTTAGATTGTGAAGCCAAAGGTGTGGCCGGTCATGCGGCGAGAGACATTGGAGAAAATGCTATTTACAAGGCGATAAAAGATATTGACTGGATCAGAGCTCAGAAGCTGCCGAAGACTTCGCAGTGGCTGGGTCCCGTGAAGATGTCGGTGACCGTGATCAATGCCGGGTCGCAGCATAACGTGATTCCAGACTCCTGCAAGTTTGTGGTGGACGTGAGGGTCAACGATTGCTATACTTTGCCTGAGATAGTTGACTTTATAAAGGAGGGCGTTAGTTCAAAGGTGGTTCCCAGGTCGATGAGAATGAACCCATCGACTATTCCCGTTGAGCACCCGCTTGTTTTGGCTGCTAAAAACCAAAGCATCCATTTATTTGGTTCTGATACCACATCAGACCAGGCACTGATGCCATTTAGCACGGTGAAAATGGGGCCAGGGCTGTCGGAACGTTCCCATACTGCCGACGAGTTTATCTACCTTTCGGAAATAGAAGAGGGGATAAAAATATACATTCGTCTTCTGGAAGAAGTGTTAACCAAACCAACGCCTGCTTGATCAGGTGTTTTATTGTACGAAATGAAACTTTGGGATAAGAATATAACCACCAATCAGGCAGTGCATCAGTTCACTGTCGGCAACGATCAGGTGCTGGACATGCAGCTGGCAGCTTTCGATATTTATGGCAACATGGCCCACAGCAGGATGTTGCAATCTATTGGCATTCTTACGGAAGGCGAGTCAAAAGAGCTGCACAAAGGGCTGCTGAAATTGTTGGCTGAAGTGGAAGCGGGCACTTTCTCCATTGCGCCCGACACTGAAGACATCCATTCTGAAGTCGAATTTCGGCTCACCGAAATGCTCGGCGATCTTGGTAAAAAGATCCATACTGGCCGCTCAAGAAACGACCAGGTGCTGGTGGATTTGAAAATGTATGTGAGAGCTGAAATTGAGGAGATTGTTCGGCTTATTGAACAGCTGGTCAGGCTTCTGGGTGAAAAAAGTGAGGCTTACAAAGAAGTGCTTCTGCCGGGCTACACGCATTTCCAGGTGGCTATGCCGTCTTCAGTGGGGTTGTGGCTTGGAGCCTATGCTGAGTCCCTTACAGATGATCTTGAATTGCTTTTGGGGGCTTACAAACAAGCCAACAAAAACCCTCTTGGTTCTGGTGCGGGCTATGGCTCTTCCTTTCCTTTGGATAGAGACCTAACGACCGATCTGTTGGGTTTCGATGTGCCTAATGTGAACGTAGTTTATGCACAAATGACCCGTGGTAAGCTGGAACGCTCTACACTTTACGCATTGGCTGGTGTGGCGCAGTCGCTCGCTAAATTGGCCTATGACAACTGCCTGTACATGAGCCAAAACTATGGCTTTCTGTCATACCCTGATGAGCTAACAACGGGCTCCAGCATTATGCCACACAAGAAGAATCCTGACGTGTGGGAGTTGATCAGAGCCAAATGCAACGAAGTATCTGCCACTCCAACCGTGGTTCAGCAGGTAACGGGCAACCTGCCCTCTGGTTACCACCGTGACTTTCAGGTGCTGAAAGAGTACCTGATGCCGTCTATTCAAAAAGTGAAAGACTGCCTGGCGATGACGCACCTTATGGTATCGAATGTGAAGGTCAAAACGGATCTTGTAGCCAAGCCGGAATACGATTACCTGTTCACAGTGGAAAAGGTAAATGAATTGGTGCAAGCTGGCGTGCCGTTTCGGGAGGCCTATCGTGAGGTGGCCAAAGAAATAGGTGCCGGCACCTACAAGCCCAACCGGAACATTAAGCACACTCACCTGGGGTCAGTCGGCAGTTTAGGGAACGATCGAATAAAGGCCATGATGGAGGAGCGGGTAGCTGCCTTCAACTTTGGTAAAGTGAATTCGGCATTGGAGTTTCTTAAGAATGGGCAGTAGTCTCTGGCACATATGTTCGCCGACGCATTATGAGCTTAGCGGAAACCTTTCAATAGTTCATGGTACTTTAATAGAAAGCAAGTACAATGAAATCGATAGGTTTATTTCTTCTTCTTTCTCTTTCTCTGGTTTCCGCTGTCTGGGCTCAAAATGCCATGGTAAGTGAGCACCGGGATTTGAGACCGTTTAGTGCCATTTATGCCAAGGGAGGCATTGATGTCTATATCAAGCAGAATGACTCTACCACTACACTTGTTGAGGGCACCTTGCAAGAGATGAAATATCTTATGACAGAAGTGGTTGAGGATGTTTTGTATATCTACTATTCAGACAAAGGGCTGAAAGATGGGCGAAACCGCAAGGGTCGGGTGTATATAACTATTCCAACGATAGCCGGAATAAAGAGCAGAGGAGGTTCTGATGTGTATGGAGAAGGCGTTTTTAGATTGGATGCCATAGAACTCATAGCCACTGGAGGAAGTGACATTCGAATGGCAGTAACAACAAAGAAGCTTGTTGCCAACGCTTCAGGTGGAGCCGACATTATTCTCAGTGGAGAAACCGATTTCTTCAAGGCTGATGCATCTGGTGGCAGCGACATCAACGCTCATGATTTGAAGGTGAAAAGGGCGGAGCTCCAAGCCGGAGGCGGAGCCGATATTCACATATCTTTCGTAGAAGAATTATCAGCAGAAGTTCACGGCGGTGCTGACATTTCTTACAGAGGGACACCTGACAAAGTGTATGTGGTGCAGAAGGGCGGCGGGGATGTGAAGAGAAGGAATTGAGACTTTTTACCTTTTACCTTATCTTCTTAGTTGCTTGATCTTTATGTTGGCGGCTGAATCCTCAATCAACGTCGTCAGTCTTTTCAGTCGTGTGACTTCCTATTTGGCACTAATCACCCACCAAATAGCAGGTTTTTTATAAGAAGGGATCATTTTGCTGAAATTGCGCCACGCTGTTTTATTAGCTCTGAATATGCGTTCATAGTCTTTACCAAGGGTAACCTTCTTTTCCCTAAAGGAATAAAGATCTGACATTTTATCTTCCCTCATCCTAAATATTTCAAGGCCTGCGGGAAGCATGAGTCCCAGTTTTGTGAGCTCACCAACCTTCTTGATATTCACCGGACTCCAGATACTTTTTGGCCTGCGGGGTGTGAAACGAATAGAGTAGCTCTCTTCGTCTATCGACCTCCTTATGCCATCTATCCAGCCAAAGCAAAGCGCCTGATCAACCGACTCCGGCCAGGTAATGCTCGGCTTGCCTGCTGCTTTCTTGTAAAAACCCACCAGAAGTTCAGTTTCCTGTTGGTGGTTTTTTTCGAGCCATTTTCGAAAATCCGATGGGGTTGGGAAAAAGGTGGGTGACATTTACATACTTTATTTTGTGATGCAATTTAGCGATACTGATCAATCAAATAAAGTCATGGGAGAATGCACCCGGCATCCCGTAGATCGTTGTTCTTATACAGCCCTCATTCTGTTGTTTCTCGGGTTGTGCTCAACTTCAGCCAATCCAAGAGCTTCCATCAAAGGAGGAAGGTACATGCCAAATCGGCCTCTTAGTCCTTTTTTTAACCCATACCATCTGCCGATAGGGTTTTCAGAAGACCTGCCCCAGGCTTCAACTGTGCCGTCTTTGGCGGGCTTTTGCTCGTCGGCCGAGCCTAAGTCCATCCAGCCGCCGTGCTTCTTGAGCATTTCATGGAGGTCTTTGATGCACCTGAAATCATAGTGCAATACCGTTTTCCCGACCGTGCACACGAGAATTTCCTTGCCGTCCTTCACGTCCTTGTACATTTCGTAGTCCGACGTCAATGGTGGCGTCTTCAACTTCCAGGGGCTTTCTTTGGTTCCTTTCTCAGTAGTCATAATGGGTTATTTTAAGGTTGAAATAATTTCCGCTTCTTTTTTTAGATCTGCTGCATATTGTTCGAACGATTTCCGGAAATCCGGAATGCTTTTCGCTGCCAGAGGAAACATCAGCCCGCTCATGGTTTCCTCCATGGTGAAGTTGACACTTCCGTCGTCGGCAGAGGACAGGAGATAAGTGCGTTTGCCTTTGAAGAATGGAGCCATTCCATCGGTCCATGTCATTTTGCTTTCAGGTTCAAAGCCTTTCACCTTTAGTTTAAAAGTACGTTTTGGGTCAAGCGTCGACTTCAATTCTACCTTCCTACCTTCTTTGATTTCGCCGTGCATCGAAACAATGGTGGAATTCCATCGGGGGAAGTCGCCGGCATTGGTGAGCAAAGCCCAAATAATTTCTTTAGAAGCCAGGATATTGATACTCACACAAGTTGTCCGTTTAAAGGTTCGGGAAGTTGCTATTGCAGTTCCGTTTTGTGCATGCGATTGAAGTACTGATGTAGCCATCATAAATAGAATTGTTTTGGTAAGATGCGTCATTCGTGTTTGTTTACATTTGGACGAATGAGCAACTCAAAACGATAGGCCGCTTGTCAGGTTTCTTTCAAATAATTATCCATAACTTTTTTATTGTGCTGTAAATGAAGGAGTTGTAACTCAGAGGCGCCAGAGTTAAATGGATCAAGACCTTGCAAAATTTTCGTTCTCATGTCGAAAAGCTCTTCTTTGTCTTTGCTTTGAGCCAATCGGGCCATGTCAATCTTCATCACCTCTTCCTGCGCCTTTTGCTTCGGGTTAAAAATGCCGTTCAACTCTGTGCACTGGTGGCAAGCTCCCTCTTTGTTAATGAGTGCGCACTTTTTGTCAAAAATCGAAATCATTTTACTGCGGGCCGCATGCAGGTAGTATTTGGCCATGGCCTCCGATAATGAGAGGATCTCTGCAACTTCCTGTACTTTAAACTGATATACTTCCTTCAGCAGTAGGGCAAGTTGTTGCTCTATAGGGAGTGCCTTGCCTATACATGTAAAGCAAAAGGCAATGTGCTCTTTGATTTCGAAGTTGCCTTGCTGCGAGGTCATTCTCACCTGCATCATGTTTTGCAGAAAATCTCTGTTTCCCAGCGCAGCCTCCCGGCAAATGTCAGTTACTGTCTCAGGCCATAGTTTTTTAGACCTCAGCAGGTCTTTGGCCAGGTTGCTGGCAATAGCGAAAAGCCACGTTTTAATACTGGATTTCCCTTCGAAAGAGGACAGCTTCTGATGCGCTTTGATATAAGTTTCCTGCACCAGGTCTTCCGTGTCCTCTACACTGGCAGTCATTCTCAAAAGAAACGATTTCAGCTTTGGTCTTTCTTTTTCAAACTCACTGGTTAACTGCGGCTCCGTGTACATGGTGTATGGCTCGAGGATGTTTTATAAAACTATAAACAACTCAGATTCCTAAATAACTTATGGCACAGAAAGCAAAGGACTTTTCTTGTCGGGGCGGGGAGCTTTAGATGCTGCCTATGAGGACGGGCGCAATGATGGTAGAGGATCATCCTCCGTTTTGAGGAGGATGATGGGCTACCGCTAGAGGTTTATCGATTATTTCACCAATTTAACGTTGATGGCATTTGCTCCTTTTGGAGTCATTTCAGTTTCGAAAGTGACTTTATTGTCTTCTTTAATCGGCTCCATTAAGCCTTTGGCATGGACAAAAACACTTTGTTGAGATTCCAGGTCTTTGATAAATCCGTATCCTTTCGATTCATTGAAGAATGTGACAATGCCTGTTCTGGTGGGGTCTATAGGCTCGTTGGAATGTTTGGGAACTCCAATTTCTATATCTCCGGCTTTAGTGACTTTCTTTTTCTTTGGGTCGGGTGGGGTGGAAGTAAAATTGCCATCTTCATCGATATACATTAGCATATCTTCCAAGCTCTGGCCTTTAGATGAGTTGGCTTTTCTTTCTTCTTTCTTTTCTTCTTTTTCCTTCCTCTTCTTTAACTTTTTCTTTTCTTTCTCTTTCTTGTTAAACGTTTCTTGCGATTTACCCATTATAAGTATTTTGGTTTTAGTTGAAATTACCTGAAACAACCCGAGCGGCGATTTTCGGCGTTTTGCAACTCGAATGTAGATCGCAGCGAAAGAAGAAGAGCCCGGGAAAGCAATCCAGCAACCACAGATGTGTGGCTTTTGCAAAGGTAGTGATAAAAGAAATGAACCCCGCCTAATTGGCAGGGTTTATCTATACGCTGAGGCAGGGGCTGGTTGCCTATTCCGATTTGAGCGTCCTGGCTGGGTTGATGGCAGTCAGCCGGAATACCTGCGTTAACACAATGAAGATTGAAATGATAAGGCAGCAAGCGGCGGAAATGGCCACCACCTCAACACTCAGGTCGATGTGTAAAGGATAGTCAGAAAGCCAATTGTCGGTAAACCAATATACCGCCGGTCCTGCGATGAGAACTGCCACGGCAAATAATTTGACAAAGTCTGACGACAGCAGATAGGTGAGCTGAAAAACAGACGCACCAAGCACTTTTCGAATACTTATTTCCTTGGTCCTGCTTTCAGCCAGGAAGATAATCAGGCCAAATACTCCACAGAGGGCAATGATGATAGCAATGGCTGTGAATGCGCTCACCACCCGGAAGAATTGCTGCTCAGATGCGTAGGTCCTGGCGAAAGCGTCGTCAACGAAGGCCATCTCGAAAGGGTCGGTAGAAAATTCTTTCCACGTAGTTTCTAGCTGTTCCATAAGCGCAGGTAAATTTCCCGTCGTTACTCTCATCAACACATTGTCGGGGCTCACCCTGTAGCCCGGCCCGTAGACCATGTAGGCTACTGGAGCAATGGTACTGTGAAGCGATGTGTAATGATGATCTTCAACCACGCCGATTATTTTCCTGTTTTTGCCGCCAATCTCCACCACTTCATTAAGAGCTGATATTTTGCCCATGAAATCCCTCGCTTTTTCATTGATGACCACCGACCTGCCTGAATCGGCCTCGAAGGGCAACGTAAAGGTAGCGCCTTCGGTCAGGTGAAGGCCTACGACGTCGAAATAGTCTTTATCGACCCCCACAATGTCGATACCCCTTTCTGTATCAGGCTCGGCTCCCTGCCAGTAAAATCCCCACGTGTTTTGCATTCTTGCAGGCAGGGGCTCTCCTGAGGTTGCCGCCTTGTCAACACCCGGGATATTTTTGAACGATTCCTTGAGTACATCGATTCTTTGCTGCAGCCCACGGTCATTCACCGCCACATTGATCAATTGCTTCTGATCAAACCCCAGGTCGAACGTCTTCATGTATTGAAACTGAAGGTAAACAACAACACTGCCCGTGATAAGGAAAATAGTGATGCAATATTGAATAGTGATCAAGACCTTTCTTGGCAGGCTGCTTGTTTTGCCTGAGCTATGCCCGCTGAGAGCAACCACTGGCGAATACCTTGTGAGCACAAAAGCAGGGTAGAACCCGGAAAGGGCTCCAATGGCTACTATCCCAATTGCCGACCAAATCACTTCCCTGAACCCAAAAACAGAGGCGGATAGTTGGAGACTCATCCAGCTGTTGAGAAACGGAAGCGCTATTATGATCAGGGCAATGGCAAATGTAGATGCCACCAATGTATAAAAAACCGATTCAACGAGGATCTGGGCAATCAAGTCCGCACGCCCGGCGCCGATGGTTTTTCTTAACCCAATCTCTTTGGCTCTGGAGAGTGCCCTTGCCGTGGAAAGATTCACGTAGTTGAGCACGGCGATCAGTAAGATGAAGAAACCTATGGTGGAGAAAATGATGATATTGCCAATGTCTCCTGCGAGCTCATTTCCACCCATATTTTTGCTATAGAGATAGACGTCCTGCATCGGCTGAAAATCCATCCCTAGCCTCTCTACCATGTCTTTCCCAAGGTATTTTTCTATGATAGCCGGTTTCTGCTCCCTGATGCCCGAATGTGCCAAATCAGGAATGAGGGCATAGGTTCTCACCCAGCTAAACCCCCAATGCGAAGCCAGGGAGGCGTACATTTTATCAGCAACGGCCATCGAGCCGAGGCCCGAAAACTGAATGTGTGAGTGCTGTGGGGGATCAGCCACCACGCCCGTCACCTTCATGTTCATCTTTTCATTGCTGTCATAGATCTTCACCGTTACGACTTTATTCAATGGGTTCTCGACACCGAAAAGCTTTTGACTCAGGCTTTGAGTAAGCACAAGTCCGCTGGGATCTGATAGAGCAGTTTTTGGGTCGCCGTGGATCAGGTTGAACGAAAAGAGGTCAAAGAAAGTAGAGTCTGTCCAGTAGAAATCCTCGACAAGTATTGGATCGATATCACCAATTTTCACAGGATCACTTCCCATGCTGCAGATTTTGATTCCCGGAAACTCACTGCTAAGCACCTTGCCAAATTGAGAGGAGAGTGCGGCTGTGGGAGGGTCGACGGGATCGGTTCTTAATACCCGGTAGATTACGTCCTTTTTCTCATGAAACTGATCGTAACTGGTTTCATTCTTAACGTACAACCCAATGTAGAAAACGGAAGCGATGCCGAAGAAGAGGCTGAGTAGGTTTACCGCAGTGAATACCCTGTGCCGGAGTGAGTGACGAAAGGCAACTTTGAAGTGATTGATGAGCATAATGTTCGTATTTAGTCCTTTGAGTTTCTTTATTCTGTAGAGCCTGACTGACCCGAGTACACCAAAAATGAAGAGCTGCGCCGCTTTTCGTTTGCCATATTGAGCCAGGTTTCTATCGTAGAGCTCGCATAAGTCCCCTTCCAGCTCGTCGATGAAGCGAGCCGAGCAGTACCAGCGCAGTAGCTTTACTGCCCACCTTGGCGGCGTATTATTCATAGTTGAGTTTTAAGTTGGGCAACAGACTCCAGAGCTTCTCTCTTTGTTCTTTCACTTCGGCTAAACTTCGCTGACCAGCCGTGGTTACTTTGTACAGTCTTTTTTTTCTCCCACCACGCTCTTGTGTGGCTCCGCCAAAGTACGACTCGACAAAGCCTTTTTCTTCCAACCTGTAAAGAGCGGTGTGTACGGTGCTTACTGTCACCTTGCGATCAATATTCTTTTCAATTTCGTCCATCACAGTAATGCCGTATGCATCGCCATTTAAAATGGCCACCGTCAATAGCACGAGTTCCTCAAACTCACCCAGGTATGTTCCTTTCATATTTCAATCGTAAATGTAAATCAAATAAAATGATTAGATTCTTAAATGTCAATGAAATAAAAGTAAAGTTTATTAACCCATTGTTCTGCCATGTTTAAGATTAGAAAAAATAGCTTTCATACCTAACAGAACTTTCGCTATACTAGGTGTAAAATTCATTGCTATGAAAAGGCTTTCCGTTTGTTTGTTGCTCCTTATTTCGGCTTTCTCATTAAAAGCCCAATCCCTCAAAGCGCTCGTCGGCGGCACACTCATTGACGGCTTTGGGGGCACCCCCATTCAAAACAGCGTGATCATAATAGAGGGCGAGAAGATCAATGCGGTTGGAACGGTTGGCAGTCTGGAGATACCACCCGACGCTGAAGTCATTTCTACTGAAGGGATGAGTGTGCTGCCCGGCCTGTGGGACATGCATGTGCATTTGATGATTAATGGACACTCGGATTACGCTTATTGGGACAAGACTTACCCTCCATTATTCAAAGATGTAATCATGCCATCCTCTGCTCATCAGCTGCTGATGGCGGGGGTAACAAGTGCCAGAGACCTTGGAGGCCCGCTGGAAGAAAGCCTTGCAGTACGGGATGCGATTAATAGCGGAAATATTCCCGGGCCTACCATGTATATGTCAGGCCCATTTTTGCAGCATGCGCCTTATCCAGGCACAGAGCAGTTTCGTTGGGGGGTGAACGGTGAGAAGGATGCCAGAGAGAAGGTGCAGAAGCTAGCCAGGGCAGGGGTGGACTGCATCAAACTCATAGATCATGATCAAATGACCTTTGCTGAGGTAAAGGCGATTGTAGATGAGGCGCACAAGCATAATTTAACGGTGGTAGCGCATTCGCACCGGCCGGAGGAAATAAGGATAGGCCTGAAAGCTGGCGTTGACTGCTTCGAACACACCGGGCTCTCTTCAGCGCCCGAATATCCGGCCGACATTATGGTAGCGCTTAAGGAACGAACCGCCAATATGAGCACCGGGCCACTATTTTGGACGCCGACCATCGAAGGCCTCTGGAATTATGAGTACTTGCGTGATCACCCTGAAAAGCTCGATAACGACTCCTGGCACCTTGACCTTCCCGATACGGTTATTGCTGACATCAAGGCATCGATAGAATACCCCGGTCGGCTTCCTTACTTTCAGTTGACGCCGATAAGGAAGCCAACTTTGGAGAAAAAGTTCAGACAATTGCAGGAAGCGGGTGTGGTAATGCTGGTAGGCACTGATAGTGGTATACCTATGAAATTTCATAGCCAAAGCACCTGGAACGAACTCGACATATGGGTGAGGGAGCTGGGTGTTGATCCGCTGCTGGCCATCAAAGGAGCTACCTACTGGCCGTCGGTCATTATGGGAGTAGACAAGCAGGTGGGAACAGTGAGCGAAGGAAAGTACGCCGATATCATTGCTGTAAAAGGCGATGTACTAAAGTATATCAACCTGCTACAGGACGTTGACTTGGTGGTGAAGAGAGGGCAAAGGGTGAAGTAGCACGAATGATATAATCACTTTTGTTCATTGTCGACATTTCTCGGCCACTCCTTCCCTTTTTAATTTTTCGTGCACTGTAGATTCACTATATTTCGATTCACAGATTGATTCGAGTGAATCTTAAGTTTTTTCTTGAACTACAAAACCAAAAAAAGCATGAATACCATTAAAGGCCCTGCCATTTTTCTGGCGCAGTTCATGGGCGATACGGCACCCTTCAACAACCTGGAAAGCATTTGCAAATGGGCAGCCAAGCTCGGCTACAAGGGCGTTCAGATTCCTACCTGGGATCCTCGCTGTATAGATCTTAAAAAATGTGCAGAGAGCAAAACTTACGCCGACGAGTTAAAAGGGAAGGTAAAAGCCTGTGGAGTTGAAATTACTGAGCTTTCGACGCATTTACAGGGCCAGCTTGTGGCTGTGCACCCTGCTTATGATATTATGTTTGACGGGTTTGCTCCGGCTGAATACCATGGAAACCCAAAGGCAAGACAGGAATGGGCAGTGCAGCAAGTGAAGTGGGCAGCCAAGGCATCGCAAAACCTGGGAATCAATGTTCACGCTACATTTTCGGGCGCTCTTGCCTGGCCTTATTTATACCCATGGCCTCAGCGTCCTGCCGGCCTGGTAGAGGCTGCTTTTAAAGAACTGGCCAACAGATGGAAACCTATTTTGAACTACTTTGACGAGTGTGGAGTAGACGTTTGTTACGAGATTCACCCCGGAGAGGATCTTCACGATGGGGTAACGTATGAGATGTTTCTGGAAGCCACCGGCAATCACTCAAGGGCCAATTTACTTTACGATCCCAGCCACTTTGTGCTGCAGCACCTCGACTACATCCAATACATCGATTTTTATCACGAACGCATCAAGATGTTCCATGTAAAGGATGCTGAATTTAACCCAACAGGAAAGCAGGGGGTATACAGCGGATTCCAGTCGTGGATCAATCGTGCTGGTAGGTTCCGTTCTCTCGGCGACGGCCAGGTAGATTTCAGCTCTATTTTCACCAAGCTTTCGCAGTACGGCTTCGACGGTTGGGCAGTGATGGAATGGGAGTGCTGTATCAAAAGCCCTGAGCAGGGAGCCGAAGAGGGGGCGCCTTTCATTCAGAGCCATATCATCCGGGTAACTGAGAAGGCGTTTGATGATTTTGCGTCATCAGGCATGGATCACGAGACTAATAAAAAGATACTTGGTATCAAGTAGTCCATGACGTTACTACCAGTAACCTCCATCGGTTTTTAAAAACATTTGCAAGGGATGCTAAGACATTCCTTGCATTTTTTTGTTTACAAAGTAGCGTACAGATTTATTGGGGGCTGTGACATTAATCTGACTAAGCTGATGAATAAATAACCATGAGAGATTTTACAGAAGTCCATTCAGGTGGAAGAAGGAAATTTATTCAAACATCAGGCTTGGCCCTGGCGGGGTTAGCCTTGCTTCCCAGCTGCTCGCCATCCAGCCCCGGTAGAAGATACGGGCTGCAGTTGTATACGCTAAGAGAACAGTTGTCGGCGGATTTGGAGGGTACGCTTAAGGCGGTGGCAAAAATTGGCTATAAAGACCTTGAGATTTTTGGTTATGCTGATGGCAAAGTATTTGGGGTGACTCCTTCGGAGTTGAGGAAGATGGTGGAAGACCTTGGGATGAAGCTGGTGAGCGGCCACTACCTGACAGGAAATATCAATGCTCCCTGGAAGGGAACATTATCTGCAGGATGGGAAAAGGCAGTGGAAGACGCCAATACAATGGGGCTTAAGTACATGGTCAACGCATTTCTTTTTCCCGAAGAGAGAAAGTCAATTGATGACTATAAGAGGTTGACGGACTTGTTGAACGTTTCAGCCAAAGTCGCAAAAAATGCAGGCATCCAATTTGGCTACCATAATCATGATTTTGAATTCCTGGAACTGGAAGGCCAGCTTCCTATGTATGTTATTATGGATGGAACGGACGACGACCTGGTGGTTGCGGAGTTGGATCTTTATTGGGCAACAAGGGCCGGCCATAGCCCGATGCATTTTTTCAAAAGATACCCAAAAAGAACAGCCTTGTGGCACGTAAAGGATATTGCTGACTCTGATGATAAAGAATTTACCGAAGTGGGTAACGGCGTGATAGACTTTAAAGCTATTTTCGAAAAGTCCATGTTGTCAGGAATGAAGTACTTTTTTGTAGAGCAGGATGTGTGTCAGCGGCCACCTGTCGAAAGTATAGCAATAAGCTACAAGAACTTAATGAAGTGGGGGATTTGAAGACTTTGAACAAGACGATGAAGGGTTGGCTTGGTATTGTGTTGCTAATAATGAGTGTCGGCACGGCCGTTTCCGCAAGGCAGCTGACTCAAACAGTTAGAGGAACGGTTGTAGACAACACAACAAAAGAGCCACTGGTAGGTGCTTCGGTAGCGCTTCTGCCGTTGGCAAGTGGTGTGGGCACGTCAACAAACGAGTTTGGGGAGTTTGAGATAAAAGAGGTGCCCGTCGGTCGGCAGTCCATACAAATTACCTACACAGGGTACAAGTCCGACGTTGTGAGAGAATTACTGGTGGTGTCGGGAAAGCAGAATGTGGTGCATGTAGCATTGGAACAGTCCCCAATGGAATTGGAAGAGGTGAAGGTATCTGCCGCTTCGGACATACAGGAGTTTGAACAAATGGGCAAGGTTGACATAACGGCCGAGCAATTTCAACGTATTGCTGCAAATTACCTCGATCCGGCCAGGGTGGTAATGAGTAGCCCCTCAGTAGCCAACACCAACGACCAAAATAATGCAGTGTCGGTGCGTGGTAATTCACCCATTGCCAATACCTGGCGATTAGAGGGCGTTGAAATTGTCAACCCCAACCACCTGGCCAATGCCGGAACAATAAGCGACCGCCCGACCCAAAATGGTGGGGGTGTGAACGTGCTGAGTACACAAATGCTCGACAAATCATCTTTCCTGATGGGCTATATGCCGGCAGGATACGGCAATGCCATTGGCGGCATTTTTGACATGAACCTGCGCAGAGGGAATAACCAACGGCGGGAGTATACTGCTCAGGCAAGCCTCATCGGACTCGATTTTTCCGCTGAAGGGCCATTCAAAAAGGGTGGCTCAGCGTCCTACCTGGTCAATTATCGTTATTCATTTACCGGGGTGCTGGCGTTGATGGGTGTCGACTTCGGAGGAGAAACGATCAAATTTCAAGACCTTTCGTTCAATGTGTCGCTGCCGGAAACACCTATTGGCAAAGTAACTCTGTTTGGAGTGAATGGGTGGAACAGTAATGAGTTCAAAGGGCCTGATGACCCGACGGAGTGGGAGGAAGAAAAGGATCTTTCCGATATTGATTATATGTCCTCTATTTATGCATATGGTATTACGCAGGAGGCCGCACTTGGAAGCAAAAGCAGTTGGAGGAATGTCTTGGTGTATTCTTCGACTGTTGCAGATAGAAATCAGGCAACAAACGCTGATATCCTTAATTCAAATAACACAACAATATTTAATAATGATGTCGAATCAGTATCTAAGCTGTCTTTCTCGTCAAGTGTATCGAGCCGGTGGGGAGATGCGTTTACCACTACTGCAGGACTAAAAGGAACTTCGTACTTTTGGAATATTGAGCACGAAGATTGGGTTGATTCCACTGATCCTGATTGGAGTGACATACAGCCTCGGGATTTTAGTTTTGATGTTGATGGATTGCTACTGCAGCCCTTTGTAAATGGTAACTTTGTGCTGGGACAACGTGTTGGACTTGACCTTGGACTTAATTCATCGTGGTTTGGATATACGAACGAATTTTTGTTAGAGTCAAGAGCAAACCTCGATTTAAAGCTTGGCGCCGCTTCTCTACTTTCTTTACGAAGCGGCCTTTATAGCCAGGTGTTGTCGCCCTACGCATATCACACCACAGGTGAGTTTTGGAATCCGAATACACCGGCACCTACCGAAGTTGATCTGACAAATACAGGATTGAGGTTTGTGAAATCATGGTCGAGTGAAATAGGTTGGCAGCAGGCTATTGGCAAGTCGTTAAAACTGTCGTTGGAAGGTTTCTATCAATACCTGTACGATATACCAAGTGCTTACTACGAAAGCAATGGTTCACCTTACTACTTCAACTACATGAACTATGACGGTGAAGACTATTTGGGTGTCTTGTATTCAGGCGGAAAAGGCCGAACCTACGGAGTGACTGCGGAAGCTAAGCAGGCAATTGTAAACGGGTTCTACATCTGGGCTGGTGGCACCCTGTACAGATCGGAGTATCAGGATCAAAACGGAGATTACCTCCCTTCTAAGTTCGACGGCAGGTATAACTTCAATGCAACTTTGGGGAAAGAATTTCATAAGAAAAAGTCTGAGCAGGTCGAAAAGCTCTTTGGTGTCAATTCAAGAATTTTCTATCAGGGTGGGTTTCGTCAGCAGCCGCTTTACACCTTTTGGAGCGAGTATGATGTGAAGCTAAAGGACTATCTAAGGTTTGATCTTAGGATTCAGTGGACAAAATTCAAAGAGAAGTACACAAGAATGTTTGCAATAGACATCCAAAATGTACTCAATACGCAGAATCCTTCTTACTACTATTTTGATTCCGTTGCTGGGAAAGAAGTACTCAAGACCCAGCTTGGAATGATACCAGTATTAGTTTACAGAATAGATTTTTGATCATGACAAAGAAAGTAATTCACGGAATTCTTGCTGCGCTGTTTGTGCTATTCACCTATGTGCAGTTCAACGATCCAGACCCTGAGAGATGGGTAACATTGTACGGCATGGTAGCCGGATTGAGCCTGCTACATGGCTTTTGGAAGCCATTGCCGTATGTGACCGTGGCGCTGATGGGACTATGCCTGATATGGGCGCTCACGCTTATTCCCGGAATGCTGGAATGGTTCGACTCAGACGATAAGTCGGAAATGCTGGGGCACATGATGGACGATAAGCCCTATATAGAGCAAACCCGGGAGCTGGGTGGGTTGTTAATTGCCTCAGCCGCCTTGTTCTATCTTTGGTGGAGCTCAAGGCCTAAAAAGGAAGAGCAAGCCTGATTGCACCAACTCACCAGCCTGATTTCACAATGTAGGGAGCTATGCGGTGCCTGTTCTTTTCAAAAAGGTAGTGCATAACGCCGTCTTTCAGTCCCACATCCGGCACTATGATGTATCGGGCGTGGGCTGCCTTCATCGCTCCCAGGTAGATTTCAGAGGCGGGAATGATCACATCGGCCCGGTCGTGATTTAGCTGAAGCTTGAAAATGCGCTCTTCAAGTGTAAGCTGGGATAGTCTTTCAACGACCTCCTGAGCTTTTTCATAGCTTAGTTTCTTGCCTTTCTTAATGCCCGACAGTTCAAATATTTTGGAGATGTTTCCGCCAGTGCCAAGAGCGGTGATTTTTTGTGAACGAGTCGGAATTTTCTCTTCAATCCAGGCCTTCATTTCCTTCCACACTTCTGGTGAGTCTTTTTTATCGAGCCTCCTGACCCCACCCAGGCGGAACGACCTCGATGCTACTTTTTCTCTCTGCAAATAAACGTTCAGTTCTGTGCTTCCACCGCCCACATCGATGTGTAAAAAAGGAGCATCGGTGATGTGAGTGTTGACTGCCCGGTTGACCAGCTCTGCCTCAGTGTCTCCTTCAATGATGGAAATTTCAAGTCCTGTTTCTTCCTTTACTTTTTTCTTCAGCTCTTCACCATTACTTGCTTCTCTCATGGCCGATGTGGCGCAGGCCATGTAATCGTCCACCTCGTACAAGTCAATAAAAAGCTTAAAAGCTTTCATGAGTTTGATGAACTTGAGACTGGTTTTCTCACTTATTTGCCCTTGTGAAAAAACATCGTGACCCAGGCGCAGCGGAAAGCGGATGTACTCAAGTTTTTTGAAGACCACATCGTTGTCATATTCGATCACGTTAGTGACCTGCATTCTAATGGCATTGGAGCCAATGTCTACGGCAGCTAGTTTCACGCTGCGAAATTAGAAGAATTCCTATTAGGAAGCGTTGCCGGACTAAATTATCCCTTCTCTAATGGCAAATTTCACCAGCCCAACGGTGGTGGTGTTCAGCTTACGGCGGATGTTATTTTTATGCTTTTCGACTGTTAGATGGGAAATAAAAAGCTGAGCGGCAATTTCTTCCGCACTGTATTCCATAGCAATAAGGCGTACGATTTCAATTTCTCTTTTGCTTAGCAAAATGCCCTCTCTGTGACCAGATGGTGCCTTTACGGTTTGTGCAGGAAAGTACTTTTTCCCGTTGGCAATCAGTGTCACAGCCTCCATGAAATCTATTACATCGGCAGTTTTCAAAATATAGCCATCAGCGCCAGCCTCTATCATTCCAGCAATGTCTGCCGGGTCGTCCGACATGCTTAAGGCGAGAACTTTAATCGAGGGAAAGTCCTTTTTGATGGATTCAGTTGCCTTTATGCCGTCAATGGCTGGCATTTTTACATCCATTAACACCAGCCCAGGCTGCAATTCTTCTACAGCCTTCAACACTTCAAGCCCATTTCTGCAGGTGGCCAGCACCTCATAACCTCCTTTTCCTGTTAAAAGCGAGCTAATACTTTCTCTGAAAATTTCGTGGTCGTCGGCTATTACTATCGTCATCTTTCGTCTCAGTCACACCAATTACTAACCTTTCACCTAAGCAGGTTGTTTCATGGGATATGATTTCAAGTGATGAAGATTGCTGTATTTCTTCAACAACCAAAGAATAAATGGAAGATTCATTCACTCTCCTACCCGAGGTAGTCATCGAGAGTTGAAAGGGAGTTGTAGCCAGAACGAAGAGACTTGTTTGCCCGGCCTCGTTGTGACTGCTGTTACTCACCAACGAATGAATACCCGTTAGAAGTAAAAGACTGTCTTTGAACGATAAATTGCATTGCCCTTTTATGATTGTTAGTTCTATACTTTTATTATTCTTGAGATTGAACTGAGCCACATACAGCGATAGGTGGTCGATGAATTTGTCGGTGATAAGTTCGCTAAGAGTTGTTTCAACACGAGGAAGGGTAATAGCTGGGGTTGGAAGAGAGGGGAGTTCAGGATTATTTTCAAGAGTTGTCAATTGATAAACGTCCTCGACGAAGTTTTTTCTGGACAGCACTACTGCGTGCTGCTTAGGGTTGGCCTGTGAGCTCTTTTTTAAAAATTTAAGTTCCCTTCTTAGCCGTAAACCGCTCGTTAGCAGGTAAGTATAGCCGCCAATCAGCAATCCGGACACAGCAATAATCACGAAATTCATACGTGTAATTTTACGTCAATTACACGCTTTTGGCAAAGGAAATAAATACCCTAAAACGGGTAATTTTAAGTTAGTTGATTGATCACAATTGGCACCTCGATAAAATAAGTGCACCCTCGACCTTTTGATGACTCCACAGTAAGCTTAGCATGCAGCGCTTCTGCCCGATCTCTGATATTGTCCGTGCCAATACCGCTCACGACCTTGTTGGGATCAAACCCAACGCCATCATCTTCGGTGGTAATGTGAATGGTATCAGCTTCTTGATGAATTTGAATACTTAATTCGCTGGCCTTTGCATGCTTCAGACAATTGCTTATAATTTCTTGAAGCATCCGGAATAAGTGCGTTTCTGCTTCTGGGTTCAGCGTGTATTCATCCCGGTCGCAATAGAAGTTGAGCTTTAAATTTGTGCTTTCTTCTACCTGACGGCTTAAGTCCTTGAGCGCTTCCACCAAACCGTATTTCTGAAGTGCTCCAGCCATCAAATTGTGAGATATCTTCCTAACCTCATCGGCCGACTTTTCTGCAAGCATCACGGCCCGGTTATTGGCCGAGCCATTTTTTACATCACTTTGCAAGCTGATTTTGAGCGCCGCCAGCATGCCGCCCAGCCCATCGTGAAGCTCTCTTGCCATTCGCTTCCGTTCTTCTTCCTGGCCTTTTAGCAGCGACTCTATCCTCGTTATTTCAGATTCCTTCAGCAACTGTTTGATTTTCTGATCGAATACAAGCTTTTCTTTTTCAGCCAGAAAAAGATCTGCCTGGTGTTTCTTTCGCTGCAGGTAAAAAAAGCCAACACCCCAGCCAATGATGAAAATAACGCTAATGATATAGATGATTCTCTCAGTCTCCGTTTGAGCTATTTTTTGTGCCTGGAGCTCATTGTCTTTGGCTAGCAGGGCTATTTCGTTGTCCTTCTTTTCCGATTCATATTTCTTCTCCAGTTCTTCAATCCTTTTTTTCGTTTCTTCACTTCTCAAAGTGTCTTTCAGTGCTATTAACCTGGTTTGGATGTCGAGGGCAGCTTTGTAATTTTTTTTGGACTGATAGTGATCGAACAATGTTTTCGCAGCCTCTTCTTCCAACACGGGACTCACCTCCCTGGCCATATGGTAGCCTTTCAATATGTATTCTTCGGCTTCGGCACGGCCAAGAAGTGACAGTATGGAGCCAGTATTGTAGTAGGCCGAAGGGATTCCGTATTTGTCGTTGGCTTCCAATTTACTTTGCAGGGCCAGTTCATGATAATGAAGTGCACTATCCAGGTTGCCTAAATCACGGTACACGTTGCCAAGGTTATTCTCCGACATGCCGATTTCCATTCGATTCCCGAGCGTTTTTCTGATATCAAGCGACTTTTTGAAATAAAAAGCTGCGGAGTCGAAGTCTTTCCGCCGGGCTTTGTTGGTGCCAATGTTATTGTACGCCATTGCCGTGCTTTGCTTGATGCCCATGGCTTCTGCCTCCTTGATAGCCTTGTGATAGGATGCTTCCGATTTGTCAAATTGCTCGAGCCTTGAGTAAATCACTCCCATATTGATGTACGAAGACATCAGGCCTCTCCGGTCGTTTAGCTCTTCTTTTATTTTCACCGATTTCAGGTGATACACCACCGCCTCTTCATACTCGCCTTTTTGAGCCAGCACATTTCCAATATTCATAAAAGCGATTGCCTGAAGGGTAGCGGTATCGGTAATGTCGAGAGCCGTTTTGTAAAAGAACAGGGCCGAATCCAGCTCTCCAAGGTTTCTTTTGGCGTTGCCGATACCATTTATAGCAGAGGCATATTTGCTTGTTTCTCCGGCTTGAGAAAAATAGCTGGAAGCCTTTTTGTAAGCGGAGATGGCAGAGGGAAAGTCCCCACTTTGTCTGTTCAGATTACCGAGGTTCAGATAGGCGCCTCCGAGGCCGCTGAGATCTTTTGTTTTTTGGTAGGCGAGAATGGTTTGTTCAATAAAATAGCTCGCCGAGTCTAATTTTCCCTGACTGTTATAATACACTGAGAGGTTGTTGAGCCCCTGTGCGAGGCCCTTGCTTAGCGATTCTTTTCCGGCTAAGTTGATTTGGAGTTGCGCATAATTTTTTGCCTCATCTGGCGAAAATTTGAGGGTTTCTATAAAAAGGGAATTGTACAAGTCCGACTTAACTTCGGCGGAAGAGGCCTGTGATAGGGCTGCCTTTAAAGAATCAAGTGGCGTAAGGGTCTGGTTTTTAGCAGATAGTGAACTGGTTAACGAAAATGAAATCGAAATAATTAAAATAATCAGTTGGCAGCGCATATAGTCAAAATTTAAGCTCAGTTTAAATATGCAAATATTTTTAGTTATGCCAATTGTGGTATATTTGCACCTCTTATCAAGAAAGACTGAGGGATGGGCCCTTTGAAGTCTTGGCAACCTTCCACCTCCCTGGGGAATAGGTGCCAACTCCCACTTGGAGAAAGTAGTGCTGAAGGCGCTGCTGATCCGAGACAGATAAGCGTAATCCTTCCTTTGGATACCTTTCCTGATAAGAGAATTAATGTGGCTGGTAAAGTGTTCTATGCTTTCGCTGGAATATTTCAAACCAAAACAAAAACACTTTTATGAATATAGAAGAGATCTTAAAGGAAAGAATTCTTGTGCTTGACGGTGCCATGGGTACCATGATTCAGCGCTACAACCTGGAAGAAAAAGATTTCAGGAATGAGGCACTCAAGGATCATCATATCCCCCTGAAGGGAAACAGTGATTTACTCAATATCACCAGGCCCGATGTAATCAAGGCCATTCACAAGAAATACTTTGAAGCAGGAGCCGATATAGCAGAAACCAACACTTTTACCGGTACATCCATCGCCCAGGCTGACTATGCTTTGGAACACCTGGTGTATGATATCAACTTCCAGGGGGCAAGGCTTGCCAGGGAGGCTGCTGACGAAGCAACCGCACTTAATCCTTCAAAACCTAGGTTCGTGGCTGGCTCTATAGGACCAACCAACAGGACCGCCTCACTGTCTCCGGACGTAAACAACCCCGGTTACCGAGCCATCGATTTCGACGGATTGAAGGATGCCTACAAAGAACAGTTGCGTGCATTGATGGACGGCGGTGTTGATATTATTCTCGTAGAAACAATTTTTGATACCCTGAATGCCAAGGCCGCTCTTTTTGCCATCGAAGAAGTGTTTGAAGAAAGAGGTGTGAGGCTTCCTATCATGGTATCCGGCACTATTACTGATGCGAGCGGACGCACCCTGTCAGGGCAAACGACGGAAGCATTTTTGATCTCCATGGAGCATATGCCATTGATGAGCGTTGGCCTTAATTGCGCCCTGGGAGCTGCTCAGCTGAGGCCTTACCTGCAAATTATGTCTGAGAAATCCACCTTCAACGTAAGTGCTCACCCCAATGCCGGGCTGCCTAATGAATTTGGACAGTACGACCAAACGCCGGAGCAAATGGCTGCGCAAATTGAGGAGTTTTTGAAAGAAGGTATGATCAACGTAATCGGCGGTTGCTGTGGCACCACTCCAGATCACATCAAGTTAATAGCCGAAACGGCAGCGAAGTATAAGCCGAGGAAGGTGGGCTCACTCCTGGCTGTTGGTAGCTAGTCGGTTTTACATGCAGTCAAATAGAAATCAGTATCCAGACAGCAACGAACCTGAAATCGTCATCCGATAAGGGCTCAGCGAATTTTTACAACAGAAACTAACAGATGTCAAGTAAAGTCGAAGAAACTGTGGACGGTGAAATTGCCGCCAACAACCCTCGCCCACTCAAGCTCAGTGGCCTGGAACCCCTCATTATCAACCAGGAGACGAATTTTGTGAATATTGGCGAGCGGACCAATGTAACTGGCAGTAAGAAATTTGCAAGACTGATCCTGCAGGGTAACTATGAAGAGGCTGTTAGCATAGCCCTGGAGCAAGTGCAAAACGGCGCACAGATCGTCGATATCAATATGGATGAGGGCATGCTCGATGGCGAAAAGGCCATGGTGACCTTCATCAACCTACTGGCTGCCGAGCCGGAGATCGCAAGAGTGCCGTTTATGATTGACTCTTCTAAGTGGCATATTATTGAAGCAGGGCTAAAATGCTTACAAGGCAAGGGTATTGTCAATTCCATTAGCTTAAAAGCAGGCGAGAAGGAGTTTCTTGATCAGGCTAAAAAGGTAAAACGTTACGGTGCCGCCGTGGTCGTAATGGCTTTCGATGAAGATGGCCAAGCCGACTCCTACGAGCGCCGCATTGAAATCTGCGAGCGCTGTTACCGTCTTTTGGTCAATAAAATTGATTTCCCGCCTGAAGATATCATTTTCGACCCCAATGTGTTCCCTGTTGCCACCGGCATGGACGAGCATAACAACAACGCCCTTGACTTTTTCAGGGCCACCAAATGGATCAAAGAGAATTTGCCTCATGCCCGGGTAAGCGGTGGTATTAGTAACGTTTCCTTCTCATTCAGGGGCAACGACTCCGTTCGTGAAGCGATGCATACCGTGTTCCTTTATCATGGCATCAAGCATGGTCTGGACATGGGTATAGTGAATGCCGGGCAGATTGAAGTCTATGATGAAATTCCCAAAGACCTTTTGGAGAGAGTGGAAGACGTGCTGCTTAACCGCAGGCCGGATGCCACCGAAAGAATGCTGGAGTTTGCCGAGACAGTGAAGTCGAAAGGCAAAGTGAAGGTGGTGGATGATGCCTGGCGGCAGGGCAGTGTTGAGGAGAGATTAAGCCATGCACTGGTAAAAGGAATTGTCGAGTTTGTGGAGGCTGACACAGAAGAGGCACGGGCCAAGTACCAAAGTCCTTTGAAAGTAATTGAAGGGCCTTTGATGGCAGGTATGAATATCGTGGGCGATCTTTTTGGTGAAGGGAAAATGTTTCTGCCCCAGGTGGTGAAAAGCGCCAGGGTAATGAAAAAGTCGGTGGCCTACCTGATTCCTTTCATGGAAGAAGAGAAAAGAAGAACTGGAAACACATCGTCCAATGCGAAAATACTTCTTGCCACGGTGAAGGGCGACGTTCATGACATCGGCAAAAACATAGTCGGTGTGGTGCTGGCTTGTAACAACTTCGATATTGTCGACCTGGGTGTGATGGTGCCAGCCGAAAAAATCCTGGAAGCTGCCGTTCGGGAAAAGGCCGATGTGATTGGCCTAAGCGGGTTGATTACACCATCACTCGACGAAATGGTGCATGTGGCCAAAGAAATGGAGAGAATGGGAATGAAGACGCCATTGCTTATTGGTGGGGCTACCACCTCCCGTATTCACACAGCAGTAAAAATAGCGCCAAATTATTCGGGCCCGGTGGTTCACGTGCTCGATGCATCCAAAAGTGTGCCCGTAGCCAGCGAGCTCATAAGTCCGGATACAAGAGAAGCATTTGCCAGCAAAGTTCGAAAAGAATATGACGAAGCAAGAACGGACCATGCCGGTCGGCAGAAGGAGAAGAACTACATTTCGATAGCTGAAGCAAGAAAGAAAAAAGCACCTGTCAATTGGGATGATTTTGTGCCGAAGAAGCCAAATGCACTGGGCATTACAGTGTTCAAGAATTATTCTCTGGAAGAGATTAGACCCTATATCGACTGGACGCCATTTTTCTCCACGTGGATGCTGAAAGGGAAGTATCCGGCTATTTTTGACAATGAAATCGTTGGAGTTGAAGCCAGAAAACTGTTCAACGATGCCAATGCCATGCTTGACGAGATCATAGCTAAAGGCTCGCTGAAAGCCCATGGTATTGTTGGCTTGTTTCCTGCCACTGCTGTTGATCATGAAGATGTGAAGATTTTAGATGAGTCAGGAAAAGAGCTTACCACGTTCCATTTCCTTCGCCAGCAGGGCAAAAAGGCAGCAACGGTACCCAACCTGAGCCTGGCCGATTTTGTGGCACCCGCAGAGACTGGAAAGCAAGACTATATGGGAGGGTTCGCAGTGACAGCCGGCGACGGACTCGACGCTATCGTCAAGAAATACGAAGCGGATCAGGATGACTACAATAGCATCATGGCCAAAGCCCTTGCTGATCGGTTGGCTGAGGCTTTTGCAGAATTGCTTCATGAAAAAGTAAGGAAGGAGCTATGGGGCTATTCACCAGATGAAAAACTTGATACCGAACGGCTTATCAAGGAGGATTATGCTGGCATTCGTCCGGCACCGGGCTACCCTGCCTGCCCCGACCACACGGAAAAGAGGCTTTTGTTCGATCTGCTGGATGTAGAAAAGAAGACCGGCATCATCCTTACAGAGTCTTTTGCCATGTACCCTGCGGCTGCGGTAAGCGGTTTTTACTTCTCGCATCCTGATTCGAAGTATTTTGGTTTGGGCAAAGTGGAAAAGGATCAGGTAGAGGAATATGCACGGCGCAAAGGCTTTTCTTTGGAAGACATGGAAAAATGGTTAGCGCCAAATCTCAATTACAATATTTAATCAAAAACACTTCAGAGTAACCCGAAGTGCTGCAATAGCTGAAAAATGAAAGTAGTAGATCATATTAACAACGCTAAGAAAACCCTGTTCTCTTTTGAGATTTTGCCTCCGCTAAAAGGGCAGAGTATGCAGGCGATCATCGACACCATAGAACCCTTGATGGAGTTTAAGCCTCCTTTTGTAGATGTAACTTACCATAGGGAGGAGTACATGTACAAAAAACGCCAGGACGGACTTTTGGAGAAGGTGACGATCAGAAAAAGACCCGGCACAGTCGGTATTTGCGCCGCCATTATCAATAGGTTTAAAATCGACGCAGTTCCTCATATTATTTGTGGAGGCTTTAGTAAAGATGAAACAGAGGATGCGCTTATTGACCTGGACTTTCTTGGTATTGATAACGTGTTGGTGTTAAGGGGAGACCCAATTAAGTCGGAGGGGGCTTTTGTGGCCGACCCCAATGGCCACAGATATGCGTCGGAACTGCTGGAGCAGGTGATCAATATGAACAATGGTCGCTACCTGCATGAGGAAACGGAAGGCAACCACACCAATTTTTGTATTGGGGTGGCAGGGTACCCTGAAAAACATTTTGAAGCGCCAAACCTGTCAACGGACATTCGCCATCTGAAGCGCAAGGTTGAAATGGGGGCGCAGTATATTGTTACTCAAATGTTTTTTGACAACAACGAGTTTTTTGCTTTTGAGAAAAAGTGCAGGGAAGAAGGCATTACGGTGCCAATTATTCCCGGCCTCAAACCGATTACCTCTGTCCGTCAAATGACGGCATTGCCCCGGTCGTTTTTCATCAACTTGCCCAACGACCTGGTGAATGAACTGGAAAAATGCAAGGACAATAAGGCTGCCAAAGCGGTGGGTATTGAATGGTGTATTAATCAGTCGAAGGAATTGATGGCGAGCGGCGTGCCGGTGCTGCACTACTACACCATGAGCCGTGCTGAGTCGGTTAAGGACATCGCATCTGCTTTGTTTTAAGATAGGAGGAGAGTGCTGATATGGTTAGATTGCTACTGAAGAGCCCTTTCTGCGAGTAAACAGAGGAAATAGCGAACAAACCATGAAGGTTATTGAATGCCCCCGGGATGCGATGCAAGGCTGGGAAAGCTTTATTCCCACGCAAAGTAAAGTTGATTACATCAATCAACTGCTTAAGGTAGGCTTTGATACGATAGACTTTGGGAGTTTTGTTTCTCCCAAAGCTATCCCGCAAATGAGGGACACAGCGGAAGTGCTTTCACAGCTTGATCTTTCCGATTCCCAGACTAAGTTATTGGCTATTATTGCCAACCTCAGAGGCGCTGAAGAGGCCTGCCAGCATCCGGAAATCGCCTATCTGGGGTTTCCACTTTCACTCTCAGAGACCTTCCAGCAAAAAAACACGAACAAGTCTATTTCGGAGGCATTAGATACAGTTCAGGAGATTCAAAACCTATGTTCCAAGCACGATAAGGTGTTGGTTGTGTACCTTTCCATGGGGTTTGGTAATCCCTATGGCGATCCGTATGAACCCAGTCTTGTGACCGATTTTGTTAACAAACTGGATGCAATGGGCATTGAAATTATTTCGCTGTCCGATACAATCGGTGTTTCGTCACCGGTTAATATCAAAGCTTTGTTCCGGGAGGTCATCCCAACGTTTCCTCATATCGAGTTTGGTGCTCATTTGCATTCAACAAAGGAATCGGCGTGGGAGAAAATAGAAGCTGTGTATCAGGCCGGGTGCAGACGAATGGATGGAGCTATCAATGGTTATGGCGGTTGCCCCATGGCAGACAACGATCTGGTGGGGAATATGGCTACGGAGCAAATTACTGCCTTTTGTAGTGACCGCTCTATTCAAACGGGGTTAAAGGATGATCAGTTTTTGAAATGCTTAAAATTGGCTTCGGTGGTTTTTGCCAACCAATAGTTTTACAGGCAGTTTTTTAACCAGGCATCCTTCCCGCCCTTTGATCCAAGCTTTTCGGCCTCCAAAAAGTCCCTGCAGGCAAGCTCAGGGTACTCAGTTTCAAGCAAGGCCATTCCCCTGAGGTAGAAGCCGGTGCCTCTGTCTTTGCTCGAATATTTGAGAAATGAATTGAAGTCAAGAACAGCAATATCGAAGTTTTTGAGCTGATAGTGACAATAGCCCCGGCCCATAAAGCAGTCGGAATAGTCGGGGTTGATTTCAAGAGCATGGGAGAAGTGCCTGACACCGCTTTCATAGTCTTGCTTGCCAAATGTGCTGACTTCACCCAGGTAGTAGTAGGCGCTGTCCCAATTTGGTTGTTTCATCAAGGCGCTGTAAAAAGCGCTATCGGCTTCATCAAACTTCGATGAATTTTTAAGGGCAATGCCTTTTTTTAGATAAAAGAAAGCACTGTCCGCTGCAGTTTCGGAATAGCTTAGGCCCTTGCTGATATGAGATAAAGCACCATTAAAGAACCTCAATTTTTCCGATGACAGAATGGTCGCCATCCTGGCGGTTTCCAGGTTCCGTACGCCAACACTTCTGTAAGCATAGTCAAGTTGTTTTAATGCCGGAAACCACTTTTTCTCTGCGTAAAGCTCTTTTGCTTCGTTATAATAATAAATGGACGCATACACCTGCATGGAAAGCGGAATGCAGATCACCACCCCAATCAATAGTACCATGAATATGCTAGCCTTGATTTTTGTGCGCCGGGAGAAGACGGTTGGCTCCGGCGGCTTCCGTGCCCGTGCTTTGTTCCTTTTAAAATAGGGGTCACGGTCTCTTGGGGAACTGGATGAGGGTGAGGGTGGTGGTTTCGGTTGGCTGAATTGCTCGTATGTAAACGTAGTACCAGCGCTGGAAAGTACCTGGTAAGCCTCCAGCACCTGCTTGAATCTCTCCTCAGCATCTGAATCCCCAGGGTTTCTGTCAGGGTGGTATTTGAGCGCCAATTTCCGGTAGGCAGCCTTTATTTGCGCTTGCGTGGCACCGTACTGAACACCTAATACCTGATAATGGTCTGCCATTTTACCTGATAAGTTTAAACTGCTTTCCAGGGAGTGACTTAACAAAACCCTCAAACTCCAAATTTAGCAATTCGGAGGCTAGTTGATGAATCGGTATTTGTGTGTTCCAGCTCAAAGTGTCCAAATGGATGCCATTGGGCTGTTTCTCCAGCGAATCCCATATTTTGGAAGCCATTTCGCTTAGGGCTGCTGGCTTGGTTGCCGTCTTCTTTTTTGTGGACGAAGCAAGATCCCAATTGAGCAGAGACGCAAGACTTTCCGCCGATGTATAGATATGGGCTTTCTGTTGTTCAATAAGCTTGTTGCACCCCTCTGAAAAACTATTACCAAGGTTGCCGGGAATAGCGAGCACCTCCCGGTCATAGGAATTGGCAATTTCGGCGGTGATAAGCGCACCACCACGGCTGGCGGCTTCCACCACTATCACCGCTTCGGCCAGGCCGGCAATGATCCTGTTTCGTGCCGGGAAGAACGACGCTTCAGGTTTGGTCCCAGGCGCATACTCTGTCACTAAACCACCTGCTTCCAGCATTTTGATTGCCGTATGCTTGTGCGCCGACGGGTATATAATATCAGTGCCAGAGGCCATTACGCCAAATGTAGGAAGGCCGTTGTCAAGTGCTGCCCTGTGGGCTTCTATGTCGATGCCGTAGGCCAGGCCGCTTACGATAAGCGGATTGTAGGGAATAAGCGATTGAATAATTTCACGGGTAACCTCCCTGCCATAATCGGTGGCACTTCTGGTGCCAACAATAGCTACTGCTTTCGACGTGTCCAGTGTTCCAGCTCCCTTTTTGAAAATTATCAGGGGAGCATCGTAGATGTGTTTAAGCCGCTCAGGATAGGCCTCATCTGTAAAAAATATGGCTTCGGTATCTTGCTTTTCGCAGCGCTCCAGCACTTTCTCGGCTTCTTTTAAAAAATCGGCCTGAATCAGGGATTCGGCAGTTTTTTCTCCTATGCCGTTGATCTTCTTTAGTTTTCCTTTAGGTGTTTTAAAAATAGAAGAGGCTGATCCCAGATGACTGATGAGCATGCGTGCCATGCGGGGCCCAACTCCCGGAACCAATTGGAGGGCTAATTGATATAACTTTTCTTCTGTCAATCTTTCTGTTCTAACTCGCCTCTTAATTTAACGAGGAAAGACCTGACATTCTTCAATCCATCAATCATTTCCAGTGTATCCTTCGCTTTTTTTGCATTTGTTTTCAAAAAATCCCGTGCTCCCTGCAGGGTATAGCCCTTTTCTTTTACCAGGTGGTAAATAAGTTTTACATTTTCGAGGTCTTCTTTGGTAAACTGCCTGTTTCCCTTTCGGTTTTTCTTAGGCTTGATGATGTCGAATTCAGTCTCCCAAAACCGAATCAGGGACGTAGCTACATCCATCATATCAGCTACCTCGCCGATGGTGTAGTATTTTTTCTCGATCTCTTTTTCTTTGTATGGCACGTTAATTATTGATTTTAAAAGTGATCAAACCATCATCTAAAATTTCCAATGCTGTATCAGGAAAGTCCTGCAAGGTTAGCTCTTTTATTTTACGAAGCACTTTCTGATTCTCGTCGACCAGCGGCCCTCCTGAGCCCAGCTGGTGAGTGGAGAATATCTGGCCCTGTAGAAAATCACCCTCTCCATTTACCCATAGCTTTAAAATGGGGGCGATGCCATTGGGGCCCTTAAGGTTAAACCGGCGATAGGTGCAAAAATTGCCCATGCTGTACGCAATAAATTTTCCTTCGTAAAGGTCAATAGCTCTGGTTACATGCGGACCATGACCAAAAACGATGTCGGCACCGGCGTCAATAACCAACCGGGCAAATTCATACACATTACCCCTGTCTTCCCCTACAAATGACTCTCTTTTTCGTGTAACGTGCTGAAATTCTGGCCCCTCACCACCTGCGTGGAAGGAAACAATCACTATCTGGCACGTCGAGTCAAGGTGTTGAATGATTTCCCTGGCCCGGGCATAGTCGTGAATGCTGATGGTGCCTGTGTTGGGAGCAAAAGCTGCAAAACCTATTTTGGTTTTTTTAGCTTCGAAGATCGAGTAGGGCGTTGATTGAGTGCCAGCCACGGCAATACCCAACTTCGTAAGGACTTCGATGGAGCTTTTTCGGCCTTCCGGGCCAAAATCACCAGCGTGGTTATTGGCCAGGCTCATCACATCGAAGCCAGCTTCTTTCAAATGAACTGCATAGTGTTCCGGCGTTTTGAAAAGATAGCAGAGCTTTGGATTGTTACATTCCTTAGGGGTGCCCTCTTCGTCTATAAGCACTCCTTCGTAGTTGCCGAAAGTAATATCCGCATTCTTCAATATGTCTGCTACATCGCTCAACAGCATGCTGCCATTTGCTGGTGGCAGATACTCTTCAGAGGGATATGCTGTTCCCAGCATAATGTCGCCCACGCCAATAACGGTCAATGTGTCGGGCACTACTTCGAATACTTCAAGGGCTATCTCCTCACCAATTTTTTCAAGCGTGTCACCCTTTGAGGTTACATACACCGGGGCCGGCGCAGGCACAACAACCGTGTCTTTCGCAACTGGAGCAGGGGTGTTATCCACCGTTGACGCCAGCCTGCTTGTTTTGCAGGAAAATGCCGCTAACGCCAATAGTATTACGTACCCTGATTGCTTGAACATGGTTTGGATGGTGAGTCACAAAAATAGGATATCGGGCTGGAAGTGGCTTTTCTATTTACATGAAATTTATCCACAATTTATAGACACAAAAAAGGCAGCCTTTCGGGAAAGCTGCCTTCATGTTCAGATTCAACTGTTTTTATCCAAGTGATTGGTTTTCAACAGAAGCAAGTCTGAGAATTTCTTCATACTCTTCAGGTGTAACCCCCTGGAAGAAGTAGTGGACAGGGTCAGTGGCTTTGCCATTAATGTGCACCTCATAATGCACGTGAGGAGCGGTAGACTTTCCGGTGCTTCCAACAAAGCCGATTGTCTCACCTCTTTTTACCCTCTGGCCTACTTTTACGTTTTGCAAGTCCATGTGACCGTACAGGGTTTCGTAGCCAAAGCCATGGTCTATAACCACATACTTGCCGTATCCGCCAAAGTCATATCTCACAGATTTTATGACGCCATCTCCTGTCGCATAAATAGGTGTGCCTCTTTCCGCAGAGAAGTCAACACCAGCGTGCATTTTAGACGTTTTCAGGATTGGGTCAATTCTTATTCCAAAACCCGAAGCCAGGCGCTTCAACTCCTTGTTAGATATCGGTTGGATAGCAGGTGTGGCAGCCCAAAGTTCTTCTTTGTTCTTGGCCAGTTTCATGATTTCGTCAAACGACTTGGTTTGAATATACATCTGCTTCTTCAGCTTGTCGAGTTTTTTAAATGACTCCACAATCAGTTCCTCACGCTGAAGGTCAGACTCTATCATTTCTTTGTAGCGGTTAGCACCACCAACTCCCGCTTCTCGTATCGACGATGGGATAGGCTCTGCTTCAAAAATAACCCTGTAAATCTGATCATCCCTGTTTTGCAGGGAGGCAAGCATGTCCTGAGTCTCATTCATGTCCTTCTTGAGAAGCTCATAGTACATGTTCAATTCCTCATTTTCCTTCTTAAGGAGGGCCTCTTTAGGAGAGTCAAAATAGGTGTTGTAGCCCAAAAGAATGCCGATAGCTAAAATTAAGGCGACAGTAAGGAAGCCAAGAAGATTAAGGAAAATATCCCAGGAGCTGACCTTGACACGCTCATATTTGCATGTTTCGGTGTCGTAGTAATATTTTATCCTAGCCATAGGTTGACAGTTAGTCTTTTATTATAACTTTGCTTCTATATAAGCGAATCTCACCGCTTTTACGAAAAAATTTGAATTGCGTTATAATTCTGGCGCAATATAAGAATTTTTAAACATATTCTGGATATTTCCCAACCTCCGGCAAGTTTGAGAGCAGCATAAACCCCTTTAGTTATTGATAAGTAAGCTGTACAATTCTAAGATGCTACAGTTTATCAGACCATTTAATTCAAATGACAGCAGTAGAGATAAGACAGCAGTTCCTTCAGTTTTTTGAAAGCAAAGGCCATAAAATAGTGCCTTCAGCCCCTATGGTGGTACAAAACGACCCTACATTGATGTTTACCAATGCGGGCATGAACCAGTTCAAAGACTACTTTCTTGGAAATAAAGAGGCGCAGGTAAAGCGAATTGCTGACACACAGAAGTGCCTGCGGGTGTCAGGTAAACACAACGACCTTGAGGAAGTAGGGTTGGATACCTACCACCACACCATGTTCGAGATGTTGGGCAACTGGTCTTTTGGAGACTATTTCAAAAAAGATGCCATCAACTGGGCGTGGGAGCTGCTTACTGAAGTGTATAAGCTACCAAAGGACAGGCTGTATGCCACTGTGTTTGGGGGCGATGAATCGGAAAGCTTAGAGAAAGACAACGAGGCATTTGACTTATGGAGTGCTCATTTGCCTGCCGACCGGGTGCTCGACGGCTCGAAGAAAGACAACTTCTGGGAAATGGGTGACACTGGTCCCTGCGGCCCTTGTTCAGAATTACATATTGACTTAAGAGACGAGGCTGAAATAGCAAAAGTACCAGGAAGAGAGATGGTCAACATGGGCCATCCTCAGGTGGTAGAGATTTGGAACCTGGTATTCATTCAGTTCAATCGGGTATCGGATGGAAGCCTCAAGTCGCTGCCAGCTAAGCATGTGGACACCGGCATGGGCTTCGAAAGACTGGTGATGGCTTTGCAGGGTAAAAAGTCGAACTACGATACCGACGTCTTCCAGCCAATGATCGCTGTGCTGTCTGAAAAGGCAGGAGTGGCATATGGCGACGATGAAAAGACGGACATTGCGATGAGGGTGATTTCCGACCACATCAGGGCTATTTCGTTCGCTATTGCTGACGGACAGCTGCCGTCCAATGTGAAGGCTGGCTATGTGATAAGGAGAATTTTGAGACGTGCCGTGCGCTACGGATACACCTTCCTGAAGTTTAATGAGCCGTTTCTCCATACTTTGGTGCCGGTGCTTTCCGATCAGTTTGCTGGTGTGTTCCCCGAACTGGTTGGGCAAAAGGACTTTATTGCCAAAGTAATTTTTGAGGAGGAAGCCTCTTTCCTGCGTACGCTCGACAAAGGACTTAAGCGGATCGAGGTGATCAAGCAGTCGCTGAAAGGAAAAGAAATTAGCGGTGCTGTTGCTTTCGAGCTTTACGACACGTACGGATTTCCGCTTGACTTAACGGCTTTGATTGCCAGAGAAAATGGACTGACGGTGGATGAAGCTGGTTTCCAAACGGAGATGCAGCAGCAGAAAGACCGTTCGAAGAAGTCGTCAAAAGTATCGACCGGCGACTGGGTGGAGGTAAAGCAAGAAGAGGAACTTGGTTTTATTGGTTACGACAACCTGGAAGCGGTTGCTCAGGTAGTAAAATACCGGGAGATAGAAGACAAAGGCAGCAAACTGTTTCAGCTTGTGCTTGATAACACACCGTTTTATGCGGAAAGCGGCGGACAGGTGGGCGACAAAGGCATGCTCATGTCCGGCGATCAAAAAATAAAGGTGCTGGACACAAAAAAAGAAAATGACCTGATCATTCACTTTGTATCCGAGCTTCCCAAGGATCCGACTTTGCCTTTGCAGGCAAAAGTCGACATTTATAAAAGGCAGCTGACAGAGAACAACCACAGTGCTACCCACTTATTGCATGCAGCCCTCAGGCAGGTGCTCGGCACGCATGTGCAGCAAAAAGGCTCACTGGTGTCTCCCGATGTGCTTCGGTTCGACTTCTCTCATTTTGCAAAAATGACGGATGAAGAGATCAGAGAAGTGGAGGCCATTACCAATAAGAAAATAAGAGAAAACATAGCACTGAATGAGCGCCGCAATGTGCCCATTGCCGAGGCCAAACAGTTAGGAGCTATGGCGCTGTTTGGAGAAAAGTACGGTGAGTTTGTGCGTGTCATTACTTTTGACCCTCATTATTCTGTGGAGTTGTGCGGAGGTACCCATGTGCGTGCCACTGGCCAAATCGGTTTCCTCAAAATTGTCTCCGAAAGCAGTGTGGCTGCTGGTGTGCGACGCATTGAAGCAGTAACGGCCGATAAGGCAGAGTCACTGGTCATTGAGCAGGACATGCTGATGAACGAGATGAAGGAATTGCTGAAGAACCCGAAAGACATGGCCAAGGCTGTGGCACAGCTGCTTGAAGAGAAGCAAACTTTGACAAAGGAGCTGGAGGGGTATCGCCTGAAAGCATCGCAAGGGGTGAAGCAGGACTTGCTCAAAGAAGTGAAGGCCATTGATGCCATCAGCCTGCTGGTGGCAGAGGTGGCATTGCCAGATGCCGACAGTTTGAAAAAATTGGCTTATGAGCTCAGAAATGAGTTGAGCTCGCTGGCCATGGTGCTGGCGGCGAATATTGACGGCAAGCCTCAGGTAGCTGTGATGTTCGACGATTCGCTCGTGGAAAAATTTGGATTGAATGCCGGGCTCCTCGTGCGTGACCTGGCCAGAGAAATACAAGGTGGTGGAGGCGGACAACCGTTTTTCGCTACTGCAGGAGGAAAAGACATTAACGGATTGCCCAAAGTGGTGGAAAAAGCAAATGATTTACTGGCAAAAGCGCTTAACTTGAGCTCTCTTGCTTAACCGAAGTGCATCTAATGAGTGATTTGAAGGACAAGAATAGCTTTGAGGCCGTTATTGGACTGGAAGTGCATGTGCAACTGCAGACTAAAAGCAAGGTGTTTTCACCGGATGCCAATAAGTTTGGTTCAGAACCCAATCAGCACATCCATGTGATTAGCCTGGGGCATCCGGGTAGCATGCCGAAGTTGAACAAAAAGGCACTGGAGTACGCCATTGAAATGGGGCTGGCGTGTCACAGCGAAATAGGCCGCTATAATTTCTTTGACAGAAAGAACTACTTCTACCCCGACCTTCCAAAAGGCTATCAGGTGACGCAGGACAAAACACCGATTTGCAAAGGAGGCTACGTCGAAATTGGTTTCGATACCAACACCCCGAAAAAGATCATGCTCCATAAGATTCACATGGAGGAAGATGCAGGAAAATTGATGCACGTCGATGGTAAGGATATTTCGGCAGTGGACTACAACCGGGCTGGCGTGCCTTTGATAGAAATAGTGACTGACCCCATGATTACCTCATCGCAGGATGCCGGTGCCTTTCTTACTGAAATAAGAAAAATGGTACGTTTTCTGGGCATTTCTGACGGTCATATGGAGGAAGGCTCTTTGCGTTGCGATGCCAACGTGTCGATTCGTAAAAAAGGAGTGACCACACTGGGCAACAAAGTAGAAGTGAAAAACCTCAACAGCATCAGGTACGTGCAGAAGGCAATTGAGGTAGAAATAGAACGGCAAACGAATCTCACTCTTCAAGGCAAAGCCATCATTTCCGAGACCAGGCTGTTTGATCCCGAAAAGAACCAGACTTACGGCATGCGCATGAAGGAGGAGCTGAACGACTACAGGTATTTCCCTGAGCCCGATCTGGCGCCCTTTGTGGTGGATGACACTATGCTGGAAGACATCCGCAAAAAGATGGCCAAGCTACCCCGGCAGTACTACGACGACTTCACGCAAAAGTATGGCCTGCCAAGCTACGACGCACTGGTGATCACCGAAAAAAGGGACTTTGCGCACCTGTTCGAGGAAGCCATTGCTCATACCACTTGCTATAAGCAGGTAAGCAACTGGCTCATGGGGCCGATTAAGAGTTACCTGAAGGAAAATGGCACCTCCCTGCGAAAGCTTTCGCTCACAGGTGCTATGCTGGCCGACCTGGTTAATCTGGTGGAAAAAGGAACAGTGAGCTATACTGTGGCCTGCCAAAACATATTCCCGGAAGTGATAAAGACCGGGAAGGCACCCCACGACATAGCTCACGACATGAACCTGGTGCAGGAGTCGGACAGCGATGTGCTGATGCCTGTGATACAAGAAGTGCTTGCCCAAAATGCGGATAAGGTGGTCATGTATAAAAACGGTAAAAAAGGGCTACTCGGCATGTTTATGGGAGAGGTAATGAAAAAAACCAACGGAAAGGCCGATCCGAAACTAACTAACCAGCTTTTGGTTGAATCATTGGCTTAGAAGTCTTGTTAGAGAAAAAAACAGAAAGATGATAAAGTATCTTGTAGTAGCATTAACAGGAGTTTTATTTATTACCTCGTGTTCTGAGGGCACAACTCAGGAAGGGCTGAAAATTGCTGGAAAAGTAAAATTCCCGCAAGAAACAGGCATCATTCAACTGGAAATGCTGGGTCTCGAGGGAATTGACCCTATAGATACGCTCACATTGGCCACCGACAGTACTTTTGAAACCTATGTTCAAATCACTGAACCTTCCTTTTTGCGCATCAACTTCTATGGCAAGCAGGTGGTGCCATTGGTGTTGGACAAAAGCGATGTTTATATAGAAGTGGAGGCTTATTCGCCGCAGGCCCCGTTCACTGTGACTGGCTCAAAGGACACGGAATATTTCGAAGCCGCTGGTAAGCTAAATGCCAAGTTTCAGTCCGACGTGCAGATGATTAACAATGACTACAGCCAGGCAATGATGTCGGGTGATATTGAGGGGGCAAATAAAATTCGGCAACAATATATTGATATAGAGGCTGTTTTTAGCAAAAAGATGAAAGAGTTGATCTGGTCGATGGACAACTCGGTGTCGGCCATATTTGCCTTGAATTATATGGACGCCGAGGCGCAGTTTCCTTTTTTTGACAGCCTGGCCACAAGGTTTCAGAATGGACTGCCTGATTCCCGCTTTACCAAAGAGCTTGTGACCAGGGTGGATAATATGAGGGCATTGGCCGTGGGGGCAATGGCTCCGGAAATTAACCTACCGAACCCAGATGGCGAATCGATTGCCTTGTCATCACTAAGAGGAAAATACGTGCTGGTGGACTTTTGGGCTGCCTGGTGCAAGCCTTGTCGTCAGGAAAACCCGAATGTGGTGGCTTCTTATAACAGGTACAAGGACAAGGGTTTTGAAATATTGGGTGTTTCTCTTGATCGAACAAAGGATGCCTGGCTGAAGGCAATTGAAGACGATGGCCTTACCTGGAAGCATGTGTCGGATTTGAAATACTTTAATTCGGAAGCGGCTGCTACCTACCAAATCAATGCTATTCCGGCTACCTACCTGATTGGCCCTGATGGAAAAATCGTCGCCAAAAACCTTAGAGGAGAGTCATTGGAAAGGAAACTTGAGGAAATCTTTGGGTAGGGGAGTAGGGATAACAGGGTTTCGGTATTCAGCATCCGACTAATGACGGTCGAAACGAGGCTGCGTTTTCGAAATTGAGGTAATTGATTCGAAAAATTTGCCGTTCTACCTCCTCTTTTCTAACTCCCGAATCACATCACTGGCAATCCACTTGCAGGTCTTGTCATCTGTGGCCTGGAGTTTCCTTGCCAGTTCAATCACCTCGACAGTTAGATGAGGTCTTTTCTTCCCGACCTGCCTCATTGCCCAGCTTATTGCTTTTTTTATGAAATTTCTGGGGTCGTTGGCTACCTCAACTGCCTTTTGGAGCATCGAACGCAGCTCGTCGTCGGTTACGTTATTCTTTTGGTGCATGGTGGCTTCGGCTATTAGCACAATGCCCGCCCTTCGGGTGAACTCATGCTTGCAGGGGATCCATTCGGCTACTTTGCTTTTCCAGAAGCGGGTATACACAAACAGGTTACCGCAGCACTGGTCGCACACATCCCAGGAATACATGTCTGCCACCCATTCATCCATTTGTTCCGTAGTCATTTGTTTCGGGTCGCCAACCATGCTGGCCAGCACTTTTGCTTCATGAATATCCATTTGCCAGAGCTGAAGCGCCAGGGTGTGGTTCTTTTTGATGCTTTTGGCTATTTTGCGAAGCTCAGGTGTTTTGATACCCAATGCTTTTTCTGAGGGGATGCCGAATCGTTCTACGCCTTTTTTTAGGCCCGCATCTGCCAGCAGTTTTAAACCACTAATAACACTTTCTACCGTCTCCATAAATTGATGTTACTGTTTCTGGCTAAACTTACTACTTTGGCAAAATAACCTTTTATCAAACCAATGACTCGACCTACAAACTTAAATTTAGCACTGCTTTTTACCTTTTTGACAACGGCTGCGCTCGCTCAACCCGACAGGTGGCAGCAGCGTGTAGAATACATCATGGACATTGACATGGATGTATCTGCCCATCAGTTCAAGGGTAAGCAAAAGCTTGTGTATTACAACAACTCTCCTGACACGCTCACGAAAGTGTTTTATCACCTTTACTTCAATGCTTTTCAGCCGGGAAGCTCGATGGACGTTCGCTCCCGAACCATCGCCGATCCGGACAGGCGGGTGATGGATAGAATTTACCATTTGAAAGATGATCAGATCGGCTATCAGAAGATCAACAGCCTGAAGCAAGATGGCAAAGTGCTTTCTTATGCTGTAGAAGGCACTGTGCTGGAGGTGAACCTTGCCAAGCCAATTCTCCCGAAAAGCAAAGTAACTTTTGAAATGGAGTTTGATGCACAGGTACCCTTGCAGGTTCGCCGCAGTGGCTGGGCCAACAAGGAGGGGGTTGAATACTCTATGGCGCAATGGTACCCAAAAATGGCTGAATATGACTACGAGGGCTGGCATGCCGATCCTTACGTAGGCCGGGAGTTTTACGCTCCGTGGGGCGATTTTAATGTAAACATTACGATTGATTCTGCTTATATGATAGGTGGCTCAGGCTATTTGCAAAACCCAGAGCAAATTGGCAAAGGCTATGCAAAGCCGGGGACTACCATTAAAAGGCCGAAAGGCGGCAAGCTGACCTGGCAGTTCAAAGCCCAGAACGTGCATGACTTTATGTGGGCTGCCGACCCTGACTATCTGCACGATGTGGCTCAGGTGCCTGGCGGGCCTGCCCTGCACTTCTTCTATCAGGGCGACACGCTGGTGGAAAACTGGAAGGAGCTTCAAGGCCTTGCAGTAAAGGCATTTGATTTCCTTAATAAGAACTTTGGTAAATACCCCTACGACAAATTCGCTGTGGTGCAGGGAGGCGATGGCGGCATGGAATACCCTATGTCGACGTTGATCACAGGGCACCGCTCTGTTCGCAGTTTGGTAGGTGTGACTGTACACGAAGCACTTCACAGCTGGTACCAGGGCGTGCTGGGCACCAACGAGTCCCTGTATCCATGGATGGATGAGGGTTTTACCGATTATGCCACGCAGATCACCATGCACTACCTTTTCGATGGGCCGAACGGTGGTAACTACATCAATCCGCTGGAGGGCTCGTATCGGTCATACTTCTCATTGGCGCAAAGCGGCCTGGAGGAACCCATGTCGACACATTCCGATCATTACAATACCAACAGAGCTTATGGCTCGGCTGCCTATTCCAAAGGAGCTGTTTCGCAGCATCAGTTGAGCTATGTGATTGGTCACGAAACGTTTATGCGGGGACTTCGGAGGTATTTTGATACCTGGAAGATGAAGCACCCCAATATGAACGACTACATCAGGATTCAGGAAAAGAATTCAGGCCTGGAGTTGGACTGGTACTACGAGTATTTTGTGAATTCCACCAAGACGATTGACTATGGTATTAAGTCCGTAGAGGAGCAGGGAGAGCAAACAAACATTACCCTGGAGAGGATTGAAAAAATGCCGATGCCTATAGAGCTTTACGTGGAATATGCTGATGGCAGCAAAGAGTTGTTTTACATTCCTTTGGATTTAATGAGGGGGATAAAGGAACATGATGACCCGAGTATTACACGCACTATCCTGACCGATTGGCCATGGACACATCCGTACTACACGTTTAGCATTCCAAAGAAGCCGAAGGACATCAAGTACATGGAAATTGACCCAACGCAGCGCATGGCTGACACTGACCGCACCAACCAGAGCTACCCCTGGCGCTCGGCAGTGGAAGCGGAGGGAGAGGTGGTGAATAAGTAGCCAACCCCGTTCGTCGGTAATTGCGAGGGCAGTGTCGTGGTTTATGTATTGACTGAGCTGTTTATGTGCCCGTGGCAATCTGCTTGATAAGAACGGTACTTATTAGGCAGATTGCCACGCTCATTAGCTATTACGTCACGCCTATGATCGAATGATTAATCGCTCGCAATTACCGAAAGGTGGTGTCATCGTGCATTATAGTCAGTGATAAAATTCGCAAACTCCGACTAATAAAGTTGATCCCATGCAACTCTCCACCCTCGACTACATTATCATTGCGGTGTTCCTGGGGCTAACCCTGTTCATGGGACTGCGGTTTCGCAAGCAGGCTGGGAAGGACATAGCTCAGTTTTTTCTCGGAGGCCGCAACCTTCCCTGGTACATTGCAGGACTTTCCATGGTGGCTACCACCTTCGCTGCTGATACGCCCCTGGCAGTCACCGAGCTGGTAGCGCAAAACGGCATAGCTGGCAACTGGCTTTGGTGGAACATGCTGGCGGGCGGTATGCTCACTACCTTCTTCTTTGCCCGCTACTGGCGCAGGGCTGGGGTACTCACCGATATTGAACTGATTGAAATCCGCTATTCGGGTAAGCCAGCCTCTTTTTTGAGGGGATTCAGAGCCATTTATTTCGGTATTTTCATGAATGTGCTCATCATTGGCTGGGTGAATCTGGCACTGATGTCGCTGTTGCAGGTGTTCTTCGACATACCTGAAGGCTTGCTGATTTGGTATGTGGGTGCTGCCATGCTGCTGGTAGTGATCTATTCTGGCATGTCGGGCCTGCTCGGGGTGGCATTCACTGATGTGGTGCAGTTTGTTATCGCCATGGCAGGCAGCATCGTGCTGGCTGTGTTGGTGCTTTATTCTGATGAAATAGGTGGTATCGATCAACTGAAAGCCAATTTGCCAGAGGGATCACTCGATTTCTTCCCCACAATTGGAGGTGACAGCAACGGTTCATTGCTGGCGCTGGGTTTGGGGAGCTTCTTCGCATTTATTGGTGTGCAATGGTGGGCCAGCTGGTACCCGGGGGCTGAACCTGGCGGAGGTGGGTATATCGCTCAGCGCATGATGAGCACCCGCACCGAGAAGGATGCTGTGTATGCTACCTTGTTTTTTCAGATCGCTCACTATTGCCTGCGCCCCTGGCCCTGGATCATCGTGGCGCTCTGTGCGCTGATCCTGTATCCCGACCTGGGTGCTGAGGAGAGCCGATTGGGTTACGTAATGGCCATGAAGGACTATCTGCCAGCTGGTTTAAGAGGGCTTGTGCTGGTGGCTTTCTTCGCTGCTTATATGAGCACTATTTCCACCCAGCTCAACCTGGCAGCAGGCTACCTGGTCAATGACTTTTATAAGCGTTTCATTAGGCCTGAAGCAAGTGAAAAAAGGCTGGTGCAAGCCTCCCGGTTGGGCACATTTGGCTTGATGGCTATTTCACTTTGGGTAACGACCTATATCACCAGTATTTCGGGCGTATGGGCCTTTATCATTGAATGTGGTGCCGGCCTTGGGCTGGTGATGATTCTGCGGTGGTACTGGTGGCGCATCAGTGCCTGGAGCGAGATAGTGGCCACTGTGGCGCCGTTCCTCGCTTACGGACTGTCGAAATTTGTGCTGGTGCGCTATGACCCCATTTGGGGCAAAGGCATCGGGGAAGACCCCACCAGCTTCTTTTTTACCGTTGGCTTTACTACGTTGGCGTGGCTGCTCGCCACCTACCTGGCGCCTGGCACTAGCAGGGAGAAGCTGCAAAGCTTCTATGACCACATCCAGCCCGATGGCAACTGGCGACCGTTTAGAAAGGATTGGAACAGAGGCAAGCTGCTGCTTCTGGTGGTTTGCTGGCTAAGTGCCATCGCCATGGCCTATGCTGTGCTATTCGTTACAGGCAGTTTGATTTTTAAAGAATGGACACCAGCCGGGATATATGGACTGGTGGCCGTGGGGTCTTTTTTAGTGTTGAGAGTGGCTTCTGGGAAGGTGAGAATTTTTGAGAATTGATCCAATAAGGTTTCGTCTGGATCAACCGCAGTGAATTACCAGGAACAGAATACTTTCAACAAACCGCAAAATGAGGTAGATTGAGATAAAGTTATAATGGGTATATGGACAAGATCCATACCGATATGTTGCCGGCAATTGCCAACGACTGACAGACAATGAGACGACTAAAAAATCTTTTGACAATTATTCTTACGACAGTTTTACTTTCGTGTGCGACAACGAAGTCGACTTCAATTCTGTATGCTGACAATTACGACAAAACAACAGACATGACTTCGGTAATGATTTTTCCTTATGGAGAAGTCAAAGTTCCTGGTAAATGGACAAAGACGGGAGAGAACACAGTTAGCATGCAATACTTTTTTATCGGACAAGACTCAGCACGAATAGCCATTGCTTTGCAACCTTGGGACAAATATGAATTCTCACATAACAACCCAGAAGTTACGCCTGACAATTTTGTGAGAAAATTTTATGAATGGGACGCAAACTATTTGAAGAAGGAGACTAATGGACAATTAAAAGTTTTAACAGAGAATAGGGAAAAGAATTATTTGGTGTGGAATCTTAATAGTGAACGTGGTGGAAATGACTATTATTTGTTTGGACTTAAAGGCAAGACAGCTTATAACTTAAGTGTAAAGACTGACAAATGGGACGAGGAAAAAAAGATAATTTTTCTCGAACGACTATTTATTGAGTGATAGGCAACAGCCGGCAACAATTGCTATGCCCAATGGCGGGCGAAAGTGTTGACGAAAATATATATCTTGCTATTACGTTTGGTTACGGTGGACAGAAACGTTTTCACAAACCGCCACTGGCCATAGCCGAGCGTTAGCAGTAACGGGCTGTGGCATCTGCACTCGGAATAAATGGAAGCTTGGGATGAGATAAAAGACGAGGTCGATATTGAGAACTTCCTTCATTTGTATGGACACTTTCATGACTCCTGCCTAAGAGATGCCTACATACAGACCAGAGAATCGGTGGCTGCTGATCTGACGATGACGTTTGATGGCAACTGGACTGCTGTCTTATTGTTTCAGAGACAATATCGAAACCCGACCGTAATAGAAATGAAGTTTGATAATTTATCGCAGTTTAACTTCAAGGCCGCAGACCCAGACTATAACTCCTTAATTTTCGATGTGACATTCAACAAAACGGAAGGAATATTTTACTGGGCAAGCGAGGGCGGTTGGACGCTAGGTGACAACAGCATAACATGGATTTCCAGCAGCAGGGTATTTTGGAGAGAACGTCCAGCACTAATTGGCCCTGTTGCCAGGATTAGCACCTAGTCCATCGGAAATGCCGCTAACACAACGAAGATGAATGAGGGCTTCATCGGTTGTCAAAAGTTAGTTGGCTTGGAAAGTCCGCCACAAGGGTTAATTTTAAGATCGCTGTGGCTAAGATGTAGTGGAAGCGGAGCTGCATAAAACTCCCACACTCATTTTGCTGAGGTTACACACAATTGTAGGGATGCATAAAAGTTCGTCGCTTACTTTCTTGTACAAATATTTTTTCCCAGCCTGCTGGGTGGGAATTGTAATCCTGGCCTTAATTACTGAATCGAAAGCTAACAACGAACTACCTACAAGTGAATTGATCGCTATAAGTGCGATTGTCTTTTGGCTTGCGTACTGGTCGATTTTGGTTTCTATAAGACTTAGAAGTGCAGTCACACATGACGAGTACTTGGCCATCAGTTCTTTTCGGAACGAAGTGAAAATAAGGTATGATCAGATAACCTATGTTTACCAACCTGTATTTGTGAATCCCGCCCTCGTTGGACTTCAGTACAGGGATGATCGAACTCATGAGCTATTTGACATACTAATAATGCCAAGTAGAAGCGACCAATTGTTTACGTTTAACTTATTCAGTTTAGACGAGTTGCCAATGACCAAATTTATTAGGCGACATTCAAAACGGGCAAATCCAGATTATGACGAAGGGCGAGAGCCTTCGAGATGGCGTCCTTTCCTATACGTCATATTAAGCGGCGCAATTGTCTGGGCAATTAGCAGCTTTGCTTTGCAGACTTAAATGTGTGTAACACATCGGTAAAATGAATGTGGGCGTCATCAGTTGTCAAAGGTCAGTTGGCTTGGAATCTACGCCACAACGCCTATTTTTATCTTCTGCGTTGCTAAGTGGTGACGGAGGTGGTACTGCAAAAAACTCCAACATTCAGTTTAGGCAGACGTTGTGCTGCATTAAAAAATGAGAGACATAATAACTATAATAGTTGCTGAAAGAAACGCACTCTTAAAAGGACTGACAATTTCATTTCTGTTGACTTTGCCTTTCACTTTCCTGCCGGCGATTATCAGGAGTGGGTTTTCAATTTCAACAATTTTTGAACGTTTAAATGATTCCATTCTTTATTCACTTGGATTTGCTTTGATTGTGGTCATTGCAGCAGTTATTCAAAACTACAGTGGACTTGCTGACCGAAAATGGTATTTCGACCGACCCGCTTTTAAAGACCTGGACTTTTACGGACGAATAGACGGAGTTGGAAGTGTCGTTCACGACTTAGAAACAGTTCTTCTCGGTAAAATCGATAGCTACTTCTTCCGGCTGAATTTAATTGACACAGATAAAAAGAAGCCGATTTTAGAAATTGTACCACTAATCGATTTGACAGACAAAGAAGAGGAAATTGAAAAACTAAGGTTAGACGACAAATTTGAGGCAGACTTATTCTTTGGAAAGAGAATTAAGCTAAAAGAAATCGACCTGGAAGTTCAAAATAGCATCAGGGAAATTTTAAAACACTTAGCAGCAAGACTTCAAGATTTAAACTTTGAAGGCCTTGACGTTGACGAAGAACAACTAGAAATGGAATTAAGAAAATAAAAATGACCACACAACAATGGGAATAAATCATGGGGCGTGACAGTTGTGAGTAATTGAAAAACAGAAATAAACAGCATGAATCTTTCATCAAAGGCCAAAGAGATCCATTCACAAATTGCGCAAGAAACTACTAAGCTTGGGGACCTTAGGAAAATTGCAAAGGAGATTAAAAAGGACCACGACCTGGCAATGCAGCTTTGGTCGGTTGGCGAATTTTACCCACGCCAACTGGCAATTTTAATAATGGATAATAAGCTCCTTAGCCAAGCAGTAATCGACCAACTCTGCAAGGATATTCAAAATCATGATCAGGAAGAGCGAAACCAATTAACAGATTGGTTGATGGCCAATCAGCTTTCGAGGGACAAAAAGACCGTTGCATTGATGGAATCGTGGGAGAATAGTTCTTCAGCGCAACAAAGAAGGCTATTTTGGTATTATCAGGCACGACTAAGATGGATGGGAAATACTAACCACTCTAATACGGAATATTTATTGGCTTCAATTGAAAAGAACCTGTTAAAGGAAAAACCTGAAGTTCAATGGGCAATGAATTATACCGCCGGCCAAATAGGGAAATGGCAAAAAGAGTATCGCAACAGATGTATTTCCATTGGAGAAAAAACGGGGCTGTATAAGGATGAAGTTGTTGCCAAAAATTGTACGCCAAGTTATTTGCCGGATTTCATTTCAATTGAAGTCGCCAAATTGCAAAAGCAATAAAACGAATGTGGTAGCGAAAAGACGGACGAAAAACTACATGCAACAAAACAGTGTTAAAACCAGTCTAGCCAAACCGGTGACCGGAGTACCAGAAAAAGTAACAGCCTAAAAACGATGCAAGACATACTATTTGACTTTATAGCAAAATACATTACCCTGACCGACGAGGAGAAGAACGCCATCAATTCCGTAGATATTTTTCGTTCGGTTAAAAAAGGCTCTATTTTACTCAGCAAAGGACAACGATCGAAAAATAGCTATTTTGTGCTGAAAGGCTGTATCCGGACTTACTACATCATAGACGGAGAGGAAAAAACTACTGCTTTCTACACCGAAATGGACGCCTTGACACCCCATTGTGTGATCAACAAAGCGCCCTCCGACTATTACATTAGTTGTGTTGAAGATACTATTCTTACAGTTTCAAATTTAGATATGGAAGCAGAGATCAATGCTAAATTTCCAAAGTTTGAAATCATGTGCAGAAAAATGTCGGAAGAGTTGTTGGCCAAACACCAAATAGACTTCGACGGGTTCAAGACTTCTTCCCCTGAGCAGCGATATTTGAATTTATTGCAGTCACGACCAGACCTTCTTCAGCGGGTTCCGCAGCACCAGCTGGCAAGTTATCTTGGCATAAAACCACAATCACTAAGCAGGTTAAGGGCAAGAATTTTAGAGAAAGACAAAGGGTAGGAGTCGTTTCTTAACTTAAGTGAACGTTTTGAGCCTGCCTGCCCATCTACTTTTGCAGCATCATTTTCACCAAAAAAAGATATGCAAAAGAAAATTCTGGTCATTGGCCTCGCCTTATTGCTGACAAGCTTCTTACCACTCAAAGCTCAATCGGCCAAACAAGACAGTACTTATAAAAAATGGTTTGTTGGCAGTACGCTACTACTCTTAGGTAATTTGGATGGTACTAACAATCCCGGGTATATACAAGTAAATGCAGGATATAAGATTACACCCAAAGACGTTATTCAATTTAGATTTAAAAAGTCTAAGTATGCGTGGCCGCTAGGTATCCCTTTCGGGCCGGATTTTGATGGGCCAGGGCTAAACTATCCCGGCCATGCACGCATACTTGCTCCTCAAATTGGGTACCAGCGGTTTTGGTGGAAAGGAGCTTATACATCTCTTTATGTATTGAATGCTTTTGAGAAATACATGGATGAGGATAAAAAGAAGATTGGAAACGGATTTACATTATATACCGACTTCTACCTAGGGTACCAATTTAAGTTTTTCAAAGATCGTTTCTTTTTTGAACCAGCTATCGGATGTAGTTATTGGCCTCTACGAACCGGTGTTCCAGCTTCTTTTACAGCTGTTGAAGAAAAGTGGCCTAACTACTTTATTCAACCCGGGCTTGATTTTGGATTCAAGTTTTAGCATCCATGTCGAGCCAATACCCCAATACTTTTTCACCGGACCCGCCCTGACGGCATCGAACTCAAAGAGGCAATTTGGCTGCTGAATGCAGGTGATCTAAAACAAAGGGAACGATTTGTCGTGTCCCGCCAATCCACTTTTTCCATATCGTTTAACACAAGAAAAGACTCAAATGAAAAAGAAAATTCTATTCGTTGTTCTTGTCATATTGATGATAAGCACGCCCCATCTGAAAGCACAGTACGCCAAACAAGACAGCACTTACAAGCGGTACTTCGTTGGTAGCACGATATTTCTGTTAGGTAATTTGGCCGGTGTGAACCCACCCAACTTTGCTCAACTCAACCTGGGCTATCGGATTACAGGAAAAGATGTTATCACATTAGAACCAAAAACCTGGAAATATGCATGGCCAAATGGTATTCACCCATTTCTAAACAAGGCATACGGAAAGGATGAAGAAAAATTCCCGGGATATGTGCGTGAATTTGGCTTATCGGTGGCCTACCAGCGATTTTTCTGGAAAGGCTTGTATGCCGAGCTTAATGTGATGCCTACGCTGCAAAATTTTGCGAATGTGGACGGCGATAAAATTGACAATGGCTTTCAGGTTTTCAATACGTACCGTGCGGGTTATCACATCAAACTTTTTAAGGATAGATTTTTTATTCAACCATCTATTGCCATCACCCATCGTGCTTATCACACAAGACTACCCGACGGGTTTAAACAGTTGGATGACAAATGGCCCAAGTTTATCTTCGGAGAACCGGGATTTCACTTTGGGTTTAATTTTTAGTTGATGACTTATGAGCACACAGGAAACACTGCATGACATCAAAGTCAGTTTGACACTGAAGCTCGCTGCACTGTGGGCGAGCTTTATGTTTCTCTACATTTATGTTGATTATTTCGCTCTCTACATGCCTGGCAAGATAGAAGGTATGCTGGCAGGGAAGGTGTTTGTATTCGATATTACGCAAGGATTTCTTTTGCTTGCACTCGCATCAGTGACAATTCCGGCACTGATGATTTTCCTTTCCGTTGCCTTGCCGGATAAAGCAAATCGTTGGGCAAACATCGTTATTGCCACGTTGTATATTCCTTATACGTTGTTTAATCTGGCTGGCGAGGCATGGATGCACATGGTGTTTGGCGCCGTTGTAGAAGTAGCTCTTCTTAGTCTGATTATCCGTTATGCATGGAAATGGCCTCGTACCGAAGCATGAGTGGTGAATAATTTTCATAATTATTGGAATGTTCAGGTTAGTTGAGCGTGGCTGGCTTGGATTCTCCGCCGCAACGCCTATTTTTAACAACCGATATCGGTTGAGTGGCTATTTGCCGATGAACAATTAACTGCATTGTAAAATCCGGCGCACGGGTGGGGCATTGTCGCCAACCTTAAAACAACCGCTCATTTCTATTTGGGTACAGTCCATTTCGAAATGAAAGAGGCTACGAAGAGGATTATTTGACTACTGCTCCTAACATATCTGATAAAATCAGCATTGCGGTTCTTCCGTTCGTGAATATGAGTGCGAGCGAGGAAAACGAGTATTTCAGCGATGGTATTACTGAGGAGATTATCAATGCACTGGCGCAAATCGATAGACTGAAAGTCAGTTCCAGAACATCTGCATTCTACTTCAAAGGGAAAAACATTCCGATTTCTGAGATTGGAAAAACGCTTGGAGTTTCCACTATCCTTGAAGGAAGTGTCCGGCTATCAGGTAATAACATCCGAATTACAGCGCAGTTGATTGATGCTGTCGAAGACTTTCATTTTTGGTCTGAAAGCTGGGACAGGCAATTGGACAACATATTTGAGGTTCAGGATGAGATCAGTTTGTTGGTGGCTGAACGGTTGCGAGAGCACTTAGGCCATTTTGAAATTCAGGAACACCTTGTCCTGCCCAATACCCGAAGCGTGGATGCCTACAAACTTTTCCTCAAAGGGCGACAAACTTTCAATAAATGGAACCCTGAAGATGTCAGGCAATCCATGGAGTTTTACAGGAAGGCTGTGGAAATAGATGCTAATCATGCTGAGTCAATGGTGGGGTTGGCTGGCGCCTATAGTTTTCTAGCTACGATCGGGATTATCCCTTATGCCGAAGGTTGGGACAAGTGTTCGGAGCTAATCCAGCACGCTTTAACTATTGATGATAAACTTCCCAGCGCCTACTATCAACTGGCCAATCTGGCTTTTTATACCAGGGGCAGTTACAGTGAAGCATTTGAGAACGCTTCCAAAGCGGTGAGAATAAATCCAAATTATGTGGAGTCCCGTCATTTAATGTCATTTCTCCACATTCTGGCAGGAAGGAAATCAGAAGCCAAAAAACACTTGTCTCATGCGCTGAGTATTGACCCACTTTCTCAGGAAACGCAGTTTTACAATGCCTATGTCGAGTACATGTCTGAAAATTATGCCTCCTCCATAAGCCAGTTAGATGCATGCCTGGAAGTGAACCCGATGAATGTCCCGGTACATTCTGTGAAAGCTTACTGTCTGCTCAAAACTGAAAGGTATGATGAGGTGATTGACTATTTTGACGCCTTGCCCAGTCAGATTGTTGTAATTGCTGAAAAGATAGGTTTAAGTGCCCTTGCCTATGCGCTAAAAGGTGATTCAGTCAATGCCGAAAAATTCACCAAATTATTGGAACAGAGAGCTAGCAGTATCGATGATTTTGCAGCGGACTCCTATCTGTTTTTACTGGCTGCCTCCACTGGGAATAGCAATAAAGCATTTGCCTTTGTAGAAAACACCCTGAAATCACCCTCCCCGCTTTTATTGATGAGGTATTCAGATCCACTTGTCAACCCAATAAAAGCGGATCCACGCTATTCGAACTTTCATCAGAAACTTTTTCCTACGGAGTTATTTGAAGTAAAGGGTGCCCCTGTGGACAAGAAGCCCATACTTGATGCAACTGCTGCCGCTGCACTCAAAACCAGGCTGGAGCAACTGATCGAAACAAGTAAACCTTACCTAAATCCGGAACTTACCTTGCGTTCGTTGGCTGATCAATTAGAAACGAATGCCAACCAACTGTCGTGGCTGCTCAATGACACCATTGGCAAAAACTTCAACAGCTTCGTCAATCAATACCGCATCGAAGAGTTCAAAAAAATCGCCAAAGATCCCAGGAACGACAACTTTACCATTGAGGGATTAGCCTACAATTGTGGCTTCAATTCCAAAACAGTATTCAATACCTATTTCAAACAGCAAACCGGCCTTACCCCAAGCGAGTTTCTGAAGGCCTAGTCCTTTTCACCTCCTTCTTCTCAAAAGTTGTTCGGAATCATGATTCCGAACACGGTCACCCCAATCCCGAACGTCCGCTACGGTCAGGCATCCGTTCTTTGAATCAAAACTCAAAGGGCTATGAAAATCACACGATTAACATTTTTGATTTTGCTGGTGTGCTCTTCTTCAGCTTTTGCTCAACAGAGAGAGGGCACTAAGGCAAAACTGAAAACAAGGTTTGGGGACAGGCTGGCGCTCAAAGCCGACTACTTCGGAGAGCTGGTTCTCCATCCAGGGCTTACAGTCGGTATGGACTACACCGTGGCTGAAAACAAGTGGGCTACGCTGCATTGGGACACTGACCTTGGGGGCTTCTGGCATCGCTGGAACAACTCATCGGTTTTTCTGAAAACAGCTTTTGGCTTCCGGTTGACCATCGGTTCAGTGTTCGCAGATATCAACCTGGGCGTTGGCTACCTGCATTCATGGGCTGCGGGTTCTGTGTACCAAAGAGCTGAAGAGGGTGGCGTGGAGAAGGCGGCCAATTGGGGGCATTCTCACTTGATGCCCAACACATCTTTCCTGATGGGCTGGGATGGAAGCAGAAGAAACAACCGGCGATGGGCCGTTCACGCAGGGCCCGAAGTATACTTGCAATCTTCATTCAATCACATTTTCCTGCCGCATGTAGCGGCCAAAATCGGTTTCACTTACAAACTCAATCAAAAATGAAAAACCTAACCATACTCATTGCTATTCCGGTGCTCATGCTCCTTGCTGCTTGCCAAAAGGAATCATTTTACCAGGGCGACCACTTCTTTGTGAAAAACGCTGGCGCTGAGATGCCTGTGTTTGTAAAAGGCAATATTGCTTCGGGCACCTTCATTCTTTTCCTCCACGGCGGACCGGGAGGCAATGCATCGCTTCCTTCATTTATGCCCGTGTCGCAGGAGCTGGAAAAGGACTTTGCCTTTGCCTATTGGGACCAGCGAGGATCTGGTCTATCCGGGGGCAATCCCGACCCTGCCACCTTCACGGTAGAGCAATTTGTGGAAGACCTTGATCTTGTAGTTGATGTGATCAGGCAGCGTTTCAACAATCCCCGGATTGTTATTTACGGTATCAGCTGGGGAGGTGCATTGGGAAGTGCCTACCTGAGCACTGCAGACTATCAGCAGAAAATTGACGGATTTATCTGCATGAATAGCGGGCACAATTTGGAAGATGGCTTACCCAAATCGGTGGTTTTCGTGAAAAACTATGCGCAGCAGCAAATCGACCTTGGCGTTGACGTGGCCTACTGGACGGAGGCACGTGACTGGTGTGCGAAGGAACCGGACATGACCGTCGTTGACAATTACTTCAAATATGACTCGTACCTGTCCAATACCAATGCCTACAGAAGAAATCCTGATCAGGAAGTGCAAGGGCCGGAAGTCGGCGCCAGGGGTACGATGAATTCTTACCTGTCGCTTGCCATCTTTTTCAATGGCCGATACCTTGCTAAGCGATTTAACATATTGGAGCTCAACCTCAGCAAAGACATGGAAAGGATCAAAATACACTCTTTGGTGATTTGGGGAAGGCATGACGGAGTCAATACCATTGAAATGGGTTACGATGCCTATAGTAGCATTGGCGGACCAGATTTTACTGAAAAGGAACTGGTCATTCTTGAAAACAGTGCCCACGAAGGGTATATGGAAGAGCAGGAATTGTTTATCAACACCTTCAAAAGATTTGTGAAAGGTCTCTAAAAAAATAAACCATGAAATAGCCATAAGGAAAGTCCATACCCAGCGGAATGAATAAAGTCGGAAAATAGTCGACTATCGCTTCCAAAAGGTTTTGGCTATTCCATCTGGCCGCTAAAAAGTAAATTTTATACAGATGAAAGCAGTTAAATATACAAAATACGGCGCTCCCAGTGTTTTGAGCCTGGTTGATATAAAAAAGCCGCAGCCAAAGGACAACGAGATCCTTGTTGAAATTTACGCCACTACTGTCACTTCAGGTGATGTCAGGTTACGCAGTTCAGATTTCCCACCGGTTGCCTGGCTTATTGCCAGGCTGCTGTTCGGCGTGTTGAAGCCGAAAAAGGAGATACTGGGTCATGAGTTTTCCGGAATTGTCGAAGCAGTTGGCAAGGAGGTCACAAAATACAAGGTGGGTGATGAAGTGGTAGGGACACCAACCATGCTGCCCACAGGCTCTTATACTGAGTATCTGTGCATTCCGGAAGATTGGAAGAAAGGCGTACTGGCATTGAAACCCAAAAACCTCAGTTTCAACGAAGGTGCAGCCCTGCCGGTAGGCGGGATGACAGCCTTGTTTTTGCTGAAAAAGGCCCGGTTAAGCAAAGGGCAACAAGTGCTGATTTACGGTGCTTCGGGAAGTGTGGGAAGCCATGCTATTCAAATTGCCAAAGCGCTGGGCGCTACGGTAACTGCTGTATGCAGCAGTGCCAATTTCGATATGGTTAAATCACTCGGAGCCGATAGCGCTGTGGATTATAAGCAGCAGGATTATTCTTTGCTCGAACAGAAGTTTGATATTGTTTTTGATGCCGTGGGAAAAACCTCAAAAGCCATAGCTGGCAAAGTGCTGAAAAAGGGAGGCCGGTTTGCATCAGTAGCGGCTCTCACCAGCCCGGCTCAGGAACATTTGGATGAATTGTGCCAGATGGCTGATGAAGGGAGAATCAAGCCATTTGTCGACAAAACTTTCCCCTTGTCTGGCATAGTGGAGGCTCATGAATATGTAGACAGTGGGCGAAAAAGAGGTAATGTCGTTGTTGAGGTCGTTAAATCATCGAAAAAAGAACCGGTTCCGGTAAAGCACAAAAGTGGCCTGCGGCTCAGTCCTGCCCAGGCGCTGTAACCCCTTTGTTTTTATAAGCAAAAAAACGAATTTGTTCTCCCTCAGAGTCCCTTTCAGAAGACTCTGAGGGAGGGTGTTTGAAAATATGGCCTAAACACACAGTATCTGGCTCGAAAACTTACGAATAGGAAAACCAATAACAGGCACTAGCAATCGATAGCCGTGTGTCCGAGTTGTAAAGGACATTTGAATCAGATAATTTTAAAGAAACTAACAGCGGCCAGGCCGACAGGATTTGCCTGCCGTTAGCGGTAAACTGGTACGACGAGAGAGCACAAGAAAGACGTTTTACATGCCAGAGATTAAGTTTTTCTCATGCAAAGCAAATTTGTAGACTATTTTTCAAGAATATCGCCGCTTTCAAAGGAAGAGTCAAAAGCTATTGCTGATAGCATGCAAACTAAGACCTATAAGAAGGGCGACTATTTATTGAAGGAAGGGCATCAATCAGCCAACACCTATTTCATACTTGAAGGCTGCATAAGAGAGTATTTTCTGGCTGATGGTGACGAAAAAACGACGAATTTTTTCACAGAAGAACAATGGGCCATTTCATTAAACAGCTTTTCTCCACAAAATTCTGCAAAGCACAATTGGGTCTGCGTTGAGGACACCACTGTTGTTGTGGGCAACGAACAGCGGGCTCAGGCCCTTTTTAAACGCTTTCCCAGGTTTGAAACAATATCACGCACCATCATGGAAGCAGCTTTTGCAGAGCAAAGAGAAGCATTGGCCGCTTACTATACAGACTCACCTGAAAAACGCTATCTAAAGATATTGAAATCAAGGCCCGATTTACTTCAGAGAGTACCTCAATATCATCTTGCCAGTTATATCGGGATAAAGCCAGAATCTTTAAGCCGTATTAGAAAACGGCTTTTGTCTGATAACGATTAGCTTGGAATATGTTCAGTTTCCTTGAATCCTTTTACGATCAGCCAAATACCTAGTGTAATCTCAAATAGGTCACCAAAAGTCCGTGCAATTGTATTTTGTGATCCCATAATTTCAAACCTTTTCGGTACGTCAAATTCCATTTATACCGTAATGACCACATTTCCTCTTTTATGCCCCATTTCCACATACTGATGCGCTTCGGCCATTTTGCTCAAAGGATAGATACGGTCTATCACCGGCTTAATTTTCTCTTGTTCCGTCAAAGTTTTCAGATTGATAAAAGCGTCTTTGGGAGTTAAAGGAATTCCCTGATCGATGGAAATATATTTACCTTTGGGAGTAATGGCTTTTTTGCTTTTCTCCTTAAGCTGTGAGGATTTGGAGTTTCCAACAGCGTCTATTACATATTTATATGTGCCCAATTGTGAATCAGCATTATCTGCCGTATAGTCAATCACCTCGTCGCTACCTAAAGACTTAACTAATTCAAAGTTTCGACCGCTGCATACACTGGTGACATGAGCGCCTGCATGCTTCGCCAATTGTATGGCCATTGTACCTATGCTTCCCGAGGCACCATAAATTAAAACTTTGTCTCCCTTCGCTATCGAGGTCTTACCCAGCAGATGTGAAGCAAGCAATCCTCCATAAGGGATAGCGGCTGCTTCTTCGAAACTGCTATTTTTTGGCTTGAGCGCAATATTCCAATCTTCAGGCAGGCAGATATATTCGGCATAGGAACCAAAATGACGCTTTGTTGCTGAAACCGAGCCGTAGGCAAAAACTTCATCGCCTATATTGAATGAACTTACATTTTTCCCTTTACCTTCTACAACTCCCGATGACACCATTCCCAAGATTGGGTTTCTTGGCTTTCCAAAACCAAAAAAAAGTTGAACCATAAATCTTGCCACAGGCGACGCATTCAACCCACGTATGAGCACATCGCTGGTGGTGACTGAAGTCGCATGTATCTTAATCAGGACCTCATTGTCTTTTGGCGTGGGCTTGTCGACTTCTGTTAATACCAGGTTTTCTGAACCTCCGTACTTTAAACATTCAATTGCTTTCATAATTTTTTCTTTTGATTACATAAGCAAAGTTGGCTAAGGTGCGCTTCGATTCCATTGACTTGGGTTAAGAAGTGAAATACACTGATGCTCACATATTCAGGAACAAAAAAGGTATTTTTGAAAAGCACCTAATCAAAACTGCAACGGCCTGTGAGCCAACAATCGTGAGTTACGATAGCTATTATGGGGAACTCATTTTCAGTCATTTGTTGGCTTGGAATGTCCGCCACAAAGTATAATTTTAGTGTCGCCCTACCTTCGCTAAAACCACGGTGGGCAAGGCGGGGCTAAGTGTCAGCGGAATCGGAGCTGCATGAAACTCCCACATTTACTTTAGGAAGACCACCACAGCCAGTGACTTAGTATAGTCGACCCAACCAAAGACGCTATGGAGAACCTTATTAAATTCTTTAACAGTACAGTCCCGCTTTCTGAAAAAGTAATAAGCCTGATGGCAGGCATGTTTGTATACGATGAACTGAAGAAGGGGGCGTATTTTGTAAAGACGGGAGAATATGCAAGGGAAATTGCCTTTCTGGAAACGGGCATTGTCAGGGCGTTTTACGTAAACAATGAGGGAAAAGAATATAACAAAACCTTTTTTTCAGCGCCTTCAATTATAGGTTCCTATGCGTCACTCATCAGCAAGCAAAAGAACAATGTTGCCCAGCAGGCGCTTACCGATTGCAAAATTTGGAAAGCTTCGTTTCATGAAATAGAAAAGGTATCCGAAGGGAATTTTGAGATAGAAAGATTGAGACGAATGATAGCAGAAAATTACTTTTTGAGTAACGAGAAAAAAGAACTCGAGATGGCTATGCTGGACGCCGACAAGCGATATTTGATCATGCAGGAGGAGTATCCGGGAATTGAATTACGAATTCCACAATACCATATTGCCTCTTACCTTGGCATTAGCCCTACCCAATTGAGTAGAATCAGAAAAACCCGATCCCTCTGACCAGCATTTCTTTACATATGTAAATGCGCAGCTGTTTTTGATGCTCTTACTTTACAATTCAATTTTAATCAAAACCGATATTGTAATGGAAAGCAATGAACTCAGTTTTTTCAAAGGCTTATTTGTTGTTTCAGCACTATGGAACCTGATAGGAGCAATTTTTGGGTATTTCAATACCGCTTTCACGTTCAATGGTTTTTTTAACCGGGAGCTAGCAGACCCGCTTTACTATGCCATCTATCAAGGAGCATGGGGGACAACACTGGTCTATTTTATCGGCTATTCTATAGTGGCGTACAATCCGCTGAAACATACAGGAATTGTCATAGTAGGAGGGATCGGTAAAGTTGGCTTTGCCATTTCGTTGTTAAAGTTCTATCTGTCGGGGCTTGCCGGGCCTGTGGTGTTCATAGTCATAATCGGTGATTTCATTTTTTCGATTCTTTTCATGTATTACTTTTTCAGGCTGTATCAAACCAAAGAAAGTATCCTCTAATCAGCGGAAATCGTGAAAGTTAGAATATTACTGATAAGCGCATTCGGTTTCTTGTCAATAGTATCTCACGCTCAACAGTCATGGGAAATTGACAGGAACAAAGACGGCATCATCGTTTATACGAAAGAGGAAGAAGGGTCAGCTTTCAAATCCTTTAAGGCTGTTGTGACAATCCATGCAGCGACGTGTGAAATAGTAGAAATACTAAAAAATGCAGACGACTATACTAAATGGTACGGCTATACAAACACATCGGCACTCCTGAGGCGAGAAGGAGATATACAATACAATTATGTTGAGACCATATTTCCGTGGCCATACAGTAATAGAGACATGGTTTACCGGATGTCTGTTAATGCGTCTGCCCAGGGAGTAATAAAAATATTGCTCAAAGGAATTCCTGACTACCTACCGGAAAAGCAAGGAATAGTGCGCATGAAAAAGGCAGAGGGGTACATTTTATTGCAGCCTATCGGCGAGAAAACAGAAGTGACCTATGTATTTCACTCCGAGCCCGGAGATAATATTCCGCCATGGCTGGCAAACAATTCAATAGCAGAGCTGCCTTTTCGAACACTATCTGGATTAAGAATGATGCTTAGCGAGTAAAATAAAACACACCCGGCCAATACCAGGGTCTCAACTTGATTTAAGAAACTACTGCAAAACAGAATCTGTTTGGTTATTAATTGGTAAATTGTTTTCGATAAAATTTGAAGAATATGGCCCTCATCATCAGTGACGAAACGCTTTCAAAGGCTAAAACATCTGCCGATGAATTACTCATCGATGTGGCATGCTACCTGTATGATAAAAAAAGGATGAGTATGGGACAGGCTCGCCATTTGGCAAGTCTTGATCAAATGAGCTTTCAAAAGGAGCTAGCGAAGCGAGATATTAATATTCATTATTCTGAAGAGGACTTAAATAGTGATCTCAAGAATCTTGGAATTGATCTATGATCGTCGTTTGCGACACGTCATCAATTTCTAATCTTCTGCAAATAGGTCTTGTAAGTATTTTGCACACACTCTATGGGCGAGTGTTGATCACTCCTGCTGTGCAAGGAGAGTTAAGGGCATTCTCAGATCATGGTGAACAGATAGACCAATTTAGTTGGATAAATGTAAGGGCACCAGAAAACCGTGAGATGTTAGCTCAATTACTCGAAATACTCGATTTGGGAGAGTCTGAGTCCATTATTGTGGCAATCGAAAGTAATGCAAACTACCTGATCATTGATGAATATAAAGGAAGAAAAATAGCTGAATTGTACGGGGTCAAAATATCTGGAATACTTGGGGTTTTGATTCAGGCTAAAAAGCAAGGTTTGATTTCATCAGTCCAAGAAAATATTAAGAAGCTCGTGGAGATTGGATTCAGGCTTGATAAATCACTTGTGGAAAGGGTTCTTAAGAGCCTCGGTGAAGTGCAGGGCGATTAAATCTTAGCTTCAAAAGAGTATTAAAAAGGCTCCGAACTCCCGGAGCCTTTCAATTTATCTTTCTCCAAACCATTAAAGAGGTTGCTATGTGTTGTCTGGCAGGGTAACCCCCTTTGGTCGATTAGTTCTTATACGCCTTGTCCAAAAACACGTACCGGGCATCGTCTTTTGCATCTACTGCTTTTGATTCCACATCGATGATCATGACAGGAGGCGTCGTATCTTTGGCTTCGGCAGCTGGCCAGTTGGGCACGCCTTCACCATTGGGGTTGCCAGTTTTAATGAAGTTAGCAAAGAAGTTTTCCATGGTTTCTGACACTTTGAAGTCGTCGGGTGTCCAGGCGTAATCGTCGACCAGGTAAAGGTTGCCCATGCAGTACTCAATTTCTGGGGCGTGGAATCTGATGAAGGTTTGGCTGTATTTCAGCTTTATGCTTCTGCTGGACCGATCTTTTGTTAATAGGTACCCATTTTTGTATTTTTGGTACACGTATGAAAAACATGGGACACGCAGCACCATATTCGCCGCTTGCAAAGCTTCCTCCTCCATTGGCATTAGTTGAAACGATGGATGTGTTGAGGCAAACCAGCAAGGCCGCTGCGGCTTTGGCTGAGCTAAAGGGTATTGCCGATTCTATTCCTAATCAGTCTATGCTGGTGAATGCAATAGTTCTTCAGGAAGCAAAAGACAGCTCCGAGATAGAGAATATTATCACCTCTCAGGACGAGCTGTACCGGGCGCTGACAGCGAGTAGCTCTATTGTATCAGTGCAAACCAAGGAAGTTGTTAACTATAGAAAGGCCATACTCCACGGCTTTGATTTAGTGCAAAGGCAAGGGTTCTTGCGAGTCAATGATATTGTGTCCTTGCAACAGAAATTGGTGGAGAATATGGCTGGGATAAGAAGTACTCCTGGAACTGTGCTAAAAAACGACAAAACCGGCGAAGTTGTTTACACACCACCACAAGACAAGCAGGAGATTCTGAATCTCTTGGACAACTTTATCGAGCATTTCAATTTGTCCGGGCAAAAGCTTTCTCCATTAATTCAGCTTGCCATTCTTCATCACCAGTTTGAGAGTATTCACCCATTTTATGATGGAAACGGCAGGGCTGGGCGGATTCTAAACATCCTCTATCTCATTTTAAATGGGTTGATAGATACGCCCATTTTGTATCTAAGCTCTTATATTATTAAGCATAAAGTCGAGTATTATCGACTACTAAATCTGACTAATAAAACAGGGGAATGGGAGGAATGGATATTGTTTATGCTGAAGGCAGTTGAAGAAACCGCCAGACAAACAATTGCAAGAATAAAAGAAGTGGGGTTGCTTCTGAGCGAAACCATTGAAGAAGTGCAGAAAAAGGCACCTAAGATATATCAAAAAGAGCTCGTTGAACTGCTGTTTGAGCAGCCCTACTCCAAAATAGAATTTGTAGTGAAGGTGCTGAATGTTGAAAGGAAAGCGGCATCAAGATACCTCAGGGAGCTTGAGGCCGTTGGTATTCTTGAGTCACGTGTAATTGGACGTGAGACTATCTACGTGAACAAGGCGTTGCTGGAAGTTCTGAGTCAATAAAAAGGCTCCGATCTCCCGGAGCCTTTCAATTTATCTTTCTCCAAACAATTAAAGGGGTTACTATGTGTTGCCTGGCAGAGTAACCCCCTTTAATCGCTTAGTTCTTATACGCCTTGTCCAAAAACACGTACCGGGCGTCGTCTTTCGCATCTACTGCTTTTGATTCCACATCGATGATCATAACCGGAGGCGTGGTGTCTTTGGCTTCGGCAGCTGGCCAGTTGGGCACGCCTTCACCGTTGGGGTTGCCAGTTTTGATGAAGTTGGCAAAGAAGTTTTCCATGGTTTCTGACACTTTGAAGTCGTCAGGCGTCCAGGCGTAGTCGTCGACCAGGTAAAGGTTGCCCATGCAGTACTCAATTTCTGAGGCATGGGAAGCGCCAACTGGTTCTGGCATTTTCGGTGCATTTTCATCTTTCTTCACAGTGCCACCCGCCAAACCTGAAGCAAGCGTTTGGTCTCTTAGCGGAGGCCTCACTCTGCTGAACAGGTAGCGATACACCGGCTGGTTGCTATTTTTTCTGTGCAGGTCAAACCACTTCCAGGTGCTGTAGGAAATGAATCTGTCGGAAGCCAGTGCGGTGGCTGAAAGCTCGATCTCTTTTTCTGATCCATAAGGATAGAGCTTTAGCACTTCTTTGTGGTCGTCCGGATATACTTCCTTCACTTTGGCCACATAGCTTTCTTCGTTGTAGGGTTTGCCCTGCATAAAGGCACCACCTGGAATTTCCGCAGAGTTCCAGCCCAGCAATAAAGGCACCATGGCCTGCTCTTTGGCGTTGAAAATCTGAGGGATAGTCTTAGGATAGAAGTACCCGTCGATCACTGTAGGGAAGCCGAAGCGTCTGGACGCCTGGTAAATCTCATATACTTCTTTGGTGCTAAGGGCTCTCAGCTCTTTCAGCGTTGGGTAACCAGCTTTTTGCGCAAACTCCAGTCCTGTTTTTTCAGCTTCAGCCAGGGGAACCGGAGAAAGAGTAGGGTTGATGCCCGCACCGCTTTCGCCTATGGCACCGGCAATCAGGTTTTTGGAGAGGGGAGAGGCCATTTGTGCACTTACCGAAATAGAACCTGCCGACTCGCCGGCGATGGTCACTTTCTTAGGGTCGCCACCAAAAGCAGCGATATTTTTCTGCACCCACTTCAGGGCAGCGTTTTGGTCCAGCAAACCGTAGTTGCCTGAGCCTTTGTAGGGTGACTCAGCACTAAGCTCCGGGTGAGCGAAAAAGCCGAAGATGGCCAGGCGGTAGTTAACTGTTACAACGACGATGCCCTTTTTGGCCATGCTGGCTCCATCGTAGCGTGGCTCAGAACCATCGCCCGCTACAAAGCCGCCACCGTAGAAGTACACAAGCACAGGCAGACCGGTTTCTTTAGCTTTAGCGGGTGACCACACGTTCAGGTAAAGGCAGTCTTCGCTGATGCCGTCGGAGCGGAAGTTCATGTCACCAAATACTGCTGCCTGCACGGCACGTGGGCCAAATTTCTTGGTTTGCCTCACACCACTCCAGTTGTCAACAGGCTGCGGAGCCTTCCACCTCAGGTCGCCAACAGGTGGTTTGGCGAAGGGAATGCCGAAGTACATTGATAAGCTGGTAGTCACATCGTAGTTGCCTTCGATGGTGCCATTTTCAGTTTTTGCTTGTACGGGAAAACTATTGTTTTTCTGTGCCATGGTTGTAGCGCTGATCAAACATAGCCACCCCATGAGTAAGGTGAGTTTTTTCATATGTTAGTAGGTGTTTTATTATTGTCTCAATTTGTAACAATAATAAAAGAAGTTTTGGATAACTCCTATTAATTGACAATTATTGGGAGTGATGAATCAGTGTTGTGGCTATGTTGTGCCCACTGCGAGGTAAGCAGGCGGGCTGGTGGCACGACATTTTACACTCTCTATGCCCAAATGAACCCAAAGGAATTCCTTCCTCATATTGCGTACGATTCGGTGATCTTCGGTTTTTCCGGCGACAAGCTGAAAATCCTGATCATGGAGTATCACAATACGAAGCTGTTTGCTCTGCCTGGTGGGTTTGTGCGAACTGATGAGGCACTTAACGATGCCGTGAGGAGGGGGCTGAAGGAGCGGACGGGACTCGACGACATTTTTCTGGAGCAGTTCTATACCTTTGGCGACATGGCCCGTTTCAAGCCAGAGGTGATGAAAACGATCATGCAAGGCCTCAACGACAAGGTGCCCGACAACCACTGGCTGCTTGATCGATTCATTTCTGTGGCCTATTACGCACTCATCGACTACAAACAGGTGGTGCCCCGGCCTGACGCCATTTCTGATTCGTGTACCTGGTACGACGTGGACAGTTTGCCAAAACTGATTTTAGATCATCAAAAAATTGTCGACAAAGCACTTCAAACCCTCAGGCAAAACCTCGACCACAAGCTGACCAACCTGCTACCTGAGAAGTTTACGATGAAAGAACTACAGTCAGTGTATGAGGCCATTCTTGGTGGAAAGTTACGCCGCACCACTTTCCAGCGGAAGTTGCTGGCGTCGGACCTGCTGGTGCGGCATGAGAAGCTGTACAATGGAGGAGCGCACAAAGCGCCGTTTCTTTATTCGTTTGCAAGAAGTGGGGGTTTGGAGAGTTGAGGAATTGGGTATTGGACAATGATGTACCAAATAACC